>WNFX01007813.1_pt1 | contig 10759 bp, 6 predicted proteins | sample 5400111 | NCBI WGS metagenome assembly WNFX01 (sample SAMN13153363, study PRJNA577476) | soil metagenome | isolation source: 40 cm soil or saprolite under grassland replicate 1 | place: USA:California | collected 2016-06-15
GGTATCAGTGCCTGAGAATCCGGGGTTTGGAGTATAAGTTACGGTGTTGGAAGTCGGATTGGTCAATGTACCATGCACTGGCATAGCTACCACAGAGAACTTTAGCGTGTCTCCTGGAATTGGATCAGTGCCTGTTAGAGTGATTGTTACAGGAGTACCTGCGTTAGTTGAGATGGTTTTGTTGTCAGCAGTGGGAGGATTATTTTGTGCTGGATTAACTGTAATCGTTACCGTTGCGATATTGCTGTCTACTCCTTGACCATCAGTGGCTTTGTAGGTAAAGGTATCAGTACCTGAGAATCCGGGGTTTGGAGTATAAGTTACGGTATTAGAAGCAGTACCAGTATCTAGTTTACCGTTTTGTGGCATACTTAACACGGAGAACGTTAGATTCACATCATTTGGAATAGGGCTAGTACCTGTTAGAGTGATTGTTACAGGAGTACCTGCATTAGTATTAGTGCTTTTGTTGTCGGCCGTAGGAAGATTATTGTTACTAGATCCATCAACACTTAATTCAGTTATGCTTGCCCAGTTATTCTCTGTATTTCCATTAACTGTAACTCTTACAAACCTGGCAGTAACACTTGGTAAACTATACGATTCAGCAGATAGAGTTGTTCCACTGCTTTTACCTGTAAATACATTTGTGAAGCTAGTGCCATCACTTGAAACTGATATTACAAAGTTATTTACTCGCAGATTTCCTCTATACCATGCAATATCTACACTGCAAATAGTCTTTTTTCCCCCTAAATCAGCCTGAATAAATGAGCCAACACCTAGATTGGACCATCTGGTGTTAAGATTATTATCCAAAACATTTGCAGGTACATTGCCAACACCTAGATTGGACCATCTGGTGTTAAGATTATTATCCAAAACATTTGCAGGTACATTGCCGTCATTTCCCGTACTTGTGGTACCTTTAACTACTAGCTTTTGGCAAGAATCGGTTGCCATTGTAGTCGCAATCCCAGTTTGAGCATATGAGTTTTGCATGGATGAACTTATAGCGGTAACTGCGACTGAGAGTATGAGTATAGTGATTATTGCACAAACTGCCGTTGGTTTTCTTGTAGATTGATTCTTTAATCTGATCATTTAATTGTGCCATTCCCGTGTAGATAAACTACTACATCCGTCGACATCAACCTTGTTAGCTGCTGTGTAAATTATGTTGTAATTAGACTTCGTACTGCAGAGTTTAACGACTATTATTACCCGTATTAGATATGATGGAATAATAATTGCTTTCATCCAGAAAACTCTAGGAAATTCTGTATTTATTGTGCACCGTAGTCTGTACTAGTATTCACGATCGTTTTTATTGAATATAAGTATCTATTTACTCCATTGCTAGTTGATATCTAAAGTGAGAAGTGATTATTCTACTATATCATGACTATTGAGAATGCTCAGTTAATTTTCGTTGACATGGCTGGCAACTAATAGAAGAGCGCACTAAGAGCAGACATGTATTTCATATATCATAAAACTCCGAAAGAAATCACGCCAAGTATTATATGAGGTAGTTGAATTAAGTCATTGCACAAGCTCCAGACATAGGAACTGATAGGTTCAATTCGTCTAGTTGGAGCGTACTCCCCCAGCAGGAATAAAAAAGCTAACATTTGGAGGAGAATAATCTCCCTCTAACTAATTGGAACGTGACACTTTATCCAGCATGAGCGATAAGAAATCTTGAAGTTTTCTTCCTCGCCATCTAAGAAGGTTTTTTTTGCCAGTGGAACATCAAACTTTGAGTTGGATCCGTTAAAGACCGGAGCATGAAATCCATGAACCACTATTTCAGGCTTGGAATTTCAATAATGAAGCGATATCTCCAGCACACGATTGGATTCATCTGACGAGATTGCTTATACTAAAATAGGATGGCCGATGAAAAAAGGATGGACGAGATGTAAACGTAGTGTACAATACTTGGTACTAGTGTTTACTACAAATTCGACAGTACATACACTTGGCCTATATGAATAAACCAGCAACTGCTCAAAATATTTACTTCATTCTTTTATTTGAGCCCGACGGAAAATGCCACCTCTTTCTTAAAAGACCAACAGCCTTAATGTAACGTCTCCTATCCCGTGTCTTTCTGAGCAACGCTCTCTAATGGTCGGTTCTGCATTTCTTACCTTGATTTTTACGTACATTCTGATAGTCATAATGTTGTGGAACGTCTCTTCAACAATAAAACTTAGGGCAAATGGGTACCAGGAAGTAATAGAAGCGATCCGAGATGATAACTGAACTGAGTGTAGAATTTATTAATAAAGAATCTTTCTGAAGCAGGTTCCCTGGCGCCATCATCAACTGCCGCTCCACAACAGCAGCCACGCCATCAATATCGCTCGTAGAAAAAATTTGATCTAGGATGCAAATGTCGTAATGTGTAAAATTTGTAAAATAATATTGTGACGATGGCCTAATAACTATATCTGAATTCTGTGTAGACGTGGGTTTTTACCCAGTAGTCCACACCATATCAGTGGGACGCAATTAATCATTTGTGAAGGCTTTTGTAGGACCAAGAGATGCCAAGTGTTCATTATGACTACATAAACATAACGATGGAGATAGTTTACAATTGTACTCTCGCTCCACGCAAAGATACCAATGCTTGCATTGATCGCAGTAATGGAGATGATCAGGGTATATTGGCTCAGAATATACTAATTTGAAGTGTTATCAACCCCATCTAATCGAAGGTGATTCCTATCTCCCAGCTGATTAATATTCAGGTATCCATGTATTAATTTTATTATGTTAGCCCACACATCATCAGCCACTCGTAAGAGTGGCCCGACTAGTTCGCTCCTTCTTATGTATTTCATTTTCTATGTTACACTTCAAACTAACTATTTATAACATACTGAGCCAAGTACTAAAGCTTGTGTTAATTTCTATGGTATGATACTATTTTATTGTTTTATCGATTCTATCTATTTCAAAGCACAATTAAGCATTATACCATAGAGACGCTACATTTTCTTTTGATCCTTCTAGTTGCATTCTTTGCCCCGCCGCTAGAGGGAGATAAGCGAAAGCTAATTCCAGTAGGTTTAATTGTAAAAGTTGATACCTTGCCTTTCCAAATCACATCTCTAGAAGACTATATTTCTCAGTATGTTAGTAATTTGAGGAAACACGCTGAAATATCTGAGCCTATTGCAGTGACTTTAACGGCTCTTGCTGGTAATCTAGCGGATAATGTTACATACTCTGCTAAAATAGGTCAATCTGAATACCGTGCAACCGACATCATTATGCTGAGTGGCATTAAGAAATATGAAATCACGTATTACATAACTGAAGCAGAAAAGTCTTCTAGTTATCTGCCAACTATATACAGGATGATTGATTCGTTTGAGATCAAAATAGACATGTCAAATTCAGCTATAAATGATACAACAAGGAATAATTCTTTCTTAACATATGAAAATAATTCTACGTTAGGAATAAAAATACAGTATCCGTCACGTTGGGAAAGATTAGAATATGATGATGAAGGTGTTTTATTCCTCTATCCCTCAGAAAGCAATTCTGACAAATTCTTGGAAAGCTTTAGCATAAAAGTAACTCCTTCCAATAATATGTCTCTAAGTGAATTGGCGACGGAGTCAATTGATAATTATGGACAACAGTTTATTCACTTTCAGCTTATCGGATCGAAGGCGATTACTATTAATGGTATACCAGCCTACCTGTTAAAGTATACTTTTACAGATAAGTTATTTGGAAAAGGCATGGGGGTGGATATCGGAACTACGACCGGGAATAAAGCCTATGTCCTTACATATTTTGCAGAGCCAGCAAAGTTCTCCAATTATCTGCCAATAATAAAAACGATGATCGAGTCATTTGGCATACAGAATAGGAATGAAATAAGTCAACCGTCGTAGTTAGATCTGGTGTGAGCTGGTCGTGAGTGGTCTGGTTTTTCTTCTCCTCTCTAGATACTATTCTTAATATTGGAACAGACTCAATTTCTTCACGCAAGGCTCGCGCTACCAATGATTTAATTCCTCTTCCAGTTGTAGTTTACTTTTTATTTGTATGGTCGTATAGATTAAAATACATGAATTCCTCGTAGCACGTAATTTACTTTTTCCACGATAAATGTCTAATGTGTGCCAAAAACTGACATAAGTTGGACGTCACCCGCTAGGCCTACGACGAATAAATTATATTTATTAGAAAGAAGTGAGTGTGTATTCTATGTTTTATTAAATTGTCAAGTATAGAATTGTAGTTACCTTAATTATAATCATAAGTCTTATTTCCAGCAAAGAGAGATAATAAGATGAAACTATGCAATTTTTGGCATGATAAAAGACAGTATAATTTTAAGATTAGTAACAGGATTTTTTTTTCCTCATTCTGCGAATGTAATATACGATCGACGTTGCTTCTATTATCTGCAACACTTATTGTAACGTGTAATTTGACAACAGGAGTAAGTATAGAACAGGTTAACGCAGTAACGACAACTTCAACCGGTGCGATTAATCCATCATTAAGAGTATACAATGGCACTATCCCTAGTGCTGAATCAGTATATTCATCTGAAGGTATGTCATTGCCTGCTTCCGTGGGTTCTTTCGTAATTTATATAGTTGATGAAGCACACGAGAATACAGCTACTGCATCTTGGAAACATGTTAGTGATCATAATCCAACATATATTCCAACCAATTTAGTAATTCCACAAGGTGTTACCGTATCATTTCTTGATGCGGATGCCCCCTGGGATACTCCACATCCGCATATTATTAACATAATTGACAGCAGTTCCGGAAAACTGGCATACTCCACGGGGCGATTGGACTACACAAACAGTTCTAAACCTGTGGTTTTGCTAACTGGAAAATACAACGTGATAGATACGAAGTATACTTGGATGAAAGGAAGTATTATAGTTACAGCAAATCAACACAAACAGAATAGCATAGGTAATCGTAATAATACTGGTAATTTAGTAGTAGGTGGATTTTATACTCCCACAAATCAAGTAGCGAACAACAAGGATAACAATGGCGGGGTCCACCCAGGATGGTTAGGATATTATAAAGCAGAATTTCCAAAGAGTGGCTTTACAATTCTAAGTCAGTACAATTTTCATTATGCAACATGTAAATATTGCCCAGGTGGATTCTGGCCAGATCAAAAAACCGCAGATCACACACTAATCATTTTCAGCACGCAGCAACCTCTTTCTGAGGCACTTAACAAACTAGCGAAAACGGTGTGGAATAATGTATACATCTAGATTCATAGATTGGTTAAAGATACTCTAGGCGATGCAAAATAATAGATTCTATAAATTGTATCGTACATATTCGACGAATATACTGGAAATTATTTGAATATCCATTATGAGATCAAGAGTTCAAATTTATTAATATGGCAAAAAGACATTCTCACCGTGAAGCTTGTAAGGGAGTAGATGGCTTTACGCACCTTTACCGTGGAGGTTGAATCTCCCTTACGCTCAGATCTGCAAAATCCCAAATCATGTTATCCGATCTAAAAGTTGCTATTGGACCGGCGTTTGTAATTATATAATCTTTAGCTTTATCACAGCCAGCACTATAAAATTCTCCGTCTGACCCTCTCGCATACCAACCCCCATCGTAGACTAAGTCTGTTGCCTTTTTCCAATGGTTGTTATCCTGATCATCTAAATATGATTCAATTTTTACTGCTTTATCATTATCTACATTATACATTACCACCTTCCAGCTAATCCATCTTCCTAGAATTGGATTCTCATCACGAGTAGCTTGGACCTTATCTCTCTGAATTGTGTAACCGCCAGGAAACCATATCTCTTTTACCCATGATGCAATACCAGCAACACTTAGCCACCCTTTTAGAGCAGAACCTTCACACGGAGCATCAGGAGTATGTTTACCTCCCCTAGCATACCAGTCCAAATGCTCATCAGCAGGAGAATCAGCTGATATTACTTTAGCATACCCTGTAATCTCAACGTTCTTCCATGGTTCTTCTCCTGGAGGAGTATTGACATTCATTCTCACCTCGTTACCAAATTTATTATTTGTCTGTCTACATTCTATCTGCCATGAACCATCAGGCTGCTTGCTTATAGGAGAACCAGGATCAAATATTCCATCACCTGTCGGATTATCCATGTTGATAAACCATTCTCTTCCATCTTGTTTTGTGGGAAAGATTTCTTTTATCTTAAATTTTGGGATTGTAGTAGAAGTGTTAGGCATCAAAATTTCAAGATAATAAAATGAAATTAATATGGTTATTCCTGCGAATACAACAACGAATGCAATTAGAAGCCATCTCATATTCAATCTAGTAGTATATGTGGAATGTCTTTACTATTAGCTTCTATTATTCATTATTCTTTATTGCACTCATCTCATGCTACCAACAGTCTATTTTATATCAAAAGCCTTTTCATGTCTTCCCTCTCTTTTGTGAATCGTTTTCATTTGGAAACACGGTTCCACATAGCGTGAATCAATTTGCAGTGATAATTATCATACTAGACTAGGATACCTTGTGGCTTAGAATATACAAATTTCATGATAATCCTGAGGAATTATTTTCTTTTACTACTATTATTATTGTTACATAAAGAATACTAGATATTTAAGATCTCTGATGAGAGGAGAAAGGTCTTAAATTGTATATTTCGTGTATTCCATTCTGCTTAAATAATATAATGAAAGTAAGCCTCACGGATTTTGAATATTTTCTCTGCGCCCACCTATAATGTAATCCTAATAAAAAAAGCATAGATGCGATTGAAACCGACGTATGTCTTTTTTGCTTCTTATCTTTAAGGTTTTACTTCATAGACCCTTAAACTGTTGTTTGAGTGGCACGCCTAAAATGCCGAGCACAATAGCCTTTACAACTTCCGAAATGTTGGATTCACCTGATTGAGCACCCGATGATGATATATTAAGGCTTAATGGTACAAGTATACTTGACACGGTTAAAGCAAAGTAAAAAGGCCCACTACTTATTTAGCTTTTTATTGTGTTAGTTTGTTTGTTTGTTTTTATATACATAGAGTTTGTATTTTCATTATATCCTAGATCAGACATTGGTATTACTTTGAAGCCATTGTCACGCAAATACTTTATCTCTTCTCCAAACGAGTTTATGTCTGTACTAGACGGATCTTTGCTATTATCTATAATAGGATAGGCAACTACTGGAATAGCGTCGACCGTTCCTTTTTTATCGTTAAAATTTATTCCACTTTTGAAATATTAGCTCATCATTATCCAGATAAGACTGATCCCAAGAGTTCTTCTCTTATAGAATATCTATTATCATACGTTAAGATGCCGCTGCCGTCGTATGTTCTGCAGTCAGCCTGTTTACTAATATCATATCCATCACATCGCAAAAACATTGAATTAGCAAAACTCTGGATATCAAAAATCCGCGAAAATAGCGTGAGCGAATTAGCGTAAGATCATGGTCTAGGAAATAAAGCATCTAGATGAAGAAGATCTTGACGATGAGGGATCTCTTTTCAGCCAGGCAGTAAATTCAGTTCCGAATTTCTTTTCACTTTCATCCCAGAAGGCAACGTTCCCTCTACTTTTGCCACGACAAGCGTTGTTTGCGTAATGTTGTCGTAGTTTAGCAGTCGATGGTATCGATATGGTATTGTATACTGTACTACCTTGAGCTGGTTGAGGAGCAGCATCCTGGGAGCCTGATAATGACCTTTTTGAACCTTGACTAATTGACTGTGTACCTGGTGATGATATCACTCCCAACAAATCAACAGAACTCGCTGATGGATCGATGCTTTATCTTTGGTAGATTGGCGGCTGAGACACGGTACCAAAAGATCGTTGTGATGAAAAATGTGGCCCAGATCCAGCAAGAAAACCATGTTCTAGTTTTTTCTGATACTCAACCGTGCATGGATCGAGTGACCCGGTCGAGTACTGTTTTCTCTTGGTAAAGATCTTATCCTGTGCAACGTGTTGTTTTTCTGGATATGATATAGTTGGATTGACAGTGTGTTTTTTATCTTGAAGTAACCCAACCGGAGGAATTTGATGCATTGAGGAAGACAGATTTGGGGCTTGATGGACATACGGGTATCGTTTTGTTGATGAAGAATTTGCCTTAAGCCACGCACGAAAATCACTCTCGAACTCTTCTTTGGAAACGCCGAAACATGAGATGTATGGATCTGCGCAGTACTCTCGATCTTGACAGGACGTGACACCAGCGGCGTGTGCTTCTAGATTGTTAGCATGCCTCGAAGGTGAGCTGAATGCTCTCGCAGGCTTCACCGCTGCTACCTGCTGAGTTGGATCGTCAGAGCTCAGCTGAGCTAGGCTTTCTCTGAACCTCACCCACTTCTGCGCGTTTGCTAAATATGCATCCAAGAGAACAGTTTCGCCTGAAGCTTGAAAGGCGTTCCAACACCCTAATAATATCGGTTGCACTTCGTGAAGTGCTGAGTATTTACATAGGAGTCCCATAAGCTGAACAAGTCTGTCCACGACTTTTGATTCTTATCACAAATGGCAAACGGATCATTGTCAGTAGTCCTATTTCGTCCCCGAATAAGGGGATTGGGAGTATCAGGGTAAACTCTTTGATTCCTACGTATCGGTTGTCTTGACCCATGTTTTCTCTTAATGTGGGTCTTTACATTCCAATGCCTTGTCGAAGTCTGAGAACAATTAGGACAAAACCACAGTTCCCTTTTCATTTGTTTTCGACCTCCAATGAAATTCTCTTTATCAGTAGGTCTGTTGCAGTCACTTCGAAGCGACTGCAGTTACTGCAATACGATATACTTGTATGCCGGTTTCGGTACATATGATAGTAGTAGTATAAACGCACATAAAATATTAGGAAGAATTATCAGTCCTTCATCGAGTAAAATGGTTGTGGATGTTAAGTTAGGAGAGAATTGCTAAGAGCTAGGATAAAAAAATCCGTCATACAAGAAATAGAAAAAATGCATTCCAGATATTAAGAAATGATGAGAATGAACCATGAATACAGCTGAGACCTCGTAGAAATAGAGATTTTGTTAGTGGATCTGTACAATAATCTCTCAAGAGTTGCTAACGGGAGACCAGGAAGGAGTCTAAGGACCACTCAAAAATGATGAAGGCACAATTTTGTAAATTGATCCTCCAGTGTATGAGAGAACATAAAGATACCCATCAGGCCCTACTTGAATATCTGTGGTTAGGCCAAACCCCTTTCCAAATATTACACCTGCAAGCTCCGATGTAGTATGTGCGACCTCACCTGCGAGGGGTCCACTAAGCAGCAAGCCTGTTCTATTCTGGTCTAGTTTAAAATCATAAATATTCCCGTATAAAACATCACCTACAAACATATCATCTTGATATTGTTTGCCCAATTTAGACGAGTTAAGGAATGTGAGTGAGGAGGGTGCAATTACCTGCAGCCATGCAAACTCTGGAGCCCTATAGACTCCCTTTCCGCTAAAATCTACTAGATTAGTAGGATGCAGCGGCGCAACAGGTCCCGCTCCGCCAGACTCTCCTGTCGCCTGCCATATACCTTGTATCTTTGTCCAACCGCTGTTAAATCCGGGATTCACTAGATTAATTTCATCTCCATATGAAGGCCCATTTTCTGTATCCCATAGCTTTCCTGTTACTGGGTCAAAAGCCATCCCAAAACTATTTCTGATTCCATATGCATAGTAATATTTCGTCATGTTGCCAGTAGCCACACCACCACCAACACTTGCTCCTCCTAGCGGAGGATTCGCTACAGGCAGCCCATCTTGAGTTACTCTAATAACACCACCTGTTCCATCTAATGGAGGTCCATTTGCTATGTTTTGAGCCTGACCTCTGTGATCACCAACATCACCAATAACAACATATACATTATGATCTGGACCAATTATTACTTTTCCGCCATTATGATTGCCTTCTCCTCCAGGGGCAGGTGTACCGGGCAAGTCTAAAAGTAGTTTAGGATTGACCAATTGTTGGCTATTATTTGCTAATTCATATCTATAAAGATGATTCCCTACTGGAGTGTTGCTACTGCCAGCCTCTGTATAATATAAGAATACAAATGTAGGCACATGAATATTCGCACTCTTTTGTATAGCAATTCCTAGCAGACCCCGCTCCACCTCAGTAGCAACATTAACATGAAGTAATGGTGGTCCCAACATTTTACCATCTACAATTCTAATTACATTTCCTGTATTTTTTTCTAACACCAGAATATCATTTGGACCTAAAAATGCCATGCTGGTTGGATTATGAAGTCCCTTGAAAACTATCTGTGCCTTTAGGTTTGGATCGCTAAAGGTTGGTCCTCCAGCTGTTGGTACTGCTTTTATATATGCAGCGGATATATGGTCGTAGAACAGAGTTGGTAAAAGTAAATTGTTAATAAGAAGGCAAAATGTTATAGCTAGTACCCCAACAGTAACAATAATTAGCCTGTTATTATTAGTACGGTATAGGAATATTGACCTTCTAATATTCATTTTGTTATTTGAAATGAATTAACCAATTGCTGTACACCCGGCAAATATTTATCATATTCATTCGCTCCTACTTCGTATGTTAGAGTGTATGTCTTATCACGTTTTATTGTTCCAATTTCCATGTCTTTGAAGAAATTATTTTTATCAGAACAAGTATATATTGATTTGTATGCAGGCAATCCGTAAAGGATATTATTCTTAGTATCTGACAATATAAGTTTAAAA
>WNFX01025166.1_pt1 | contig 10756 bp, 8 predicted proteins | sample 5400111 | NCBI WGS metagenome assembly WNFX01 (sample SAMN13153363, study PRJNA577476) | soil metagenome | isolation source: 40 cm soil or saprolite under grassland replicate 1 | place: USA:California | collected 2016-06-15
TGATTTCGGCGTCCCAGCCCCCATCGTCTGCGCCCTCAGCGTCCAGGGCCGGGGCGTCCCCGATCAGGGCCAGCGCGCACAGGGACTGGCCGTCGACCGGGACCGAACGGGCCAGCAGCACGCGGCCCGGCTGCCCGTCCAGCAGCACCGTCAGCGGGCTCTTCGCGGTATCGCGCTGACCGGCGCTCACCACGCCGATCCTGGCCAGCAGCGCCTGATCCGCCGCTCCCGGCGGGTGCACCGCGAGCAAGGCCGGGTCCTGGCCCGCCGCCGGCTGGAACGCCAGCGCCGTCCGCAGGCCGAACGCCGCCACCATCCGGGCCAGCACGGCCGGCAGCGAGCCGAGCGCGGTGTCGTCCCGCAGGATCTGCGCGACGGCGAAATCGAGCACGGCGGCCGCGGATCCACCACGCCGCTTACTGGTCGTCGCCCCCATGAGGACCATCCTAAACACAGAAAGCAACAACCCCATAACCCACAGCCACCCACCCCACCCCGCGCGGCTATACTGCATGGCTGCCGCTACCATGCAGCCCCAGCGACATGGTTGCCCCAGCCATGCAGTAGGCGCCGGGCATGGCTGACGGGAGGCGCGGCGTGATCGAGGTGGAGCGGCTCAGCAAGCGCTTCGGCCCGGTCACCGCGGTCGACGACCTGACCTTCACCGTCCGCCCGGGGCGGGTGACCGGCTTCCTCGGCCCGAACGGCGCGGGCAAGACCACCACGATGCGGATCATTCTCGGACTAGCCGCGCCGACCTCCGGCCGGGCCCTGGTCGGCGGCCGCCGCTACGACGGGCTGATCCGGCCGTTGCGCGAGGTCGGCTCGCTGCTCGACGCGACCGCCCTGCACGCCGGCCGGACCGGCTGGGCGCACCTGTGGTCGATCGCGCAGGCCAACGGCATAACCAGGCAGCGCGTCACCGAGGTGCTCGGGCTGACCGGGCTCGAATCGGTGGCCCGGCGCCGGGTCGGCGGTTTCTCGCTCGGCATGAAGCAGCGGCTCGGCATCGCCGCCGCGCTGCTCGGCGACCCGCCGGTGCTGATGTTCGACGAGCCGGTCAACGGCCTGGACCCGGAAGGCATCCACTGGATCCGCGGGTTCTTCCGGGAGCTGGCCGCCGACTGCCGCACCGTCCTGGTCTCCAGCCACCTGATGAGCGAGATGGCGCAGACCGCCGACCACCTGGTCATCATCGGCCGCGGCCGGCTGATCGCCGACGTGCCCACTGAGGAGCTGATCGAGTCCAGCGCCCGCCGGGACGTGCTGGTCCGCTCCCCGCGGGCCGCCGAGCTGGCTGAGCTGATAGCACGACGGGGCGGGACCGTCACCCGGCAAGACGACGGCGCGCTGGTCGTGACCGGCCTGGACGCCGCCGCCATCGGCGACCTCGCCGCCGGAGATGGCATCGCGGTGCACGCCCTGGTACCCCGGCAGGCCTCGCTGGAAGACGCCTACCTGGACCTGACCGGAGAGAGCACCGACTACCGCGGAGGCACGCGGTGAGCGCACCGTCCCTCGCCACCCGGGCGCTCGACCTGCTGGGATCGGAGTGGACCAAGTTCCGTTCGGTCCGTTCGACCTACTGGTCCCTGCTGGTCGCGGTGGTCACCCCGATCGCGGTCAGCGCCGTGGTCGCCTTCGCCTTCGCGAGCGCGCCCGGCCACGGCCCGCCTCCCGACCCGCTGCTGCCCGGGGTCATCAGCCTGGAGTACGCGGTGATCGCGGTCAGCGTGCTGGGCGTGCTGGCGTTCAGCGCCGAGTACAGCACCGGGCTGATCCACGTCACGTTCACCGCGGCGCCGCGCCGCCGCGCGGTGCTGGCCGCCAAGGCGGTCGTGGTTCCCGGGGCGGTGCTATGCGCCGGCCTGCTGCTGTGCGTATGCGCGCTGCTCGGCCTGGCCCTCGGCGCGATCATCCGGCACACCGCGGGCGGCATCGCCGCCACCATCGCGGTGATCCTGGTGCCCGGCATCGCGGCCCTGCTGCCGTCGCCGTGGAACGGCCGGATCGGCCGGTTCACGCTGCTGGAGGCGGCCCAGCAGGTGAGCGCGCTGCACCCGGCGGCGGACCTGTTCTCCCCGGGCTGGTCCCTGCTGGTCCTGCTGGCCTGGCCGGCGGCCGGCCTGGCCGCGGCCGCGCTCGTCATCACCCGCCGCGACGCCTGAGCCCGCGCCGCTGGCCAGCAGGACTCCGGCCAGCGCGACCGCCCCGCCGATCAGCTCGGCCGGCCCCGGGACCTGGCCCAGCCAGACCAGCGAGATTCCAATCGCGGCGGCGGGCACCAGGTACAGGCTGACCGTGACCCGCCCGACGTCCGCCCGCGCCATGGCGTAGGCCCACAGCACGAACCCGGCCGCGGACGGCGCCAGGCCGAGGAAGACCGCCGAGCCGATGGCCGCCCCGCCCGCGTGCGCTCCTGGCCCCCACAGGGCCCGCAGTAGCGACCCGGTCCACGGGAGGACAAACACGGTGCCGGCCCACATGGCGTAGGCGGTCACCTCGAAGCCGGTGTACCGGGCCAGCAGCGGCTTCTGCGCGGTGTGGAAGATCGCCTGGAGCACCGCCGCGGCCAGCACGATCAGTGCCGACGCCCCGAAGCCGAGCCCGTGCGAGGCGGCGATCAGCGCGGTGCCGGCCAGCGCCACCGCGCTGCCGGCCCAGTGCCGGCTGGCACGGTGCCGCCGGGTAGCCCGCTCGCCCAGGAACGCCACCGCCAGCAGGCTGGCGTACACCGGCGCGGTCGCCACCAGCAGGCTGGCCGTGCCCGCGGGCACCACCCGTTCCCCGGCGTTGAGCAGCAGCTGGTACCCGGTCATCCCGGCCAGCCCGCATAGCGCGATCAGCGGCAGGTCCCCGCGCTTGGGTCGACGGACCCCCATCAGGGGCACGGCCAGCGCCAGCGCGGCCGACGCGACCGCCAGCCGGGCCACGGCCAGGCCCGCGGGCCCGAGCCCGCGGACCGCGACGGTGATGGCCGGGAACGCGCTGGCCCACAGCAGCACCGTTCCCGCGGCGGCCAAAGCGGCTGGCTTGGTGTTCATGGTTCCAGTCTCGCCAGGCCATCGCTTAAGATCCAGTTACAAAAAATCTTACGACTGATAAGCTTTGCTTCATGCTTGATGTGCGCAGGCTCCGGGTCCTGCACGCCGTCAGCGGGTACGGGTCGGTGACCGCGGCCGCCGCCGCGCTCGGCTACTCGGCCCCCGCCGTTTCCCAGCAGCTCGCCGCGCTGGAACGGGAGGTAGGCATGCGACTTACCGAACGGGCCGGGCGGGGGGTCGAGCTCACCCCGGCTGCCGTCATCCTGGTCGGGCACACCGACGCGCTGCTCGCCCGGCTGGATGCTGCCGAGGCCGACCTGGCCGCGCTGCACGACCAGATCGCGGGCCGGGTCGCGCTGGCCGCGTTCCCGTCGGTGGCCGCGAGCCTGGTGCCTGCCGCCTGGGCGGCGCTGGCGGATTCGGCGCCGCAGGTGCGGCTGGACCTGACCGAGATGGAGCCGGAGGAGTCGCTGCCGGCCATGCTCCGCAACGAGACCGACGTGGCCGTGGCGCACGAGTACGACCTGCTGCCCCGCCCCCTGGACCCGCTCTTCGAGCGCCGCGAGCTGCTCGACGACCCGGTGGTCCTGGCCATCCCCGCCGACAGCACCCTTTCGCAGGCCGGCCTCGGCCCGGTTCCGCTGGCCACCCTGGCCGGCCAGCCGTTCCTCGCTCCCCGCCAGGGCACCAGCTGCGCCGAGATGATCCAGCGGGCCTGTGCCCGGGCCGGCTTCGTGCCCCGCGTGGTCGCCCGCGCCAGCGACTTCCAGGTCCTGCTCAGCCTGGTCGCGGCCGGCGCGGGCGTCACCCTGGTGCCCGGGCTGGCCGCCCGGTGGCTGCCGCCGCGGGTCCGGCTGGTCCCGCCCGCCGATCCGGTGACCCGCCGGGTCTTCACGGTCAGCCGCCGTGGCGGCGACCGCAAGCCCGCGGTCCGCGTCGTCCTGGACGCCCTGTCCGCCGCGGCCGGGCCCGCCGCGGCTACACCTGAGCCAGGATCTCGCCGTGCGGGATGAGGAACCAGGCGTCCTCGCTGTCCGCCCAGCGTAGCCAGGCCCGGGCCAGGCGTTCCAGGTCGTCCCGGGTAGCCAGGCCGTGCTCGACCGCCCGGTCGCCGAAGGGCGATTCGGTCAGCCGCTGCGCCCACGACGTGCCCCACCACGCCCGGTCTGCGGCCCCGGTGTAGCACCACGCGCTGCCCGAGGCCTCGACCGAGGCGAAGCCGGCCTGCCGGGCCCAGGCCAGCAGGTGCCGGCCCGCGTCCGGCTCCCCGCCGATGGCCCGGGCCACCTTCCGGTACAGCGCCAGCCACTCGGTCATCCCCAGCTCCTCCGGAAACCAGAAGAACCCGCCGTAGTCCCCGTCCCGCGCCGCGACGATCCCGCCGGGCCGGCACACCCGGCGCATCTCCCGCAGCGCCGCCACCGGGTCGGTCAGATGCTGGAGTACCTGGTGCGCGTGCACCACGTCGAACGTCCCGTCGGCGAAGCCGAGGTTATAGACATCCCCGGTGCCGAACGTAACGTTGCGCTGCCCGCGCCGCTCCGCCTCCTGCCTGGCCTGCGCCAGCACGTCGGCGGCCGCGTCGATGCCGGTCACGTCGCCGCCGGGCACCAGGGCCGCCAGGTCCGCGGTGATCGTGCCCGGGCCGCAGCCCACGTCGAGCACCTGCGCGTCCGGCGCCAGCCGCGGCAGCAGGTACCCCGCCGAGTTCTCCGCGGTGCGCCAGCGGTGCGACCGCAGCACGCTGTCGTGATGGCCATGCAGGTAGGTGTCGGAGCTCGATGGCATGCCCCCCATCATCCACCTGTCCACTCTGTGGAGCAAATTTGTCCAGTATGTGGACTCAGGCCGGGTACCGCGTCGGTTCGGTCGTGTACTGCCGCCCGGTCGGGGTGGTCCACCGGAACGTCCCGCCAGGAAGCTGGTCGACCGTCCAGCGCGGGTCCTGCTTGAGCCGGTGATCACGCCGGCACTTCGGGCCGCCGTTGCACAGGCACGACCGTCCGCCCGCCTCATACGGGGTGTTGTGCTCGAAGTCGCACTGCGCCGCCGGCCTGCGGCACCAGGGCCCGGTGCAGGCCGCGTGCCGGACCTGGGTCAGATGCCGCAGCCTGCTCCGGGATCATGACCCCGGGCCTGGAACCGGTGATCGCAGTCCTGCGTGGTGACCGGATCGAAGCTGACCAGCAGGTCCGGCCCGGCTCCGGGGGTGCTCAGTCGCCAGGTCCCTCCTTCGGCGGTGGGGGTGAACGCGAACCCGGGCCCGTCGCGGGCGCCGGGTCCGGCGCGTTTCCGGTGGCGCTTGGGTTCGGGCCGGGCGCAGCCGTGCCCGACGGCGTGTCCCTGCCCGTCGGTCACCGTCACGCACCACGTCGTCTTGGGGTTGCGGGCGGCCGCAACGGCCAGGTCGCGGGCCAGCCAGGGGTCGATGGGCCCGATCCCGGGGATCTCACCGGGCCGGTCGGCCAGCCCGGCGGCCGTCGCCAGCGGCACGGTCAGCGTCACCCGCCCGGCGAACCCGCCCGGCGCGGCCGCGCCTGAATGGCCGGGCCGGGAATCCTTGCCAAGCAGCAGGTCTAGCAGGGCCCGGGCGCGGATCTCGTCCGTGCCGCCCTCCAGCCCGGCCTTCTTCAGCTCACCCGCCCACCAGGCGATCCGCTGCTCCACCGCGAAGACCTCGTCCGGCGGCAGCTCCCGGCCCGCCAGGGCGGCGTTCCCGGAATCCTCGGCCCACCGCTCCACCCGCGCGAACCGCTTCTTCGCCTTCTTCGGCGCGACCTCCATCACCGCGCGGGCGATCGCGGCGCGCAGCGCACCCGGGGTCAGCCGCCCGGCCCGGTCCAGCACCAGCTGCTCGGCCGCCCGCGCCTCGGCCGGATCCAGCACCGCGGTGGCGCGGGCGATGATGGCGACCTTGGCCTGCCGCAGGACTCCGTCCCGGAACGCCGCCTTGGTGCCGGGCAGCTTGACCTCAAGATCATGCGCCAGGCCCAGCACCGCATCGGCGGCCCGGCGGGACTCGGCCAGCACCCCGGCCACCTCGGCTGCGGCGGACTCATCCCAGCCCTCCGGCAGCTGCGCCGGGCCCTCCAGCGGACAGGCCAGGCGCGGGCGCCGCCGGATGAACTCAGCCGCCGCCGCGTGCTTGCGGGCGGCCGCGTAGGCCTCGACCCGGTCCCAGGCCGCGATCGCCCCGGCCACCTCGTCATCACAGGCGCCCGCGTACCGGTCATCCTCCCCGGCCGCCTCGGCGGCGAACCCGGCCAGCCCCCCGCATCCCGGCATGACATCCAGCACCATCCCGGCGCCGAACCCGGCCGCCCGGCTCGCGAACTCACCCGGCCGCCGCTCCGCCGACCCGGGCTGGCCCGGACCCCGCCGGCCTTCGGCGACCGGCGTCCCGCCCGGCAGGCCCCGCCGCGCCGCCCGCGCGGCCAGGGCCGCCTCCTCCGCGGTGATCTCCCGGCATTCCGCGATGAGCGCATCCAGGTCGACATCCCACGGCGCGGCGTCCTCCGGTTCCTCCTCGTCCGGACCCAGATGCTCTTCCACCGCCTCGCACCAGGCCAGCCAGTCCTCCTCCGCCCGGCCGGGATCATCGTCCCGCCCGGGTCTAGGAGCAACCGGCCGCTGAGGCATGTACACCACCCGTTCGGATTAAATGATCTTGATTTGACCTATAAGAAAATAATAGCGAAAAATGGCCTGTGAAGCAAGAAAATAAGCTCCTGCGGCGTGTCTCGGCGCCGGTGCCGGCCTGAACCCGTCAATCTGGGAGCTTCCGGGATTGGGGACCATTGCGGATCGAGCGGGCTCGCCGCCCGCGCCGCGGCCGGCGTGACAGCATGCGCTGAGCGATATTCCGGTACGTCCTTATTTCCCGGGATGCCGCGAGCTGCCATCCTGAGGGCGAGGACCGGCCTCAGTGGCGAGGAGGATGAGAATGGCAGGCATTCACGGGACGTGCGATGAGCGGTTCGAGGCGGTGCGCGGCGCGCTGGCCAAGAACCTGGACTCGGGCGAGGAACTCGGCGCGTCGATCGTGGTGGACATCGACGGCGACAACGTCGTCGACATGTGGGGCGGCTTCCGCGACGAGGCCGGGATGATCCCGTGGGACGAGCACACCATCACCAACGTTTGGTCCTCCACCAAGACGGTGACCAGCCTGGCCGCGCTGATGCTGGTCGACCGGGGCGAGCTGGACGTGGACCAGCCGGTCGCGAAGTACTGGCCCGAGTTCGCCGCCAACGGCAAGCAGGACGTGCTGGTCCGGCACGTCATGTCGCACGCCTCCGGGGTGTCCGGGCTGGACCAGCCCGCTCCCGTCGAGGTCCTCTACGACTGGGAGCAGGCCACCTCGCGGATGGCGGCCCAGGCGCCCTGGTGGGAACCGGGCACCGCGTCCGGCTACCACGCGCTCAACTACGGGCACCTCGTGGGCGAAATAGTAAGACGGATCAGCGGCAAGCCGCTCAAGCAGTTCGTTGCCGAGGAGATCGCCGGGCCGCTGGGCGCGGACTTCCAGATCGGCGCGGCGGAAAGCGACTGGGACCGGATCGCCCCCGTGGTCCCGCCGCCGCCGCTGCCGATCGACCTGGAGGCGCTGGGCATGGACAGCCCGGCCGTCAAGACGTTCACCGGGCCGGTCCCGGTCGCCGACTACGCCAACACGCCGGACTGGCGGCGGGCCGACATCGGCGCCGCCAACGGGCACGGGAATGCCAGGTCCGTGGCGAGGGTCATGTCGGTGGTGGCCCGCGGCGGCGAGGTCGACGGGATCCGCCTGCTCGGCCCGGAAACCATCGACGTGATCTTCCGCGAGCAGCTCAACGGCATCGACCTGGTGCTGGGCGTCCCGCTGCGCCTCGGCATCGGCTACGGGCTCCCGCTGGCTGCCGCGGTGCCGTACATCCCGGACGAGAAGATCTGCTTCTGGGGCGGCTGGGGCGGCTCGATCATCCTCATGGACCTCGGCCGCCGGATGACGGTCTCCTACATGATGAACAAGATGGGACCCGGCGTCGTCGGCTCCGACCGGAGCGCCGCCTACGTCGCGGCGGTCTACGACGCGGTGTAGGCCGTAAACGCGACGGGGGCCGGAGAGGCAGACACCTCTCCGGCCCCCGTCGATCTAACTAACCGCGGAGGAAGAACGCCGGCCCGAGCGGCGTGCCCACTCCGGTCTCGTTGTCGTAGCCCGGGGTGTCATGCAGGGTCGAGCTCTGCACGTCGACGGTCTGCAGCCGCCAGAACTTGCCCTGGCTGTTGTCCAGGAAATTGGTGTAGTCGGTGCGGACCTGGGCCACCGGTGAGGTCGGCGCCACGGTGTCGTGCAGCGCCGAGGTGCCGAGCAGCCGGTAGTAGAGCGGGTTGATGAACCCGAGCGGGTGATGGTGTGCCTGGCTGGCCACCGCCACCACGCCGGCCAGCAGCGGGGAGGACAGGCTGGTCCCGCCGATGCGGTACTGGTCCCAGTAGGTCCCGTCCGGGAACACCTGGGTCTCGCCGACCAGGAAGCCGGTGTTGGGGTCGCCGTCCATCGCGATGTCCGGCACCGCCCGCATCGGGGTACTGCCGTAGTACTCCGAGATGCTGGCGGGCACCTTGCCGGCCTGGTAGAAGGGCTGGGTGAACAGCTGGCTGGTCCCTCCGCCGCCGCCGGAGCTGTAGGTGCCGGGCGGAGCCGGCGTCCAGGCCCCGTTGGTCAGCGTCGAGTACGCGGTCTGCCAGCCATCCTCGCCCAGCCACTGGCCGTGGCTGCCGACCAGCACGCTGCTGCCGCCGACACCGGTGACGAAGGGCAGGTCCGCCGGGAACTCCACCGTCTTGGACGGCAGGTCGGTGCCGCCGGCGGTGTGGTCGCCGGCGTCGCCGGAGGAGAAGTTGACCGTGATGCCGGTCAGCGCCGCTTCGGTGGAGAACTGCTCGTAGAACTCCACGTAGTCGGTGCCGAGCAGGGTGATGTCGTCGGTGCCGTCGGTCCAGGAGTTGGTGATCACGTCGGCGACGTGGCTGTCGATGGTTTCGGCCCAGGCCTCGTCCAGGCCGCTGGTGCAGTCAGACGCCCCGACGTAGACGATGTTGGCGCCGGGGGCCATCGCGTGCACCGCCTCGACGTCGAGGGTCTCCTCGCCGTACCAGCCCTGGGCGCCGCACAGTTTGACCTGGTCGAAGCCGTTCCGGTCCGGCACGATCTGGGAGAACTGGCCGGGCGTGAACAGGGGCTGGTGGTGTACCTGGTTGTACTTCTGGGCGTCGGCGTAGATTGTCGGCGCAGCGTAGGCGTCGGTGATCGCCACGGTGACCCCGCGGCCGTCGATGCCCGACTTGAGCAGCGAGCTCTCCCCGTAGGCGGACTGGAGCTGCTGGGGTCCGTACCCGCAGACCGTGTAGGGCTGGTTCTTGCCGTAGGCGGCCGGCTTGTCGTCGGCCACCTTCTCCGCGTAGTACGCCGAGCACGGCTGCACCCCGTACCGGGCGCCGGGCGGCGGACCGGGTTCGGTGCCGGCGGTGTGCTTGAGGGCGGTGCCCTGGTCGACCCCGATCACGCCGCTGATCGCACTGGTGACTGCCGCCGGGGTGCCGGTCGGCAGGGATAGCTGCGAGTTGTTCGCGTGAACGTTCTTACCGAGGTAGGAGTAGTTGTGCACGCTCGTGCCGAAGGCGCTTTGCACCTGCGCGACCGAACCGCTGGCCTCCACGTACATCCCGCTGGGCAGGGTCTTGGTGACCTGGAAGCCTTCCGAGCGGAGCCAGTCCTGCACCGCGGTGACGGAGGACTTGGCCGGGGCGTAACGGGCGTCGAACTGCGCGTTGGTCAGCCACTGGCCGTAGCTGGAGCTGGCCGGGTCGGAGATCGCCTTCAGGGTGTCCATGGCCCCGGCTTGATCGCGCATGCCGAGGAGCACGCCGAAGTTCATCCGCTGCGCGGTCGAGCTGGCGCCCATGTCCCGCGCCTGGTGCAGCCACTTGGGCATGCTCCCGTCCAGCGGATGCCGGCCTTGCGGCGCGGCCGAAGCCGCTCCCGCTGCCGCCGTCAGGCCGATGACGGTGCCGCTGGCCAGCAGGCCGATAGCCACCTTGCGGACGAATCGAGACGAGCCCATACGCAGTCCCCCTTAACGGGAAGAAATCCGCCAAAAGCAAACGGCGCTAGCTAACCTCCAGCTCAGGGGCACGTCAAGTGGCCTGGGGAGAGTGATATCCGTTCGAGACGTGAAATCATGAACCGCCGCGCGGTCCGGTCCGTTAATGGTGATCCCCTTCGCGAAGTACCGGGGCAGGAACCGGGCGGTAACCGTACAGGTTTTAGATACGAAGTTTTTCAGCCGCCCTTCAGGCCTGGCCGTGGCGCTTGCCGGCGCCGTGCCCGTGGTTGCCCAGGCCGTGACCGTTGCCAGGCCGTCCGCCAGGCTCCCCGGCGCCGGGGCCGCGCGCCACCGCGAGCACGCCGAGCAGCGCGGCCAGCGGGACGGCCACGGCGATGAAGTCGGAGGAGGTGAAGTTGCCCAGCGCGTTCAGCGCGCCGGCGAACCCGACGATCAGCACCGCCACCACGATCAGCCCCCAGCCGTGCAGGAACAGCCGCAGCGAGAACGGCGGCGTGGGCTCCGTTACCTCGGCCACGGCGGTGACGGTCTTCGTCGCCCGCCGCTCGGTCAGGCCCTCGCGCACCCGGGCGATGATGGTCAGGTCGCCCGGCTGCTCGG
>WNFX01006875.1_pt1 | contig 10755 bp, 9 predicted proteins | sample 5400111 | NCBI WGS metagenome assembly WNFX01 (sample SAMN13153363, study PRJNA577476) | soil metagenome | isolation source: 40 cm soil or saprolite under grassland replicate 1 | place: USA:California | collected 2016-06-15
AGGCGAAACACATCGGGACCGGCCACTCCGCCAATGTAGCCGCCCATCGGGAGGGATGGCGGGCGCTGCCCGTACGCGGGTAGCCTCGGCGCGGAGGCGTCTGGGTGCCTGGTGGCCCCCCCGGTCTTCAAAACCGGTGGACGGCGCTTCGCGTCGCCGGCGGGTTCGATTCCCGTCCGCCTCCGCTCCCTCCTCCTCCGGCTCCGTCCGCCTCCGTTCGACGCGGCCTGGGAACGGCCGCCGGCCGCGGCGTAGGGTCGCGGTTGTGGACCCGCGCCGTCACGTGCCGAGAACCGACGTTGTCCTCGCCGACCCCCGCCTGGTCGCGGCGCGGGAGCTGCTGGGCGGGGCGCTGGTCAAGGCGGCGGTCGCCCGCGCCCAGGAGCTGGCCCGCTCGGGGGCGATCAGCCCGGCGAGCGTCGCCGACGCCGCGGCGGCCTCGCTGCCGCCGACCGCGGCCACCCTCACCCCGGTGATCAACGCGACCGGCGTTCTGGTGCACACCAATCTCGGCCGCGCGCCGCTGTCGGCCGCCGCGCGCGACGCGGTGCGGGCCGCGGCGGGCTGCACCGACGTGGAGTTCGATCTGGCGTCGGGCAAGCGCGGCCGTCGCGGCGCGGGCGCGCTTGACGCCCTGGCGCGGGCGGTTCCGGCGGCCGGGGCGGTGCACGTGGTCAACAACAACGCCGCCGCGCTGGCGCTGGCGGCCACGGCGCTGGCCGCCGGACGGGAGATCATCGTCAGCCGCGGCGAGCTGATCGAGATCGGCGACGGATTCCGGCTTCCCGACCTGCTGGAGTCCACCGGCGCCCGGATCCGCGAGGTGGGCACCACCAACCGGACCACCCTCAACGACTACCGGCAGGCGATTGGCGACGGCACGGCCTTCGTCCTGAAGGTGCATCCGTCCAACTACCTGATCGAGGGCTTCACGTCGTCGGTGGGCGTCGGCGAGCTCGCCGGCCTGGGGGTGCTGGTGGTCGGCGACATCGGCTCGGGCCTGCTCGGGCCGAGCCCGGTTCTCCCCGGCGAGCCCGACGCCGACTCCTGGCTGCGGGCCGGCGCCGGGCTGGTCACGGCCAGCGGCGACAAGCTGCTCGGCGGGCCGCAGGCCGGCCTGCTGCTGGGCCAGGCGGAGACGGTTACCCGCCTCGCGCGCCATCCGCTGGCCCGGGCGCTGCGGGTGGACAAGCTGACCCTGGCCGCACTCGAGGCCACCCTCACCGGCCCGGCCGCGCCGGTCACCCAGGCCCTGACGGCCGCCCTGGCATCGATCAGGACGCGGGCCGAGGTGCAGGCCGGGCGGCTGGCCGGCGCGGGCGTGGACTGCCAGGCGGTGATGACCGAGGCCGCGGTCGGTGGCGGCGGCGGTCCCGGCGTGACGCTGCCGAGTGCCGCGCTGTCCCTTCCCGAGCGGCTGGCGCCGGAGCTGCGGTCGGGCGCGGCGGTGCGCCGCGGCGACGTGCCGGCGGTCGTCGGCCGGATCGAGGGCGGCCGGCTGCTGCTCGACCTGCGTGCCGTCGCGCCCGCCGACGACGAGCGGCTCGCGGCGGCGGTGCTCGCCGCGGCGGCCCCCGACGGAGCCTCCTCCCCCGGCCGGGACTAGCAGTGCACGTCATCGCCACCGCGGGTCATGTGGATCACGGGAAGTCGATGCTGGTGCGCGCGCTCACCGGCATGGAACCGGACCGGTGGGAGGCGGAGCAGCGGCGGGGCATGACCATCGATCTCGGCTTTGCCTGGATGACGCTGCCGTCGGGCGAGGAGATCGCGTTCGTTGACGTGCCCGGGCACGAACGATTCATAACGAATATGCTCGCCGGCGCGGGCCCGGCGCCCGGGGTGCTGTTCGTGGTGGCCGCCGACGAGGGCTGGATGCCCCAGTCGGCCGAACATCTCGCGGCGATCGACGCCCTCGGCGTCCGCAACGGGCTGCTGGTGGTCACCCGGGCCGACCTGGCCGATCCGGCGCCCGTGCTGGAGCAGGCCACGCTCAAGATCGCAGACACCAGCCTCGGCGAGGTGGAAGCCATCCCGGTCAGCGCGCTCACCGGCCAGGGCCTGCCCGAGCTGGTCGCCGCGCTCGGCCGGCTCGTGGCGCGGCTCCCCGAGCCCGACCCGGGCGGCAGCGTGCGGCTCTGGCTGGACCGGGTGTTCGCCATCAAGGGCAGCGGGACCGTGGTCACCGGGACCCTGCAGGCGGGGACGGTGCGCATCGGGGACGAGCTGGTGCTGACCCCGGCCATGCGCACGCTGCGGGTCAGGGGCGTGCAGTCGCTCGGCGCACCGGCCGCCCAGGTCAGCGGCGTCGCCCGGGTGGCGCTGAACCTGCGTGGGGTCAGTGCCCGGGAGCTGGGCCGCGGCATGGCCCTCATCCACGCCGGCCGCTGGACGCTGGCCAGCGTGATCGACGTCCGGCTGACGCACCTGCCGGCCGGCCGCCAGCTGTCCGGCACCATGCGGCCGCCGTCCCGGCTCACGCTGCACATCGGCGCGGCTCGCGCGGTGGCCCGGGTCCGGATGCTGGGCGGCCGTACCGCCCGGCTGAGCCTGGACCACCCGCTGCCGCTGCACGTCGGCGACCGGGTGCTGCTGCGCGATGCCGGCGCGGCCGCCGACCGTGCCACCGGCAGGCCGGTGTTCGGCGCGACGGTGCTCGACGTTTCGCCGCCGCGGCTGCGCGGCAACGGCGCCGCCGCTGCCGCGGAGCGGGAGCTGGCATCGTGGCCCGAGCCGCCGACGGCGCCGGACCTGCTGCGCCGGCACCGCCTGCTGCGGGCCGCCGTGGCATCGGCCATGGGCCTGAGCGACCTGCCGCCGCCCGTCAGCGGGGAATGGCTGGCCGACCCGGCTCACTGGCAGCGGCTGCGCCAGCGGCTGGCGGCGGCGGTCGCCGCGCACGCGGCGCGCGACCCGCTGGCTCCCGGCCTTCCGCTCGATGCGGCCCGGGCCGAACTGGGCCTGCCCGACCGCGGCCTGGTCGAGGCGCTCGTTGCCCGGCGCCCGGGCGGCGGCGCCGGAGAAGACGACGGCGCCGACGGGCTGGTAATCGCCAGCGGCGGGTACCTGCGCCACGCCCGCGGCGAACGTGAGCTGACCGATGATGCCGGCCACCGCCCGGCGCCGGGACCGCGCCCGGCCGACCTTCCGGCCCGGGTGGCCGACGCGGTCCAGGTGGTGCTCGCCGACCTGGCCGACGCGCCGTTCAGCGCGCCCGATGCCGAACGGATGCGTGAGCTGGGGCTCGACGCGCGGGCGGCCGCCGCGGCGGAGCGCGCCGGCCTGCTGCTCCGCCTGCCCGGCAATGTGGTCCTGGCCCCCGACGCGCCCGACCGGGCGGCACGGATCCTGGCCGGCCTGCCGCAGCCGTTCACGGCGGCGGAGGCGAGGAAGGCGCTGCAGACGTCGCGGCGGGTGGTGATTCCGCTGCTCGAATGGCTGGACCGGAGGGGAATTACCCGGCGGCTGCCGGACGATCGCAGGGTCATGCGCGAAGGGTAGACCGGTGCCACGGCGTCACTGGACGCTGAACAGCACCACCGCCCGCAATGCCAGCACACCGAGCAGGATCAGCCCGGGCGCCGCGATCGCCACACGCGCCGACTGCGCAGCCACCGCACCTTCCGGGGTGACGGTGAGCCGCTGCGTGACCAGGCCGCTCAGCCCGGGCACCAGGCCGGCGAACGCGACCAGCCAGAGCAGGATCCAGGGGAAGCCGAAGGTCTGGCCCAGCGTGCCGGCCGGAATCAGGGTCAGCACGAAGAGCACGATCAGCGCGAGCTCAAGGAGCGCGAAAATGCGCTCGAAGAGGGCGAAGACGCCGCCGCTGGCCCGGGCGTCCGGCCGATAGCGGACGAGCCACCACATCAGCGCGGTGGAGCCGGACAGCCCGGAGGCGAGGAACAGCCCACCGAGCGCCCACGTGTCGCTCCACACCGGCTGGTTCGAGACGGATATCAGCACGCCGGTGTAGCTGGCCATGAACAGGCCGGCCAGGGCGCCCACGGCGGTCCAGACCTTTCCCCGCGTCCCGTCCAGCAGCCGCACGGCCCGGTCGGTGAAGCCCGTGCGGATCTTCCGGTCACGCACCAGCACCTCAAGGAACGACACCGTAGCGAAGAGGCCGAATACCACCAGGACCCACGAGCCCACCGACATCGGCGACCAGGGCTTGAGGATGAGGCCCTCATTCCCGGGCGTCGTGTTCACCAGCATGTGCCAGAAGCGCTGGGGCTGCCAGAGATCCACGAACAGCAGGATCGGGCAGATCACATAGGCCGGGAAGGCCACGTAGTAGCCGAGCCTGGCCATCGGCTCGTCCGACCGGTCGCCGTACAGGCGCAGCAGCGTGGCGATGGCATACGACCCGCCGGACAGGCCGGCCAGGAAGAAGTAGAACAGGACGTACCAGGTCCACTCCGGCGCGCGGACGAAGTGCTCAGCGGCGGCGATGGTCATCGTTTGCCACCGCCAGCGGCTTCGGGCGGCGTGCCACCCTGCGCTTCGGCTGACGTGCCTCCCGTGGTTTCGGGTGACGTGCCATGATCGGGGCCGGCGCCGCCGGGCGCCCCGCTCGTCTCGGGGGCCGGCTCCCGGCGCCGGCGCAGCGCGATCAGGGCGCCGAACACCGCCAGCACCGCGGTGATCAGCGCGGTGAGGTAGCCGCCCAGGTTGTTGCGGCTCGGCAGCACCGCGTTCGCCGCGTTGGGCAGCCGGTACGCCTCCGGCTCGTCCATCAGCAGGAAGAACGCGTTCAGCCCCCCGTAGACGGACTCGTCGTCGCCGTACAGGCGCGCCTCACTGACCCCCTGCGAATGCAGATCCGTCACCCGCTGCTGCGCCCGCGCCCGCAGCTCGGTGACCGAGCCGAACTGGATCGACTGGGTCGGGCACGCCTTGGCGCAGGCCGGTTCCAGCCCTCCCTGCAGCCGGTCGTAACAGAGCGTGCACTTCTGCGCCACGTTGGTCGTCTCGTCCATCCCGATCACGCTGTACGGGCACGCGGCGATGCAGTTGCGGCAGCCGTTGCAGACCGAGGGCTGGATGAAGACGCTGTCGAACTCGGTCCGGATGATCGCCCCGGTCGGGCAGACCTCCATGCAGCTTGCGTGGCTGCAGTGCTTGCAGACGTCCGACATCAGCAGCCAGGCCTTGCCCTGGCCGGCCACCAGCGTCTGGTCCGGCACGTTGTCGATCAGCTGCACGTGCCGCCAGTTCTGGGCATCCAGGCTCCCGGTGTTGTCGAAGCCGTCGCCGAACACCGGCTCGTTTCCGGGCAGCTGGTTCCACTGCTTGCAGGCAACCTCGCAGGCCTTGCAGCCGATGCATACGCTCGTGTCGGTGAAGAACCCGTAGGCCTGGCCCGGTGTGATCTCGGCCATCAGAACCCCATCAGGTTGGGTGTGATCTTGGAAAGGCCGCGCTCGGCCGCGTAGAGGTCGAGCGGCAGCGCGGCCAGCTCGTCCACCTCCGGCACGGCCCGGGGGTCGCGGCTCAGGTCGACGTCGAGCAGATACCGCTCGCAGGTCGCGCAGGCGTCGATGCGAAGGTGCGGGAACGTTGGCGCGCCCGCCGCTGGGGCGGCGGCTTCGCGGTTCTCCCCGCCGCGTCCCACCACGGGCCCCTCGCGGTGCTCGGAGTACACCGTGCGCCGCGAGCCCGACGTCTCCCCGCAGGACGGGCAGGAGCTGGCCGAGTAGCTCCAGCTCTGCCCGCACCGGGCACATGCCAGCTGCCGTCGGCCGCTCACCAGCGGATCCTCGGCGTGGCTGCGGAAGCTCAGCTGGGGCGGACCGCCGCAGTTCGGGCAGCGCCGCACCCCTCTCGGCGACGGGTCCCCGGTGCATGCCGCGCGGGCGTCGCCCGCGAGGGCCATGAGCGGCGCATGCAGCGACGCGCGCGCCAGATAACGCTCGGCCGGCGCGAGTTCGCCGCCGGCCAGCCAGGCGGCCAGCGACTCTTCCAGCCGGCCGTTCCCGAGGAGATCGCGGGCGGCCGCGGCCAGCGGTTCGGGGCCGGCCGCCTCGGCCGCCTTCACCACCGAGGGCGCCGTCCGTTCGGCCGCCCACCGGGCGAGCTGCCGCGGCTCCGGGCGGTCCTCCCGGGCGGCGTCCCACCCGGTCTCCCAGACGTCGAGCAATGCCAGGTAGACGGCCAGCACCTCGGCCGCGAACGGGTGGCGTTCGCGCAGGACCTCCGCCCGCCGACGGTGCGCCGCCCACGGGCTCTGCGCCCGGCCGGCGTCCGGCGCAGCCATCGCCATCACATCTTCTCGATGTTGACGAGAAACGCCTTGAACTCGGGCGTGCGGGCGCTCGCGTCGCCGACGAACGGCGTCAGCGCGTTGGCGAGCCAGTGCTGGCCCGTGTTGATGCCGACGAAGCCCCAGTGGATCGGGATGCCGATCTGGTAGATCTTCTTCCCGTCCACCTGGAGCGCGCCCAGCCGCTTGGTCACGACCGCGCGGACCTCCAGCTTGCCCCGCTTCGACGACACCCGCACGTGGTCGCCGGTCTTGATCCCCTTGGCGGCGGCGAGTTCGGCGGGCACCTCGACGAAAGCGTCCGGCTGGAGCTGGACCAGCTGCTCGACCTGCTGGGTGATGTAGTGCTCGTGCTCGGTGAGCCGGTACGACGTGGCGACGTACGGGAACTCCGACGGCGTGCCGAACCGGTTGGGCCGCCCGGCCGCCTGGTCGTACAGGAAGGCCACCGGCGTGGCCGAGACCGTGGGATGCAGCGGGTTGCGGATCGGCGACTCGATCGGCTCGTAGTGCTCGGGGAACGGCCCGTCGGCCACCCCGTTGCTGAACAGCCGGCCGGTGCCCTCCCCGGTCATGATGAACCACAGCGGGGCGCCGGGCTTGGTCGGGTCGGCGTCGGGGGGGTAGTCGGGCACGTCGCCCACCCAGAGTCCGGTCGCGGCGTCCCACTGGATGCCCGGCCGCGTGGGGTCCCACGGGCGCCCCTGCGGGTCGGCCGAGGCCCGGTTGTAGAGCACCCGCCGGTTGGCGGGCCAGCTCCACGCCCAGTTCGGGTAGAAGCCCATGCCGGTCGGGTCGTTCTTCTTCGGATCCTGGACGCCATCGCGGCGCTTGGTCAGGTTGCCGGTCTCCGGGTAGTGCCCGGTATAGATCCAGTCGCCCGCGGCCGTGGTGCCGTCGTCCTTGAGGTCGGCGAACGTCTCCAGGCGCAGCCCGGTGGTGAGGTCCCGGCCGTTGATCTCCTTGGCGATCTCGTCCAGCAGCGGCTTGCGCGGGTCGGCGTACGGGAGGGTGAGGGCCATGACCGGCGCCGGGTACTTGCCGCCCTGCTGCTGGTAGAGGTCACGCACCCGCCCGAAAAGGTCGGCGAGGATCCACTGGTCGTCGCGGGCCTCCCCCGCCGGCGGCAGGACCTGCTCCTTCCACTGCGCCCAGCGGCCGCTGTTGGTGAACGACCCGTCCTTCTCGATCCAGTGCGTGGCGGGGAGCATGAACACCTCGGTCTGGACCTTGGCCGGGTCGATGCCGGGGGCACGCCAGAACTCCGAGCTCGTGGTCGGGTAGGCGTCCATGACGCACAGCCACTTGAGGTTCGAGAGCGCCTGCAGCACCTGGTTGGAGTCGGGACCGATGCTCGTGGCCGTCATGCCCGACAGCATCACCCCCTCCATCTTCCCCTGCAGCGCCTGATCGAAGATCGAGAGCCAGGACGCGTTCCCGGCCGGCTTGGGCAGGTAGCCGAAGGCGAACTCGTTCTTGTTCGTCGCCGCGTCGCCGTACCACGCCTTCAGCAGGCTCACCATGAAGTTGCCGTAGTTGGTGCCGAAGTAGTTGACGGCGGTGGGCCGCAGCTGCTTGCTCGCGCTCAGCGCCACATAGTCGGCGACGGTGCGCTGGCCCGGCGCCGGCACCTTGAGGTACCCGGGCAGGATGTCCCAGGAGATCGCGTGGTCGGTGTTGCCCTGGATGTTGGCGTGGCCACGCTCGGCGTTCATGCCGCCGCCGGGGCGCCCCATGTTGCCGAGCAGGAGCTGCAGCACCGCCCCGGAGCGGATGAGCTGGACGCCGGTGGTGTGGTGGGTGAGGCCGACCGCGTAGACGACCGTCATCACCTTGTCCGGCCGGCCCATCTGGCCGACCAGCTTGGCCACCTCGAGGAACTGGTCCGCCGGGATGCCGGTGATGCGCGCGACCATCTCCGGGGTGTACCGGCTGTAATGCTCGCGCATCAGGTTGAGCACCGAGCGGGGGTGGCTGACGTCGGTCTTGGCGAAGCCATCCGCGCCGGTCTCGTACGCCCAGAGGGTGGGGTCGTACAGGCGCGTCTGCGGGTCGTACCCGTTGAAGAGACCGTCGCTGAACCCGTAACCCTGCTTCACCACGAAGGCGGCGTTGGTCGCGTGCGCCACGTATTCCTTGTGGTAGAGCCCGTTCTGCAGGACGTAGTTGATCAGTCCGCCGAAGTACGCGACGTCCGTGCCGGTGCGGATCCGCAGGTGCAGGTCGGCGACCGCGGAGGTCCGGGTGAAGCGCGGGTCGACGTGGATGATCTTCGCGCCCCGTTCGAGCTTTGCCCGCATCATCCACTGGAAGCCGACCGGGTGCGCCTCGGCGGGGTTGGCCCCGTTGATCATCACGAGGTCGGCATGCCTGATGTCGCGCCAGTGGTTGGTCATGGCCCCTCGGCCAAACGTGGCGGCCAAACTGACCACCGTGGGACCGTGTCAAACCCGGGCTTGCTGCTCCAGGTAGACGACGCCGAGCCCGCGCATCAGCTTGCTGGCGAGGTAGCCCTCCTCGGAGCTGAACGCGGCGCCGCCGGCGAACGCGACGCCCTCGCAGCGGTTCACGGTGTTCCCGTCGGCGTCGGTGGTGACGAACGTGCGGTCCCGCGACGCCTTGACGTTCCGCGCGAGCTTGTCCAGGGCGAAGTCCCAGGAGACGCGCTGCCACTCGGCCGCCCCCGGCGCGCGGTAGAGCGGGCTCGTGACGCGCCGGGAGGACACGGCGAGCTGCAGGGCGGTCGCGCCCTTCGGGCACAGGCGCCCCTCGTTGACCGGGCTGTCCGGGTCACCCTCGATCTGGAGCAGCTCCGTCTTCCCGCCGGCCGCCTTCCTGGTGTACGCGAGGAGCGCGCAGCCCACGGCGCAATACGGGCAGACCGAATGGGAGACGGTCGCTCCCCCGATGCGCAATTGCTGCTTGACGCGCGTGGCCTGGGCGAGGTCGAAGCCGAGAGCCGAGACTCCCAGCACCCCCACGCCCGCCGAGCTCAGCTGCAGGAAATGACGCCGGGTGACCTCCACCTGGGTCTCCCTTCGTAGAGACCGCTCCCCAATGACGTGACCGGGGCGACCGTAACCACGGGACAAGACGATTCTAAACGGTCAGCGGGGCCGGCCAATAGGTTCCGGCTAATCTGTTTACGCCGCCCGCAGGCGGCCAGGACACGTCATTAGCCTGCGCGGGATTAGCCCTGCGCGAGCTGAAGATCACGACGGCCGCCCTGGTCGTCAGGATTGCGGAGGATGTCGAGCAGCCGTGGGCCGGCGGGAACCAGCAGCCCGGCTGGGCCGCGCTCGGATGCGTCGAGGAGTGTCTGCCGCCAGGCCGCCCGGCTGTCCGGAGAAGGCACCGAGATCCAGCGCTGCGCCTCCTCTGGTTCGTGTAGGTGCTCGAAAGCCTCGGCGTCCCCGGGTACCCGGCGGAAGATACCCAGACGGAGAGCAATGCCGGCGAGCTCACCGGACGGGACGGCGTCGGCGAGGATCCTGAGGCGGCCGTGGCTCAGCTGCTCGATCGTGCCAAGCGTGCGGGCGATGGCTGGCCCCCCAGACGCCGGCAGGCTCGTGACCAGAAGCGACCGGAAGGTGACGGCGGCCAGAGCCGCCGTTAACGAGAGCGGATCGAGCTCCGGCTCCGGCGCGAGATCAATACACAGCGCGGCTGCGCCGGCGGCCTCGAAGGCCGCCCCATCGGCGAGCCACCCGCCAAGGTCGTCCGGCTGCCGGGTGAGCACGACGCCGACCTTGACCGCTCGTGAACCCTCTGGCTGCGTCACGCCGACAGGTTACATGGCGGGTGCCGCTATGCTGCCGCCGGACAACGAGGAGCGCCGGGGACCCGGCCGATCCGGCGAGCGCAGGGTCATGCGCGAGGCGCCGGGCCCGGCGCCGAACGGAGGACGATGAGCACGCTGGACGACTGGACCAACGCGCTGTGTGCCGAGCTCGGCCTTGACCCGGAGATTGTCGACCAGAAGACGGTGCTCAACCTGGCCAGGGTCGCGGCCCACACGGTGGACCGGCCGGCCGCGCCGCTGACCACCTACTTTCTGGGGGTCGCGGTCGGCCGCGGGGAACCGCTGGCCGAAACCGCAGCGAGGCTCCAGCAGCTCGCGCGCGGGTGGTCGGCCGACGACTAGCCTGCCCGCGGATAGCCAGCCGGCCGCTGGCCGGTTATCGGGGCGCGCCGGGTATCAGCTGGACGTCGATGTGCTCCCCGCGGGCGAATTTTCCCTGCCCGATGGGAATCGGCCACCAGGCATGGGCGCGCATGAGCCGGCTGATCGCCCCGGCGCCGTGCCTGCCCGGCGTGGCCAGGGCGGCACCGCCGTCATCCGGGCCCGCCGGGGCTGAGGTGAGGGACACCGGGACCCAGTCCTCGACGTCGGGCGAAGAGGTCCAGTCGCAGGCCAGCTGGACCCGCCGCCACACGCGGTCCGGCGGCCGCCCGCCCTGGAGCGCGGCGAGCAGCGGGACGGCGAACAGCTC
>WNFX01010584.1_pt1 | contig 10753 bp, 5 predicted proteins | sample 5400111 | NCBI WGS metagenome assembly WNFX01 (sample SAMN13153363, study PRJNA577476) | soil metagenome | isolation source: 40 cm soil or saprolite under grassland replicate 1 | place: USA:California | collected 2016-06-15
TGCCGGTGTCGGGGTTGTTCACGGTGACGCTGCCGGTGATGGTGACGGCGCCGCCGACCGGGATGCTCCCGGTCCAGGAGATCCCGGTCGAGGTCAGCGTCAGCGTCCCCGAGGTCGCGGTCTGATCCCCGTTCGAGGTGGCGTCGTCCCCCACGTCGGTGATGTCGGAGCCGATCGTGATCCCGGTATAGGGAACCTGGCCGGCGTTGGTGAAGGTCGCGGTGAACCGCACCACCGAACCGGGCGTGGCGGTGGACACGTCCGAACCGCTGGTGATCGTCAGCACCGCTACCGGCACCGTGGCGGTGCAGGGCGGGCCGCCGCTGCCGGCCGCACAGTTGCTGCCGGTCGTGGCCGAGGTGATCGTGCTGGCCAGGATCTTGTTGCCGGTGTCGGGATTGCTTACCGTGACCGAGAACCTGATCGTCGCGGACGCGCCGGGCGCCAGGTCCCCCGTCCAGGTCAGGTTCGGGCTGGAGAAGGCGACGGAACCGGCGGTGGCGGACGCGTCGCTGTCGTAGGCGGCGTCATCCAGCACCCCGGACAGCGGGTCGGTGAACGCCGCCCCGGTATAGGGGATCTGCCCGGAGTTGGTCACCGTCACCGTGTACTGGACCACCGACCCCGGCGTGGTGGAGCCGACGCCGGCGGACTGCGCGATGGTCAGGCCCGGGGTGAGCACGGCCACGGTGACGCGGCAGGGGGCGGCGGTGGCGCCCGGCGGGCAGGCGGAGCCGGCGGCGGAGGAGGTGGCGGTGTTGATGATCACCTTGTCGCCGGTGTCGGGGTCCTTGACCGTCACGGTGTAGGTGATGACGGCGCTGGCGCCGACGGCGAGGTCCCCGGTCCAGGTCAGGACCGGGGCGGCGTAACTCACCGATCCGGTGGTGGCGGAGGCGTCGCCGTTGTAGGTGGCGTCGTCCAGGGAGCCGGCCAGGGAGTCGGTCACCACCGCGCCCGAATAGGGGGTCTGGCCGGTGTCGGTCACGGTGACGGTGACGGTGACCGGCTGGCCGGGCACGGCCGCGGTCGCGCTGGCCGTGGTGACTATGGTCAGCGCCGGGGTCAGCACGGTGACGCTGACCGAGCAGTGCGGGTCGGTGGTCCCGGACGGGCAGTTGCTGCCCGCCGCGGTGGTGGACAAGGTGCTGGCCATCAGCTTGTTGCCGGTGTCGGGGTCGTTCACGGTGACGCTGCCGGTGATGGTGACGGCGCCGCCGACCGGGATGCTCCCGGTCCAGGAGATCCCGGTCGAGGTCAGCGTCAGCGTCCCCGAGGTCGCGGTCTGATCCCCGTTCGGGGTGGCGTCATCGAGCACGTCGGTGATGTTGGTCGCGATCGTGATCCCGGTATAGGGAACCTGGCCGGCGTTGGTGAACACCGCGGTGAACCGGACCACCGAACCGGGCGTGGCGGTGGACACGTCCGAGCTGTTGGTGATCGTCAGCACCGCCACCGGCACCGTCGTGGTGCACCCCGCTTTACCGCTCCCGGCCGCGCAGTTGCTGCCGGTCGTGGCCGAGGTGATCGTGCTGGCCAGGATCTTGTTGCCAGTGTCGGGATTGCTCACCGTGACCGAGAACCTGATCGTCGCGGACGCGCCGGGCGCCAGGTCCCCCGTCCAGGTCAGGTTCGGGCTGGAGAAGCTGACGCTGCCGCTGATGGCGGACGCGTCGTTGTCGTAGGCGGCGTCATCCAGCACCCCGGACAGCGGGTCGGTGAGCGCCGCCCCGGTATAGGGGATCTGCCCGGAGTTGGTCACCGTCACCGTGTACTGCACCACCGACCCCGGCGTCGTCGTGCTGCTGCCCGCCGACGCCACGATCTCCAGGCCCGGCACCAGCACAGGAACGGAGGAGGTGCACCGGGGATCGGTACTGCTGGCCGGGCAGTTACTGCCCGCCGTCGCCGACGTCACCGTGTCGGCGAGGATCTTGTCGCCGGTGTCGGGATCCCGGACGGTGACCGAGAACGTGACCGTCGCGCTCGCCCCTACCGCCAGGTTTCCCGTCCAGGTCAGGGCGGAGCCGGCCAGCGAGACGCTGCCGGCGGTGGCGGCCGCGTCGCCGTCGTAGGCGGAGTCATCCAGCAACCCGCCCAGCGAGTTGGTGAAGCTCGCATTGGTGTAGGCGGTCTGGCCGGAGTTCGTCACCGTCACCGTGTACTGCACCACCGACCCCGGCGTGGTGGTGCTGGTCCCCGCCGACACCGTGGTGGTCAGGCCCGGCACCAGCACCGTGACCGTGCTGGCGCACCGGGCATCGGTGCTGCCGCTCGCGCAGTTGCTGCCCGCGGTGGCCGAGGTGATGATGGTGGCCAGGCTCTTGTTCCCGGTGTCGGGGTTGTTCACCGTCACCGAGAACGTGATGGTCGCGCTCGCGCCGACCGCCAGGTCCCCCGTCCAGGTCAGGCTGGAGCTGGCGAAGCTCACCGAGCCCGCCGTCGCGCTGGCGTCGTTGTCGTAGGCGGCGTCGTCCAGCACCCCGGACAGCGCGTCGGTGAACGCCGCGCCGGTGTAGGCGGACGTGCCCGCGTGGGTGACGGTGATCGTGTAGCCGACGGTGGCGCCCGGCGTGACGGTCGCCGCGTGTCGGTGCTGCCGCTCGCGCAGTTGCTGCTCGACGTGGTGGAGGTCACCGTGCTGGCCAGGCTCTTGTTCCCCGTGTCCGGGTTGCGCACCGTCACCGAGAACGTGATGGTCGCGCTCGCGCCGACGGCCAGGTCCCCCGTCCAGGTCAGGTTCGGGCTGGCGAAGCTCACCGAGCCCGCCGTCGCGCTGGCGTCGCTGTTGTAGGCGGCGTCATCGAGCACGTCCGTGAGCGGGTCGGTGAACGTGGCCCCGGTCAGCGCGGTCTGGCCCGAGTTCGTCGCGGTGATCGTGTAGGTGACCGTGCCGCCCGGCGCCACGGTGGCCGTGCTGGTGCTCACGGCGACGGTCAGCATGCTGCTCAGGATGGTGATCGAGGTGGCGAAGGTCGCGGTCTTGTTACCGGCATCGGTCACCTTGGCGGTGAAGCTGGAGGTGCCGGCCAGGGTCGGGGTGCCGGACACGACCCCGGTGGAGGAGTTCAGCGTGAGGCCCGCCGGGAGCGACCCCGCGCTGATCGACCAGGTGTAGGGGGTGGTGCCGCCCGCCGCGGTGAGCGTGACGCTGTAGGGCGTGCCGACCACCCCGGACGGCGGGGCCGGGAAGGTGAAGGTCACCGAGGCGGTGACCACCAGCGTGATCGAGGTGGTCGCGATGCCGTTGTTCGCGTCGATCACGTTGACCGAGAAGGTGTAGCTGCCGGTGGCGGTGGGGGTGCCGGACAGGACGCCGGCGGCGGACAGGGTGAGGCCGGCCGGCAGGGTTCCGCTGTTCACCGACCAGGTGTACGGGGTGGTGCCGCCAGTGGCGGTGAGGGTGTAGCTGTAGGCCGTGTTGACCACCGCCGCCGGCGGGGCCGCGAACGTGGTGGACACCCCGGCCGCCACGGTGATGCTCGTGGCCTGGGTGGCGCTCTGGCCGTTGGCGTCGGTCACCTTGACCGTGAAGCTGGAGGTGCCGGTCGCCGTCGGGGTGCCGGACAGGACCCCGGCGGGACTGAGGCTGATGCCGGCGGGCAGGCTGCCACTGCTCACCGACCAGGTGAACGGGCTGGTACCGCCGGTTTCGGTCAGGGTGTAGCCGTAGACGGTATGGGTCCAGCCCCCGGGCGGGGGGGCGAAGTTCATCGACGGCCCCGGGATGATCGTCACGGTCGCCGGTGCGGTGTCGCTCAGTCCGCTGCTGTCGGTGACCTTGACCGTGAAGGAGTAGGTGCCCGCGGTGGTCGGGGTGCCGGATAGCAGCCCGGTCGACGCGTTCAGGGTCAGCCCGGGAGGCAGCGTCCCGCTGCTGACCGACCAGGTGAACGGGCTGGTCCCGCCGGTTACCGTCAGCTGGTCGCTGTAGGCCACGTTCACTTCGCCGCCCGGTGGCGCGGGGAACAGCAGCGCCGGGCCCGGGTTGTAGGTGTAGGCGATGCTGGCCGAGGTGCCCAGGGTGACGACCTTGACCGTCACCGCGCCCGCGGCGTGCGCGGGCATGGAGGAGATATCGAGGCTGGTGTCGCTGACGACGGTGAAGCAGCCGGCCGCCGCGGTCGCGCAGGGCACCAGGGTGGTCGGCGTGCCCGCGGTGAACTGGGCGGTCGTGCCGATCTCGATGGCGGTCGCCGCGTTGAGGCCGGTGCCGGTGATCTTGACGTCGTTGCCGCCGCCGGCCGCGCCGTTGGTCGGCGTGATGGCGGTGATCGTCGGGGCGGCGGGCACGGTGCCCGCCGGAGCGCTCGAGGACGTTGCCGGGCTGGCGTCGGCCGAGGACGCCACCGCGCTGGTAGCGGACTGGACCTGGGCCTGGGTCACGCTGCTCGAGGTCACCACCGCGTTCACCGTGATCGTGCCGCTGGTGAACGGCGTGCCGGTGCTCGTGCACGAGATCGACTGCCCGTTCGGTGCGCCGCAGACCCAGCCGGTGCCGTAGGCCGCGACCGGCACGACGCCGGCCGGCAGCGTCTGGGTCACCGTCACCGGCTGGTTCTCCGCCGCGCCCGAGGAGCTGGCCGTGACCGTGTAAGTGACCGGGCTGCCCGGCGACAGGGTCGCCGCCGTGTAGCTGGTCTGCGAGACGGCGAGCTGCGGGACCGGGTTGACGCTGCTCACGACCACGTTGTCGATCTCGTGGTAGTCGGTGATCGAGCCGGTGGACGCCACCCAGCCGAACACCAGCTGCTTGGGTATCCCGCTGGAGCTGACCCAGCTGGAGGGGTAGAGCCCGGACGGGACCACCGGCAAGGCGCCGACCAGGCTCTTGGCCGTGCCGCCCACCGGGGTGAAGGTGACGTCGTAGTCGCCGGCCGGCACCACGAGACCGGAGTCCGTCGTGATCGACGAGGAGGTCGGGTTGAAGACCGCCTCGACCGGTACCAGCGACGCGGTGCGGGTCGACGCCCGCAAGGTCAGCGCGGGCGAGGTCGCCGTCGCCGCGCTGCTCTGCAGCGCGCAATAGCCGGCCGTGAGGTTACCGGGGCCGCGCACGACAACCTGGCCGGGCATGCGCTGCGCGATGTTGGCCGGGTCGGTGCAGCCCGAGCCCTCGTACTTGTTGCTGAAGTTGCCGTACGCGTCGAAGCCGACGCCCAGGTAGCCGAAGCTCAGGCCGTTGGTGCTGGAGTTCTGGGCGGAATAGCCCAGGGCGCCGCCGGACTGCCCGATGGCCGAGGGGATGACCGGGTTGGCCGGGTTGACGGCGGCCAGCACGAAGGCCATGCCGTCTGCCCCGGTGCCGCCGTACTGGTAGGAGTTGAACGTCACGTCCAGGCCCTGGGAGGTGGGGACGCTGGTGCTGGCGAATACGCCGCCCTCCTGACCGGTTACCGCCTGGGTGAAGCGGAGCTTGCCCGAGCCGTTCGAATCGGTCGAGCTGCCGCAGGTGAAGAGCGGGCCCGTACTGTTATTGTTGCCCTTGGCCGTCAGGCACGCGGCGTTGCCGCCGCCAACCGGTGCCGTCGGAAGCGACACCGATCCCGCCGGGCCGTCCACGGTGTTGTCGTGGAACGGCTGGTTGAACAGGACCGTCCCGGCCGCGGCCGCGTTCGGCGCGGACGCCGCCAGCCCGCCGGTGATCATGCTCAGCACCAGCATCACGGACACAGCGCACGACATCATCCGCCGGACCAACCGGGAAACGGCCATTGCTCGCCTCGTGTTCAGAGTTGCCAGATCGGTGCTCTGGGGCGGATCGGCCTACCGTCGGCGCGGACGTCGCGGTCAGGCTACGACGTGGCCGATCGGGCCGGCCTACCAGGTCGGACAGCCTGAAGATGGCGGGCCTAGCCGATCGCCGCGGCGACCATGAGCACCGTCCGCAGGCGCGAAAACCGGCTAAGGCACCGCACCGCCGATCACCAAGCCGGTGATCCTGGCCATCTTCACCCAGAGCGGGCACCACTTACATGACAATGAGTAACTGTGAGTTACAGTCTGTAATCAGATGGGCGCGGGTGGTCCCTGGCCAGACTCATGCCGGAACCGGAGATCGTCGGGGCCGGTCGCGGCGGTACCGGAGGTCACCGCTCCGCCGGACCGTTCCCCCAGGCTGGCACGCGGCGGCGCCGGGTCACTCGTCGCGCCGTAATGAAGGCGACGACGGCGAAGATGACGACGACGATGGCGAGGGACAAGCCAAGCCAGGCCATGAGGGACAAGCCCGGATGGGACGCCACGAGCGGAACGAACTGAATGGAGGCCGTGGCGGTGCGCGTGGTGAGGCCGCTCACCAGGGTTACCCTGGCCTTCCAGGGACCATTGGGCACGCTCCTGGGCGGGGAGAACGTCATGGTTCCCGACTGGCCGGGAGCGAGGGTGATGATCTGCCGCGCCCGGAAGGGGCCGGCGCCGCTGTTGCCCGGGCCGTCGGATAGGCGCACGGTGCCGTTCAGGTCGACGGCCCGCCCGCCGGTGTTCTCCACGCGGACGCCGATGGTCGGCCGGCCGCCGGCCGACCGGTGCGCGGTGACGGAGGCGATGGTGAAGTTCGTCGGCGGAGCGCCGCCACGCCCGACGGCCAGGTAGACCCGGATCCCGACCCTGGCCACGTCGTTGATCCCGAAGCCCTGGGTGACGCGTACATGGGCCGCCTGCTGCACCCAGATCACGCCGTAGTGCTCGCCCCGGGTCGCCCCCCGCGGCACCCTGATCGTGATCGTGTCCATCACGGACGCGCCCGGGCGCAAGGTGACCTTCGGGTGCTGTACGCGGATCCACTGGGTCAGTTCGCTGCGGGTCTGGCCGGCGTCGCCGGTGAACAAGTCGTGGCGGATCTGGGCGGCATCCGGGTAGACGGCGAAGTGGGCGGTCCTCGGCTCCTGGTTCTCGATCAGGATCCTGCGGTGGATGACCGTTCCCGTGGGCAGGTAGTCCACGATGTAGCGCAGGGCGCGCGGATTATGGGCCTCGTCGACCGGGACGTCGACGAGCCGGACACCGAACCGCTGCGGGACCCGGCCGGCGGGCCGCTGAGCCGCGGCCACGGCCGCCGGGCTCAGGGTCCCGGCGGCCAGCAACAGCATGATGATGCCGAGCAGGCGGCGCACGCTCTCCTCCTTGTTGGCTGTCCTGGGCGCGCCAGTGGATGCCCGCCAAGGCGCCGGCCCGTCGCGATCCGATGGGATCGGCCGGGCCGGGCCTGGGCGGACTGGGCCGTGGGGCTAAGACACGGACTGGGTGAGCGTCCCGGTGTAGGTACCGACGACGGCCTGGACGGGGACGGTCACGGCGACCGTCGGGTTCCAGGCGGCGGTGTTGTTTCCCACGCCGGCGGTACCGGCGACGACCGTCTGCGGCTCGTGGTCCAGCGTGATATCCGTCGGCGTGGCGGTGATTCCGCCGGTGGTAGTGATCGTGCCGGGAGCATAGGTCGCGTCGGTGGCCGGGATGGTCTCGGCCGGCGTGCCGCCTCCGGTGGTGAAGTCGGTCGCCGACGCGGTCGCGGTCCAGGAGGCGCTGAGCAGGGCCCGGTCGTCGGTCACCGTAGTCGTTCCTATCTCACCGGTAATGGTGGTACCCGGCGCGCCCGAGCCCAGGTTCGCGGTGGCCGGGGCGGTCATCGTGAGCGCCCCGCTGGTGACGGCGAAGGTCACCGTGGTGTCCGGGTCGCCCGGGCCGCCCGGGGCTGGAGCGTTCACCGCCGCCATGCTGGTCACCGCGGCCGAGGCCGCAGGCATAGCCAATCCGGTCCCGAAGATGGCCGCGGCGCTAAGGCCCAGGCCTACTGCCTTACGCATAGGTTCTCCCCCCGTGAGGACGGCGCGCCTCCCTCCCTTCCGGTAAGGGACGGCCGGCCGCCTGCAGGTCCTCAGCTATATCGGTTCCCTAGGGTTCCATACAGGTAATCAAGATGCAATCACAGAGTGATCACAAGATCACTCAGCGTGTCGTCGTGGGCGGACGCGGCGGCGAGCGAGCACGGCGAGGACGGCCGCGGCGAGCACGGCCAGGGCCGCTCCGGCGTACGCCAGCGGGGGCAGGCCCGCGGGCCGGGCGGATCGCGACGCCGAGGCCGGCGCCTGCGCCGCGGCGGGCAGCCGGTCGAGATGCGCCGCGCAGACGACGGGCCTGCGGCCGTCCCGGGCCGAGGCGCACGCGACCGCCGCCAGCCGGAGCGCCCTGGCCGGCGTCCGCGTCACCCGCGCGACCACGCGGAAGGTCTGCGTCCCGCCCGCCGCAATGGCGGCAGGCCAGGTGACCTGCCTGCGCTCAGCCTTCGCGCGAGGGGTGGAAGACAGGAAATCCAGGCCCGGCGACAGGGTCTGCGTGACCTTCAGGTGCGGTGCGCGGGCCCGGCCGCCGTTCCGGACGGTAATCACGTAGGTGAGCTGGTCGCCCGGGTTCGCGGCGGTCCGGCCGTCACTGACGCTGATGGTCAGTGCGGGTCCGGCCGGCGGCCGGGCACGCGCCGCCGGGTGTGTCCCGCCGACGCCGGGGACCGCGATCATTCCGGCCACCAGGACCACGCCGGCCTGGCTCGGGGGACGCCATGAGATCCGCATGGGGAACCGCCTCTTCGTTAGCTACTAAGGGTGTCTAGGGAACTACACATAGTAGCCGTCAGCAGACTGCCTCGCGCCTCGTTCAATTTCCGTCATGGGAACCCGACGGTGAGGCCGAGGATCCAGGCGCTCTAGCTGCCCCGGGAGGCGCGGGCGCGGGCCCGGCCGCGTTCCTTCGCGTCGAGGATGGTCTTGCGCAGGCGCACGGCGGGGCCGGTGACCTCGACGCACTCGTCGTCGGCGCAGAACTCCAGCGCCTGCTCCAGGCTGAGCAGCCGCGGCGGCACCAGCCGCTCGAGTTCCTCCCCGGTGGACTGGCGCACGTTGGTGACCTTGCGCTCGCGGGTGATGTTCACGTCCATGTCGTCGGGCCTTGAGTTCTCCCCGACGATCATCCCCTCGTACACCTCGGTGCCAGGCGGGACGAACAGCGACCCGCGTTCCTGCAGGTTGAACATGGCGTAGGGGGTCGCGCTGCCGGACCGGTCGGCGACCAGCGAGCCGGTCGCCCGGCCGCGCATGGCGCCCTGCCAGGGCTCGTATCCTTCGAAGACGTGGTGCGCGATGCCGGTGCCCCGGGTCTCGGTCAGGAACTGGGTGCGGAAGCCGATCAGGCCGCGGGCGGGCACCACGAACTCGAGCCTGACCCAGCCGGTGCCGTGGTTGGTCATCGACTCCATCCGGCCGCGCCGCACCGAGATCAGCGAGGTCACGGTGCCCAGGTACTCCTCGGGCACGTCCACGGACAGCCGTTCCACCGGCTCGTAGACGGCGCCGTCCACCTCGCGGGTAACCGCGGCGGGACGTCCGACGGTCAGCTCGTAGCCCTCCCGGCGCATCGTCTCCACCAGCACGGCCAGCGCCAGCTCGCCGCGGCCGCGGACCTCCCAGGTGTCGGGGCGCTCGGTCGGCAGCACGGCCAGCGACACGTTGCCGACCAGCTCGCGGTCGAGCCGGTCGCGGACCAGCCGGGCGGTGACCTTGGCCGCGGCGGTCAGCCCGGCCAGCGGCGAGGTGTTCACGCCAATCGTCATCGAGATGGCGGGCTCGTCCACGGTGATCAGCGGGAGCGGCCGGGGGGCGTCCACGTCGGCTAGGGTCTCGCCGATCATGATGTCGGGGATGCCGGCGATGGCCACGATGTCGCCCGGGCCGGCCGAGTCGGCCTGCACCCGGTCCAGCGCCTCGGTGAGGTAGAGCTCGGAGATCTTCACCCGCTCGATGGTGCCGTCGCGACGGCACCAGGCGGCCTGCTGGCCGCGGGAGATGGTGCCGTTGCGGATCCGGCACAGCGCGATCCGGCCCAGGTAGGCCGATGCGTCCAGGTTGGTCACGTGGGCCTGCAGCGGCGCGCCGGGCTCGTAGCAGGGCGGCGGCACCGTCTCGCGGAGCACGTCGAACAGCGGCTCCAGGTTCTCCGAGTCGGGCAGCTCGCCGTCGGCGGGCCGGTTCAGCGAGGCCAGGCCGGCCCGCGCCGAGGCGTACACGATGGGGAACTCGATCTGCTCCTCGGTCGCGTCCAGGTCGATGAACAGCTCGTAACAGGCGTCCACCACCTCGGCGATCCGCGCGTCGGGCCGGTCCACCTTGTTGATCACGAGGATCACCGGGAGCCCGGCGGCCAGCGTCTTGCGCAGCACGAACCTGGTCTGCGGCAGCGGTCCCTCGCTGGCGTCCACCAGCAGCAGCACGCCGTCGACCATGGACAAGCCGCGCTCCACCTCGCCGCCGAAGTCGGCGTGGCCGGGCGTGTCGATGATGTTGATGGTCAGCCCGCCGTGCCGCACCGCGGTGTTCTTGGCCAGGATCGTGATGCCCTTCTCCCGCTCCAGGTCGCCGGAGTCGAGCACCCGTTCGGCCACGTTGGCGTTGGCGCGGAACGCGCCGGACTGCCACAGCATGGCATCCACCAGCGTGGTCTTGCCGTGGTCGACGTGCGCGACGATGGCCACGTTGCGCAGGTCGACTCGTGTCGCGGTGGCGGTCTGGTGCTGGGTGGGCATGCGTGATCTCGTTCGTTCGGTGCCTGGAGTGTGTCACCGGAGCCGGTGACCGTGTCCAGTGTAGTGAACTTTCGCCGAACGGGTCCGGGCGCGTGCCCCGGCGCCGGGTCTCTAGGCTGGACGGGTGATGTCTCTCCTGCAGGATCGGGTGGTTCTGGTCAGCGGCGGCACCTCGGGTCT
>WNFX01008461.1_pt1 | contig 10750 bp, 13 predicted proteins | sample 5400111 | NCBI WGS metagenome assembly WNFX01 (sample SAMN13153363, study PRJNA577476) | soil metagenome | isolation source: 40 cm soil or saprolite under grassland replicate 1 | place: USA:California | collected 2016-06-15
CGCTGATATGATGGAGGCGGGACTGGTGCCTGATGATCTGTTACGGTTACTGGCATCATACAGCTGATCTCCTTGCCGAGGGGACTAGCCTCGTCAAGCATCAGCTTACCTTACTCTGCCAAGTTACGAAATGCTCTCTAAATTACACAAAACAGGGCAATTTATTTCGGCAATTCCGGGATGAAAAGCATAAGAAGGGAGCATTCTTGATTCATGGCGCGCCTTCCTATGGCCAAGTCTGGTTGCTTAATCGACTGATCCGGCAGCTTCGAGATTACTCAACCCTCGATCCTTTCAAATTCAGTTTCCAGAGTAAAGCTGGTGAGCCATCTATTAAGCGTCTATGGAAATTCCTCGCAAAGTGGGTTGGTCTGAACATATCCTTCTCTATAGATGCAGCTACTCAGCAAGAGATTATCAGGCGCTTATATAAGAGGTGGCAAACACAAACTGTAATTCTGATACTGAACAACTCACACGTAATAGAGGAACAATATATAGACAAGTTTCTGCAAGAATTCTGGCAAGCATTTGTAAATATAACAAACGATAGAGTGGACCAACCCTCTAAGCACTATTTTTTAATGTTTCTCATTGCCCACGACGACCGCGTGGATAAATGGAAAGTCCCCTTAGCCTGGCAAGTTGATCCAGCCTGGGAACCGCGTCTCCCTCTCAAATTAGAAAAACTTGCTGAATTCTCTGAAAAGGTGTTAGAGGATTGGATTTTACGTGAAGAAAGACTGCCTCCTCATCTTAAGGCAAAGGATATCCTTGACAACAGCGAGGGTATCCCTGAAGATGCCCTGAACTACATTTGTGAATGCTGCGGTTACGACGAGTGGCTTGATCTCGTGAAGTACCGGCTGACTTCGTGAAGGAGCAATTATGAAATGAGGGAAGATATGGATGAAGGACCGATGAGCACGCAGCTCTCCTACACTGGAAAGGTTCAGCCAAAGCCGGGAGAGGAGGATGCTTCAGGGCACATGCTCTATCCGTATTTGCCGGATGAAGCACTTCTTGAGGCGGTCGATCTGGCTATCTATCTTAAACGTCCTCTGCTGATTAAGGGCGAGCCGGGAAGTGGTAAGACACGCCTGGCTCGTGCTGTGGCCTTCGAACTTGGTTTTGATTATAAGTCCTGGCATATTAAGTCTACCAGTCGTGCCCGCGATGGCCTCTATACCTACGATACCGTTGGTCGGCTGCGCGACGCGCAGTTGGCGGCTGCCGGACGTCTCGATGAAGAAAAAGCTGCGCGCAGTGATGATCCGGCCAGTTATGTACATTGGGGGCCGCTGGGACGCGCTTTTAAGAATAAGCAACGTACAGTGGTGCTGATTGATGAAATTGACAAGGCCGATATTGATTTTCCCAACGACCTTCTGCTGGAACTGGATGAGCGACGCTTCGTAGTGGAGGAGACGGGAGAGGAAGTCAGGGCACAACCGGGAGCCGAGCCGATCATCTTCATCACTAGCAACGATGAGAAAGATTTACCTGACGCTTTCTTGCGTCGGTGCCTGTTTCACTTTGTAAAGTTCCCTGATGACAAAAGGCTGCGAGAGATCGTACAGGCGCATTTTCCTGAAACGTCACAAGAGCTGGTTACGAAGGCTGTAACGCGTTTCAAAGAACTGCGAGAGGAGATGGGCCGGGCCAGGGGAGAGACGGGAAAGAAGGTAAGCACCAGTGAGTTGATAGACTGGTTCCGCGTACTCAGCCGCTGGTCAGAGGATGATGCACTGAAGAAGCTGGATGGCAAGCTTCCTTACGCCAGTGTTTTACTGAAGAGTTGGGATGAGCATTACCGTTATCTTTTGCGAGGATAGGCCGATGGATTCTGATGCAACTATGTATGACATGCCGTTGCTTGAACTTTTTAAGCAATTGCGCCGGGCAGGTTTACCGCTTGGTGTAGATGAGTACCAGGTGTTACTGTACGCTTTACAGGGCGGCTTTGGAATATCAGACCGTGCTGCTCTGGCTCGCCTGTGCAAAACTCTGTGGGTCAAATCCGCCGGTGAGGAACGGCTCTTTGACTATCAATTTAAGCAAGTGCTCTCTCGGGCGTCTGCCAGCGAAACTTCGCCTTCTCTTGCCACATCATCAAAGATAAGTGCGCCTGCTTCTCCTTCTTCTGCAACAGAGCCTAAGAGGACCTCTACTCCTACACCCTCAACCTCTTCGGCCATCCCATCTACATCTATAACCTCTACAGAGGCACTCCCACAGATAGAGGATGAGGTGCAGGTTGCCAAAGCAGTTTTGCAGGCTGCGAGCGGAGATGACGATAGCCCTTATAGTTACTTCATGCAGACGGACGAGTATTTCCCGATTACGCGTCGACAGATGAAGCAAAGCTGGCGTTATCTACGCCGTCCAGCACGTGAAGGACCGCCTGTAGAATTGGACTTAGAGAGCACTGTCAAGGAAACCGGGCGTCAGGGGGTATTGCTTCGTCCTGTTATGCTCCCCAGGCGTACGAATCGTACACAACTGCTGCTGCTGATTGATCACGGTGGGTCTATGGTGCCTTTCCACTCGCTATCACGTCGGCTTGCCGAGACTGCTCTGCGGGGTGGACGATTGGACAGAGCTGGCATCTATTATTTTCACAATTGCCCTACAGAGTATCTCTACCGCGATAACGCCGATCAAGAGAGTGAACCACTTCAGAATATTTTCGCTGGCCTTCACAATGAGCAGACAGGTGCATTGATCTTCAGTGATGCAGGTGCCGCTTGTGGTGGACTTGACCCGGAGCGTGTTGAGTTGACGGAGGAGTTTCTTAAGCAACTGAAGCAAGGGGTACGGTACATGGCGTGGCTGAATCCCATGCTGCGCGCACGATGGGTTGGTACAACGGCAAGCAGGATTATGCGTAGCATTCCAATGTTTGATCTGAGTCGTCGCGGCTTAGACGACGCAATCAGTGTATTGCGTGGTCGTCCTTTACTTTATACATCAGCCGAGGCAATAGCATAATGGTTGAAGAAGCGCATGCGGAAACATTCCTACGCGGATTGCGGCCCCAGGTAGCCAGGCGCCGTATCGCGTCATTTCGCCGACGGTTCGGAATAGCTCATCTTTACCTTGCTGAGCATGCGGCCTTTCCCCTGGCTCTTACTCCCGATATTTTGTATCGCCTGTGGGCAAACTTCCCACAGGACATTCATGGTGAAAAGCTCGATATACCCTGGGTGGCTGTTGCCGATCTCTTGCTTTCTAATTTATGCGATGAAGTAGGGGTTGAACTCTACGAAATGAATGTCACTGTGCGGGCAATACTCCTGAACGATTTAATAAGCGATCCTAAATTTGGTCCCCAACGGAAAGCTCAGTTGTCCGATTTCTTGCTTGCTTATGTACAGCAACAACTCTCCAGTCCAGACCCTGACGAGCGTGACTTTGCCAGAGCGCAGCGGTGGACGGCTATGGCCTATACCAGGCCTATTGAAGCAGCGTATGAGTTAGCAAAAGCCTTTTCAGATCTGGATCAGAATGACCGGGCAGAAATGGGGTGGATAGCGTCGTTAGTGGAGACATTTGCAGAGCCTTTTGCCAGTTTTCCTTCCCTGCTCACCTATGCGCGTGGTATAGGCTATGAAGCACGCGGTGATACAGAGCGTGCCGCCAGCGTGTTTGCTAAAATGACCGAGCAAGGCGTCCCTATAGGGGTCCTTGGTGTAGACTTGCCCGTGCCTCAACGCGTGCGTAAACACCTGCATGACGAGACTGAGAAGGACGCGACAAAAGAAGTCAGTAAGCCTCCCGCCCCTATACCGGAGAACAGAGAGCAATGGAGGAAGGAGGGTGACGATCATTACAATGCCGGACGGTATGAGGCCGCATTAGCTGCTTATGAACGAGCGCTGAACTCTAATCCGCACTCTGCAGTTATCTATGTAAGCAAGGGGAATGCGTTGCGCCGCCTGAATCGGCAAGGGGACGCCCTTGCTGCCTATGAGCAGGCGCTCCGGCTTGATGAGAGCCTGGCGACTGCCTATGCGGGCAAGGGGGATGCGTTGTCTCGCCTGAATCGGCAAGAGGACGCCCTTGCTGCCTATGAGCAGGCTATTAGCCATGATCCCAGTATGGTCTATGCTTACTCTGCTAAAGGTGAGGTGCTGGATACACTCGGTCGTACCCAGGAGGCACGCACGACCCTGGAAGAGGCTTTGCGTGCGTTTGAGCGCGCTGTCCAACCCGGCCTTTATCTCGTAGATGCATATCTAGGCAAAGGGAACGCGCTCAATGTACTCAAACGCTATCAGGAAGCCATCAGCGTATTTGACTGGATTATTCAACTAGACGCGCACAACGTTGATGCTTATACTGGAAAAGGGTGTGGCCTCTATTACCTTGAACGGTATCAGGAGGCCCTGGCTGTATGTGAACGGAGTATTGAACTCGATCCAAATAATGTTGTTGGTTATAACAATATGGGCTATACGCTGATCTCCCTCAAGCGCTATAAAGAAGCTCTTGCTACGTTTACACGCATTATTGAACTTGACCCGAGCTACACGACTGCTTATAGTGGCCTGGCCGATGTGTTTATTGCACTTGAACGGTACGAAGAAGCTCAAGCTGCTTATGAGCAAGCCCTCCAGCTTGATCCCAACAGCGCGACGACCTGGAACGAGAAAGGCAACGCCCTCTATAATCTCACGCACTACGAAGAAGCTCTGGCCGCCTATGAGCAGGCGATACAACTGGGGCCAGAGGTTGCCGTCCATTACTCAAATAAAGGACTTGCTCTCTATGAGCTGAACCGGGATGCAGAGGCGATGGCCGCCTATGAGCAAGCCCTCCGGCTTGATCCCAACAGCGCGGCTGCTTACAATGGCAAGGGCCGCGTGCTCAGAGTATTTGGTCGATATGAAGAGGCTGTCATTGCCTATGATGCGGCTATTCGACTCGATACTGGTAATTCCAATTTCTACAATAATAAAGGATCAGCTCTTTCGTATCTTGGTCGCTTTCAGGAAGCGATAGATGCGTATCAACGAGCTATTTTGCTTGACCCCACCAATGCTATAATCTACATAAATCGGGCAATGACGCTCAATGAACTCGGACGCTATCAGGAGGCGTTAGAGGATTGCGACCAGGCTATCCTGCTGGAACCTGAGAATAGTAGCTTTTATCGGAACAAAGGTACGGTGCTTGAAAAACTTGGAAGACGAGAGGCTGTTAAGCAAGCTTATGAGCTAGCCGAGCAACTTGACAATAATCCGTCTTGACGCTGACACGCTGGAGCCCAGAACAACGGCGACGGAGGCTCCAGGGTGACGAGGCGTAAGGGCGGGTCGCCCGCGCATATGATGCTTAATAGAACGATAACGTCATCTGTGACGTTGGTCTGACTAACGAACTCGACGCTGCCGGCGGCGCACTGTCTCGGCTTTGCGTTTGCGCCGGGCTTGTGGACTCTCGTAGTGTCTACGACGCCGTGCCTCCCGCAGAATGCCAGCCTCCTGCACCTTACGGTTAAACCGCTTAAGCGCCCACTCAAACGAATCACCTGGCTTTACTAGAATCTCTGTCATGAAGATTACCAACGCGATCTTTGGTCGTTTGTACGACCAGAACGTTGCGCCTGGTAGCAGTCACTACAATAGACAGGTCTATCTTCTCGCGGCTGAAAGGGCACTTGCGTCTCATTGCCGCAGTTCGCACAGATAGCGCTATACATCGGGCGGGCATCCCGGTCGCGGAATCCGCCACCGCCGCCGCTGAAGGAATTCCTCTGTCCTGCGCCGGACTGTTTGCGTGCGGCTCGGCAATTGGGACAGCGGCTCGGCGCATTGGTCAGTCCCCGGCTGGCATAAAATTCCTGCTCGCCAACTGTGAAAGTAAATTCTTGATTGCAGTCCCGGCAATACAGGGTTTGATCAGTCAATGACATCTGGTTTTTCTCAATTCTGGGGTCTCCCCCGCTAAGCGCGCTGTATTGCGCAGCTTTCAATAGACAACCTATTCTGAGCAACAATGCGCGATACGTCATTGTGTAAGTGTACCATACACGTCTACCCCGCCTCTTGCATTGTCAGATTTGTGGGTCACTCGCCACCTTCTGTTTGTGGTATACTATGGGAAGACTTATGGTGAATGAAACTGATATGTGTTCTGGAATAAGTGATGGGAATGCGGTAGAGCTATCGTCGGGCGTTATTGGTATCCTCCAGCATTGTATTACATCATCATCTCCTTTTCGTCATGCAATACTCGTTTTTAAGCAAGAAGTTGCTGTCAAGTACAAGTGCAAAGGATATCATTATGCCGCCATTTCTCCTTTTGTTACTGATCCTGGTGATCTTTGTTGGTGCTTTTGGGTACATGGTCTATCGTAATGGTGCCCAGAAGCGAGCAAAGATTAGGAGACGGAACCAATTTCATGATCGGGTTTAACATGTGAGCTGTTTGTCGGTTCATTTTCGACGACAAGGAAGAGAATAAACAAAGGAACAAAAAGATGAGCGCACAATTTTCTGAGGCCAGGGAGCAAACTTCCCAGCGTAGGTTTAAGGATGCCAGTGTGTATTCCGCTCGTGTACAAGAGGCGATGAGATACGATAAGCTTTCTTCTTCAGACTATGCTCTCGTCATGACCCTCCTGGACGCAGTATTACAGGGATACCCTGAAGAGCGATGGAAAACAGAACAGCAGCGGATTTTGAAGGCCCTTACCAACCAGCCTCCCGACAAGAGCGTCTCCCACGCTGACGCCGCCGATCGCGGCGAGCAGGTCGTCGGGCGCTTGAAAGACCTGACGCTCTGGCCCTGGTAAAAAAAGATTTCCAGAGCAAAGATACATCAAAAAAAGGAGAGGAGCGCTTTCCTCTCTACTCTGTTCCAGGAGAGCTGCAAACAGAGAAAAGGACAAGGTTTCGCACCTGTCTCAAAAGGAGTCATAAACCATGACCTACTTACGTCGAAAAAGTGTTGGGGAGGCAGAAGAAGCATGCAAGAAAGCACAACAGATAACGGCCATATGCAAGGAACTTCACATCGTACTTGATCCTATTGACTGGCAAACCTCCGGCATGCGAGCCGGTGTGGCAGTGAATACGATCGAAATCTCTGATCTCCTGGGTCTCAGTCGGCAGGATAGGGATTCCATCCTCCGTCTCGTTCAGATCAAACTGTTCGAACGTGCAGCCCGCGAGACCATGCGCACTCAACCAGCGCCCAGAGCGTTGATCTGGAGCCCTGTTGATGTAATACGACCGCAACCATTTTTAAGCCTCTGGGTCCTCACGATGGAGACGGATGAGCGCATCGCTATCGCTGAATACCTCAGAAATGGGCAGCGCATCTATGAGCACTATGAGTTTGATAGAGACGATGAAGAGCAGCTCGCGGCGCTTTTTGGACCGCTTCAACCAGGTGAGTATCGTCTGGGCGATATAATCACCATTGAGGAGCGTGAACAGAAACACACCGGTGAGATCATCTATATTCTTCCGCCAGGCAAGGCACTCGCAAACCGTAAAAATGCATCAAGAGGATACCATACCATTGCAGGAAAACCATACACAAACGATGTTTCATCAAGGTATCTTGTTGATTGCCATGATGGTTTCCCCCATATCATCAGTCAGTCGCAAGTCGTCAGTTAAAGGCGGTAGGGCAGACGTATCTCCCCTTTGACTGTTTTTCTAGAAAGCGAGCGTTTTTATGTCAGCATCTCATTCCTCTTCCTCGGAAGACCAATCTCGTTTCCCTGTCGTTCGTATCTCCTATGAATGTATATCGCAGATGCGTACTCGTGAAGCCGACTCCTATTATTACGAACTTGCGTGCAGCATCAGCTATCCGGTGGCATCTGGGCACCTGTCCGTGAGGGTGACGGGGCAGAATACCTACAGGAGAACTGCGGCAAGAGATGTTCCATTTACGCGCCACGAGACAGGTGCCACAACCTATGTTGAACTCCTCGAAGCAGAACACCTGGAAGTGAGGATTGTTGAGCTGGATGGAAGCTATTCGAAAGCCTTCTACTATGCCTACGGACAAGAACTCACCGAGCAGAATCCGAGACGAATTGTTTCTACCATCCAGCGGATTGATAGCAATGCAGGGCCGTACGAAAAATACAAATGAGTCGTAGGGCCTGGACAAGCGACAGGAGACGTGCTTCATTCAGTATCCAAGCAATTGGTGGATCACCTGCTCAAGCGTGCCCAGGTCAAATGGCTTGGAAAGCATGGCGTCCACATGCAGGTGGCTTACCGCCCGTGTACTTCCTGCCGTAAGCAGCACGATGGGGGGAGACGCTCTCCCGTCGGTAGCAGCCTCCGCCTGCAATGCCTCAATCAACCCTGCGCCACTGAGAACCGGCATCATCAGGTCGGTGATGACCAGGGCGGGCCAGCGTTCGCGGGCCTGCATGAGGGCCTGCTGTCCGTTGCGCGCCACCAGCGTTGTATAGCCCAGGTCCGTCACAAAGGCTTCGAGCATCTCCGCGATGGGTTCCTCATCGTCGACAATGAGGATGAGGAGCGGCTCTGTCTCCCTCGAGCGGGAGTCGCGTTCCAGGCTTGTCATAGCACTTACCCCCCGCTGACGCTTCTGGGGAGAGCAGTGGTTCACCTCCCTCTGCCGGTCCGCCCTGTTGTCTGGTGAGCCCTGCCAGGACCTCTCGTCCGCTCTCGTCAGGCGTCAGGACATGGATTCCCCCAGGAGGAGCAATCCGCATCTCCCGCAGCGTATGATCGTGGGTGGAAAAGCGCATCTTGAGGACGGAGAGGACGCGGTGCAAGCGACCGCGATAGGCCAGTTGCTGCAACAGCAGCACATTTTCCGCCAGGACCGCCAGCGCATCTGCCGAGAAATCTAGCTGCGTCGTCACCACCTTGGGGGTCTCTTTGATTGCCAGTAGGGTCGCCCCGCGTGCTCGCAGCGCCGCCAGCAGTGCCGCCAGGTAATTCGAGACCCGCGCTGCTCCGCTGCTCTCTGCCACCGCCCGTTCGAGTTCAGCGATGCTGTCAACGACCACCTGGCGCGCTCCGGTGCGTTCCAGGGCCGCCAGCAGCTCCATTGCCACACGATCCGGGTCCACTTCGACGGGTTCCCAGCGCTGGAGCGTCAGCCCTCCACCAGCCGCCAGCGCAGTGCGCAAGCGCTCGCCCAGGGCAAAGGCGTCGGCTTTCTGGATCAACTGCTCACCCGTTTCGCGAAAGCCGAGAAAGAGCGTCGGTTCCCCGTTACTCACCCCCGCCAGCGCGAACTGCAGCGCCAGCAGCGACTTGCCGGTTCCCAGGCTCCCCGTCAGTAAGGTACTCGTCTGCCGGGTGAGACCTCCGCCAAGCAGGCCGTCTAACTCCTTGAGCCCAAAGGTGACCCGCTCTTGTGGCCTCACGACCCACGGGATACGTGTCTGACTTCCCCACCTCGTCAGAGGGAAAGCTTCCCAACATCGTAGACGCTCAAAAGAAAAGACGGTACACTCCTCTTGAGATCGAAACAGTCATCCATTCCAAAAGAGGAGCCGGTCATGGAATGATGAGCAGGTGCTGCGTGGGCTCAGCCGTGCCCCTCATCATCCACCACCTCGACTCGATCCGAAGGCGCGTCGATCGGCTTTTAGAAATCCGAGCTGATCCCCCAGAAGGGCTGGGCCGCACACCAGGGCCCAAGGCCATCCTCTCGTATGTGAGTCGGGATGAAACGTTGAAAGAGAGGCAGTTGCGTCTGCCGAAATCGACCCGCACCATTCACCGACTCTTACGGGAAAACGGACGCATTCCCTCGCATCTCCCCACGGTGACCGAGCCCCTCGAACGTCCCGCGCCGATGCAGCAGTGGCAACTCGATTTCAAGGAGGCCTCCAGCGTCCCTTCGGAGCCACAGGGCAAAAAGCAGCAGGGGGGCGAAACGCTCAATGTCATCGACAAAGGCACCTCGGTCCTGGTGGCCCACCAGGTGCGCTCTGATTTTACCGCGGAGACGGCTGTGGCGGCTGTGGCACAACCGTTTGCTGAACATGGCTTCCCTTCCTCCATTACCTTGGACCGCGATACCCAGCTTCGGTGGGAGCGCCTCAAGGCAGTGACTTTCCCGCTGCCCTGGTGCGCTTTTGTCACGCTCTCGGAGTCGCGGTGCTCATCTGCGATCCGCATCATCCCCCACAAAAGGGCTTGGTGGAACGCTATCACTGTCCACTCACTCAGGAATGCTTGAAGCAAGAGCGCCCCAAGACCTTAGATGAGGTTCGCCAGGTGACGGAAGCCTTTGCGGCCCACGAGCATTGGCAGCGGCCTCATCAAGGGATCAGTTGTGGCAATCGGCCTCCTCGGATCGCCTTTCCCATCCTGCCCTCTCTGCCCTCTGTTCCTGATCTGGTCCATCCCGATGCGCGGGATATGCCGTGGGAAAGGCCAGCACCTGGTGCGGCGAGTCAATCGCCAGGGATTGGTGAAAGGCGATTGGTATCCCTACGACCTCTCCAGCAAGCTCGCTGGTCAGCGGGTGACCTTATCCATCCAGGCCGCAGAACAGAGTTGACAAGTGGTCTCTCCTCACGAGCATCGCCGCTCGCTGCCGCGCGTATGGCTTACATCAACGGGCTCTGCCTTCTCAGGAGTCTCTAGCACTCCTGCAGCGCGAAGCCTCAACTCAACAGCGCCTGCTTGGATTAGGGAGGTGGAAAGTCCACTCCGACTGAGCCCTCTCCTCACACGATGAAAGGAAACCATCCCTCTGACGAGGTGGGGAAGTCAGACACGTATCCCGTGGG
>WNFX01006881.1_pt1 | contig 10749 bp, 9 predicted proteins | sample 5400111 | NCBI WGS metagenome assembly WNFX01 (sample SAMN13153363, study PRJNA577476) | soil metagenome | isolation source: 40 cm soil or saprolite under grassland replicate 1 | place: USA:California | collected 2016-06-15
ACATGCCTGGATCAAGTCGCGCAAGATTTCCCAATCGTCTCGCGCCTGACCCGGCCCGCGGACGGCGCGATTCAATCGCTGCAAACGGCCTTCGCCGTTAATCATCGACCCCCGTTTTTCTGCGAACGCAAACGACGGGAGAACGACCGTAGCATGTTCCGTCGCATCATTTGCCAAAATATCCATCACGACAAATGCCGAAAGATCTGCGAGCTGTTTGGCCGAAATTCCCAATCGCATCAGGTTTTCGCCGAGAGTGATTAATGCTTTGATCCGTCCACTTTTCACGGCATCAGCAATCATTGGCAATTTCGCGCCGGGTTCCGAAGTTACCCCGAGCAATCGCGCGCCATTCGTGTTGGGATTGCGATCTCTGCTTAGAAGAATGTCGTCGCCGGGTCCAGTGCGCGGGACGATGTCGATCAACTGAACGTCGAGAGTCCTGGCGAGTTGCAGCGTGAGCCAAAGTTCTTCATTGGTCATCCGGCCCGAGGCGATGATGGCAATTTCCGGTCCCGAAAACTGTTTTACCTGCTCCGCTGCCTGCGCGATTACTATTCGCCAGTCGGCAGCGACAAGTTTTTCTCTAGAAACAATCTGCGGTTCGAGCAATCGGCGTTCCGATTGCACGTAATCGAAGTTGAGGCGGCCGTAATCGCACATCCAGCAGGAGTTGACAGCGTTGTTCTCGCGAGGCGTCTGCCGATAAATGACATCTTCGCGCGTGCCGATTATTGTGTTGCAACCAGTCGCGCAACTTGTGCAGATACTTTTCGTTTCCTTTAAAAACCAGACGCGCATCTTGAACCGAAAATCGCTCGAGGTGAGCGCGCCGACGGGACAGATATCGACGGTGTTAAGAGAATAATTATTTTCCAGGCGCTTCCCAGGGTGCGCGGTCAACAGCGTGTAACTGCCGCGATCGACGAAGCCTAGCACGTCGTCCCTGGCAATCTCCTGGCAGAAACGAATGCAGCGCGAGCAAAGAATGCAGCGCTCATCATCGAGCGTAACGCGCGGGCCGAGCACGACGTTTTTCGGCTTCTTCACTTTATTTTCTAGAAAACGAGATTCGCTCGTTCCGTACTCGACGCTGAATTCCTGCAACCGGCATTCGCCTGCTTGATCGCAAATCGGGCAATCGAGCGGATGATTAATGAGAAGGAATTCCATTACGCCGCGCTGGCATTCCTTCACCAGTGGAGAATTTGTGCGTACACCCAGTCCTTCACTAACATCCTGTGCGCAGGAGATTTGCGGACGCGGCATCCAATTAATCACGGGTTTACCGTCCGGCCCCAATTCCGGCTTGCGATCGGGGCCGAGCTTGGGCATACCCATTTCGATTAAACACATCCGGCAATTGCCCGGCGAGCTAAGCTTTTTGTGATAACAATAACGGGGCACATAACTGCCCGCTTGTTCGCATGCTTCGATCACGCGCGTGCCCTTTGGAAACTGATGCCAGACGCCGTCGATCTGGACGTTGAACATCGGAACTGGAGATTCGTTAGACATAAGTGAATCTGGAAACTAAGAAACCAGGAAAATTGTAGATGGATGTGGCTGAGGTCTGCTTTCGGGATTCCAGATTAATTTCCTAAATCGTTCCCGCAGCGCCGGCGCGTTCCCAACCGGGATCATGCGCCATCGCCGTGGTGGAAATTTGTTCCTCTTCGATCAATACTTCTGGCGTGTATTCCGGCGGAAGCGGCGGCGGCGCCGGCTTCGTGGCACGCGCGGCAAATTCCTCCGCGAATTTCGCGACAAAACTTTGCGTCGGCCAGGCGCAGGCTTCGCCGAACGCGCAGATAGTCCGGCCGGCGATATTGTCGCCGATTGTTTTCAATGTCCGCGGGTCTTCCGTCACGCCGCCACCGCGCAGCATGCGGTCGGTGATTTTTTGCATCCAAAGCGAACCTTCGCGGCACGGTGTGCATTGGCCACAGCTCTCGTGCGCGTAAAACTCGTTGATGTTGTTGAGCGTCCAAACCATATCGCGCGAGTCATCCAGCACGATGACGCCGCCGGATCCAGCCATTGAACCGGCCGCCGCGAGCGAATCAAAATCCATCGGGATTTCATCGATCGACATGTCGCGTTCAATTGTGGATCCATCGGGTTGCTTTTGCTTGAGCTTGAACCGTTCGTCCGCTCGAAGAACTTTAGCAGAACTTCCGCCCGGAATGACCGCCTTTAGTCTTCGCCCGGCTTTCAACCCCCCTGCCATTTCGTAGATCAGCTGACCCATCGTGACCGCGCCGACTTCAATTTCGAAGTAACCCGATCGCTGCACATCACCGCTTACACAGACAATTCGTGTTCCGGTATTGTTTGGCCGCCCAAGCCGCGCGTAAGTTGCGCCGCCCATGGCGATGATGTGTTTCACGTGGCAGAGAGTTTCGACGTTGTTCACGATCGTCGGGCACATATACAGACCGAGCACCGCTGGGAAATACGGCGGTTTGATGCGTGGATAAGCGCGCTTGCCTTCGAGCGATTCGATCAAGCCGGTTTCTTCTCCGCAAATGTAAGCGCCGGCGCCGCGATGGATATAAACCTCAACATCGAACCCAGAGCCGAGAATATCTTTGCCCAGGAAATTGTTTTCCCGCGCTTCCTCAACCGCACGTTCGAGAATCTTCGCTCCTTCGGGAAATTCGCCTCTAATATAGATATAGGCCGTGCGCGCGTTTAGCGCGAAACACGAGATCAGAATTCCCTCGAGTAGCTGATGAGGGTCTTCATGAATTATGTAGCGGTCTTTGAACGTGCCTGGCTCCGATTCATCCGCGTTGCAGATCAAATAGACCGGCTTCTTTTCATCGGGTTTGATAAAACTCCACTTCACTCCGCACGGAAATCCGGCGCCGCCACGACCGCGGAGACCGGATGTTTTGACTTCGTTGACGATCTGTTCCCGCGACATCGTAACGGCCTTTCGTAACTGTTCGTAACCGCCGTCGCGCAGGTAAGTGTCGATGTCGATCTTCCAATCGTGGCGTCCGATGTTCTTGAAAATCAATCGATGCTCAAGCGGATGAGGCGATTTCGGATTTCGGATTTCGGATTTCGCATTCGAGGCAATGTTCGCCACGAATTCCGGCGAAACAGTTTCGTGCAATTTGTCATTCACCATGCAGACCGGCGCGGTGCCGCAGCTGGCGAGACATTCGACAAATTCAACGCTGTAATTTCCATCAGCGCTTATCGAAATCGGATTATGCATTCCATCGCTCTGGTGCCGGCGCTCGATTCCGGTCGCCACACGGAAATTTTCCATCAACTGGTAGCTCCCGGCCATGGCACAACTGAGTGTACGGCAAACACGAATATGCGTTTTGCCCGCGCGCTCCCGGCGGAACATTGGGTAAAACGTGACTAGCTCGAGAATGTTGATCGGCTCTACCCCGAGTTTCGCAGCGATCCATTGCAAGCCCTTGTCGCTAATGAATCCGAAGTGTTCTTGCCAAAGATGCAGCAGCGGCATCGCCCCACTTCGTCGCTGATCGGCCGGATAACGGCCGATCGCCTCGTCCATTTTCTGCTCCAACTCGGCGGGAACGCGTGTGCTCGTCGAGTCCACGGAAGCGGCGGATTAATCGGACAACGTGCTGTCCTTTGACTGCACCTTGTCGTCTTTAAAAACGACCGTCACCGTGTCTTTGCCCTGTCGGTAAACATAAGTCATCTTTTTCATGATAATGAAATCCTGATTGTCGATGGAAGTAGGCGGTCCAAGGATCGATTCCACCTGTTTTTTCGACATCCCCTCGGCGACTTCATCGACATTCGCTTTTGTGATTCGCTTGCCACCGCAAGAGACACAGAGCACTAGAACAAGTAAGAGTTGCGAGAGTCGCTGTAAGATCGACCCGCTTCGCGCCCAAGGCAGCCGATTGAAACAATCAGCTGGGTCGCCCAGCCCCTTCCGTTTATGATCTTTGCGCATCGTCTTGTTTCGATCGAAGAAGCTGCCCTGTTTCAAAGGTTCGGCGGCATGTTCATCTGTCGCATTCGCCCATCACGAAGTCGAGACTGCCCAGCACAGCGGGCACGTCGCTCACCATGCAACCCGGGAGAAGCTCGGGCAGGATGCTGAGATTGACAAACGATGGCGCACGAATTTTCAGCCGGTGCGCCACGCCGCCACCCTTGCTGTTGATGTAAAAGCCCAGCTCGCCTTTTGGATTTTCTGCCGCGAAATAAATTTCGCCGGGCGGCGCGTCGAGTCCTTCGGTCACAACAATGAAATGATGGATCAACTCTTCCATCTTCGTCATGACATGCGATTTCGGAGGCGCCATGTTCTTCCAATCCACGACATTAATCGGCCCGTTCGGCAGTTTATCGATAACCTGGCCCAAGATCCGCACGCTTTGCCGCATCTCCTCAATACGCACCAAATAACGATCATAACAATCTCCCGCACTGCCGATCACGACATCGAAATCGTAGTTCTCATAATCGAGATATGGATGCTTACGCCGCAAATCATGTTCGATCCCGCTTCCGCGCAAATTTGGACCGGAAAGCGCGTAGGCAATCGCCTGATCTTTCGGGATGATGCCGATGTCTCTTGTTCGATCGACAAAAATACGATTACGGGTAAGCAGTTTATCGCATTCGTCGAGGCTCGGCATAAATCCGATGAGAAACTCTTTGAGCTGCGGAATGAAATTTTCTGGGAGATCGCGAATTTGTCCACCGACGCGAGTATAAGAGGTGGTGAAGCGCGCTCCCGTCAACAGCTCGAAAAGATCGTAAAGTTTTTCGCGCTCGGTGAAGGTGTAGAGGAAGACCGTCATTGCGCCGAGGTCGAGGGCCATCGCGCCGATACCCAATAAGTGCGACGAGATACGGGAGGTTTCGCAGCAAATTGTGCGAATCGCTTTGCCACGCGGCGGAATTTCCCAGCCCATCAGCTTTTCCACTGCGAGCGCGTAAGCGACGTTGTTCGAAAGTGGGGCGAGATAATCGAGTCGGTCGGTATAGGGCACAAATTGGTTGTACTGCATGTTCTCAGCGATTTTTTCGTCGCCGCGATGCAAAAAGCCAATGTCCGGAGTCGCTTTGGTAATAATTTCGCCATCGAGCTCGAGGACAAGCCGCAAAACACCATGCGTGGCCGGATGGGACGGTCCCATGTTCAGCACCATCTTTTCGCCGATATCGTCATTGGGATGGCGCAATTTTGCGTCCGCCGCGACGACTCGCGTTACTGGGTCAGGCGATTCAATCTCACGTGTGGTGAAGGCCATAAAATCGACAGGCGTAACTACGCTCGCGACAGGGAGTAAGGGCGCAAGCGTAAAGTGATGGTAGGTGCAGGTGCTTGGCGTGCAGGCGCGGCGACACCTTTGTGGTCGCGAACTTTGAAGAGTAGCGAATCGTTAGGAAAAGTCAGTCTCGGCTGGGCCGCCAAAACGAGCACGCGAGCGGCATGCGATCCTTCAGAATCTGCTCGCGGGCCACAATGAGGCGCGTTAACTACTGCGCATATGCCTAAAAAGATCGCACTGCTTTTCGCCGGGCAAGGTGCGCAAAGCGTTGGAATGGGACGCGATTTGGCGGAGCAATTTTCTGTCGCAGCCGATTTGTTTCGACAAGCGGACGAGATTCTCGGACGCAAGTTAAGCGAGATTGCGTGGAGCGGACCGATTGAAGAGTTGACGAAGACCTCGAATTGCCAGCCTGCGCTCTACGTTCATGGGCTTGCCTGTTTCGCGGCCTTGCGCGAAGTCGCAGGTGATTTCCCAATCACAGGAGCAGCGGGCTTATCGCTAGGCGAAATGACGGCGCACGCGGCGGCCGGCGCGTTTAACTTCGCAACGGGATTGAAACTGGTGCAGCGGCGCGGCGAATTGATGGATGAAGCGTGCGCTGCCACCTCCGGCGCAATGGCGGCGATGATCGGTGCGGATGAAAACACGGTGCGTGCGCTGGCTGCCGCTGCCGATGTCGATGTCGCTAATATCAACGCGCCCGGTCAGATCGTCATTTCCGGTGAGCGCGCCAAAGTTGAAGCTGCGATCGGGATGGCGAAAGAGCATGGGGTTCGCCGGGCGACCTTGCTTAATGTCGCGGGGGCGTATCATTCGCGGTTGATGGAGAGCGTCTACCAAAAGCTAGGCGCCACGCTTCGCCATATCCCGGTGCTGCCGCCGCGTTTTTCTGTGATTAGTAATGTCACCGGCCTGGAAGCGACAACTCCGATTGAAATTCGACGGACGTTGCAAGATCAAGTGACGAGTACCGTACGCTGGGTCGATTGCATGGAGCGACTTGCCGATCTTGGCTGTGATTTCTTTATAGAACTCGGACCGGGCGGCGTGCTGGCCGGTTTGTTGCAACGCACGCACAAAGGGGTGGATGTAACGAGCGTGAACGACGCGGAATCGATAGGAAAATGCGCCGAGCGGCTTGCCGCTCTATAACCGCTTCACGCTCAACGTAACGTAATGCTGCGAAATCACGTGCGGAGCATGTGAATCGCTTTTCAGTGACTACTCCCATCTCGCAAGATCGACAATCACATTTGGATACGTAGGTTTCGCACATGAAAATCCAGGAGCGTATCGACTCCGATCTGAAAGAAAGCATGCGTGCGAAAAACGCGAGCAAGGTTGGGGTTTTGCGAATGCTGAAGTCCGCGTTAACATACGCGGCGATTGCAAAATCCGGTTCGGAGGCCGAGCTCAGCGACGCAGAGGCCGCACAGGTCATTCGCAAGCAAGCCAAACAACGCCAGGACTCGATCGAGAGTTTCGAAAAAGGCGGTCGCGCGGAACTCGCGGCGAAGGAAAAGGAAGAACTGTCGATCTTGAATGCATATTTGCCGCAAGCAATGAGCGCCGACGAGCTCGCAGCACTTATTCGCGAAACAATTGCCGAAGTCGGTGCGACTTCCAAGGCGCAGATGGGTGCGGTCATGAAAGCGTTACAAACCAGAGTGGCGGGCCGCGCCGACGGCAAGACCTTGAGCCAGGAAGTGCAAAAGCAGTTGAATAATTGAGAGTGAAATCCTCCAATGTTTCAACTCTGCTAGGGCTCTAAAGGCCAATCCGAATGCTCACGGCCATTATCGTTGCGGCGGGCAGCAGCCGGCGCATTGGCTTTGATAAATTGTTCGAGACAATCGCCGGTAGACCAGTGATAGCGCATACGATCGACGCGTTCGAACTGGCCGATTCCGTCGCCGAAATCATTGTCGTCACGCGAAAAGATCGATGCAATGAAATCCGAAAGATCAGTCGCGATCAAAGCTTCAAAAAAGTCCAGGCCATTATTACTGGCGGCGAACACCGGCAAGATTCCGTTCGTGCTGGTCTGGAAAATCTCAGCCGTGATGCTCGCTATGTTGCGGTCCACGACGCAGCACGCCCGCTGGTCACGCCGGAGCAAATCGAGCGCGTCTTTGAGCAGTCCCAGATGCATGATGCTGCGGCGTTGGCTGAGCCAGTCCGCGATACGCTAAAGTATGCCGGTGTCGATCTTGTCGTCACCGATTCGGTGGATCGACATCAACTTTACGCCATGCAAACACCGCAAATTTTTAAACGCGGCTTAATCGAAGAAGCATATCACGCCATTGCCGAAGGAGTTTTGGCGACGGATGAAGTTTCGGCCGTCGAGCGACTTGGTCGCAAAGTTTTCCTTGTGTCGAACAACGAACTTAATTTCAAAATCACTTACCCATGCGATTTGCCGCTGGCGGAATTTGTGCTAAACCAGCGGGCCCGTCCTGGTAAGGGCAATTGACCCAATCGCCTCGGTTGTGCCCGCGCCTACGCTGCAGCGGAGACCTTTGCTGTAAAAAAAGAGCTGGCCCGACGTTGCCGTCGAACCAGCTCAGTGGATTTTAGATCCTACGTCAGCTTAATACCGGTGACGGTAGTAATGATGACGATGGTGCCGGTAGACTCGATGCCCGTTATACCAGTAATATGACGGCCCACCATAATAGTAATAGGGTCGATAGTAGGAATACGGGCGATAGTACCCGTAGGGATAATAGCCGTATCCATAATAGGGATAGCCAACTCCCACTCCAATTCCAATTGGCCCAATTCCAACCGCAACGCCCGCGTCAGAACGCGGCGCCGAAGCGAAAGCGAATCCACTTGCCACCAATGCAATTAAGAGAAGTTTTTTCATATATTTTCCCTTCTTGTTTGTTGTTTGCGAGGGATAGAAGCTCCCCGCCAATGATTCCCTCGACGCATTAAGAATGCGCGTCAGCCTTTGTATACTGAATCGGACGACGACGGTCACGCGGTTGCCAAAAAAGAAGCCAAAAACTGGGCTGGGCATCGACCGGATACTTCGTAACGTAACTCAAATTCTTGCCTGAGAGATTCCAACAAAAACTCAAAAAAAATAGGTTGTTATGAGCCAGCGACTTCGCCAAAGAAATCGCGCCTGTACTGGGTCTGCTCGGCTCCGGAATATCCAATCTAAGCGAGCATTGGATCGACTGGGACAAGTGGCCGAATGAACTCGGCTATTGCCGGAACATCTTTTGGCTTAAAGCGACGGCCGTGTCGTTTCATCTTTGCCGTTGCCAGTTCGTTGACGCGAAGGAGTTGGCCGTGTTTCCAAACCCAGGCGTCGGGATTGTACGGACCGACTCGGCGGGGATCAGTCCAGGTATGAATCGACAATAGATTATCAGTCACGGCCGCGGCGATGTGCATCGGGCCACTGTCCACGCTCACGACAAAGCGTGCTGCGCGAATGAGCCAGATCAATTGGAGCAGCGAAGTTTGGTTGGTTAGTTCGATGCAATTTTCAGGCGGCTCGATCTTGTTCTGCGTTTGCCCGACAATGACCACCCGCGTGGGCAAAAACGCACGGCAAAATTCTTCGATCACAGCATTCGAGAGCGATTTGCCACCGCCGCGGGCAAAAGGGTGAAGAAGAATGAACGGCGGATAGTCATCGAAACGCGGGAGCGGATCGCCTGTCGGGATTGGGCAGCGAACGGACTCGCCGACTGTGGCGCCGGCCGATTCCGCCAGCTTTATGTAACGTTCAACCGCGTGGGCGCGTCGATCGACTTTGGCGACGCGATCGTAGAACAACCGAGATCCTTCGCGTGCATCGCTCATACCATAAATTTCTCGCGCCCCGCTGATTTTTGCGATTAGCGCACTACGCAAGAGGCCCTGGAAATCGAGCGCGAGATCGGGCCGCAGGAGTTTGGTCGCCCTCCACCACCGGATCAAATTGCTTGTCGCACCGAGACCGCGAAATTCGCGACGGGGAAAGATGTGAACGTGGTTGATATCGGAATTGCCGCGGAGCAGTGGCGCGAATTCCGGATTGATTACCCAGTTGATCTCAGCACGGGGATGTGCGTCGCGCAGCAACGCCACCGCCGGAATGGTGTGGACGATGTCGCCGAGTGAACTGGGCTTGATGATTAGAATCGATTTCAGATTGCCAGAAGTAATCAACGCCCAATCGCAAGCCGCTCGGCAAGCAGCTGAGGCAGGCCGGCTTTAATGATCTTCTTTTGTGCAGTCGCCAGATCGTATTTCGCTCGCAGTTGTTCGACGATGTGGTTATCGATGTCGTAAACGCAGTAGGCCGCGCGCCAATTTCCATCGCGTGGCTGTCCAACGCTGCCCGTGTTAATGAAATATTTCTTGGTCATCTCGATGCGGAGATGTTCGGTCCTTTCCTGTCTTACACCGTTATCGTCACGAATAAATACCATCGGCACATGCGTGTGGCCGAAAAAACAAACGGTCGTGTGCTGATAGGTGAAGCTCGCGGCGGCGTCGAGATTGTTAAAGACATAGCCCCATTGCGCCGGCGTATCGAGCGTTGCGTGGACGATGGTAAAACCGCGCACCTGTTGCTGTAATCGCAAGCTGCGCAGCCATTCTTTGTCTTGCTCTGTCAAATTGCCGCGGGTCCACTCAATGGCGCGCTCAGCGAGTTCGTTAAAATCGGTCGAAGATTCGGAGAGCGATGCTTGCTCGTCGTGATTGCCCTTGACGATGGGGCAATCCATTTCGCGAATGCGCTCTACGCACTCATGCGGATTTGCATTGTAACCGACCACGTCGCCCAGACAAACAAAGTGTGTGCATTTGCGTTTGTGTGCGTCGGTCAGCACTGCCTCGAGTGCCTCCAGGTTGGCGTGGACATCACTAAAAATTGCGACGCGCATCGGATCGAAAACGGGCTACGGTGCACGGTCGGGAATTCGTTGATCCTGCGGGATTCCAAGTTTGTTTTCGAGGAATTTCAGCCGCGTGATCAAAGTCGGCAGCCGTTCCTTCTCACCCTCGTCGTAAATCTGGCGGAGGCGCTCGTACGCTTCGCGTTCCCGTCCCTCGCAGTAGGAGAGTTCATAGGCAGAGAAACGCTTCTCGTACCTTGGGGCCCCGGGCAAGGCTGCGGACTTAGCAAAAAATTCGGAGGCGCGCTCGTGATCTTTGTATTTTTCCTTATAGAGACGGGCCAGCGCTTCGTAGAGCTGCGGGCGATCGGGATTGTTTTTTATGCCGCGTTCGAGGAAATCTTTTCCGAGTGCAAAATATTCGCGTTGTGCTTTGACGCGCAGTGCGAGGCGTGGCTGGGCGCGATCGTTCATTGCGGCTACGCTTGCATTCCAAGCCATGTGCCATGCCGCCATGTCCCAAAACAAAATCGAGCGCGGTTGCAGCGTGGTGACGTGCCGGAACAACAGCAGCACCCGGCTCCATTCTGTCCGCTCCCAAGCGACATGTGCCTGAA
>WNFX01007365.1_pt1 | contig 10749 bp, 8 predicted proteins | sample 5400111 | NCBI WGS metagenome assembly WNFX01 (sample SAMN13153363, study PRJNA577476) | soil metagenome | isolation source: 40 cm soil or saprolite under grassland replicate 1 | place: USA:California | collected 2016-06-15
GATTGTCTCGCACGAGAGCCGAGGCTTGCTTGAGCGTGCTTTCGATCCGTGCTTCCAGAACAAGCGGAAGAGCTCACGATGCCAACGCAGAAGCGTCTCTGGCTGGACAAGGAAAAGCGCTTGTTTCCAGGTTCGAACAATCCTGGCGAGAACCACCAGGAGAAACCGATCGGTCTTCAGATAGACGGGGTGTTTGACCTGTCGACGGAGTATGATCAGTTGGTGCCGCAACAGGGCGTTTTCAGCAAGGAGTTCAGATTTTCCTCTCGTCATGTCGGCAAGCGTGCCGAGCACAAGGGAAGTCGTCGATGGTTTGATCCAACGCGAAAAACAGGCCTGGAGCGTGCGACAGTTGGAACGGATTCGTTGCTTGATCAAAGTGAATACACAACCCACGAAATTGAACCTCACCTTCGTGAAAATAGGCACCTAGCCAGAGAGTACGAGCAGAATGGACGATGTTGATTGTACTCGCAACTCCTGTGCTTAGGCAAGGAGGCGTGTTCTATCGCGTGCAAGATGCCAATTTCCTGAACAGATGTCCCAAGTAGCCAGCACACTGTCGCTTTTCTCGGCATCCCCACTTTTACCAATTCCCGAACAGTCACGTACAAACAGACCTCTTGACAATGTGCTTATCCTATGGTATATTTAGATCGATCTAATTTTAGATCGATCTAAATATACCATAAAGCCTTGCAGTTAGGTTGAGGGAAAAGGGACGGGTAGATGCGATATCGCTGACAGCAGTGTCCGATCTCTGTGGCAAAGCTATCGTGAGAGGTTCACGAGGGAGATATGGTGGGTCTCATCCGTCAGGGCGAAGTGAGTGGTACATGCAGCTATGCCAAGGTTCTCGTCGATGCTACTCTCGCCTATCGTATTTCATATCACCATGTCCTACAGCTGATGAGCACTTCCTTAAGGGTTACCTCATACGTATGCACGTTGATCTCGAGGCAGCTTGGGGAGTCCCATAGGATTATAGAGGAATTGGCCTTCTATGAGATAAAAACGCGCCTCGCTCGCACCCTCATCCGTCTTGCCCTGTCCAGCGAAGAACGGATAGTATTGGCAACTCATGCAGAGCTTGCTGCAATAATTGGCACGCGGCAAGAGGAGGTGACAAAGGTGCTTTCCCACTTTCGGGCCTCGGGGCTTGTTGCCTCAGCGCCCCATCGTCGTGGGCTTCGCGTGCTCGATCTAGAACGTCTCAGTTCAATACGCAATGAGCCTAATATGTGAAATCGCATATCAAGCTCTCAAAATCCAAGTTACACTACTCCTTAGGGAAAAAAGAATGAAAGACAGGGACGTGGCAGATTTGGCCTGGCAAGTGGACAGACCTGATCTTCCAGCGTGGAATCTCTGTAGTGCGATCTCCGTAGCACAGCAGTGGAACACTTCACTAGAGACGTGTTTCTATTGAAAACTCATCCTACTGACAGGTTGTCTTTCGTAGTGCATCCTCCTCATATCAAACCATCAGGTCCGACTAGAAAGAATGGACATCACAAGCCATCTCCCGGTATTTTTATCCACATGTGCTTGCAGTACTAGTAGGAGAGTCGCACAGCGTAGGTGGCATGCTGACATGCGGCCGACTGAAAAGACATGTACTGGCTGGCAGAAGGAGTACTTTTTATGTTAACACAACGCTTGAGTCGTCGCAGCCTCCTCAAATCCGCCCTCGCCGTCGGTGCAGCCACGAGTGTGGGTCCGTTGCTCAACGCCTGCGGTAGCAGTTCTTCTAGTAGCGGTTCCACTACTATAACCCTCCAGATGTGGTCGGGACCAGAAGGTGTTGCCATGCGGCCAATTGTGGCGCGTTGGAATAGTGAAATGAGCGCTAAGACTGGCATTACCCTCCGAGAAACCGAGCCGAGCCGCGATGGTTACGACGCTCTTATCACCTCACAACTGCTCTCTAAGAGCGGCACCCCCGACATCGTTTTCCCGTTCAACTGGGATGTTGCGCGTGTGTCCAAGGCAGGCACGCTTGTTGATCTTACCCCGTATATCAATAAGGATCCCTCGGGGTTCAAAATGGACGATTTCTTCAAGGTGGCTGTTGACTCCACGAACATCGATGGTCACCAATATGCCTTACCATTGGATATGAGCCTGCCAATCCTCTACTATCGGAAGGACCTCATTTCTACACCCCCAGACACCTGGGATGATTTCCTGCAGATGGCTGACCGGTTCACGCAGAGCCGCAACTCCAGTTCACCTACACGCTATGGCACGACCCTCTACGCCCGTACGGGCCGGGCGGAGCCGGCACAATTGTGGGAGGAAATCTTCTGGCCTTATGGAGGTGAACTGTCTGACTCTAGCTATCATTGGAGCATCGCCAACCAGGCCGGCGTGCAGGCGACGATGGTGGGACGCACGCTCGTCCAGCGTGGGAATGTGCCTCAACCGGTCACGAACTACGAGTATCCGCAGGTGCTCTCGGCCTTGACCAACGGCACTGTGGCCTTCATACAGGAGTGGAATGCCGCCTGGGGCCAGATCATCGACAAGACCCAGAACCCTTCGTACTTTGACAAGATTCAGTATGCACCTATTCCGGGGGTCCGTCAGTCAGATGGTACAGTCAAGCGTGCGTACCATGTGCATACGATCAACCTCGCGGTCAATGCCTCAAGCAAGCATGTCGACCAGGCTGTCGAGGTTCTCAAATGGCTGCTGCGCCCGGATGTCGCCATCGCGTATACGGTTGCCGGCGGCAACACTCCACGCCCGTCGATCTTCAACTCGCCCGATGTGGCCAAAGTGCGGCCTGGCTTCCAGTCCTGGTTGGCGACTCAGGTGACAAGTTCCGGCAAGCTGGAGCCCAAACTCGCCGAGATGCCTGACATCGACGACCTCATCATGAATCAGTACCTGAACGCTGCCTGGGCAGGCCAGATGGACCCCATGACGGCTCTGAGCGCTGCTCAGGATAAGATCAATGCTCTTCTCAACAAGGACGGCGTGCAGAAGTAGGTCGCTCTAGTTCAGCAAGGTGCATGATTCGAAATCACCGACCCGTGCAATGTCTACTCACAAGCTATTTGGCTTGTTGCAAATTCGGAGGGAGTTTATGGCCAATTTCCAAGTCACACCGGGGAAGACCGGCTTACCAGTACAGCAAACGCTGCAACCTGCCGAAGTCGTCAATGAGCCGCGCAGGCGGCAGAACTTTCTGCAGCGAGCGACCAGACCCCAATATCTACTGATCATGCCGGCGATCCTCGTTCTCGGCTTCATCACCATCTATCCCTTTCTGCAGGCCCTGCGCGAGAGTCTTTTCGGCGTCACCATTCAGAACTACTTTGACGCTCCTTTTGTCGGCTTGCAGAACTACAGCGCTACCCTACAAGATCCGACTTTCTGGTCGTCGCTTACAGTAAGTCTGATTTATGTGGTGGCTGCGGTTACCCTGGAATTCCTGCTGGGCCTGGGGCTGGCATTGTTATTGGATCGCCCACTCTTCGGAAAGCGCCTGATTATCCTCTTGCTCATCGCACCGATGTTCGTGGCGCCAGTGCTGATCGGCTACTCCTTCCTGTTGCAACTGGACCCGCTCAACGGGCCGATTCCGTACTGGCTGTCTACCTATCTTCACTTCACCTTTCACAATGAAGGCCCACTTGGGCCCCACTATGCGCTGCCAACCGTGATTTTGGTTGACGTCTGGCAGTGGACGCCATTCATGCTCGTGCTGCTGTATGCCGGTTTGCAAACGGTGCCCCAGGAAGTGGTCGAGGCAGCGCGAGTCGATGGTGCGCACGGGTTCCGCCTGCTTCTTCAGATTATTCTGCCCTTGCTCAGGCCAGTGATTGCGATAGCAGTCCTGTTTCGTACCGTCGACGCCTTCCGCGTGTTTGACAGCATCCACGTTCTCACCGACGGGGGTCCGCAGAATGCGACGTCGACGATTAGCGTCTTCATTGACCACACGGCTTTCCTCGCCGGTAACTTCGGTGAGGCCGCATCTATCAGTGTGCTGCTGATCGTCGTCGTAACTATTGTCGCCCGGCTCCTGGTCCGGTTCCTCTTCGGTCAGCAAATCTCAGCCACGCGGTGAGGCGTACGAAGCATGGACATTGCGCCTAGCTGCTGCCATGCGCTCTTTAAGAAAGAAAGGACTGCAATCTTATGCAAGCAACGATCTCGCGCACCACTGCGTCTTCCCAGAGCAGGCCTGCTGCCCCTCGCTGGATTGGCACCGTGCTGGTATATGTTATCCTGCTCGTGGCCGTGGTCATCGCGGTATTTCCCATTCTAGTAATGCTCCTGGACTCTATCAAGCCGACGCCCTTGATTACGGCCACGCCGCCCGTTTGGATCTTCACTCCTACCTGGGAACACTACCAGAACGTGTTGCAAATTCCCAGCTTTCCGTTTACTACATACCTCTTGAACAGCGTCATCGTTGCTGTCGTGAGCACAGCCGTTACCCTGGCGATAAGCTTCCTCGCCGCTTACAGCATGGCACGCTACGATACCGGTGGTCGTAACTTTGACTTCTGGGTTCTTTCTCTCCGCATGCTGCCGCCTGCAGCACTGCTGATTCCCATGTACGTGTTTTTCAACACATTCCAACTGATCGACTCAGTCTGGGCGCTGATTATTATCTACATGACGTTCAATATCCCGCTCTCCATCTGGGTCTTGCGCTCGTTCATCCGAGAAATACCCTACGAACTCGAAGAGTCAGCACAAATCGATGGTGCGCACCTGTGGCAACTTCTGCTGCGGATCATCTTGCCACTTGTTGCGCCAGGACTGGCAGCGGTGGCTGTGCTGAGTTTTATTGCTTGTTGGAACGAGTTCTTCTTCGCGCTCATTTTTACTCAGAGCGCTGCTGTGACGCTCACGAAGGGAACTGCTGAGTTTGTTGGCGCGTATGAGACGCAGTGGGGAGAGATCGCCGCGGCCACGGGAATTGGTATGATTCCTCCCTTGCTCCTCGGGTTCGCTGTGCAGCGGTATCTCGTCCGTGGCCTAAGCCTGGGAGCTGTCAAAGGATAATGAAAGAGAGATTTCCGGCAGAGCATGCGAGGAGGCCCGGCATCTCTACTGGAGTCGAGTCGGTGAAGCCGCGCCCAAGAGAGGTGTGCGGCTTGACCATCAGGAGGTTATTGTATGGACAGCACAAAAGCTGGAGTGTCCACCCTTGGCTGGGGCTTGATTGGAGCGAGTGACATCGCACAGACGCGGATGATTCCCGCCATCAATGCGCAGCCAGACAGCGGTGTTGTAGCTGTAATGAGTAGTCAACTTGAGCGCGCTCGTCACTATGCGGAGCACAACAGCATTCCTCACGCCTATGGGAGCCTGGAGGCTATCCTGGCTGATCCGCAGGTCGATGTGGTCTATATCAGCACGACCAACGAACTCCACAAGGAGCAGACCATTGCCGCTGCGCAAGCGGGCAAGCATGTGCTCTGCGAGAAGCCGCTGGCCTTGACCCTGCAAGACGCCCAGGAAATGGTCATGATCTGCCATGCCGCCGGGGTCGTGCTGGGAACCAATCACCATCTGCGCAATGCGATGACTCATCGAACCCTGCGCCACCTGGTCGCAGAAGGGGCGGTCGGCCAGCCGCTAGCCGTGCGCGTCTTCCATGCCGTCTCTCTACCTTCACGCTTGCAGGGCTGGCGACTTAACCGGTCGGCGGCTGGTGGCGGCGTGATCCTCGACATCACGGTCCATGACGCCGATACCCTCCGCTTTGTCTTGCAGGATGAGATTGTCGAAGTGACCGCTCTTGCAGGGCGACAGGGCCTTGCGGCCAATGACCTTGAGGACGCCGTCATGGGAGTGATGCGGTTTGCGAACGGGACTCTGGTCCAGCACCATGACGCCTTCACCATCCGCCACGCTCACACCGGCTTCGAGGTCCACGGTACAGAGGGATCACTCTATGCCACGGACGTGATGACCCAGGACCCAATCGGTCGCATCATGCTGTGGCGCGCTGGGCAGGGCACGCAGATCGATACCGGCCAGCCTGAAGACTTGTACGAGCGCTCTGTGCGCCTCTTCAATGCTGCCGTTCGTGGCGAGGGCCAACCAGCAGCTACTGGTGAGGATGGCGTCCACTCGCTTGCCATTGCCCTGGCCGTCCGTGACTCAACACGATCAGGTCGGAACGTCCGTGTTCGTTCGCTTGATACTTCGACGTCTAGTTCTGTCTCATGAAAGAAGATCTTATGCCACGAGTACAATTTTTGTCCTTTGCCGATGCAGCGGCCCTGATTCCAAGTGAGGCCACCGTTACCGTCAGCGCGTCCAGTGGCCTGGGATGTCCAGATACGTTGCTGCGCGCCATCGGTGAGCGTTTCACACAGATGGGAGAGCCACGCGCACTGACCCTCATACACCCGATTGCGGCCGGAGATATGTATGGTATTGCCGGAATCGACCATCTTGCCCAACCCGGTCTCTTGAAGCGTGTCATCGCCGGCTCCTATCCGAGCGGCCCATCGTCGTTCCCATCTCCCAAAATCTGGCAGATGATCGACAACAATGAACTGGAGGCCTACAACTTTCCCAGCGGCGTCTTGTTCCACATGCATCGTGAGGCAGCGGCGAAGCGCCCCGGTGTGCTGACTGCGGTGGGCCTTGACACGGTGGTAGATCCACGTCGTCAGGGTGGGCGCATGAATGCAATTACAACTGAGGACCTCGTACAGGTGGTCGAGTTCGACGGTCAGGAGTGGCTGTACTTTCGGGCGCTGCCTGTTGATGTCGCTTTGATCCGGGGAACGACCGCCGACGAGAGGGGCAATATCACGATGGAGCACGAAGGGGCCTACCTCGGCGTCCTTGACCAGGCGATGGCTGTCCGCAATAATGGCGGCATCGTCATCGCGCAGGTACAGCGGGTCACCGCTGCCGGAACGCTTTCGCCACAAGCCGTACGTGTGCCAGGCATCCTCGTGGATTACGTCGTCGTCGAGCCGGATCAGATGCAAACTACCGAGACAGTCTATGACCCGGCCATCAGCGGTGAGTTGCGACGCCCACTCTCCGCATTCTCCCCGGTTGAGTGGGGGCCGGATAAGGTGATCGCTCGCCGCGCCGCGCTGGAACTGTGCCAGGGGGATGTCGTCAATCTCGGTTTCGGACTCTCTGCGCTTATTCCTCGTATTTTGCTGGAGGAGGGACTGCACGATGCGGTGACATGGATTATTGAGCAGGGTGCCATTGGCGGCATGGCATTAGAGGGTTTCCAATTTGGCTGTGCAGTGAACGCTCAGGCCATTATCCCCTCGCCGGATCAGTTCACCTATTTCCAGGGAGGGGGATTCGATCGCAGCTTTCTCTCGTTCATGCAGGTCGATGGAGAGGGGAATGTCAACGTCTCGCGCCTCGCCGCGCGACCTCATGTTACGGCCGGCATTGGGGGCTTCATCGATATCATCGCCAGCGTGGGGCATATCGTTTTTAGCGGCTACTTCACAGCCGGCGGTCTCAAGGTTGCGCTTACCGACGGGGAGCTGCGCATCGAACGAGAGGGAAGATCGCGGAAGTTTGTGCCAGCAGTCGAACAGGTCACCTTTAGCGGCCGCCAGGCTCAGCAGCACGGCCAGCATGTCACATACGTGACCGAGCGCTGTGTGCTGCAGCTGGAACCGGAAGGATTAACCGTTGTCGAGGTCGCGCCTGGAATCAACCTGGAACGCGATGTACTCAACCAAGCCGAGATCCCGCTGCGTGTCAGTCCTGATCTGCGGATGATGGATTCACGATTGTTCAGCCCGGCACCTTTAGGCCTGACGTTGCGTTAATCGAGCTTATCGTTGACAGAGACATGGAATCGATAAGGAGTAGTCACTAATGCATGAGACACCAACTCTTCTTGTTTTCACCGCACACGAGGCGCGGACGGCAGAGGCCATCTTCGCTCGTATGTTCCCTAGCACACCAGGTGAACCGGACGTAGCCGAAATTGGTGTGATCCCCTACGTTGACCGGGCCCTCACCGATGCTTACGCCGATAAAGCTGACATATACCGGCAAGGACTGACGGCTCTCGATCGTGTGGCAGAGCAGCAGTACAAGACGCGCTTTGCCGACTGCACGCCCGCTCAACAAGATGCGCTCATCAGCGGATTAGAGCGCGGCAGCCTCCCCGACATGGATGCATCGGTGCAGAAACGCTTCTTTGACCTGCTCCTGGCCCATCTGCAGGAAGGACTCTTTGCCGATCCGGAGTATAGTGGTAACCGCAATAAGCTAGGCTGGAAATGGCTAGGACACCCAGGCATATGGATGGAAAACTCGGCCGAGGAGAATCTCTCCACCGAGCCAGTGACAAAGGAAGGCATCATCCAATCTCTGGCCGACCTGGGCTATAGTCTCGAAAAGCCCCTGGTCGAGCCGGATGGAGTTCCCGGCTTCGACCCGCGCCGCAGTGTAGAGCCACCAACTGGACCAGCTGATGTTGTGCTGGTTGGCGTGGGTGCCATGGGCGGCATCGTGGCTCCGCTACTGGCTAAAGCTGGCCTGCGCGTCGTGGGGCTTGAAGCCGGCCCCTGGCGAAGCAGGGAGAGTTTTATTCCTGACGAGCTTGCCTCTGCCTATTATTGTCGCGCTAACATGGGACCCAAGTTCCTCGCTGAAGCGCCTCGCTGGCGGCGCTCTGAAGAAGAACCCACCCAGGAGGCCACCTTCTCGCTGGGGCGCATGATGAACGCTGTAGGCGGCTCGGTCATTCACTACGGTGCCTGGCTTCGCCGCTATCATCCGCACCACTTTCGCCCGCTCAGTACGTGGCGCGAGGCTGGCGTTGAGCATCTTCTACCTGAGCATAGTACGCTGGCTGATTGGCCGGTTACGTACGAGGACTTGGAGCCCTATTACACTCAGGTCGAGTACACCGTGGGCGTGGCTGGGAACGACGAAAACGCTTTCATCCCGCGCAGCCGACCGTATCCGATGCCGCCCCTGCGCCCATTTCGTCTCGGCGAACTGTTTCGCGCCGCCACCAAGGCCATGAATCTGCATCCCCACACCGTCCCAGTGGGTGTCAACAGTGTTCCCTATGGGGGCCGCCCGGCAACGCAGTACACCGCGTGGAGCAACGGGTTCGGCTCCTACACCGACGACAAGTGGTATCCAGCGCTCTCATCTGTGCCTGAAGCGCTAGCGACGGGAAACTTCGAGCTGCGCACGCGCTGCCGCGTACTACGCCTTTGTACCGATAGTGATGGGCATGCAAGTGGGGTTGAGTATGTTGACGCCAACGGCAACCACCATGTGCAACAAGCGCGCATCGTTATTCTTTCCAGCTACACCTTCGAGAACGTTCGTTTGCTCCTCCTTTCAGGCGACGAACGACATCCGAATGGACTTGGTAACAATTCCGGGCAGGTCGGCAAACACTTTATGACCAAGATGTTCGCGCACGTCAACGGCTATTTTCCGGATATCGTTTTCAATCGGCATACCGGTCCTGCCGCACAGGGAGTCGTGCTCGATGACTTCCTGTCCACTTCATATGATGGGACGCAACATGGCTTTCTGGGTGGGGCGACGCTCGGTGCCGAAAACCAGTTCCTGCCTATTCAAATCAGCCGTGAGAGCTTGCCGTCCACAGTGAGCCGCTGGGGTGAGACATACAAGCGGCATATCCAACAGTGGCAGCATTTCGGCGTAATACGCATCCAGCCGGACACACTCCCATACCAGACGAACTACCTCGACCTCGACCCGCACTATCGTGATCGTAGCGCACTTGGTCTCCCGGTTGTGCGCATCACGTACAACCTGCAGCGCAATGAGCAGCGGCTGGCCAATTGGATGGAAGGCAAAGCGGAGGAGATACTCCGCGCCATGGGCGCTACCTCGACATGGCGCGGGCCTCGATTTACCGGAGTTGGCAGCAGTCATGACTTAGGTGGATGCCGGATGGGTCATGATCCTTCGACCTCCGTTGTGAACGCCGAACTCGCCGTCCACGATACGCCCGGACTCTACGTGTTGGGCAGCGCGGTCTGTCCCTCTTGTCCCGGCATCAACCCCACCCTGACCCTTTGGGCATTGTGCGTCCGAGCGGTGGACCGACTGGTAGCGCGGCTCGGTAGTGGTGAGGAGGCATAGGCTATGACGAACGCCACCGTTCTCTTCTCTCTCGAAGAACCGGTCGCCACCATCACGTTGAACCGGCCCGAGAAACTGAATGCGATGGATCCGCCGATGCTGGCACAGCTGGAACAGGTGTGCCAGGACCTGGAACGTGACACCGATGTACGCGTCGTGCTCCTGACGGGGGCAGGAACACGAGCTTTCAGCGCCGGGGCCGATATTACTGCATGGTCGTCCCTTCAACCTCTGGAGATGTGGCGCTGGTGGGTACGCAACGGTCATCGTGTCTTCGAACGCGTCGCACGGTTGCCCCAGCCCGTCATTGCCGTGCTCAATGGTCTCGCCTTCGGCGGAGGATTCGAGCTGGCACTTGCCGCCGACCTGCGCATCGCAGCGGAGCACACGCAACTCGCGCTGCCGGAGACCGGCATCGGCACCGTGCCCGGATGGGGCGCAACACAGCGACTTCCTGCATTGATAGGAGCGGCACGTGCGAAAGAAATGATGTTTACAGGGAGACGTGTCGATGCCACAACCGCCGAACGCTGGGGGCTCGTCAACGCAGTAGAGCCAGGGACCAATGTGATGGGGTATGCCGTAAACCTCGCCCAGGAAATCGCCGCACGAGCCCCGCTCTCGGTCCAGATGACCAAGCAACTG
>WNFX01006882.1_pt1 | contig 10748 bp, 6 predicted proteins | sample 5400111 | NCBI WGS metagenome assembly WNFX01 (sample SAMN13153363, study PRJNA577476) | soil metagenome | isolation source: 40 cm soil or saprolite under grassland replicate 1 | place: USA:California | collected 2016-06-15
TGATCAGGCTATTCGCAGTCGTGCCATCGGAAATCGCGCCGCCGACAGTGAGAGTGTTAGCACTAACCGTGACCGTGCGAGTCGTGCCACCGGCCGTGCCTAACGAGACCGCGCCGGTGCCAAGGTTCAAAGCCTGCGTCCCTGTAAATGTGAAGTCGCCGTCCCAGGTTTGGGCATTGTTGTTTGTCAGCGTGATTGCGCCGCCACTACTGTTGTTGATGGTGCCGCCAACAATATCGAAGGTCCCGGTCCCAAGCGCAGTCGCGCTGTTAATGTTCAGCGTGCCCGCGCTCAGGGTTGTCCCGCCCGAATAAGTGTTGGCGCCGCTGAGAGTAAGCGCGCCCGCGCCGGCTTTGGTCAGGGCAAACCCGCCGCTGATCGCGTCGGCGATTGTGACCGCGCTAAGTGTGGTGAGGGCCGTGTCGCCGGTCAGCGTCGTGCTTCCGGTATTAAAGGTGAGCGCGCCGTTGTTGGTTGCGTCACCCAGAGTGATCCCACCGCTCAGGCTAAGTGAATTTGTCAGCGTCCGCGCAGTTGTGCTGTTGGAGCGCAAGGTCGTCCCATTGCTCAAGGTCAGCGTGCCGGTGCCAACGGCGGTGTTCGATCCCAGCGCGAGCGTGCCGGCGCTGACTAATGTTCCACCCGAATAAGTGTTGGCGCCGGAAAGCGTGAGTATGCCCGCGCCGGTCTTAGTTAAGCCGCCCGTGCCGCTGATCACTCCGTTCGCAGTAATGTTGCCTGCGCCGTTGAACGTCGCCAGAAATCCACCGTTGGTAATTGTGTTCGACAGAGTCAGAGTGCCTGAGTCGGAGTCGATGGTGGAAGCTGAGCCAAGCGTGATCGCGCCACCATAGGTATTGGCTCCACTAACGTTAACAAGGGCGCCGTTCTGCCCACCTGCACCAGTGCCGTTAAGCGTTAGCGCTTCCGCGCCAACCGTGATTCCGCCTTGTAATTGCAACGTCGCGCCGCTCGCAACTGTGGTGCCGGCGGAGGTCGTGCCGAGTCCGCTCCCATTTTGAATGTTCAATATCCCGGCGCTTACGAGCGTAGTTCCCTGGTAAGTATTCGCGCCGCTGAAAGTTTGGGTGCCGGTGCCGATCTTGACGATCGCAACCGTGCCCGACCCGGCATCGATGACGCCGGAATAAGTGCCCGAGCCGTCTCCGTTCCCAATCGTCAAGGTGCTAGTGGTGGCGGTAGCGGTATTCTCGATTCCAATACCGCCGCTGCCGGTGAGCGCTCCTACAGTCTGACTCGTGCTGTTCAGGTCGAGTATGCCACCGTTTATAGTCAGCAAACCAGTTGTCGATCCAAGCGTGGCCGAGCCGGCAAGCTGGAGGATCCCGCCGCTGATTGTCGTGCCGTTATAACTGTTGGCCGGGCCGTTGAGGAGGAGCGTTCCGGCGCCAGTTTTGGTCAAGGTGAAACTGCCGCCGATCGCATCGCTAATCGTGAGGCCGATGCCGCTTGCGACGGGCGTCACGACGTTCAGCGTGGTATCGCCGGTCAGTGTAACGGTCGCGGGAGTCGTCAGTCCTGAGGAATTAAAGGTGAGAAACCATTGTTTTGATTTCCACCACCCGTAAAGGTCCCGCCGAGGGTGATGATGCCATTGAGGATGACGTTGTTCTCAATCGTGCGTGCCGTCCCGCTGTCCGAGCGCAGCGTACCGCCAGTAAGCGTCAATGTGCCGGTGCCGATCGGGCTGCTCGTGATCACTCCACCGCCGATGGTGCTGCTACCATTGAGGATCAACGTGCCGGCATTAAGAATCGTGCCGCCCGAGTAAGTATTCGAAGCGTTTAAAGTCAAAGTGCCGGCCCCGGTTTTGGTCAGACTTCCTACGCCGGAAGTGATGCCGGACAGGATCAGAGCTGTCGGGTCGGTGACGGTCAGGTCACCATTAAGCAGGATTGTGCCCGAATACGTACCCGAAGTGCCGGTGGTGCCCAAAGTCGACGTCCCGCCGGTGCCCGATGCGACGACGATATTATTGGGAAGGGTGAGGCTGTTGGCCGTGCTGAACAGCGACGCATTGCCACCGCCCGAGCTCCCCAGGGTGACGGTCCCTCCAGTAAAACCACCAAGCGCCGTCGCGTTGCTGAAGTTGATGGTGCCACCATCGATGAACGTCCCGCCCGTGTAAGTGTTGGCAGCGGAGAGGGTGAGAACTGTGGTGCTTCCCGCTGTCCTCACGGCCACAGTGCCACCTCCGTTAGAAATAACGCCCGAAATAATAACAGGCCCGGAAAGCACCGAGAGTGTGGCAGAAAGCCCGCTGGACTGGATCGTTCCGGATATAGTCAGCGTCGCAAGGGAGGCGTTGGTGATATCAAGCGAATTGTTGAGAATGATCGGCGCCGAAATCGTATCGCCGGCGCTGCCCACCACCTGATTGAGCTGCGCGTGGACTGCGTCGGTGACATCTCCGCTGTCGAAAGTAAGTTTGTAAAGAGCAGGATTAAGGGAAGAGATGGTATAGTGGTTCGAGCCATCGAGATCGCCAATGTTCAAGAAACCAATCGTGTGCGAGGAGATGTCGAGTTGAACGTTAACGTCCGACGTGATGCCCGCGCCGCCGCCGGCAACATCAAAGTTAAAGTTGGCTGTTGATCCTGCGCCGTCAGCGACGTTGCCGCTCTGCCAGCTGGCGGGATTATCCCAAGAGCCGCTGAACCCCGAAATCCATGTCCCGTCTGTGCCGGACGCAATTTTCGAAGTCGCAAATCCCGCGAGCGCGATCAGTAACGGAGCCGCCCGGGAAAACTTACGTACGCACGACGCGAAAGGCCGGGGGCGGGTTTGTGCCATATCCGTTTGGTCGATTAGATCAGGTTAAGGGGCGCCGGAAAAGCACGGTCGAACAAGACCATTTGCCGGGCAGGTCGTCAAACATAAAATTCGTAGATTTCTTAAAAAATTCCGGGCTGCTTTTTGCCGCTTTTCTGCTCGGACAGGATTCACAAAATCGCAGGCCGGAATCATGATAAAGAAAATCAAACAAGGAAAGCCCGAAAATAGGGAAAAAAGGCACTCTTCAGGCAGCAGTTTTTATTCCGTTGTCCGCAGATTTTCTCTTGATGACTGAGGAAGCCAGGAACCCAGGAAAAAATCCAGACCGAATTAGCAGGATTCTAGAGAATCCACATAAACATCCTTCCCGCAGTCTATTTTCTGCAGCGGCTGTCTGTGACCGTCGGGTCCAATCTGAAAAACGAAGACAAAGGAAAAACCTGAAACGCTGAGACGCTGAAAAGGGGACAATGAAATCTTCGCTTTCTTAGTTATCTTCTGTTCAAAATCTGCTCCTCGATTTTAATCTGCGCCGCTGATCTTTGATCTCTGTCCTCTGACCTCTGACTTCTGCCCTTTGATCGCGCTTGTCACTCGTCACTTTTTCGGTAAAATCCCCCCCGTGGAATTCCGCCGATTCCCGCTCCCCCGCGCGTCACGCGTCACTTGCTTGCCGCGCCCGCCCGCTCGCGAAAGCTTTCGGAGTAGCCGAGCGAAGGCGGGTCACTCATCACTTCCGCGCGCGAACGCGCGCGGGTTCACGCTCGGACAACGTGAGCGCTCCCGCGCTTTTACGTTGCTCGAGCTCTTGATCGTCCTCAGCATCATGATCGCTTTGACCGCGCTCGTTGTTCCCGCTTTCACCAACCGAAAAAGCGCGGACGATGTGACAAACGCCGCTTACGGAATTAAAGGGTTGTTAGAAACTGCGCGAACCTATGCGAAGGCAAACAATACTTATGTCTTCGTCGGTCTCGCGGAGGTGGATTCGTCGGTCGATTCTTCAGTCCCGCAAGTTGCTGGCAACGGCAGAGTCGCAGTCGCCGCCGTTGTCTCGAAAGATGGAGCTCGGCAATTCCAATACGCCACCAGCGGTCAGGGTAGCGACTGGACGGCCAACTATTCCAATGGAACGCATCTTGTTGCAGTCGACAAATTGCACGTCTACGAAAACCTGCACTTCGTACCTGTCAATTTTCCATCCTGGGCGCCGTCATCGCATCCGACGTCAAATATGGCGAGATACCAACCTAGCAACTCGACCTATAATCTCGGAACGTCGAGCTCGGTTACACCATTCACCTGGCCCCTTGGCTCTCCCTTGGGTTCGGGCCAATATCAATTTGATAAGGTAATAAACTTCGATCCCCAAGGCGTCGCCCGAATCGCGACGGCAACCAATGCCGATGAAGTTGCTAACGTGATGGAAATCGACTTTCAACAAGCTCACGGAACTGTCACTCCGACTCCGCCTACTAACCAAGACGCCGGGAACCATGTAGTGGTACAAATTGATCCGTCGAGTGGCGCGATTCGTGTCTACCGGCCATGACTTACCGGAATTGCAAGATTAGTGCGTTCTCTCTCGTTGAGGTGACGCTTGCGGTAGGGATCGCGGCATTCTGCTTCATCGCCATCCTCGGTTTACTGCCCGTGGGCGTGCAGACAAACCAGCGCGCGACCTCGCAAACTGCTGCGACCGGCATCTTCGCCAGCGTGGTGAGTGATCTTCGCGCGACACCTAAAGCCGCGGCTGCATCCACGCAATACGGCGTCCCTATTCCAAGCGATCCGACGAGTCCGCCAGATCCTCCCCCCACTCCAGATACTCCAGCCAAGACTCTTTACTTCGATTCGAACGGAACATTTTCTATAGTACTTACCGCAACCTCACGCTATCGTCTTGGGGTGTGGTTTCGGAAGAATTATGCCGGCTCGACTGCCCCAACGTTCGCTGTTTTGAAGATTACCTGGCCGGCGGTCGCAGACCCAGATCCGACACAACTTCCTGTCAACTACACCGGATCGAGCGAAATGTTTGCCGCTTTCAACCGCAACTGATTATTCGAAGCTATGCGAAAATCGAATCAAGCTTTTACTATAGTTGAAATGCTGATCGCGATCACGGTGCTCGCATTTATAGTTCTTTTTGTCAGTCGCCTGGTCGACAGCGCAGCCATCATTACAACCCAGGGTCACAAGCGAATGGATGCGGACTCACAGGGTCGGCAGGTACTCGATCGCATGGCGGTCGATTTCGATCAAATGCTGAAAAGAACTGATGTCAGCTATTTCATAAAAGCTGGAACGACCGGAGCTGCGATGATCGGTAATGATCGGATGGCGTTTTTCAGCGCGGTTCCCGGTAACCTTGCTTCAACCCAGTCGAGCTACCAGAGCAATGTGGGCGTGGTCGCTTACCGGGTGAATGCCGATGCTACGGCGAACTCCTATAACAGAATGGAGCGCATGGGCAAGGGATTAAACCTGAGCGGGGCTTATTCAGGCGCAATCACTCCGCTGGTGTTCCTCGATAATGCTGTCACGCCTACGACAACGATCGCTAGCATCTGGCCCGCCGCCATCAGCGCTACCGCTACTGATTCAGATTATGAAATGATCGGGTCGCAAGTTTTTCGACTGGAATATTATTTCTTGCTTAAGTCAATAAACGGCAATCCCATTCTCGACGTAAACGGCAACCCTACAACCCTTCTATCGACGGGTAGTCAGTGGACCAACACGAACGCGTTCTTGGTAAAGGATGTGGCTGCAATCGTGGTAGCAATAGCGGCGATTGATCCCAAAAGCAGGGCGATCCTGACTAATGCCCAGATTACCACCCTGATCGGGCGGTTGCCTGACTATGCGGCCGGGGTTCCAGGTCAGCTTTTATCTGCATGGCAGACCGGGCTTAATAGCAGCACCGATATGCCGCGCCCAGCGATCCAGAATGTCCGCCTTTACGAACGCTATTTTTATCTTAACCAATGATGACCCGATCTCGTCGTTTACTCAGGCTGGCGCCAAACAAAGGCGCAGCGCTTATCATCGTCCTCGCGTTTGTTGTGCTCCTGACTGGTTTAGTCCTGGCCTATTTTTCTCGCAGCGCCACGGATCGACAAGTCGCCCAATCCAGTTTCAACGACACCGATGCCTACCTTCTCGCGAGGAGTGCATTGGATATTGTCATCGGCGATTTCAAACAAGAAATTGTTAACGGCAGCACTTCGGCTTCGATTCCAGGGGTGTATTACGTACCTTGGACTAAGGCAAACGGGTATCTCGTAGATGCTGTCGTCCCGGTTCGCAGAGGAACCAGCAGCACGATTCCGAACCTGATTCGACCCAGTATCAGAAATGATACCGGCATCTGGGCTAACTGGATTTCTAGCAGCGCTTCGGCGGTAAATTCAACGACGGATCCTTCTGCGAACGGGCGTTCCATCAGCCGGGCACAGTGGAACAGCCATTACTTAATTCCACGCGATCCGTCGGCGACTGGTGACGATTCTACACCGATAAACACTTTTGTTGCGCCCGACTGGGTAATCGTCACGCGAAACGGGCCATCGGTTGAGCCAGGGATAGGAAGCGGTGCGACAGCCCTAAACAATCCAGCAAGCACGAACACAAACTATGCGGTTGGCCGCTATGCCTATGCCGTTTATGACGAAGGCGGTTTGCTCGACATCAACGTAGCTGGATTCCCGACCCAGGGTTCAAATCCCGCTGGCTGGGGATGGAATATTGGAAGAAAGGGTGTTCTGGCGTTTGCCGATCTTACAGCTTTGCCCATGACCACAGCAGCGATCAATACGATCGTAGGATTTCGAAACTATGCCACCATGGGGTTGAGTAGCTCAGGATTAAATTTTTCTTTCTCTGCAGGTGCGGCTGGCAATTTTAGCACTTATTTCCTTGGCCCAGTCGGGGTGTCCCCATGGGTGTCACCATCAGATCACGTCGGCACCGGCCAGGATTTCGGGGCCGTCAACCTGACCAAAACGGGTTCAGGCACGTCGAGCCGAACCGATCAAAGTTTCATCACGCGCGGCGAGCTGATAAAGCTTCGCAGGAGCGCGAACATAGCAAGCGTAGACACGCTACAATATCTGGGCACTTTCTCGCGCGAGAAGAATGCATCCACCTGGAGAGCGGGCGGTACCACAACAGGGCAGATCGAGGCGCATCTGGCTGCCCCGCCGGCTGGGCACGGAAGATTTTATATCGGGCTCTTAAATACAGTTGTGCCCGCGCCCGCGTCACCAAGCAACTTTCAAAACGCCTTGGGCCTGAAGTGGCAACCACACACGGGAGGCGGTAAGAGCGTGACGCCTGGCTGGTGGTTTTACAATGGTCCGACAAATCCCACCGCGCTGGCTCATATCCCGCCATTTGCCGGGAATGCCAAACACGAGTTTTTCAAGCTGTTGGAGTACGCCATGTTTGGAAATGACGATGGTAACGACGGCGGCAGCACCCAAGAATTCGTTACGACCTTGTCGGTTGGCGCGTCATTGATTGACCAATATGACCCGCTGGTTGGTGTAACACTGCAATATAGCGATACGGGTGATAGCACGGGAAGCTACACTACCGCCATAAAAACCAGCAACAGCAGCGGTCTATGGGCTTTTGGGATGGAGAAAAGCGACCCCAACTTAGCCGTCCTCACCACGTTGGCGGCGCCGGCGCCAGTGCCAACGCCTGCCGGAGCCATGATTTTTGTCGGTGCCAACACTAGTGATCCCAATGATGCTAATGGTAGTGGCCGGCCGTTGCGCGGGGTCGGTGATTTTAGTTATGGTGTCAAAACGAATCTGTACAACTCTAGTACTGGTACATATCCCACGCTTGATTTTATTACATGGCCTCAGGCGCAAAACGCTCCATGGGGAGATACTCCCGTCCTCGATTTCTTTAGTTACAGCAATCCCTATCAGACCAATGTAACAAACGGCTTTGCGACCGCGGCGGCGCCCATCCGTTCGGGCGTTGTTAGCTTGAATACGCGGCAGCCGCGGGTTCTAGCTGCCCTCCTCAGCGGTACCCTTGTACACGAAACAACAAATACGACTGTAACAGGCGCTGACGCAATTGACGCGGCCAATACCATTGTCAATGCTGCTGCAACGACTCCCGCTCTGAGCCGTGCCGATATTGTCCGGCTTGCGAGCGGGGTTATCAACGGCTCCTTTCCTGCCTATAATGGAACCCGATTCACCAAGGAAGCCAGGGAGGCGATTCCTCGCGCTCTTGCGGAGTGCGTTCAGACGCGAACCTGGGGTCTGTTGATCGACCTGGTTGCCCAAACGGGGCATTATTCGCCAAACGCGCAGGGCCTTGGCGATTTCATCGTCGAAGGTGAAAAGCGCTACTGGCTCCACATCGCCATCGATCGGTTCGACGGAACGGTCCTCGATCAACAACTCGAAGAAGCGCTGCAGTAGGCCGGAAAGTAGAATGTAGAAATTAGAAAGTAGAAAACGCAGCGCGTTCAGCGCGGATGCGGACTTGAGCTCCTCTGCGGCGGATCGAGAGGGCTGCGATGACTCTGGTCCCACATCCATCCGCCGGACGGCGTCGGGCCCTTACCATCGGTCTTAGTTGCGGCGCGGGTGTCGGAATAACTTCCGCCGCCGGAGTCGCCGTCGCTGTCGGTTTCGAAGGGCCGGCGATGGCGGCAGGCAACTGGTCACGAAAAGATTTCTCCCAGCCAGCGTAAATGAGTGCGCCAATAATAAGGACCTCGAGCAAAAGCCGCATGCGTTTTGAGACTGACAGAGGCTATAAGACGAAGCAAGACAGAGGACAGAGGACAGAGGACAGAGGACAGAGGACAGAGGACAGAGGACGGGGCTCGGGAAGTGACAAGTGACCCGCCTTCGCCCGGCTACGGCGCGGCATGCGTGTGACAATGGAGTGAACGGGGTGAGCGAGATAGAAGGCAAAGCTGCGCAGGGTAGCAGCAAGCAAGTGTGGGCAGCGAGCGAGTTTCAAGTGACAAGCCGGAGAACAGAGGCAATGCACCACTCAAGCTTGACAGTATAATGATATCGTCCCACGATATCATTATGCGAACGATTGTCGATCTACCGGCAGAACAGGTGAAGCGACTCGCGCTCTTGTGCAGGAAGGAAAAAATCTCCCGCGCCGAAGCGGTCCGCCGCGCTGTCGAGCAACTTTTGCGTGGCTCGTTCCAGAGCGATTTGCGTTCTTATTTTGGCGCTTCGAAAACTCGCGGGAAGGTCTCACGTCATCTGGCCAGGTTGCGAAGCGAATGGACTGATTGAACGCCCTGATCGATAGCGACGTCCTTCTGGATTTTCTGGATGGCTTCGCTCCGGCCGCCCGGGAAATTGCGCGTTATCGCCATTGCTCGATCAGCATCATTTCCTGGATGGAGCTAGTGGCCGGTGTCAGCAACTCCGCCGACGAACAAACGCGCCGTGAATTCTTGAATCATTTCCGAATCGTTCCGCTCACCACGCAGATCGCTGAAGAAGCGGTGATGCTGCGAAGAAAACATCGGCTCAAGCTTCCCGATGCGATCATCTGGGCGACGGCGATAATAGAAAATTGCCTCCTGGTCTCACGCAATACCAAGGACTTTCCCCACAACCAACCGAGTGTGCGCTTTCCATATCGGCGCTGAGCTCTGATCTGTTGACTCACTCGCTTCCCGCTCGCTCGGTCTCCGCTACCCTTGCGGGGCGCGAAAACACTGAAATCCTGAAACACTGAGATGCTGAAATTTTAGATTTTTTAGTTTTTCAGCTTTTTGTTCCGAGCTTATCACTTGTTACTTCCCCTGATTAGTCCGGGGAGTAATTCGCCAAACTTCGCTTCGGCGGTGGCGGCGTCAATCGGGCGCGGCGCGATCATTATGAACTCGAGCGATTGCTGCCCGAGATCGCGCAAACCGTCCTCGACCGCGTGGACACGGGCGGTCACGCCCCAGTCGCGACTTTGATTTGAGGCCAGGGCGGTGCGCGCTCCGGTGGAATTTTTTCCTTCGAGCCAATCCTGCTGCAAACAAAAAAAGGTGTGGGCAAATTGATCGTGCTCGAACGGGCCGCGCCGCTTGCGCACAAATTCGAAATGCCGAAACGGCAGGGCCGGATTCGAACCGATATCGTAAACACGGACCCCGTCGTCGGCTGCCTGTTCCCAGCCCGAGCTGGGCAAACAGATGTCGGGACGATGCGCACGCGCGCGCAAAAGTGTGCCGCCGCCCGGATTCCAGCGGAAGAAAAATAGGGTGCAATAAAAGCGCGGCGAACCCAGTGGATTCGTTTCAGCCGAAGGCGAATGCTCCGTGTACCACCGGGCGGCGCGTCCTTCATCGAAGCGCAATGTTTGCTTGACGTTCTCGTCAATTTTCAAATCGCGGAAGCCGGATTGCGTTGTCGGCCAGCTAACGCTCCAGCGCGTGCGCGGGACCAGACCATGTTCGTGGGAGCGGTACCAACCGAGCGCGGTTGCCTCGACCAGGAGAATCCAGGCGAAAGCGGAAAGTAGAAAGTAGAACACGCGCGAGTGGGAGGCCGCGCGGGTAGACCGCGAAGCCGCTTGGGAAGCGGTGATCGAGCCGGGAGGCGAGAACAGCAAAGTAGAATCGACTTCGGCCCTCTGTCCTCCGTCCTCTGACCTCTCATCTTTGTTTTCTACTTTAGCCTTTTTACTTTCTAATTTAGACAGCGCTGCCGCTGTCATCATCGTTCCAATAAAAACAAGGGCGACGATCGAGTAACCGGCAAAATCGTGCCAGCGATCGACCGCGTTGACACCGTCACGAGCGGCGACCAAAACGAGAAAAAATGTGCGGAAGAAATTCGCGATCATCGAAAGAGCGATCGCCACGGCGACGAGCGCGACGCGCCGCGCAAAGGTGAACCGTTTTAGCTCGCCGAAAAGCAGGCCGATCATGAGCGCAGTTTGCAACGCGC
>WNFX01013121.1_pt1 | contig 10747 bp, 11 predicted proteins | sample 5400111 | NCBI WGS metagenome assembly WNFX01 (sample SAMN13153363, study PRJNA577476) | soil metagenome | isolation source: 40 cm soil or saprolite under grassland replicate 1 | place: USA:California | collected 2016-06-15
GAGTTACACGCCTATCTGGTGAATCTGCGCAAGAAGTGCCAGACAACGATTGCTGGGTTATCAGACGAGAAAGCGCACCAACAGGTCGATTTCCCCTGGATCGAGGGAAAGCCGGTGAGCTTTTTAGAGCTCCTGTTGTACAACAAGCGCCACGTGCAGGAACATGCGGCCCAGTTGAACCTGTTTCTCGGACAGAACGCCAGTGATGGAGCCTCTGATTGGGTCAGCCGGGCGAAAGCCGATGAGGGCGGTGAGTAAGCGCTTTCAGAGTGTGCTGCCTGTCAATCATTTTCTTCTGTGGGCCGAAACAAGAAGGTCGGCTGCCTCAGACAGCCGACCTTCTTTTCTAGACAGAAGCACTACGTCGTCAAATGGCTGATGCGCGTGTCCCAGTTGCCCAGACTAGTGCGTGTGCCACCACAACTGCCGAATGGAGCAGTTCTATACTGGGCGAGCGTACATGTTTGTCCGATGTACTCCGAGGCGGTCCATATGGTGTTGCCGTCTGCCACCGCGACACCATAGTCACCCCAGCGAGTGCGCGGTGGATTGCCAACGAAGGCTTTGTAGCTGGTGAACCCATCGTCTGGTCCCACCCCGGCAGTTGCGATGTGGACATCGCCAACCCCAGCACTTGCATCAATGGCGGCATAACCTGCGCTTGGATAATTGTCCCCACCGACCACGGTAAAGGCCATTACACCTCTACCACTGTTGGTCACACCGATGGCCGGGTAGGTCAGGTTATTGTTGGCCAGCCCCAGGTAACCCTGCAGAGCAACGCTGCCACTAACACCGGAGGACGAGACGGACGGCTTGACAATGAACCACTCGATACCTGCCTTATTGACACTATTAAGTGTGAGAGCAGTGTCGAGAGCACCCCAAAGTTTCCCATTTGCAAAGACAACCTGCTGCATGCGGGTGTCGTTACTATCGAGATGGGACTCGACTTCAGGGGCCCCTAGTCGGGTGGCTCGAGAGAGAATTGGTTGCCGCCATTGGCAAGGCGCTGCTGGCGGTGGTTCAATCCATCGAAACTCAATCCTGAACAGGAGATTGAACCTCTGGTCGTGGTGGTCGCCAACAATGATTTGTACGAACCATACCCCTTCTATATTCGGTGCCAGGGAATCCAGCAAGGTAGTCCCTGTTCAAAGACTGCTCGTAGTATGGTGGTGCATCATTTGGCTCAGATGGAAAGAGGAATTGGAAGGTGGTGCCAATAATCGCTCGAAGAAGCTTCATCAAAGTATGAATCGTTCTCTTCATGGAATCACTCCTCAATACTAGCCACGAAAATGCTTTTCTCATTGAGAAGTATACATCAAAAAAATAGGGCAATGCCAATGCCTCGCGTTAACTCATCAGTTCCCCAAATGGGAGGATGAGCCACTATCTATTTGCGGGCCTGCGGCCCGCGAGACGAAGAAGGAAGCGAGGGACACCCTCGCGCTCCCGGCAAAGGGCTTCGCCCTCTGCACTCCCTTTATGGCTCAACTAACTGACTTTCGGTCATGTACGAGCCTATTTCCCGGCAAAGGGCTTCGCCCTCTGCACTCCCTTTATGGGTGGATGTCAGCTTCACTCATCGTGTCAAAGTGTTATGATATCACCTGGAAGGGAGAAACTCGCATGGCAACCGGGGACAACACTGAGAAGACTGCTAGCGGTGATCTATCGCATCGCTTCATCGAAACCAATGGCATCCGTATGCATATCGTCGAACAGGGGAAAGGGCCATTGGTTCTGCTCTGCCACGGCTTTCCGGAGAGTTGGTATTCATGGCGTTACCAACTGCCCGCACTGGCCGCGGCTGGTTACCATGTGGTAGCGCCCGATCAACGCGGATACGGCCAGACAGATCGTCCCGATCCTATTGAAGCTTATACTGTCCTTCACCTGGTCGGCGACATGGTGGGATTACTTGATGCGCTGAGTGAAGAGCAGGCGATCATTGTTGGCCATGACTGGGGAGCTAACGTTGCCTGGAATGCTGCGCTGATGCGGCCTGATCGCTTCCCGGCTGTAATCGTCCTGAGCATTCCCTATATTCCACGTGGCCCTGTGCATGGGCCGCGGGCTATCGTGCGTCCGACCGAGGCAATGAGGAGGATGGTTGGCGACCATTTCTTTTACCAACTCTATTTTCAAGAACCGGGTGTCGCTGAGGCGGAACTGGAGCGCGACGTCCGTACGACTATGCGCCGGTTTCTGTATGCGGCCTCCGGAAATGCTCTTCCATCCGGACGCTGGCATCCCATTCTGCCCGATCCCAACCCACCTATGCTCATGTTGATGGGAGATCCAGAGACCTTACCGGACTGGTTGACCGGGGCGGATATCGACTTTTACACTGCGGAGTTCCAGCGCACGGGCTTTCGTGGTGGCCTCAACTGGTATCGGAACTTTGATCGGAACTGGGAACTGCTTGGGCCGTTTAGCGGAGCGAAAATCATGCAACCGGCACTCTTCATCTGGGGAGAGAATGATCCCGTGTTCGAGATTCCAGGTGTGAGCGGGCGGTTGGAGCGGATGTCGAATTTCGTCCCTCACCTGCGTGAGATGAGCCTTGCAGGATGCGGACACTGGGTACAGCAGGAGCGTGCTACCGAGGTCAACGAGGCAATGCTCGCATTTCTACGAAGTCTGTAGGGAGTCCATCAAGTTTCAATCGGCGGGTGGAACCTGGCGCCCGCTGGCACTTATCCATCTCGCCAACGCTGCTGCGCTGTTCTTACCCGTTCTGCCAACGCCGCTGCGCTGGCACCTACCCGTCTCACCAACGCTGCTGCGCTGTTCTTATCCGTTCTGCCTGACTGCGCGGCTACTGCTGCGCAGTCAGGCAGAACGAAAGGCAGCTCCCCTCCGGGTCAGGTGAGACGAAAAGAGTGCTACTGCTTCGCAGTCAGGCAGAACGAAAGGCAGCTAGTGCTTCGCACTCAGGCGAGATGAAAGGAGAAGGGACGCCACTACATTTCTAGGAGTCAAATCAAGCTTGACAGAGCTGTAAAGAGCCAGGTGTTTGTCTGGTCTTGCTACTGATACTTTGTCGACCAGGGCTTCATTCTTTCCCATCGTCCGGCTCAATGGGCTTTCCCAGGCGTTCGTGGTGATATTCGAGTTCCTGTCTGAGTTCATCAACAAAGGTCTCGACCTCGGCCAGGACGGTATAGGCATCTTCTAGACGATTAGCATATTGCGTTTGCTGATCTGGCAACTCTAATTCAGTTTTTTCCATGTGACGCAACTATTTCATTCATGGGTAATGCTCCTCTTGGGTTGCCTGTTCACAGATATCGAAGTGGAAATCCGGGTCCGTTCCACTACTCTATTCTTGCTCATATTTTAGAATAAAGAGGAACGATTTGTGACTGCATTATAACACTGGAGGATAAATCAGAGAAGAGATATGGCTGACAGAAATACCAGGCGATGTGGTAAAGTAGATAGAAGAAGAGGTACAAGGCATAGGAGAAAGCGAGGGTCGTATGAAAAAATTTGAAGAGCAGAGTGACGGTGGAATGAGCATTAGCGACAATCAGGCACAGATTCACCTGGCCCCGAATGAAGCCTACGCTTTATGGCAGTGGCTGTCTGCTCGTAAGGATGCCTTTAAGGCACATGCCAGCGAAAAGCAACTGGAGCTGAAAATTCATCTTTACCAGGATGACCTGAGCCACTTAGATGAATTGAAAGCTGCTATCCCTGATTTGCAGGGTACCAGGAACCACGGCGGAGGCGAACCCCTGCACCCCTATTCGTGAATGGATACCAGTAAGTAAGGGTTTGAAGGGTTCGCCTCTGCGGAAAAAGCATTCGCCAGAATCTCAGGTCAGATCATCACTAAAAGCGGCGACGCTGACGGCGACGTACGCCAGCGACCGACATGGGCGACAATGGCCTGCCGACCGGATCAATGAAGAGCGAGCACGGTCCTGCTTTGGCCGGTAGAGCGCCATCAAGGATATTCACCTTATAAGTGAGAGTATCTCCGTCAAGCTGCGGATCGCTGATGGTCATCGTCACTTCTTCGGGGACTATGTCGCCATCCTCAAGGAAGGAAACGACGGCGTTCGGTGGATCATCGGCGAAGCTATCTTCGCCCTCGCCCCACTGATCGACGAACTTCCTTGAAGTCAGGTGGCCTACGACCCGTTGGGGCCGGTCAGCAAAGAACAGGGTCTGGTGTGCCAGTCCGTGAAATGTCACGGAGCCATTGCTGGTCGTCAGCCCGTGGGCGCTCTGAACAAACAGGGCTTCGATGCTATCGAGATTCGGTGCAGTATTTTCGCTCATGGATTCGTTCCTTTCGCATATCCATCTATTACACATACTTCAATAAGAGTAAAGTTAGGTGTTTTCGCTCATGAGTTTGTTTCGGTCGTGACGTTCTTTATCCAGCCCCCAGGAACCTGCTACGTCTTTCCATGACCGGCAGGTATCATTTGCTCGCAAGTACGATGGAGATTCATCTCCATCGCCTCATATTCAAAAAACCAGAACAATACCTTTATTGTATCCCCGTGGAAAGGAATATACAAGACCTAAACACATTATCACATTATTTTACAAACTTTTTACAGGTAGTTAATACTCATATACATTCAGAAACGCTACTAGAGCAGCGTTTCTGAATGCAAGGAAATATAACATAAAATCTGGTTTTGACTGTTGAGAGATCGCTCAGCTTATGGGAACAATCACAAAACGTCCGTATACCACGAATAGGGCTAATAGCAGGAGCACCAGGTTGGCCCCGATACTAGAATATTCACCGCGTCGCCCGTGGGTGATCATTGCCCCGACCATCGTCAATGCTAAACCAGCTGCGGCTAGAGGTGTTAGCCAGGGCCAGATGCCCGTTATAGCAGGGAGAATAAGCCCAATGGCACCCAGTATTTCTAAAGACCCGATCAAGCGCACTCCTCTTGGTCCAACATCTTTTACCCATCCCATTCTTGTCTCCAGCCTGTTAACTGGCTGTGTGACCTTCATGATGCCTGCCATCGCAAACGCAAGAGCCAGCACAATTTGTACGATCCAAAGTACAATGTTCATGTTCATCGTTCATTTCTCCTTGAAATCCATGGAAAAAACTTGCCATCAGGGCTGCTTGTCTCCATGAGAAATTGAGGTTGGAGTTCTGAATACAAAAGGAGTTACCATTTCAATCTGTTCCCTTTGTATCGTTACTTTCTATATGGAAATAAGTATACATTGTAAATTTGCTTTTGTCAAGGATGTTTTTTGAGAGGAAAATATGGAACATTTGTGTAATGAGCACTACTGATGATTCACTTACAACCAAACAGCAAGAGACCTGTGACATTCATCCAATGGGCTGCGCTATACGCTTGATTGGTGATATGAATTTTAACCGATAGATTGGGATATCGTGAAGGCTCCAGTGGGCCGATGAATCGGCGGTGTGCGCGATAAATCGGCACCTACGGATTCCCAGATGATTTTTAAATGCCATTATGAAATACATTGAATCCTCGCCCTGTGGTTACGGTATCCACTCCTCAGTTTGCAACACATTCGCAACAATTACTTTGTTGTCCAGCCCACAACGTCTACCGGGCCGGTAGCAAGAGTAAAGGGCGTACCGCCGTTCATGGGGGCCAATAAGGACCGAGGAAGACCTGGCAGACGAGACATAAAAGCTTATCACCTGTAGAAATTAGCAGTATCTACCTGATGCTTTCATCTGACCGGAAACTGGCGAAAGATACGATGTATTGTCTGCATTTGTTGAGTACAATGTAATAGGATAGTGTGAAAGGACAGCAGCGTTGTCCTGCTAAGCCCATTCGTTGCACTCTGGGTCAACTCAGCGAAGAATCTCGCTACCCCTCACGAGAGACCCTGAGCGCAGCGAAGGGTGACAATCAAGGGAATGCTCTTCTCTTGTCAGAGTACGGCAGTCAGGCACATCGCTGTCATGCCAGGCGCGGCGAACATCTTACGGCTCCGGGCAATAGATCCTTCGCTGCGCTCAGGATGACAATTGAGGGGCACAGGATGACAAGCGAGGGGGTTCAGGATGACAAGCGAGGGAGGCAGCACGGGGGATAAGCGAGGGAGCTCAGGATGACAAGCGAGGGAGGCAGCACGGGGGATAAGTGAGGATCAATGAGGGTAATCCAGGGATCATCCTTATCGAAATAGATCCTTCGCTGCGCTCAGGATGACAATTGAGGGGGTTCAGGATGACAAGCGAGGGGATTCAGGATGACAAGCGAGTTCCGTATTGCCTTTGTGATACACATAGATTGGTTAATGACAAGCGAGGGAGGCAGCACGGGGGATAAGCGAGGGAACTGAGGTTGATGCGTATTGGGGCGGATAAATCGGCGGGATGTGCGATGAATCGGTATGTAACTGGTGATTCCCCAGAAGTCCCAAGGTGACGTGAGTTGGGTCTGCTGGACGAAGGTGCGCGACAGATCCTTCGCTGCGCTCAGGATGACAAACTCCCTGGCTGTCATCCTGAGCACATTCGTTGCACTCAGGGTAAACTCCGCGAAGGATCTCGGGCGAACTTCTGGGTAATCACAGTATGTAAAGCTTGACAGAGCATTATGGAGGGCCGGGTTAGTTTTATGAGAGTACGCATAAATTCCCTGGGATGGCAGGGACAACGGACTGAGGATAAGTTTTCTTTTAAGAAAGTGCCTGCTGCGTTTGCGAGCCTACCGCGTGTGTTGCGCCTGGTATGGTCGACCAGCGCAACGCTGACGATACTTCTGGGACTCTTGAATCTCGCACAGGGTTTTGTTCCTGCTATCAGTGTTTCAATTACTGGCCTGGTGATTGACAGCGTTGTAAGAGCGATTAGCATACACAGTACATCACCTATCTGGTTGCCAATAGGTCTGCAACTGGGAATCGCGCTGTTATCAAGCCTGCTTAGTAACTTGAGCAATATCGCGCAGCAACTCTTGCAGGAACAGGTATCGAACCGCGTGCAGTTAGATATCCTGAAGAAGGCGAATACGCTAGACCTGGCATTTTTTGAGAATCCTGAGTTTTATGATAAGATGCGCCAGGCTACGAACCAGTCCAGCTATCAGCCTGTTTCGATGATCTCTCAAACCTTCGGCCTCGTTCAGACGGTGATAACGCTCATTTCACTGATCTTCCTGCTGTTCCACCTGGCCTGGTGGCTCGCCATAATTGCGCTCATCGTTCCTATTCCGGCTTTCTTCTCCAACACACGCTATGGATGGAGAGGTTACCAGCTTATGCGGCGTCAATCGCCTGAGCGCCGCCTGATGGCTTACTTTGTTACATTGATGACTACTGACACCTATAACAAAGAAGTAAAACTCTTCAACCTGGGCGACTTTTTCATCGGTAAATTTTGGGATTTAGCGACCAAGCTTTATAAACAGGATAAGAAGCTGCTCCTGCGCCGTTATAATATTAACTTTGTGTGGAACGGACTCACAGTGTTAGCAAATACTGTCATTTACCTGTATGTAGCACTACAGGCCGTGGCAGGTCGTATTACTCTGGGTGGCCTGACGTTGTACACCCAGACCGCGGTGCAGGTAGGACAGAACTTCCAGGGTTTGCTGAATGGTATCTCCAATACCTATGAGAATACCTTGTATGTGAACACGCTGTTCGATTTCCTTGAATACCAGCCAGGCATTGTGTCACCGCCAAAACCACAACCGCTAGATCCTCCCCAAAAAGTAGAGGGGCTCGATATAGAGTTCCGTGATGTCAGTTTCAGCTACCCTGGGAAGAATCCTGAGACGCATGCGGCCCTGAAACATGCCAGTTTCACTATCCATGCAGGTGAGGCAGTAGCGATGGTTGGGCGTAACGGCGCAGGTAAGACGACTCTCGTGAAGCTGCTCACGCGCCTTTATGACCCGGATGAAGGCGAGATCTTGATTGGGGGTCGCAATATTAAAGAGTATGATTTGAAGGAATTGCGCGAACAGGTTGGTGTGATCTTCCAGGATTATGTGAATTACTATATGACTGCGCAAGAGAATATCGGGGTAGGGCGCGTAAACAAGATTGAGCAGAGGGAACTGGTCATCGGTGCTGCGCGCAAGAGCGGAGCCAGCGCTGTCATTGAGAAACTTCCTCAGGGCTATGATACGATGCTTGGACGCTGGTTTAAAGATCTCAAGGATAGCACTCAATTGAGCGGCGGTGAGTGGCAGAAGATTGCACTGGCGCGAGCTTTCATGCGTGATGCGCGTATTCTCGTGCTGGATGAGCCTACCAGCGCTCTCGATGCTCAGGCAGAATACGAAGTGTTCGCAAAATTCCGTGAGTTAACAAAAGGCAAGACTGCAGTTTTCATCAGTCACCGCTTCAGTACTGTGCGCCTGGCAGATCGGATTTTCGTGATCGAAAATGGGAGCATTATTGAAAACGGCTCGCACGAAGAACTGATGGCGTTGAATGGTCGTTATGCTGAATTGTTTAATTTGCAGGCTGAAGCGTATCGTTGATGACGAATTTCGTTTCCAGTGTAACCTACCACGTATCTCTCTATGGGGACCCGAAACGTTTTTCGGAAAGGCCGCTGCGCTCAAATGTGACGTCAGCGGTAGTTTAGCTTGTGTAGATCTCCTATTGAATTCAGCTATTTTATAAGTCTTGTAGAAGGGACGGCGGGCGACCATAAAGGCCCACCCAACGCCGCGTCATCCGCCCTCGCCCCTACGGGAAAGGGATTGTCCCTGAAGGCGGGCGACCATAAAGGCCCACCCAACGTCGCGTCATCCGCCCTCGCCCCTACGGGAAAGGGATTTGTCCTTGAAGGGTGGAGAGTCGGAGCATACCGGCGATTGATGGTTCAGTTGCTGTCCTATCAGGCAGGATGTAATTCCGCGAGTTCTGGGAGACCATATCAGCCAAAGGAGGTACGTTTATGCATTTCCGGTTAACTCTTGGACGATCACGAATTTTTGCCCCTTTAGCAGTTCTCATGATGCTATTGTTAGCTGCATTACCAGGTGTAGCATTCGCCAATGCCAATTCTGCTGGCTTCTACCAGCAGACAAATCTTGTTTCGGATGTAGCTGGAGTGGCTCTCTTTACCGACAAGAACCTGGTCAATCCCTGGGGATTATCACATTCTCCTACCAGTCCCTGGTGGATTTCGGACAACGGTACTGGACTGTCCACGCTCTATAACGGCCACGGCAGAAGCTTCCCGGTTGGGAATCCGCTGGTAGTCACCATCCCACCGCCAGCGGGCGGAACGAGTTCAGCGCCAACTGGCAATGTTTTCAATGGCACGAACGGCTTTGTTGTCTCTGAAAACGGTAAATCCGCTCCGAGCCTGTTCATCTTTGCTACCGAAGACGGCACGATATCAGGATGGAATTTTAACGTTGATCTGACGCATGCCATCCTTGCGGTAGATCGCTCGGCTGTAGGCGCGGGTGCCGTCTACAAAGGGCTTGCTCTTGCCGGTAATTCCATCTATGCAACCAATTTCCGCTTCGGCAAGGTAGAACAGTTCGATTCGAATTTCCACCTGGTGCGTTCGTTCACTGACTCGCAGTTGGCGCATACTTGTCCCCTGCCAAATCAATGTTTTGCTCCGTTCGGCATCCAGAACATTGGGGGCAACCTCTATGTGACCTTCGCATTGCAAGATGCGCAGCATCACGATGATGCGTCCGGTCCCAGTCGCGGATTTGTCGATGTCTTCAATACGAACGGGAATCTCGTCAAACGCCTCATTTCACGTGGAGCGCTGAATTCTCCCTGGGGCCTGGCTCTCGCTCCCTCCAATTTTGGTCAGTTCAGTAATGATCTGCTGGTAGGGAATTTTGGCAATGGGCACATTAATGTGTTTGATCCGAACTCGGGTGCTCTCCTTGGTTCATTGAAAAACCAGAAAGGCCTGGTAATCAAGATTAATGGCCTCTGGGGATTGGCCTTTGGGAATGGACAAACCGCAGGCCCGACCAATAGCCTCTTCTTCACCGCCGGTATCAACGATGAAGCGGATGGCCTCTTTGGCATGATCCAGAGTGCAGGCTAGATTCAGACTGAATGGCAAATTTGCCAGCAGCGGGGGTTAAGAAGATGGTCCACCAAGGGCGACGCAAGCGTCGAGCATAACCTGAGGCTGGTGGTCAACATTGCACGGGTTAAGAAGATGGTCCACCAAGGGCGACGCAAGCGTCACGGCCATTGGCAACAATGGTGCATATGCGACGATTGGTTGAGAAGATGGTCCACCAAGGGCGACGCAAGCGTCCCCACCCTTCTCCCCTCTCTCGAATGCCTGGAGGGCTTTGACTGTGAGGTCCACCAAGGGCGACGCAAGCGTCCCCACCCTTCTCCCCGCAACCCCCGCCCCTACGCGACCATACATGCTAGCCCCTGGTTATGGTAGAACTTTGAGAAGGATATCCCTTGCGGGTATCCTTCCCCTATGTTACTATGGACATGTAGTGATGAATGAACTTCTTACTTTGTAGAAAAGGCGCAATGGAAATGACAATGACTTCTTCTGGGAGAGTGCCGATGGTAATGCCTTTTCCTTAATTTCGCTCAATTCAGAGAGGCGTTTGCCATCACAGAAAGTATGCACTGGATTGCTCAGTTTTTTGCTCGTTTGATAAATATTGCATTTTTGTAAAAAATAGTGTATACTTGAAATGTCTCCTTCTTCCTCTCTCGCCGTAGCTTACTGAGTGTGAACAAGAAGTGTGTCTGGAATACCACAGCAAAGGATAGCACTATGCCACCGATC
>WNFX01006886.1_pt1 | contig 10745 bp, 7 predicted proteins | sample 5400111 | NCBI WGS metagenome assembly WNFX01 (sample SAMN13153363, study PRJNA577476) | soil metagenome | isolation source: 40 cm soil or saprolite under grassland replicate 1 | place: USA:California | collected 2016-06-15
TGCGTCACAGTCGATTTCCAGACACTGGACGATGGGACGGTGACGGTACGTGAGCGTGATCATATGACGCAGGTGCGTGTGGCTATTGATGAGCTGCAGGCTTACTTGCTGGAGCGGGTGACCTGGCATTAAGCAATTATAAAGAGAATACAAACGGTTGGGCCAGGCCCAACCGTTTGTATTCTCTTGTATCTTTTGCAATTGCACATCCGTCTGGTATAGTGAAGATAGATGGGACTATTGAGGAGGAGAGGAGAAGCTGGGGTCACCCCAGACCCCGGCATGGGACTTCGCCCCTGCACCCCCTCTGCTATAGTGAAGATAGATACTATTATCAACAGAAGGATGCAATTTCTAAATGACACGTATACTCTCCTATAATATACTGGTGGGTGCCACCCGCCGCGTTGACCCATTGACAGATATGATTAAAGCAGCTCGCCCTGATGTTGTTGGACTGGTCGAGGCTACAAATCCCCACGTAGTTGAGGAGCTGGCGCACCGGCTAGACATGCAACACGTGTCGAGTGCATATTCCACGCATTTGCAGGATTGGCAGGTAGCATTACTCAGTCGCCTGCCAATTATCTATACAAAGACACATTTATTGACAAAACCAGTTTTAGAGGTGTGCGTAGAGGAAGCAAATGGCAGGCAGATCAGCGTCTTTGTGACTCACCTGTCGGCGGCTTTTAACAAAGGTTGGGCAGGAGATGGTATCCGGCAACGCGAGGTACGGGAGCTGTTGCGTATCATGTCAGCCAGGCAGGGAACGCCACACCTCGTCATGGGAGACTTCAATGCCCTTGCTCCAGGCGATCTCTTCAAGGCCAGCGCTCTTTTAGGTTACCTGGTAGAGTTAGATCAACGCTACAGGCAAAATCCTACCACAGCTGTCGTGGAGGGGCACCCATATCTGAATTTTGTCGTGCCGAGCCTATTACGCATTTTTAATCCAATCCTACGCATTATTCCACGCAGTAAGCTCCTCTGCAGGCTTTTTGACATGGCGGCCTCTGTGTACGCCCCGAGGGGTACTATTGGCTTATTGCAAAGGGCTGGCTACGTAGATTGTTTCCGGAAAATGAATTCTGAGGCAGAAGGCTTTACCTGTCCGGCTGCTGCGCCCGCCGGCCGCATCGATTTCATTTTTGCCAGTCCAGAATTGGCTCAGAGCCTCTTGACCTGCTACATACCCACAGAAGGAGAAGGCGTACGTGGTGAAGAGGCAAGCGATCATCTACCAGTGGTGGCTGAATTCGGTGAGGCAGTCACGGCAGAATATGCTTCACAGATGAGTGGGTGCGCTGAAGAGGTAGGAGTATAAATTCCAATAAAAATCTCTCACGTCAGCCTTACAGGCTGACGTGAGAGATTTTTATTGGAATACATCCTTTGTCTTTTCAAAGAGATTGCGGAAGATGTTTTTGTCGTTTTGTTCGCTTTGCTCACGTTCGAGGCGAGCAAATTCTTCGAGCAGGCGTTTCTGCTCGGCAGTCAAACTGGTCGGGGTTACGACTTTAACGATGATATGCTCGTCGCCACGGGCGCTGCTATGTACCACAGGTACGCCCATGCCCTTGAGGCGGAAGGAGCGACTGCTCTGAGTGCCCGCCGGAATCTTGAGCGAGGTTGTTTTGCCGTCCACGGTGGGAACCTCCACCTCATCGCCGAGGGCGGCCTGGGTAAAGCTAATGGGCAATTCATAGATAATGTCGTTGCCCTGCCGCTTGAAGAACTGGTGAGGTTTTACCGTGAGAATAACGTACAGGTTACCAGGGGTACCACCACGCGCACTGACTTCGCCCTCGCCTGTTACACGGACATTGATGCCATCATCGACACCGGCTGGAATATTGACAACGACACGGCGATTGTTGCGCACGCGGCCCTGACCACGACATTTCTCACAGGGAGTAGTAATGACGCGGCCTTCGCCACGACAGCGTTCACACATCGTGACGTTGACAAATTGCCCAAAAATGGACTGCTGCACGCGGCGTATCTCACCCGTGCCCTGGCAGGCGGAACAGCGAGACGTTGATGTGCCAGGCTGTGCTCCCGAGCCTCGACAGGTGGAACAGGTCTCCCAGCGAGGTAGCTCTATCTCTTTCTGGCAACCAAAAACAGCTTCCTCGAAGGTAATAGTGAGTTCGTAGCGTAAATCGGCGCCCCGCTGCGTACCTGAGCGCCGCTGCGTACCTGCTGTCGTCCCGGCGAAGAAGGTCTCAAAGATGTCGTTGATGCTGCTAAACCCGGCGAAGTCGCCAAAGCCAGTACCCATGCCATTGCCGAGACCGGCATGCCCATAGCGATCATAGGCGGCACGCTTCTGCGGGTCGCTCAGCACTTCATAGGCTTCATTGATTTCAATAAAGCGGGCTTCCGCTCCCTGCTCCTTGTTGGTATCAGGATGATATTGTTTGGCAAGACGACGAAAAGCCTTTTTCAGCTCGTCTTCGCTTGCACTGCGAGATACGCCTAATACTTCGTAAAAATCTCGTTTGTTAGTGGCCATCGACAGGTCCTTTACCATGAGAAAAACAGGGCACGATTAGATCCGCGCTACCGTATTCTACTAACCCATGTGCAAGTTTTTTGTGCCGCCTGCGGCGGCGAGAGAGGGGAAAGCAAGCGGGGGATTACCTGCCCCCCGGGCAGGGTCCTCCCGCTTCCCCCGCCAAAGGGCTTGCCGCCCCTTGGAACCCCGCTTGAGAAAAACTTGCACATTGGGTCAAGCTAATTTATTATTTTCCATTCAATACTACATTGTACCAGAGATCATGCGCAAGAGTATAGCCAAAGTAGTTTAGGGCTCTGCGTCCTTGAGAGGGATTTGGGTGGAAAAACTGGGGCCCCTTCACACTGTCCCCCAGACAGCGTTCCCCAGACCCCGGCAGAAGGGACTTCGTCCCCTCTGCACTCCCCTTATGTCTCTCACACAGCGACTTTTACATAGCCCATTAAGCTACATTTCCTGGAATTCGCCCTCGATGGTATCATCGCGAGGAGGAGTTTCCTGGCCAGGCTGCTCCGGGCCGGCACCGCTTCCGGCACCAGCGCCACTCTGGCGATAGATCGACTCTGTGACCTTGTGGAAAGCCTGCATGAGAGCCTCACGAGACTCCTTGATACGAGCCACGTCGTCGGTCGCGAGGGCAGCACGCACATCGGCTACCCTGGACTCCAGTTCGCTCTTCTGCTCTGGTGTAATCTTATCACCCAATTCGGCAATGTTCTTTTCCGATTGATAGGCAGCACTATCGGCCTGGTTGCGCTCTTCAACCTCTTCCTTGCGGAGCTTGTCTTCGGCTGCATGCGACTCGGCATCACGCACCATACGGTCAATCTGGTCTTTGGAGAGACCGCTTGAGGCTACGATAGTGATCTTCTGCTCACGTCCGGTGCCCTTGTCCTTGGCGGATACGTTCACGATACCATTCGCGTCAATATCGAAGGTGACCTCGACCTGCGGTATGCCGCGTGGAGCGGGAGGAATCCCATCGAGAATGAAGCTACCCAGAGAGCGGTTGTCCTTAGCAAATTCACGCTCACCCTGGAGCACGTTGATCTCTACGCTCGGCTGGTTGTCACTCGCCGTTGAGAAGACCTGGCCCTTCTGGGTGGGGATGGTGGTATTGCGCTCGATCAAGCGTGTAAAGACGCCACCAAGGGTCTCGATACCCAGGGAGAGCGGGGTCACATCCAGCAGCAATACATCTTTGACGTCACCCGTTAAGACACCGGCTTGAATAGCGGCACCAACGGCCACCACTTCATCGGGGTTGACCCCACGGTGGGGATCACGATCAAAAATGCGTCGGACCAATGTTTGCACGGCCGGCATACGGGTCTGGCCGCCTACCAGCACGACCTCCTGGATAAGACCAGGGCGGGCATCCGCGTCTGAGAGTGCCTTCATGACAGGACCACGTGATTTCTCAATCAAGTCCTCCACCAGCTGCTCGAGCTTGGAGCGGGAAAGCGTCATGGTCAGGTGCTTAGGCCCGCTGGCATCGGCCGTAATGAAGGGCAGGTTGATCTCGGTCTGCATCGAGCTGGACAGTTCTTTCTTGGCTTTCTCCGCCGCCTCTTTCAAGCGCTGGAGGGCCATACGGTCCTGGCGCAGGTCGATACCCTGTTCCTTGCGGAACTCGTCGGCCAGCCAGTTGATAACGCGCTGGTCGAAGTCATCGCCACCCAGGTGGGTGTCACCATTGGTGCTCTTGACCTCAAAGACGCCATCGCCTAACTCAAGGATGGAGATATCGAAGGTACCGCCACCCAGGTCATAAACGGCGATGCGCTCATCCTTCTTCTTATCCAGGCCATAGGCCAGGGATGCAGCGGTTGGCTCGTTGATGATACGTAACACGTCGAGTCCGGCAATTCTGCCTGCATCTCTGGTCGCCTGGCGCTGCGCGTCATTAAAGTACGCGGGAACCGTAATGACGGCCTGTACCACGCGCTCACCGAGGTAGGCCTCAGCATCGGCCTTGAGCTTCTGCAAAATCATAGCAGAAATTTCTGGTGGGCTATACTGTTTGCCCTGGACCTCGACCCAGGCGTCACCATTATTCGCACGAACAACTTTAAAAGGCACTATACGCTTGTCACGGTCTACTTCGGGATCATCAAACTTGCGGCCCATAAAGCGTTTGATGGAGTAAACCGTATTTTCAGGATTCGTGATCGCCTGGCGTTTAGCTACCTCACCGACAAGACGCTCACCACTCTTGTTGATAGCCACGATTGAAGGCGTGGTGCGGGCCCCTTCGGCATTGGGAATGACAACAGGCTCGCCGCTTTCCATCACAGCAACACAAGAGTTTGTTGTTCCTAGATCGATTCCAATAACTTTTGGCATTTTTGCCTCCTAATTATAATCTACATTAATCATTTGATGGAGTATTCGTTTGGCTCTTCCTGCTCCGCCATTGTTCTATCCTCAAGATTCATCAATATCGATGCCATAGACTTCAGCCAATAGTTCGTTCATTACTTGCGTCATGTAACGCACTACCGCAATAGCACGGCCATACTGCATGCGTGTAGGGCCAAGCACTCCCAGCACTCCGCCAATCTTGCCCTCCTGACCATAGCGAGCTACCACCAGGCTGACATCTTTCATGTAATCCCACTCATTCTCTCCACCAATAATCACCTGTACGCCATCCGAGTTGCGCAGTTGCGATGCCAGGACAGGCAAAAAGCGATTCTGCTCCAACACCTCCATCACCTTGCGCACACGCTCGTTGCGCTCCTCTTCTGGCCCCATGCGGCTATATTCCGGTTGTTCCAGGATGTTCACCACACCTTCGCGGTAGAAAACATCGCCCAGCGGATCACCGTGCTGTTGCAGGATATGCGCAATAGTGCTCCCAACCAGGTGCTCTACCATTGAAAAGTTATGTTGGCGCAAGACATCATTCACCTCAGTTGCATTCTTGAAATGAAAAAATTCATTCAAGCGTACGGCCAAAGCGCTCAGTTCTTCCTGGTACAGAGGAGATTCCAACAGTAATCTCTGTTGTTTCACCGTTCCATCCATCAGAACAAGTACCAGGTGCGCCGAAAACTCGGTAACCGATAGTATTTCAAAGTGTTTGAGTTGTCCCTCAGTGGAACGTGGAGACGTCATCACTGCTGCGCTATGGAGCAAACGTGCCATTACTGAAGCGGTCAGGCGCACCCACTGGTCCAGTTGATCCTGCACCTGGTAGAACTGGTGACGGATAAGACGCTGCTCAGCAAGGGAGAGGGCCGATTCCCGCATAAGATGCTCTACAAAATAGCGATATCCCAGGTCGGTTGGGACGCGCCCAGCAGAGGTATGGGGCTGATAGATCAGCATTGCCTCTTCCAATCCGGCCAGTTCATGTCGAACAGTTGCCGAACTGAAATTAAGCCTGTACTTGCGTACCAGCGTCTCGGATGCAATTGGTGTAGCTGTATGAATATATTCCTCAACAAGAGCACGCAGTATCTGCTGTTTGCGTTCGCTCAGCGGTGTCATCTTTTTTTCTCGCGCACCTTTCCCAACACATCTTTAGCATCTTGATATGCTGGTATGATACATCGTTTGTCAAGTCTGATTGCTAGCAGTCTCCTTATGAGACTGCAAGTACAGAATAGCACTCAAGAGAGGAGATTGTCAAGTGGCGAATATGCGAATACGGGGAGATGCGCCTTTGTGAAAAGGCAAAGACTTCTCCCCGAATCTTTCACAAAGACTCATTCTCAGGTGTAAGATAATTGACGATCAGGATAACGATACAGATGCCAGCGCCCAAAAGGAGAACAGCAGCAGCAATAATTACAAAGAAAACAAGGTTTTCCATTCACTTTCCCCGCTAGTCGGGAACGAAGTCCCAGTAAGATCCCTTGTAGGGGTAGGTGCGTGAACATTGGAGACAACTTGCTGCTTCACGTGACCACTGCAGCGTCGAGTGACAGATCGGGCAGATCATTTTCGTTGCCAGCTTTGCCCCTGGCATACTACTAAGACCATCCAGTTCCGCCACAGAGGTAGTTGCCGGTGGAACCGGCTCATGCCGCGTTGCCCATACAAACTGGCTCGGGCCCCACCAGCCCCTGCCCAGCGTTTGCGCAATCATCTCGAGACCGTAGATCAGGGGGCGAACGGGAGCAACAGCGCGCGCGGGGAGCACCTGGTCCCAGCGTCGAAAGTTATTGGCGCTGGCAGCGACCGTGGTATCCCACCCGTGATCACTGAGTGTCCGTCTCACTGCCGCCAGATGAAAATTGATGAAGGGTACATCGTCTGTGGTCAACGTCTTGGGTTCCCAATTGGAGAGCTGGCGCGTCTCGCCATGAAGCAGTCCGCGCGCACGCGCCAAAATATGATTCTTGATAGGAATATCGAGAATCCACCGCTGTCCTATAATGCGTCCCATTTCTACCAGAGCGTCTTCCAGGTGCTCAAGGTGGTGAAGAACCCTGACAACCATACCGGCGTCAAAAGCGCCATCAACGAAAGGCAAGCGGTAGAGGTCGGCACGAACGAGAAAAATGTGACCACGCTCGATTTCTGCCGAGAGGGAAGTTGCGGCATGCTCGAGATTGCGCATGGAGTAGTCAACGATGACAGCATGATCAGCACGCTGATGGTAGTGGACCGCATTGCGGCCAAACCCTCCCCCCAGGTCGACAAGCCAGTGGGCCTGTCCGACACGCTCAAGCAGGCGCTCCAGGACATGCGTCTCCGCCCATTGCTCGTAGTCCCGTCCTCTCCAAAAGTTACGGTAGTCGTAGTTATCTTCGTCATAATCGGCAAGAATCGGACTAATCTCTTCCTTGTCAATCTCATGTTTTTTTTGAATAATCATAGTTCTCCTCTTATACACATAAGAAGCAAATAGTAGAGAGAGTTGCTTCCTGTACCCCCTTTTTCACTAAGGTTTTGGATTACTGCTCATGCCAGTGATACCGCTCTGCTGGGGTTGCTCACCATTGAGCATCCAATCACAGTTACCGCTGCCAGCAAGGCCATTGGCTGACGAGACACAGTAATTGACCAATCCTCCTACTTGAGGAAATGTCCGATCTGAAAAATGGAAGTTAAAATTACCGCATGGGAGTATACCAGCCCCATCTATGTTACATCCCCCGCCATCCATCACCCGCTCAATTACGCTATGCCAGATAGGAGCAGCACCCGTGATACCTATGACATTATTCATCGCTTCATCGTTGGCATTGCCGGCCCAGACTCCAACCACCACATCTGGTGTATAACCAATAGTTAAGTTATCCTTGAAGCTGTCGGTCGTACCTGTCTTGGCTGCTACTTCGGGGTGCGTTCCATCAGGCAATGTCCAATCCCACATTGACAGGTCATGGTCGGTCGAAAATTCGCCCGCACGAGCCTGTTCATCCTTGAGAATAGAAGTCATGAGATAGGCGACCTGCGGACTGATGACCTGAACACCTCCAGGATGGGCGGGATCAAAGTGGTAGAGATGATGACCGTAATTATCCCAGATATCCAGGACGCTTTTGGGAGGGATACGTACACCTTGATTGGCGAAGACCTGGTAGGCACCAACCATCTGGACTAAAGGAATGGCAGATGTACCGAGGGCGAAGGAAGCATTCTTATCTTGTTGTTCGCTCACTGATGTGATACCGAAGCGCTGTGCCGTCTTAATCACATTATCAACTCCAGCATACAATGAAGCTTTTATCGCCGGAACATTACGCGAAAGAGCAGTGGCACTGTGAATGGACGTATTCTGGTTAGAGTAACCGCCGCCATAATCAGTGGGGCAGTAGGCATTGCCCGGGATGGTGTCGGTACCGCACACTACTGATGATCCATAACTACCAGTGGGGAAGTATGTTTTAACATCTGATAAAACCATACCTGGATAAAAGCCTTGCTGGAATGCAGTTGCATAAACAATGGGTTTGATGGCAGAACCAGGCTGGCGACCATGCGTGGCCATATTGATATTGCCTGAGACTCTGCGATCGCTGGAATTATAGTCAGCGCTGCCATCCATTGCCAGCACCTCACCGGTCCTGGCATCCATAACGACAACTGCCGCGTCATTCACATTATTTACGATATTGAGCGGACCATAACCGCCAATCAGCTTTTGGTATTCTGGCTGATCGAGATGACGATGTACGGCTTTTTCAACATAGGCCTCAAGATTGTAATCGATGGTGGTGCGGATATTAAAGCCGCCAGTAAGAAATGTTCGCGCCCCTAATTGCACCTCCAATTGCTGGATGACCCACTGAACAAAATGCTGGGACCCGTGATAATAGGCGTGGTTGTATAGTGAAAATTTCATTTTTGCCGTCAAGGCTTCCGCCTGGTTCACCATATCCTGTGTGAGTGGGCCGAGGCTCCCTAACTGCATGCCTAACTGCAACATCTGGTCCAGCACATACTGCTGGCGTTCCAAATAAAATTTCTGGCCGGTGGCTGGATCAACATTGCCAAAGGTTGGGTCATATGCAGAGGGGCTTTGCGGCAAACCGGCCAAAAGCGAGGCACGGGCAAGGCCCAGTAAGGGATCACAGTACTTTGAAGTATCACAGTGAGCTGGATCACACTGCTTTATATGCGCCGCATCACAGTTCAGATAGTAGACAGCAGGAACACAATTGAAATGACTGTCACACTGTGCAGCCAGGTGGAAATAGTCTTCCACAGCAGCCTCAACACCCAGGTTCTGCGCACCATAAGGAGAGATGTTGAAGTACATCTCCAGGATCTTCGTCTTGGAATACTGTTGTGTCAGGCCAACGGCAAGCGTTGCTTCTGCAATCTTACGATTGAGTGTTTGTGAAGTATCGCCAGTGAGATTTTTGATCAATTGCTGGGTGATCGTACTTCCACCGCTCTGCACGGAACCCATTTGTCCATACTGGGTAGCCGCACGTAGAATGCCTTGTGGGTCTATACCAGAATTCGTCCAGAATGTTTTGTCTTCTGCCGCAATCTGAGCGTTTTTCAGCACTTCTGGCAGATAGTCATAGGCAACAGCAGTACGGCGTCCGCCCCCCTGCTGCTGATTATATGCTTCATAGAGGAGATTGCCATTGCGGTCATAGATACGGGTTGTCTGTTCTATCTGTTGATTTGCCAGACCTTGCAGGCGCGGCAATTGGTCTTGATAGTATTTATAGGCAAAAGCGCTGGCTGAAGAGGTGGAAATGACCAGCAAAAGCAGCAGAGCAATCAATATGCTGCTTACAATGATCTTTGCCTTCGGGCGAGCTTGCTGCAAGCGTGCACGACGATGCTTCATGTGCATGGCAAGACGCAATGTACGTGAGCGTTTCCATGGCTTTGACCTCAGGGGTTGTGATGGTATAGTGGGTCGATAGAGCACTAATGGATTTTGATCGACAGGAGGTACTACTGGAACACGGCCAGCAGACCAGCGCCGGACCATCTGCACCGTATTAGATACCCACCTTTGTTGTCTACGAGGTGAGGGCCAACTTTGAGGAGAGGGCCATTCATTCTGCTCTGGTAGTTGTCCCTGCCGTGGCGTTGTTGGCGTGGGTGGCATCGGTGAAACTGGTGAATAGGATGGTGGCCCCTGCGTTGGCGACATCGAACCAGGAGAATATTGCTGGGCCGGAGAGTACTGCTGAATGCCCGGTCGCTGTTGTTGACCATAGTCACGTAACAGGTTACCTGAGCGAGGAGCCTGATTATCTTGAGAAGGATTATTACCGTTTTGTTGTTGATTCCAATAGTTATTACTCATTAATACACTCTCATAATTTACAAATTAGTCCAGGCAGCTTATTTATTTGCCTGCTCTGCCTGGTCCTCTTCCTCCACAAGAAATAACGAGATATAGGATAGTTTTAAGGAGAAGCTGAGACGTCACCTCACATGCCGCGCATTCACAATAGTATCTTTGTCTATTATCTGAACGTATAACGCAAAGTATATTAACCACGGCGATCTAAAAGTCCTTTTCCCCCCTCTGCTCTCCCCCTTTTCTCTCACCCAGCGACTTTTACATAGCTCTGCATATTAACAAACCTACCTTAAATCATGTACAATGGTCCATGTGTAAAGAATTGCTGAGAGGAGCCACGTCAATGTCCTGGAGACCCATTTACTTTTTACGACTCTTGATGCTTTGTCTATGTGGCTTGTTTCTTTTACTTACAGCCTTTTCTTCAAGAGCCTTTGCTGCCAGTAATCCAATTACGATTACCTACCAAACTAATGCGGTGCACTTCCCTGG
>WNFX01007206.1_pt1 | contig 10745 bp, 12 predicted proteins | sample 5400111 | NCBI WGS metagenome assembly WNFX01 (sample SAMN13153363, study PRJNA577476) | soil metagenome | isolation source: 40 cm soil or saprolite under grassland replicate 1 | place: USA:California | collected 2016-06-15
AAATGTACCCTGCACTCCTGGGATCCCCGTTTGCGCTGCCGGTTATTGCACTCTGCGGAAATAGGAGGGGATCCGCCGTACCCGTGGTTTCGAACCAGCCCACGGCTGTCGAGTAACGATTGCCAAAGTGATATTCCGCGTTTGTATTCAGAGCGTTCAAATGATGGGAAACCTGGCTAGCTCCAGTCAGCGCCAAAGTTGCCAGCAACGAAGAATTTTCCCGGATGTAAGTACCTCGCCAAGACAGCACGTCCTTGCCAATGATCCTGTCATACTGAAAATCCGCCGCCCAGTCGGTGTAAGCGTCCTCAAGACCCGAAACCGCTCCCGGCGTTGATTTCATGTGCATGCCGTAAGTGCCGATTTCGAAATTGTTTTTCAGTCCATTTTGCTGCCACGCAACCCGCCAATAAGGCGCGATGCCACGTATGTTGAAAGCGAACCCTTGTCCATCGGGGGGCTGAGTACTGGCAATGTGAGCCGAACGGTAGACCAGGGGCTACATCACTTTCGATGAATGGAAACCCCCAGGCTGGCGTCGTGTTCCACAGATCTTCGACGGTTGGGTTGTTATTTAAGGTCAGGCCATAAACCCAGTTCTTCCCCGCCAATTGTCTCTGCCTCGCATATCGTATGTCCGTGTTGTCCATGCTGAAGTGGTCCCCTTGCGTGTCATACGTGAGCTGGAGAAAGCTGCCCACATGCGTTGACCATGCGCCAGAAAGAAACAGGGAGATATCCTGAGGAAACTCAAAGTTGCCATTTTGAGTTCCGGGTTGCGGCGCCTTTGTGCTGGTGAACGACGTTTCGAGCCACGCGGACAGAGGGAGCGAACCAAGCAAGTCGAGGCCCGCGTGCTTCTTATCCTGCTCTGCAGTTATGTTTCCCTCTTTTTTCTTGTCAACAAACCCCAGCAACTTAAAACTGCGACCCGCTGCGTTAAGTTCTGGTGGATTGTAATGACAGCCGCTGCACGGCAGACCGGTCTGACGCGCGTAACTGGGAACGGCGGCCGCGTTGTTCGGAAATAAGAGCGCTGATGCAATAAGTGAAAGAGAAACGGCGGATATCTGGAACTTCATTTAGTGGCTCCGATCTTTTTTCCGGCGGACGGCTTATGGCCGGGCCTGGCGTGTGTGTTAATAATGTCCGCCAGCGTCAGCCTGCTGAACGCCTTTTGGCAGGGAGCGCTGGTTTCTTCAAAAACGAGCATCACCGCGGAATCTCCATTTGGTTCCGGCGGATGCCGAGAAAGAAAGAAATCAATCACCTCACCCATGGTGATCTGATCGGCGCGTGCGGCCAGATGAAAGCCCCCCTTGCTGCCGCGTCGCGAGGTGGCGAATCCGCCCCAGACAAGCAGCTGCAGAATCTTGGCGCTTTCAGCGGTTGAGAGGTGAATCCGTTCTGCGATCTGTTGCGACTGCAATCCATTGCCCGACTGCGCTAGACAGCAGAGTGCCTTCAGTGCCGATTGCAGCCGTTTTGGAAATGCAGGCCAGATCACAGGATTGGTTCCTTTCGGAGTCGATTGTCCGAAATGTGATAAATCCCGTCAGTGGGTTTGCACACAGGATCGTGTGATTGGAATCACAGGCCTTGGAAAGGAATTGGGACTGGTGCTGCGGACTGAATAGTCATGGCAGGCATTGCGCTCACCATCTCTCTGAATCCCGAGCTACCCTCACCAGATGTCGCACTGACGACCGATCTAGCGCCGCAGCGGCGTCGCTTCTTCTGGCAGCACTTCCCATCCGCCTTCTGCGACGTATCCCTGCTTGTCATAAGAGTGGCCGGTGACTAGGCCCAGCACAAACCAGCCGAGTACAAGTGCGCCGAGCGCGAAGATCGAGTCGCCAATCATCCTCATCCAACGCAATTGGTTGATGTGGCCGGAGTGCAAGAACTCGGCCGACCGCGCGTACCAGGTGCCGTATTCAACGGATGCCCAGGCCTGCATCAAGCCGATTGGCAGCATGCTTAGCAGGACCATCAGCGCAAGCCCGATGTTAATGGCCCAAAACGAAAATGCGAGCGGAGCATTTTTCCACGCCTTACCCGGCCGGAGTGCGCGCAGGCAAAACAACATCAGTCCAAGCCCGAGCATTCCATAGACTCCAAACAGCGCCGTGTGCCCGTGCACGGGAGTCGTGTTCAACCCTTGCATGTAGTAAAGCGCGATAGGCGGATTGATCAGGAATCCAAACAAGCCCGCGCCTACGAAATTCCAAAATGCAACTGCAACAAAGAAATAAATCGGCCATTTGTAGGCTGCGACCCATATCTGTTGTTGCCGCGACCGCGCCAGCCGGATGTGCTCCCAGGCTTCAAACCCGATCAGTACCAGAGGCACAACTTCTAGAGCGCTGAATACTGCACCTAAGCCGAGCACGATATTCGGCGTTCCCGCGAAATACAAATGATGGAACGTGCCAATGATTCCGCCGGAAAGAAAGATCACAGTAGAAAATAAGACCGCTTTAGTCGCAGTTGAAACGGAAAGCAGTCGGAGTCGTGTGAGCAGGAACGCGATCACCACGGTAGCGAATACTTCGAAGAAACCTTCGACCCAAAGATGGACTACCCACCATCGCCAATATTCCGCGGTGACCAGATTACTTCGCTGACCGTACATCAGGCCGGCGGCATAAAACAGCGGAATGGCGATGCTCGAAACCACGAACATCATCAGCAACGAATGGCTTTGATCGCGCTTCTGCAGCGCCGGACGCAACGCTCGCCACATGAGCCACAGCCAGAACACCAGGCCGACGAAAAGCAGGATTTGCCAGAGCCGGCCCAAGTCCACGTATTCGTAGCCCTGCGTGCCGAGCCAGAACCATAGATTTCCAAGTTTTTGCTGGATGCTCATCCACTCGCCCGCGAGCGAGCCGATTACAACCAACAACAACGCGCCGAAGAGCGCATTCACTCCTAGCCGCTGGCCTTTAGGCTCATAGCCGCTCACGGCTGGTGCAACATACAATCCGGTGGCCAGCCAGGAAGTGGCAATCCAAAAAATTCCAATCTGAAGATGCCAGGTACGGGTGACTGCGTACGGAAGCCAGCGATCGAGCGGGATGCCATAAAATCCCGAACCTTCAACTCCGTAATGCGCAGTGATCGCCCCGAGCGCGACCTGCACAACCCACAACGCCGCCACCACGAAGAAAAATTTCACGGTCGCCCGTTGCGAGGCTGTCGGCCTCAGGCCGAGCAATGGGTCACTGTCAGGCAACAGGTCTTCCGCTTCGCTGCGCGGCTGCGATGCGAAGTACCAGACCATCCCACCGATTCCGGCAAGCAGCAGAACAAAACTGAGAACACTCCAGACGATCGTGCTGCCAGTGGGTTCGTTTCCGATCAGCGGTTCGTGCGGCCAGTTCTGCGTGTAGGTAACATTGCTGCCGGGTCGGTTTGTGGACGTGGCCCAGGCCGTCCACCAGAAGAACGAACTCATCTGGTGCAGCTTCTTCGGGTCGCTCATCGCACCCCGTTGAATGGCGTACTCATTGCGGCCACTGCTGAAAACGTCCGAATAATAGCGATTCAGTTCATCGAAGGCTTCGCCTCTTATGGGTTCAACCCTGATTCGGCCGTTCGCGGGATCGTAGGTGTTGGTCCTCAGCAACTGCTGCAGGCGGGCTTCGAGTGCAGCCTGCTGCTCAACACCGAGAGCAGCGTAATTCTGCGCTCCCGATGCGCGCGCCCACTTGTCGAGAATAAAAACGCATTCGCGGTGCAGCCAGTCGGCACTCCAATCTGGCGCAATGTAGGAGCCATGGCCCCAGATCGTGCCAACTTCCTGGCCACCGATGGATTGCCACACATTTTGTCCGTCCCGAATGGTTTCACCGTCGAAAAGTACTCGGCCATCAGAACTTACTACCTCTGACGGAATTGGCGGCGCGCTCTTGAGAACTTTGATCCCTACTCCGCCCAGGACTGTGAAAGAAATGGTGAGCACGAGTCCGAGAGCAATCCACAGTTTCCGGTATGACATGGATGATTCCTTTCAAAGATGTCGCATTACGATGCTATTGACTGCGCAGCGGCGTCTCAACAGGGTCTGACTTTCGTCCAGGATGCGAAAGGCTGACCTCCCGTGAAAGCTCATATCAGGTATAGATGGCTCAGCAACTTCCCTCAATGACTTATGTCACAGCCCATGCGTAGTGTGTTGGCGCGGCCGCGCGAAGGTCAGAGCGAGATTGGCGGCGAAAAGTGTCACCGCTGTCATTTCAGTGATCGCCGACATCGGCAGCCATGCCCATGCCGAGGCCGCGATTCCCTGATACGCAAGGATTTGGGCAGTGACCCGCAGCGTACATCCCACTGCAAGTAGCGTCAGGGCCCAAAACATCAGCCAGGGACTGAAGAGAACGCGCATGCCGGCAAACGCGGGTAGAACGCGTGGTCCGATCGAGAAGACCATGAGCGCTAGAAATCCGACGGTCAACGCGTGGCGAGACGCGCCCCAAATCCCGGGAGCTGTGGCCGTCATGGAAGCCCAAATCCCGAGCAGCGCAGCTACTATTGACCAAGCGTACGCGATGCGCACAAATGCAGGAAAGCTTGGGTGCACGCCGCCGGTTTTCGGAGGCCGCTCGGAAGGCTCGAAGAGCCGAAGGGCATAGATGGCGAGAACCATGCCTGCCGCGAGCAGGAGCGTTGAAAGTTTCATCCAGCCAAACATGGCCGCCAGCACGCCTGCGGTATTCACGACGACTGCACGCAACAGCAACGGTGTACGTGTGCTTCTCAGGCCAAGAAAAACCGGCAACCACTTCGCGCTAAATCCCCAGACGAAGGGAACGAGAAATCCCCAGGTTTCGAGAACCAGAGACCGTTGATCAAAACTGTGAGGCAGGACGGGTGAGATTCCGCGGCACGCAAGAAACACGGCGCTGAGCAGATTGATGGTCAAAGCCGCAAGCCAGCCAATACATCCCGCAATGACAACCAAAATCCATTCGTCCAGCTTCGACTTCGGGCTTGTATCCGACCGGTGTCCCGAAACTGCGAAGAAGAAGATCAGGAACGCAACTATTTCCAGTACAGCCGACAGCGGAAGCAAAGCACGCCATTGCCACTCGTAAACGCCGGTTATCCATCGCAGCGTCACACCCATCGTCCACATACCCCACGACGTCCATGGCGCCCACAAGGCAAATGGCTTTACGCGCCGCAGCTTGGGAATCGAGTAGTAACCTATGCCGAGAATAAAGGTGCCGATCCAGCCGAATATCTGCGCGTGGCCGTGGGCCTGGATCCATCCGGGCGACGCGGTCCCCGCTGCGCGATGGCTGCTGATGGTGAGCAAATTCCAGACTCCCAGAAATGTTCCGGGAAGCAGCATGAAGAGCAAACCGGTAGCGATATACGTCACCAAGAGCCGCGATAGGCGGACCTCTCGTGCTGCGGCAATTTCACAAATCCGTCCTGGCGTGCGCGGCTGCTCTTGCAATTCTGCGACGGTGATTAGAGAAGACATTTAACGACTCCGCTCCATTTCGATTGCTCTCGGAAACAGAATGTTGTTCTCCAGATGGATGTGTTGGTGGAGATCGCGCTCGAACTCGGCCAGAGCGGAATAGAGCGTCTTATAGCTCACGCAGGCGTTCGCCGGAGGTTGATATCCGCTGCTCAAATCGCGGATGCTACGCAACAGGTTCCCGGCGGAATCATGCTCGTGCATCATCATTGCAACTGGATTATTTACGGTCCCAAAAGGTGCCGGCAGGGTCGGCTCGCCTGCGATGACCGATTCTTCCATGCGTTCTATATAGGGAAACAGCACCACCTCTTCTTTCATCATGTGAGTCGAGAGTTCCTGCGCGAGTGCCTGGAACTTCTCATGTATTTCAATCAACTCGGGATGCCTGACACCGTGAACCGAGCACACTTTCGCAAATAGCGGCCCCAGCCGGGCGATCTCCTTGCGTGTGTATTTGTGGTGGGTGTTGTTGATATGTGCGATCAGTTCGGCGAGTGGCCCGGTAAGCCAGTCCTTTCCCTCGCCTCGCACCACGTCGGCAGTCGCCGCAGATTTCAACGACTCCAACACTTGCTGAATCTGTAAATTCGCTTCGCCGCAAGCCTGTTCAAGGGACTTATTGCCACCACAGCAATAATCGATTCCGAACTTTTCAAATATCCGGGTTGCCGCCGGATTGTTCAACGCTACTTCGCGCACTGTCTTCGCAGTATCAAGATTCATCGGGGTTCTCCATTGCGGCCACCTTGCCGCCGCTCTTTCTTGAATGTAGAGAAATCCACTCTGGTTGCCGATGACTTTTGTCACAGAGCGTTACAATGTCGGCGATGCCGCTAGCCGAAACGCAAAAACAGATACTCTCAAAAGTCCAGCTTTTTTCTGGTCTCGCCCATACCGAGATGGACTTTCTTGCTCCGCGGGTAGTGCCCCGCAAATTCTCTCCCGGCCAGATCGTTTTCAATGAGGGCGATCCCTGCTCTGGTCTCTATGTTGTCGCCTCAGGCCACGTACGTATTTTCAAGACTTCCGCGGGCGGCCGTGAGCAGGTGCTGAGTATCGACGGGCCGGGTAGCTCGGTCGCAGAGCTGCCGGTATTCGACGGAGGAAATTATCCAGCCTCGGTCGCAGCTGTCGATGATGCCACTCTGCTATTTGTAAGCAAAAAGGACTTCCAGGAATTGTGTTTGACGCACCCACAAGTCGCTCTCAAAGTGCTGCGAGTGGTGGGTGCCAGATTACGACGCCTGGTTGGGATCATCGAGGAGCTCTCGTTTACGACCGTGCGGCACCGCCTCGCTGCGTTTCTGGTTCGTTTAGCCAAACGCGAAGGCACGCGGACACCGACCGTCATTACCATCACGCTGCCGGACAACAATCAGGAAATTGCTTCTCAGATTGGCACCGTACGCGAGCTTGTCTCGCGTAACTTGAGCCGCCTACAGGCTGAGGGCCTGATCAACATAGAGGGCAGGAAAGTGACAATTCGTGATCTTGGAGCAATCGAGACAGAAACGAATTTGACGGATTAACACCAACATCTGGTTCCTCGTGCAATTCGGTTGTTTGGTCGCCCAAGCCGAGACGATTCATTCCCACCCGCTCGCAATGGTCGCGACATACGATCTAGTCAGGGCCCGCATGAGGGGCAACCAGGATGTGTGAAAGAGAGAGAGAGAGAGAGAGAGAGAGAGAGAGAGAGGAAAGGCGCTTCGCGGGGGAAGGTGATTGCTTTGCCGAAGGAGGTATGGTCTTGTGCATCTCTCGCACAAAGTGCCCAGACAGACTGGCATAGATTGCCGCATCGAAGTTGGGAAAGAAACGTCTATCCCGCAACCATAGCGTCAGACCGACGGCCCAAGCGAAACAGTTCCGTGCATCTGCCGCAGTTACAAGAAAAATCTGAATCGTCAGGAGCTGCCACATGTCCACAACGGCGGCAGATGGAGCGCCCATCCACATGCCTGATCATCGGCATGAACTTCTGAGCTTTCACGCAATAGGGGCAACGTACGGACTCACCCATTCTCATCAACAGAGCCCTCTCCGGCGAGCATTCTGTGAACGCAAGCGCGCGGTTTAGAGCAGTCAGATATTGTTTCCGTTCCCAGATTCGTTCCCACCGCAGGCGAGCATTTCTGGCGACCACACTCTTGCTGATTTGCGTGATGTAACGCTACTTCCGGAGTCGAACTTACGTCGCTTCTCGAGGGCGGTGGCGGTGCGCCGGAAGATTTCTTCGGGCGATCCACTCGCAACGACCGGCGTGAGCAACCCGAGATTCCTGCAGAACTGAATCAGGGGTGCAGTGCTGCTCTGGTAGGCATTCAGTCGCACCGTAATCGCCTCGGGTCGATCGTCCTCGCGTTGGTAAAGAGCGTCGCAGCAGAGATCGCACACGCCCTCAGTGCGAGGTGGTTGTGCCGTCAGATGGAAAATCGCTTTGCAGCTCTGGCAGGTGCGGCGTCCGCTCAAGCGCGAAACAATTTCGGCAAGGGGCAGCTCATAATTTACTACCGCATCGAGAGATAGCCTTTCATTTTCCAGTAGCAGTTTCAGAACTTTGGCCTGGGCCAGAGTGCGCGGAAATCCGTCGAGCACGAAGCCGCCCTGGCAACGCAGGCAGCTGGCGCGTTCGCGAATCACTTGCCACACGATCGCTTCCGGTACCAGCGTGCCGCGACGCATGGAATTCAGCGCCGCGGACATCGCCAATGTTTGCTGGCGTTCGTTACGAGTCTTCGCCTCCCGGAACACATCGCCAGTGGAGAGGTGGCAAGCACCGAGGCGCTGCGTCAACAGTCGGGCCTGAGTGCCTTTGCCTACACCAGGCGGTCCCAGCAATACCAATCGCCAGGGTTGTTCGAGTCGCTCGGGAACTACCGAACATTCGGCTGAGGGGCCTCTAAGCCAAGCCGCGCGATCATTTAACTCTCTTGAATTCATTGGAACCCGTCCGTGTTCACATTACGAAATAGCCTCAGGCAGTGACGCGTGAACGCGATTCGCGCCACAATCCGCGATTCTATGGACGCCATGCCGCGCGGGCTGTGACGGCAGTCACATGGCTGCGTATTTTGGGACAACTTTATGGGCTGTTAAGATTAAGAATGTTCGGAACGCAAAGCTCCAAGTTCAGACATAGAGGTCATGGTGAATATGCAGGAATGTCAAGACTATCTTCAATTTAGATCCACTGGGCGCTGAGGAAGCGCTTTCGGGTCTTTGTGGGCACATTGTACATTGTCGCCATGTCACCCATTGGGGTGGGTTTCTGAAGCGAGAAGGGCCTGTTTTCGACAGTTACTTCCGGAGTAGCCCGCGATGCAAAACCCCTGCGCAAATCCGAAGGGCGCGTGCGACTCCACCCGCTCCTATTGCCCTTCATCCCCGGCTGCCTTTTACTCGCTCGAAATGGCTCCTATGCAAGGGCCTGTCGGAGGTACCCTGCCACGTCGCTAATGAAACGATGAACCGACACCTCCGCGATGCGGTGACCGATGATCGCATTCATAGCCTTTCCCACGGCGCCGAATGGCGGTTCGTAAAGACCCGAGAAATCCAACTGCGTTTCGGTAGGGGTCAGCGGGTAGATGGAAAGCTCGGCCGTCATCAACGGGAACAGGCGTGGCATGGTCGCCGCCTCCCATTCGAGCCGCAATCTAGTGGTGGGGGTCGGCATGACATCAAGAACCTTCTCCTCGATGTTTTTGACGGAAATCTTGATATCGGACTTAATCCCAATACCGGCAACGTCGACGTGCAGTTCAGCAGCGATCGATTGCGCTCGGTAAGCGGCAGCCTTCGTCGCTGACTGGAACACGGTGACTGCGTCCTGCTTCAATGCATCGCGGACGCGCTCGTAGGGATGGTTCACGTAGTCGTAGCAGCGAATCTCACGCCCTTTACTCATCAACGTCGTTCCGTCCGGATTGACAGACTGTTTTCGCAAACCAACGGCCTCAAAACTGTACCATACTGCGACAGGCGTTGCGCCTGGATCACTGGCAAACCGGAACTATGCGGTACACGAGCTTAGCGCAAGTGCTCGCAACGGATTTATGAGTTCTAACCTGGATATGCTGGTGTCGGCGGTCACACGGTTATGTGCCCCAAGTCACCGACACACGATTGCTTTAAGAATACATTTGAGGCGTTTCATGATGCTGGCTCGTGAACCGCCTGGCATCGGACGACTCCCCAAATGAAATTAATCAGTGCTGGGGCCGAGCGGCAGCTTGCGGGTGGCACCAATCCTAAACAGGAGAATCCGTCATGTTTGCACGCATTGTTGAATTCATTCCGAAAGTTGAAAAGAAAGAAGAACTGTTTAAGGTTGTCCGTAATGAGGTCCTGCCCATTCTGAAAAAGCAGCCGGGATTCCTGGAAATCCTGCCGTTCGTACCCGAGTCCACTACTGAGAAGTCCATCACCGTTACTCTCTGGGCGGAGAAACGGGATGCGGAGCGCTATGAGCGCGAAGTGTATCCGAGAGTTGCAGAAATCGTGAAGCCGTATCTGACCACCGCGATCACCTTCAAGCACTATGTGGTCGAGACGTCGGTGTGCCCGAACTTCATGGAAGCACTCACGGCCTGAATCAGTTCCAGGATCCAAAGCCGGAGCAGCACCTTGCTCCGGCTTTTTGTTTTTGATCTCGCCACGCTCCTCCTTCACCGCCAACGCAACGACGCAATCTAGTCACATTTGATTGTGATTGCGCTCACAGCGTCACTCTGCGCTGGACACTTAAATAGTAGATAACTCATGGAGGCTTCGAGATGGAAGGGAGGCAATCAGCAATGTCCAGACTCACAGCCCAAGCGGGCGGGGACCCGACAGTTCGGGAAATGGAGAACGAGATGCTCACATCAGCGGCGGCAAACAACAGTTTGGCCAAGCTAGTACAGCGATATCAAGTCTGTTGGGAGGTCTGGCCCGAATACTTGGCCGTCGACAACAAAATGAGACAGGTCGGCTTCGAACTTGAACTCTCGGGCAGTGACAAATGCATACAGTTCAATCCAACCTGTTCAGAATGTTTACAGATTCGGTTGGCACTGGAAGCGATTGCAAACCGGATTCTTGAGGACAGAGACGAAAACCTGACAATCGAATTCAGCCACCATGAGCAAAGCATCAGCTACTCTGCTGCTCGCGGAAACCGTCCTGACGTGACCCTAACAATCAGAATTCTCCATCGAACGGGTTTCACTGATCCGGTGGATCGGTGTGAAATCAGCTATTTGGA
>WNFX01010350.1_pt1 | contig 10744 bp, 9 predicted proteins | sample 5400111 | NCBI WGS metagenome assembly WNFX01 (sample SAMN13153363, study PRJNA577476) | soil metagenome | isolation source: 40 cm soil or saprolite under grassland replicate 1 | place: USA:California | collected 2016-06-15
AAAGGCGCGAATTTTAAAGTGGCTACTCGAGAATCGAGCCGCGGGCGCGAGCGAGATGGACCGTAAAGCCTGCGTGGCAGCAGGTGAGCGTGTGGGAAACAGGCGAATCAATGGCAGCTTCCCGATTCCGCCGCAATGCTCAACGTTTAACAAGGTGGCATGAGCGAGCACGCCAGGTGAGTTGCAACGGGCTCCCGCATCACCGATCCGAGTTGATTCTGTCAGCGGGCACGGCCTTTTGTCCACGCGGCGGATAGATCAGCAGTCCGTTCACGCGTCCGTCATTATCGATGTTAAACGTGACCCGAAGCCGGAGCTCTGACGCAAAAAAGTCCCGGGTGCTTTCCGGACGAATACGCAATTTCGGAAGCCCCCAGTCGGCTGGTGATTCAATCATCAGAAAGTCCCCCTCACGAGTAACGTTGAATACTCCCTCTCCCTTCGCTTCATACCGGCCTGGGTAGGTATTAAGTACCGCCGAATCAAGAGCGATCTCGGTATGCTTTGTGGTCGTCGGCTTCGCTAACGGGAAGTTCGGCCGCAACAGATGACGCGCAATATCATCAACGCTTGCCACCTGGTTCGAGAGCACGACGACACCAATCCGCTTCTTCGGATCCCAAGCCATGGAACTCGCGTACCCTAACGTGCCGCCATCGCGAAAGATTATTTGGTCGTCACCTTTTCCAATTACAAGTGACGAGCGCTCATAGCCCAAGGCAACGGAGAGAAACGTCAAGAGATCGTTGGCCGTTGAATAGAGGCCTCCGGCCGACGGCATGAGCGAATAAACCGGGAGGTTGGACACGTCTGGCGATGGCTGCGAGCCGGCATCGTGACCGGCGGCAAGATTGGCCTTCATCTTCGGCGACAGAACAAAATCCGTGCTCGCTAACTTCAGTGGAGCAATGACGCGCGCGCGTAAGAGGCTCTCGTAACCCATGCCGGCGCGAGACGCGAGCGCCTCACTCAAAAGCCAGTAACCGATATTCGAGTAGTCCCATTTGCTGCCAATGTCGCGCGTCAGCTTGTATCCGGCGACGTAGTGAACAAGATCGGCAGCGAAATATTTTCCTGCGACCGGCCCGTTGAAGGCCGGTGCATTCTCCGGCATGAATGGCAGACCCGAAGTATGAGTCGCCAGGTCCACGAGCGTGATCGAACGGCCGTTTCGTTCGGGAACCTTGACGCCGACGGGCAGATATTTCGCTACTGGGTCCGCGAGCGCGACTTCATTCTGTCGGACCATGTCGGCGAGGAGAAGCGCGGTGAACACTTTGGTCACCGAGCCAATCTCGAAAACGGTGTCGCCATCCAACGGTCGCAGGTCTCCCGCGCTGGGATGGCCGTACGAAATGATCCTTCGGCCTTGCGGTTCGACTACGCCGACAACAATGCCAACGCCATTTTCTTCGGCGCCAAGCCGCTCGACGAGCATCTTGTGAATTTCAGCATCCGATGGGAGAACGATCGCATCCGAATTTTGCGTTGGCTGAGTATCGGCAAGAGTTGTCGTTAAGCCCACAAAGACGCACGCGGCGAACGCTGTGGATCCCGGCGTCTTCAGCAGATGACGGACCGCAAACTTGAAATCTCGAATCATGAAACCTTGGTTGTTTTCATTGAGATGCGGGAGATCACCGATTGGATTCAAATCGTGAAAAGTCTGGTCACTTGTGAAACGCTTGGCCATACTCGGCAGCTTCTGCAGGTAAACGACGGAGGGAAATTATGCTTCACTTCATCTGCTACATTCTTGTTGGGTTGATCGCGGGGGTTATCGCGAAATCGGTGATGCACGTGCACATGACGATTTCCTGGACAATCGTGCTCGGCATCGTCGGCTCGATCATCGGCGGCGCGATTACCCAAATATTTTCGCGCCCGGCAGACGAACGATATCATCCCGCCGGCTTCATTTTTTCCACGCTTGGCGCGATCCTGGTTCTCTTTGCTTGCGATAAGCTGGACATTGATTTTCCCCACCGCTAATCCCGTTATCTCAGATCAGCGTTGATCTGGCCAATGCCAGCGTGAATTTCAGGAAGCTGAGGCAGCTTTGCGCGAGGGAAAGAGGGATTCTTCAACCCCTCCACACTCAATGATCAACTTTCTAACAAGCCTTCCGTGACCGAGCACGCAGGATCGAGCCGGTTGATTCCAGCGGCTGATTAAGCACTTTGCAAGCTCTTCGGGAATGACGGGAGCGACTCGTCAATCTTCACCCAGGGCAATTTATCTTCGAGCCAGATCGCTCTCTGTGGGGCAAATGGGGCCGGGTCGTCAAGCGACGCAATCGTGACATCGATCGTTTCTGAATCTTTGGTATCCTCGATAAACAAATGCGTGCCGCAACATGCAGCAAAGGAGCGAATCCGATTCGCATGCGAGATCTTGCGCGGCTCACCTCGTGTCATGCGCAAGTCCTCGCGGCGCACGGCTCCCCAGGTGACGTAGGGCGCGCCGGCGCTTCGCCGGCAATCTATGCAATGACAATCGCCCGGGGAAACAGGCGGACCCTTCAACACGTATCGTATCCCGCCGCAAACGCATCCACCAGTGAACTCCATATAATTTTCTTTAACGAGGCTAAGCTAAACCGCTACTAAGCGTTCTCTTTTTCATCATTCAACCTTCATCCTTCGCCGCCGCCCGTCCGGCTCGGACCCACCATCGCCTGACCCGGCGGCAAAAGGCCTCGTAATCTGTCCCGAAAGTTCGCCGTAAAGTAGGCTCTTCGTAGAAGATCACGACTAGATGCGTCGCGAGAAAGAAGACGGCGGCATAAATCAAGATCGACAACGACCCGTAAAGGAGCGCCGCGCCAAGAAGAGCGAGTCCGGCGCCGATATACATCGGATTTCGCACGAAACGGTAAGGCCCCCGAATCACGAGTCGGCGCGGCGGATCGAACGGCGCAGACGTGCCTTTTCCGACAAATGCGAAAGTGAATACGCACCAGAGCGCCACCGCTGCACCGACGCTTCCGATAATCATCCCGGCAATCTGCGGCGCTGCGATAACTGCGGGCCGAACAATGCCGGATCCAGCCAAGAGTCGGCCGGGCACATAAACGAGCACCAAGCCGATAAAAAGCGCAGCGTAAGTAACTGCCCGGATAAAAACAAACATTTTAACGGCTCTCGGAAGCATCCAATATCCAGCATCCAGAATCTAGTATCGAGAATGGAGCGGCCGGGAAAGGCGACATAGAAGGTAAAGCTGCGAGGTAGCAGCGAGAGCGCGCGGGCAGCGAACGAATTTCAATGGCAACTTCCGGAAAATCTTTCCAACGTTTCTTAATTGATCCTTCACCCTCGTCGTGTCGTCACGTCACGCCGAAGAAAACGTAGGCGGAAGTCAAACGAAGACGGAAGCGAATGGGATTTCGCGAGTCGAACGGGTCAAGCGAAAATCGTCCAGCTTGTCGAGCGGAGTGAATGGCTGAGCGATGCGCCTGTAGAAAATTTCCCGATCAGCCCCAAAGAATTGAGCAACGGCGTTGTCGTTAAACTTGTAATGTTCAAACGGTCCGGGTTGTGGGCCGAACGTGCCGAACAGCGGAAGAACGTGAGGGACCAGAATATCAGGCCTTTCGGCTAGGCCTGCGAGAAGCTGTGGCTTCAGCCACTCCCAATCCTCCCATCGGGTCAGAAGCTGCTCAGAGACGGTCTTAGAATCCAACCGTATCAAATGTGCAAGTGTGTAGGGGAAGTGGCCGGGAAAGCATGTTGCGAAGTCGCCGGGTGACATTGTGGAAAATGAGCTTCGCGCCTTTTCAAGTACTTGTTTTCGAACGGCCGACTGAGTTTTTATTGAGATGTGTAGGTCGCGAAAAAGATCGAAGTATAACTCAGTGGCGCGAAGCAACTCAGTAGGAATCCGTGCTAGAATTTCGCCAGTTGCCCAATCAATGTACTCCTTATCGCTTGCAGCATTTGAGATCCAATGCCGAATCAAATGATGCGTAGGACTTTGATAAAGCAAGTTATCTCCCGTTTGTGCAGACTCGAGACGAAGCATAATCGAAGCAACTGCGAGACGAGCCGGCGATGATATATGCGGCTCAGTGGGCCAGTTCCTTATGGCGTCATCAAAGAAAACAGCAAGCTCCGCAAACTCGCGGGAGCTTACAAACTTGCTTGCAAATGTATCGACCTCGCGCTCCGTGGCGATTGCGTGCAGCAGAACGAGAACTGTTTGATCTCGCACTGCTCCCCTCGGTACAGCGCCCGCTGTAATCCGCTCTATGTAGATCTCGCCGCGGGATGATGCGACTGATTGAAGTCTGTTTGAATGCCACCAAAGGGATCTTCCCGTGATTACCTGCGCACTCGGAAACAGATCCCCGACGAGATTTTCGACGGCTAACTGATTCGCGTCGATCTGCAACAACGCATCTTTCCATTCAGTTCGGCGCTCATCTACCTGCCGCTTCTTCTCTTCCTCGTCTGCTTCGGTCCGCAGCGAGGAATGCTTCCCAAGAAGACGCAACTCCAAAGCTCGCCGGACCAAAAACGAATACACGGGTCCCGCCCGTGCGATGCGTCGTAGAGCGTAACCTGATTACGCGGATCAATCGCTTCGGCATGTTGGTATGCGGCGATAGCCTCCGACCAACGCCCCTGGCGTCGCAGGACAGCGGCAATATAAAGACCGACGTCGCCATCATTCGGCAGCGCCTGAGCCGCGAGCCCGAGTTCCCGCAAAGCTCCCTGGTAGTCCGCTTCCTCATAATATAAATACAGGCCAAGCGCGGCATGGCCTTCGCCCAAGTTTGGCTGCAAGCGCAAAGATTCGATCGCCTCCGCGCGTGCTTTTCGTTTGGTTGCTTCCGTCGGTTCAAACCAGTGATAAATTTGGCTCGTCACGGCGGAGAGTCGCGCATGGGCGAGGGCGAAGTTGGGGTCGAGTGCGATTGCTTGTTCGAAAAGTTGGGCGGCGGACCGGAAGTCCTGCAAAAAGTTATCGGGCCGCGTTTGGTATTCGCGGCCTCGGAGATAAAGAACGTAGGCGTCGGGATTGTCCGTCGGTTTTGTTTCGACGCGCGCTTTCTCCTGCGGCGAAAGGGTCGTACTGAGAGCGTCGGCAATGCGCTTCGCCACTTCAGCTTCCACGCCAAAGATGTCGATCAATTGTCGATCGTAACTTTGCGCCCAAAGATGCGCGTCCGTCTCTGCTTGAATAAGCTGGACGTTAATGTGCACGCGGTCGCCTGCCTTTTGCACGCTGCCTTCGAGAATATTCGAAACACGCAGGTCCCGCGCGATCTCGGGCAGATTTTCCGGCGCGCTTTTGTAATGCGCCGTCGAAGTGCGCGAGATTACTCGCAGACCGCTGATCTTGGAAAGGGTAGTGATAATTTCATCCTGAATGCCCTGTGCGAAAAATGCGTTCTCCTTGTCCGAGCTCAAATTGTCGAACGGCAGAACAGCGATCGATTTCGCTGGAAGAGCTAGTGCACCGGTTGGCGGAGATGAAGCTGGTTTGCTCCGGCTTCGGAGAATTTCGAACACAAGCAGGCCGGCCGCGAGAATCGCGATCGTGACGACAAGGGCGGCAAACTTCCGAGGACTCCAAGACGGGAGCACCTCGTCAGGGGAGACGTTCTCGGTGCGTTTCATTCCTCCCGGTGTCGCTTCGAAAGCCCAAGAAATAAACACCACCATGCCAAAGCCAAAAATCAGGAACACCACGAACGCTTTCATCACCCAGCTGGGTGCTTCAAAGGTGGGAAGCAGAATCGACGCTGCCTGAATCAGCAGCCACGCGATAACTGCGTACGCGACCGCGACTTTGTAAACGTTGCGCCGTTTCAATTCGGCGGAAAATTTCGGGAGGTTCACGGCGAAGCCTTACCGTGCTTTGACATGTATATTTTCGCAATGACAGGGTTTGTTAGTCTTTGCCTTTCCGTCATCCGCGGAGCAGACGTGTTTTACGGTTTGGCAGATTCAGTCTTAAAGAAGTCGAGAATCGCCCCGTAATTATCGCTGCAATTTTCCGAAGCGTTGTTAAAGCCAACCCAGTTTTTCTTTAGCTCATCAATCTCACTCGGCCGCAAATGCCAGGAAAGCGGTTCCTTCCCTGGATCTACTCCAATATAGAATGGACCAGCCCGCTTTTTTCCGGCAAGAGCCTGCGTTCTCCGACCAGCCTGGACGTGTTCTTCCCGGTTTGCAGGATTTTCCACTTCGAAAAAGATCTTAACATCGCGAATGTTGACATGTTCCAGCGCCCAACGCCTTTCGAACATGCGCAACAAGCGTCGCGCAAATGATCTTTGTCCGCTGCCTCGCACGTTCATGACCGCCTGAAGCGGAGACGCAAGGTTGTAGAGCACGCCGTGAGCGACATCGACAGGCGTACGTGCCGGCACGGTCTGACTCGGCGGACACGAATCTTCCGGATCGGTCGGCCTTTCAAAGGCATCGATTGTTAAAACAAAATATCGCGTGGTAACGGATAATGTTTCGGATTTTTTCCTGGATTAGTGAGATCTGTCAGAGCGTCATCGATCCACTCGATTGCTCCGACGACACCGCTATTTTCATAATATCCGCCATCGACCAGGTGTTGATCGCCTCCCCCGCATGGGGGAAGTGACTCGGCCGAGCGGGTCGAGGTCGTCGTGTTTTGATTCTGCATCGTGGGCCTACCGGTCGGAGTTACGAAAGGGAAAGTTGCCGAAAGCCGTGCCGCCGTGCTGATGGCAATCTCGGCACAGTACCGTTCGGTGAACTCAGTTTCGCCAATCAGCCCGTGTCTGATCGGCACAGTGGAGATGGCCAATCGCTGCCCTGTCTCTACGATGGTGGAATTGAATATTAGCGCGGGTCGCTTCAGCGAAAGTGCGTCCGCACCCCACGCCGATAAAGTGGCGTCTGTTAGTCTTGCGTTCGGCCTAAATTTATTGTCGAAGCTTTTGCACCATTGTCTTTCCAGCACGCGTCCGCGATCGTTGCAAATATCAGTGACCAGGAGTGGCACCAGGGCGCGCCAAAGATCTTGTCGCAAGAGACCGCGAATGGTGGGCGCAAGGGCACTTGAACATGCTGCTTGAAAACTGTGGCTGAAATTCGGTTCGAGTTCGTTGAAGCACTCGGCATAGAACATCCCCCCGACACTGCCACCAGAAACGCCGCTGATGAGCCGTATGCTGTGCGGCAAATCGTATGCGCCGCCGGAATCGGCCTTCAGGCGTTTGCCTAATTGATCGAGCACAGAAGTAGTCCAGGCGGCCGATTGAATGCCTCCGCCAGCCGCCGCTACAATCACCAACGGCAGATGCTGCTGTGCGGCCCGACCGACGATTTCGCCCGGCGTCAGTTCTGGGTCGAGCACAGGTCTGGTCCAGACACGGTAGTAATGGTCAGCCTTTAAAGAAAACCCGGCGAGCCAGAAATAGGCGACCAGAATGGCCAGTAACGGCAATCGGTAGCGGTCCCAAAAGAATGTAACACCGGCCAGAACAAGGACGCACAAGGAAAGCAACAACATAAACGCCACCAGCGGCGCAATCTGTCGTCCGGTGATGACGCAGTATGCGACGATGACAATAAAGGTGTAGGAGACCGCACGAATCTGGCCGTTTTCGTACTCCCAGTTTGCTGGATCATTCGTCTCGACATCGCCGGAAACCCGACGCAGATATCCTTTCTGCTTGCGCAGCCCGATCTTGATTCCGAACCAAACTAAATTTCGGTAAACGGGATTCTTTGGGAAGCCCGCGGAAATTGCTCCGGCTGCGAACGCGCCGGCGAACGCGATGAGCATTCCTGCGACCATAGCTCCAGCGATCTGGGCGCTGTAAGAAAGAACCGGGTTTGAGGCGCTAACTGCTACTGGAATATTTATGAGAAGCGCAAAGAGAATTGCGATCCACCACGCTTTGTCGATTCGGCCCTGGACTGTTGGATCTATATCAAGTCGAAAGCGTATCGAACAAAGCTTGGTAATAACGCGGGCTGTGAAATAGATGCTGCCACCAGCCAAGCCGTAGGCGATACCAACGAAAAACGCTTCGCCGTTGGACGCCAAATCGTAACCTGCAAGAACGAGAGGCCGCCCAGCGCCTATCGCAAGTAGCGGAAGAGCTACTAAAGTTATCCAACCAAGAAAGGGAACCCGCGCCAGGTAAAGATAATGGATGGTGGAGGCGGCGGCTCGAGGACCTTCCGCAACAACGTTCTTAATCCGTTCTATCATTCCTTAAGAGGCCCGGTTGGCCTAGCTGTACTGGCTGATAGACTTTATCCAATTACGTTGAAATGAGCGACAAAATTTCAATGCTTGATTGGGATCGAGTTTGACCAAACACTCTATAGACTGACCGAAATTGTCGCCGTAATCACATGATCAGGGAGCTAGCGTGCGCGGTTTTTCGCAGCCAAAACAAGATGAAGATTCTCACCTTTTTAATCTTATGTTTCGCGTCCGTCGCCCTCGCGGACGACTTCAAAGCGGTTGACGGGAAAGAATACAAAAATGTCACGGTAAGCCGCGTCGAACCGGATGGCATCGTGCTTATCAGCAGTTCGGGAATCTCGAAGGTTTATTTCACCGAGTTGCCGAAAGAGGTTCAGGAACGTTTTCATTACGATGCCGCGCAGGCCGCCGCATACTCGGCCGAACAAGCGTCCAGTCAGGAGGCGTTTCAAAGCCAGCAAGCGGAATTACGACGGAAGCTGGCTGAGGAAAAAAATAGATATTGGACCGGACAAGAACCGGCCAAAAATCAGCAGGATAAGCTTCGGACACCTACTGCTGCGTCCGTCGCTGGTCGCGGTCAACAAGTCGAAGTGATCTCTCACGGCGCGCAGGTGGACATCGCAAAACATCTCGCATTGGGCAACGTGACAGTTGTCGATTTTTATGCGGACTGGTGCGGCCCGTGTAAACAGCTCTCGCCAACCTTGGAGCAGATGGCGCGGCGGCCGTCTCGTCGGCACCGTTGTCGGCGTCAGCATCGAAGAGGTTAAGCGTTACGTAGCGCAAGCGAAAACCGGCGGCTGATGGATCTGGCAGGACGCACGCGCTGACACATAGGCGCGCGAATCACAAATAGGAAGCCGTTTCGTCAAACGTCCGGCCATGAAACGAACAATATTGCAACTTGTCGTCGCTCTATCCTTCCTGGGCTCAGTGCGCGCCGATCAGACGATCCAATCGGTGCAGCAAGCTCTCACGGAGCAAGGCTTTTACTATGGCAACGTTACCGGCGAAAAGAGCGCCGAGACTACTGCCGCGATTCGGCGTTACCAAATTCGCAACGGGTTGCAAGTCACTGGCGAGATCAATTCGGAGACACTCCGCTCGCTTAACGTGAGTTCGAATTCAGCCTCATCGCCTGCGGTCGCCTCTAACTCTCCTGTCACTCAGCCAACCGCTTCCCACCCTGATCACAGCTCGCGGCCTGCGTTGGGTTCGTCGCCGCGATCATTTGGCGACTCTGGACGGCGGGTCGAGATGAACAGAGCTTTCGTTGGTGCGCCATATGAGTCGGTGCCGGGTGAGATGGACTTCCGCATTGTCGCAGAAGTTCAGCGTCAGTTGGGGAGTCGCGGATATTATCGAGGCTGGGTTGACGGCAGATATGGGCGTGGCACAGCGTTCGCGGTGCGCACGTTCCAATCGCGGATGGCGACGAGTATGGTGATGATGATGACGAGGGGAATGGTAATGGTCGGCGACATGGACATGGACATGATCGTGGCCATGATGACTAGTCTGCGTGGGACCGTTTCATCTTTATTATTCACGTGCCGACGGCCTTGGCCTGTGGGTGCCGTTTCACGTGGCGCGTACTTCGAAAGTGGCGACGATAATGTCCGGGCGGAATTTTCAGTGTCCGCTGAAAAACGTTGCGCATCGAATTGACGTTCCCAAAGCCGCACTCGCCTGCGATCGTCTCCATGCTGTTGTGACTTTCTTCCAATCGTCGGCGAGCTGCTTCGACGCGCAGACGTTCGACAAACTTCGCGGGCGTGGTTTTCATCTCTTTGGCGAAGACCCGGGCGAAATTGCGAGGACTCATCCCGACTCGCTGCGCCAGTATTCGCACGTTGAGCGGTTTGTTTAAGTTATCGAGCACCCATGACTCCAGTTCCCGCAACGGCTTTCGATCGGTTAGTTGCAGCGACAGCGCAGCGCTAAATTGCGATTGTCCTCCTGGCCGACGCAAATAGAGCACGAGATTGCGAGCCACCTGCAGCGCCAGGCGCGAACCGTAGTCTTCTTCCACTAGCGCCAATGCCAGGTCCATTCCCGCTGTGACTCCCGCGGACGTGTAAACATTCTCGTCACGGACAAATATTGGGTTGGGATCAACGTCCGCGCGCGGAGCCCGTTTGATGAGGACATGACACCAGTTCCAATGAGTTGTTGCCCGGCGGCCATCGAGCAAACCTGCTCGAGCAAGCAGCATTGCACCGGTGCAAACCGAGCCGATTCGCCGGACCCGTCCGGCGATCTTTCTCAGCCAGCGCACGACGTCACTGTTTATTTCATCCTGCTCGATCGCGCTGCCACCTGCTACGAGTAGGGTGTCGATCTTTCCACTCATTTCTCGAAAAGTTTTATGCGCGGTGATGCGCAACCCACAGTTCGCAACGAATGATCGGTGAGAAGAAGTGGTGATGACTTCTACAGAATAGATTGGGGGCGAACCGGGGTTTTGTTTGCCGAACATTTCGGCAGCGCGAGCAAAGACTTGGAGCGGCCCGACCAGATCGATGATCTCCGT
>WNFX01007378.1_pt1 | contig 10741 bp, 10 predicted proteins | sample 5400111 | NCBI WGS metagenome assembly WNFX01 (sample SAMN13153363, study PRJNA577476) | soil metagenome | isolation source: 40 cm soil or saprolite under grassland replicate 1 | place: USA:California | collected 2016-06-15
AGACGCCAAGAGTGCCGCGAAAATCGAGATCGCCCTCGGCCCGAACCGTTGCGTCTCGCAATTGGATGCCGAGAGCAGTCGCTACTGCGCCCAAGGTGACGCCGGCACAGGCCACCAATGCCTCCAGTAGCATATCGCCCGAGCATGCGCTGAGTCCGTTTCCGCCCGTTGCTGGGTGAAGGCCCGCTTCCACGAGAGCTTTTCCAGTTTCTACTTTGCAGGTGATTCCTTCGCCAAGGCGCCCTTCCGCTCGCAATGTGACCAACGCGGTTTCTGGACGTTGTCGATACCCATCTTTGATGGGGGTCTGCAAAGATCTCAACTCATCAGTTTTCATCGGTCCACTCCGTGTGATTTAGCTGCCGCTGCAAAAAACTATCTAAGATGCTGCAGCTGCTTCCGACTTTTTCTTGCTAGGTTTGATGTTCTGATTCACCCGAAAGAAATTGTTAGGATCGTATTTATCCTTGATCGCAACTAATCGCTCGTAGTTATCTCCGTAAGTTGCCTTGACGCGATCCTCACCTTCATCCATCAAAAAATTTACGTAGGCACCGCCAGCAGAGTACGGATGAAGGGCATCATAATAACTCTTCGCCCACGCAATGGTCTTTTCATCGATAATTCCAGGCAGTGTCTTTTTTGCTCACGCGTGATGCTGCACCGTTGATTGGGTAGAGATGCATCGTGGAATGCATCGAGGGCAGCGCGTTGCCAAAACGAATGTGTTGAGCGACCGCCTCATCATTTATTTCGTTTACAAAATCGGCACGCCAATACCACTGCAAACCAGGGGGATACAGCGCGTCGAACATACTTTGTAACGCCGGCTGCGGCAGCGAACCTACGAAATCGAGGGCGGCCTTCTTGAAAGCACGAATGGGCTTAAATGTTTCTTCGGCTTTGGTTAGTGGACCAGCATATGCCCAGACGACTCCGCACATTTTTTTCATGTGAAGATGCTCGGGGAAAGGAGGTGCGGGTGGCACGGTCATAAAAGCAAAGAAACCATTCAAATCATCGGGAGCTGCAGGAATCAAATCGCGATACCATTTCATCACCTCTGCTGCCTCGCTTAGCTCATACAGCATAGGACCGCCATAGAGGGTATCGATAGAGTGCAACTTGAATGTAAAGGAAGTGACTACGCCAAAGTTTCCACCGCCGCCACGAATGGCCCAGAACAAGTCGGAATTCTCATCCACATTCGCTTTCACAAATTTTCCGTCAGCCAATACGACATCGGCTGAGATAAGATTGTCGATGGTTAGACCGCATTTGCGGGTGAGATGCCCAATGCCTCCGCCGAGCGTTAAACCGCCGACGCCGGTCGTAGAAATAATTCCGCTCGGAGTAGCAAGGCCGAACACATGGGTGGCATGATCGACATCGCCCCACGTGCATCCTCCGCCGACTGTTACTGTCCGCGTGGCAGGGTCAACCCGCGTATATTTCATCGGCGCGAGATCAATGACCAGGCCGTCATCGCAGATTCCCAACCCTCCCGCGTTATGTCCTCCACTGCGAATGGCGAGAAGCAGGTTCTGTTCCCTTGCAAACTTTACAGCGCCGATTACGTCCGCCACATCTCCGCAGCGTGCTATCAGCCGCGGTTTTTTGTGTATCATTCCATTGTACACTTTGCGGGCATCGTCGTAACTTTTATCGCCCGGCTTGATTACTAAGCCTCTCAGATTTGACTTGAATTCTTTGACGGAATTTTCGCTGAGCATATCAGGGCAGCTAAGGGTGAGGTTCATCATTACAGCAAATATCTTGCGGTCAAGACGCTCAGCCGGTCGGTACGCATTTTCGTTGAGCCTGGCTCACCTGGCAATTAGCATGCGAAGAGCACGGAGTTACCGCGATGCTTGATCTGGACAATTTTTGGACTCGACGCGATTTCGTCAAACTCATTAGCCGAGCCGGATTAGTCAGCGCAGTTCCAAATCTGGCGCACGCGGCTGCGATACTCAATCCCGATACCGTTTGCATCTCGATCCTGCATACGACCGATTTGCACGGCCACATTTTGCCAACATCTGATTACGACGGAAATCCTGATCGCGGCGGGCTGGGACGTTGCGTCACCCAAATCCGTCAGTGGCGCGGACAAAATCCAAACTCGATCTTGATCGATATCGGTGACGTGTATCAAGGCACTGATGTCGGATTGCGCACCAAGGGCGAGCTAATGATCGATCTATTCAATTATCTCAAATACGATGCGTGGGTCGTCGGCAATCACGAATTTGATTGGGGAATCGAGCCTTTTGAACACGCGTTGGAAAGAGCGACGATGCCGGTCCTAGCCGCGAACACATCGCTCGAAGGAAAACCGGCCGGCGAATTTTCTGATCCGAAACATCCATTCGCAAGAATTCAGCCGTTCACGTTGAAGGAAATCGCGGGCATCAAGCTTGCGATCATCGGAGTCACGACGCCGGGAATGCTGTTCTGGTTTCGACCGGAGTTTGCGCGCGGGATCGATTTTCAGTATCCGGTCGAACCCGTTCGCCGCGCGATCGCGGGCGCAAAGAGCGAAGGCGCAGATGCGATTATTCTTACCGGCCACATGGGATTAAAGCCGCGCAGCGGCGGCGACGATTTTGCGAACACAGTCATGGCATTGACTTCGGAATTTCCGGAGACGGCCGTATTTATCGCCGGTCATACCCATCAAATTATTCCGAGTCGCGTCACAAATGGCGTACTCTTTACGCAAGCGGACCACTTCGGCATCCATGTGGGCCGTGTCGATCTTCTCTTTGATCGCCATTCGAAAAAGCTGCTGCATCGGGAAGCGGTCTGCGAGTTCATGGACAACCGTGTGAGTTTGCACCCCGCAGTTATTTCGCGAGCAAAATCCCAGCTCGCCGAATCAGACGCTGCACTTGCGCAGCCGATCGGCGAATTGGCCGAAACTTTTCGCGCTCGCAGTCGTCCGGGGGAGCCGAGCGATCTCGAGAGACTAATCGGCGCGGCGATTGTGGAAGCGCTGCGAGAACGTAGCGTGGCGGTCGATGGGGTGATACACGGCGTGTTCGACGAGAAGAGCGATTTTACCGCCGGTTCGAAAACGGTAAACGACATTTGGAACATCCTTCCGTACGAGAATTATATTGTGACGGCGGAGTTGTCGCTCGATGAAATAAAAATGATCATGCAAGAGGTGTACGCCAGCCACGAGAAGCGAAATCTGCTCGGCTTTGAAGTGAAGACAGAAGGCCGAGGTTACGACTGTCGTGTTATATCGATCACTCTTGACGGTGGGCGACCGCTCGATCGCGACAAAAAACACATCATCGCTTTTAACACTTTTGACTCCCGCAGCGCCGGCCATCGTTTCATGAAATTGCGCACTTTGCTTGAGACGCCGGCGGTAAACTGCACGCTCCACCCGGTGCAAACGCGAGATGCGCTCATCGACTATTTCTGGCGTCACAAGATCGTGCACAAAATCAACGCTGCGAATCACCTGGCGGTGGCGGCGTAAAGCGCTGAGTTTCCCCTTGCAAAAACGAATCATGCCGCTTGCGTATCTGCCCATGCGCGCCTTCGCATTTTCCGTGATTGCTTTGTTGTCGGTTGTCGATCTTGCCTGGTCGCAGGTAAGCATCACTCCGTCCGGACAGGCGACCGAGATACCGATGTACCGGCCGATTTTGCTCGGGCAGGGTCCAAAGTCGTTGATCGATCGCATCGACACCCAGGACTTGATAAAGAAAGGCCAAAAGGATGCATTGATCATGTTCAATTGTGCGGTGCGAAAGGACGGCAGCGTGGAGTGGAGCGCGACGTATCGCAGCACGCCTGGTTCGGATTTTCTCAAACAGGAGCTACAGAAGAGGCTCGCACCCGCGTCTGATCCCAGATTTATTCCAGCAGTTTATAATCATCGACTGGTGGACGCGATTTATTACGGCACGGTCACTTTCGCGGTTGTCGATGGAAAACCGCGGCTGCGCATTTTTTCCAATCAGGAAGCCGACGAACTAACGAAAGAGCATGATTTTATTGGGCCACAGCCTTTTTTCGGGGACGAATCAAAGTTTACGGGATTCCATTATCCACCACCGGAGGCAGCGCGGGTTTTGGTGGATGGTGCTGCCGAGCTAAAGCTGAAGATCGATGTCACCGGTAATCTTCAGGAGATAAATGTCCTTTCCGAAAAACCGCCTTTTTTCGGCTTTGCTGATGCTGCACTGGCCGATTTTCGAAACGCGAAATTTATTCCGGCGTTTCGTGACGGCAAACCGGTGGCATGCGACGTGACATTGCCGGTCTTTTACAAGGCCGCAGGTTTTTAGCATCGTCATTGCCTGGACATCCGCATTTCGAAGAGCGGCGCCAATCTCATGAGAAGACAAATGACTGGCCAGGCATTCTTTCGGCGCGATCCGCTCAGCTGTGCCCGCGAACTAGTCGGCGCGGAGCTTGTCTGGGGAGAATGCGCAGGAATTATCGTCGAGGTTGAAGCTTACGCGGCGGTTAACGATGAAGCCGCGCACACTTTTACGCGCCCGAGCGCACGCGCGTTCATCGAACGTAACAAACCCGGCGCAGCGTATGTCTATTTCAACTATGGCGTGCACTGGATGCTGAATGTGCTCGTGAAAGGGGAGGCAAATGGTTTCGTTTTGATCCGTGCGCTCGAACCGCGGCGCGGAATCGCGCTCATGAAGAAGCGCCGCGGCGTAGATGATATTCACAAACTCTGTTCTGGCCCTGGCAAACTTACCCAGGCACTGGACATTACTGGGCGTGATCATGAAATGAATCTGTGCGGCGATCCGCGCCATGGGTTCAAGGAGCGCGCGACCGAAGGTCTCGATGTTGTGGCCGATGCGCGTATCGGGATTACGCGCTCTGCGCATCATCCATGGCGCTTCACTTTGCGCGGAAGTGAGTTTGTGAGTGTGCCGGTCCGACTGTACCGGCGGTCTATAACCGCCTAATATCCGTCGCTACTGATGCCGTTTCAGCGCTCACTGAGCGCCACTACAGTTCATTGACTCGCATTGCGATTGATCGAAGTTCTTGGCTCAAGTGAATCGAGACAAACAGCGCGTCCTTCTCGGTATGAGCGGTGGAGTTGACTCTAGCGTGGCCGGATATTTATTGCGCGAGCAAGGTTATGAGGTCGTCGGCGTGACCATGAAAGTCTGGCCGCAGGATTGCATCTCGCGCGCGGAGGACAAGTGCTGCGGCCCGCAAGCGGTGGCCGATGCCCGCTCGGTCGCGCACTCGTTAGGCATTCCGCATTACGTGGTCGATGAAGCGGATCAATTCGACCGACTCGTAATCGATTATTTCTCGAGTGAGTATCAAGCTGGCCGGACGCCAAATCCATGCGTGATATGCAATGAAAAGCTCAAGTTCGGAAATCTCTGGAGCAAAGCGGTCGCGCTGGGCTGCGATTATATCGCGACCGGGCATTACGCGATCATCGAGCATCATGCGGACCGTGCTGCTCTGCGAAAAGGCGTCGATTCACGCAAAGATCAGTCGTATTTCTTGTTTAGTTTGCGACAGCCGCAGCTTCGGCGCGCTCTGACACCGCTCGGCAAAATGCCGAAAGCGCAAATTCGCGAGATCGCGCGCTCGTTAGGCCTAAAGGTCGCGGACAAGGTCGACAGTCAGGAAATCTGTTTTGTGCCTGGAAACGATTACAAGGCGTTCCTGCGTTCCCGTCTTGGCGAAAACAAGTTTCACCGCGGCGAGATTTATGATGTCGATGGAAATTTTGTCGCCGAACATGAGGGAATCGAGCTCTTCACCATAGGTCAACGCAAAGGATTGCCAGGCGGTTCAGCGCGGCCGCGCTTTGTCATCGATCTCGATCCGCAAAACAATCGGGTTATCGTCGGAGACGCGAATGATTTGATTGCAGACGAGTTCGAAGTCGATCGGGTGAATTGGATCGATCCGGACGCTTCGAATGATATTGTCGATGTAACAGTGAAGATTCGATACAGCCATCCGGGCACGCCAGGGACACTCACGCCACTTGAGAATGGACGCGTGCACTTTCGGTTGCACGAACCGCAAAGAGCCGTGACCCCTGGGCAAGCTGCTGTTTTCTACGATAGCGATCTAGTGCTGGGTGGCGGTTGGATTTGCCGGCAGGCCACTCCCGTGTTCGCCTAACTAATGGCCGGACAGGTTCTACTTGCGCTCAGCGCTTTTCCGGACGCAGAGACCGCGAATCACGTCGCGCACACGCTAGTTACCGAAAAGTTCGCGGCATGTGCTAACATCATTCCGGCTGTTCACTCGATCTATCGCTGGAAGGAAAAGATCGAAACCGCCGGCGAAGTGATCGTCTTTTTCAAGACCACGCAAGATCGACAGAAGGCATTTCAGGATAAACTGCGCTCGCTTCATCCATACGAGCTCCCTGAGATCATCTACGTCAAGATCGACAAGGGCTTGCCCGATTATTTGCGCTGGGTCGCTGAGGGCTGCGCCAGCTAATTTGCACGTGCGGCTTTTCGCCCTGCGCCGAAAATGGCAGCGCCTATGGCATTAGCAATCACGGTCACGCTGATGATTTTGGCCGCGAAAATCAGCCGACTCGGTACATCGATGATTGGATAGACAGTGAAGAAGATCGCCAGTAGAGAGACAGCGAAGCCGCAGATCGCGGCGATTCGCAACCAAAGTCGTGCACCTTGTCGCACAGCGCTCGCGCCGGCAATCGGGATAGCGAACAGAACAAGATAAACGATTCCATAGAAAACGTTGGCGGCGTTGTCCACGAGTTGAAATGCCTCCTGGATTCCAGCGCCGATTTGGCTCGCTATCGCGATTACGAGCGTGATGGTGCCCACGAAGAAAATCGAATTGATCGGCGTTTTGTAGCGGGGGTGTAAGCGCGAGAACCAATCCGGCAAAAGCCGGTCCCAGCCAGCAACCATCGGCAGTCGCGAGCTGCCTGTGAGATGAACGCTTGTCGCTGAAATCGATCGAACCGTCATCATCAAAATCCCCACTGAAGCGATGGCGCCAGCAATCGGAAAAGAACGGAAGCCCAGTCGCAATGTTTGGGGCACTGGACCGATGAGATCGATTTGATTGTTTCCGACGAGAGCCAAAACGGAGCTGGTGCCAAAAATGAACATCAGTGCGATCAATGGCGAGGCGATCATGACTGAGCGGCCGATATTGCGCGCCGGGGCGCGCGCTTCTCCTGCGAGAATCGCGACGTACTCAAATCCGCTCAGCCCGCCAACGGCCAGTTTGCTGAAGATGTTGAAACAATAAAAAATCGACATCGCCGGCGCGGCGATCTGCAGCGGATGATATTGCTTTAGCTCCCCGCGCGCGAGACTGACGAACGGTAAAACGATGAGAGCGCCGTAGGCCAGGAACATGGCAAATCCACCGGTATTGTGCACCCATTTCCCTAACGACAAGCCACGAATCCCGGTCCAGCCAAGGCCGGCGACGAGTGCGCAACTGATGAACGACACGCACAGTTTGCTGTTCGGCATCCAGGCCGCACCGATGGCGTAGGAGAGATTCGTTGTCACAAACATTCCGCCCAAAGCAATCACGGTGACGGAGAGAAGCCAGAGGTTCCACGCCACCATGAATCCGGCAAACTCGTTGAAGCCGAGTTTCGCCCATTGGTAAAGACCACCCTCGAGTGGCATGAGACGGTTCAAATAAATGACGACCGCGGCTTGTGGAATGTAAAACAGCAAAATCGCGAGCAACCAGAAAAAGAGATGCGACGTTCCAAGCTTGGCCGCGGTGCCGACCCAGCTCGAGCCGACCACAAAGACAATCTGGGTCAGAACGAGGTCGAACAAGCCGAGCGGCTTTTTTAATGCAGTGCTGCGGTCTTCGACCTTGCGTTCGGCGCGATTCAGGTCAGTTGTCACGGGCCACCTACCGGCGAAGTTATTGTCGATCTAACGTTGCTCTTCGGTAGTCGATTTTTTCGGCGGCGGCTCATTGCGAAATTCACGGTGTCGAATTTTTCCGCCGGCATAGGCGATGTAACCGCCCATCCCCAGAGTCGCTACGCCAAACAAAATCACGGCAATTGCGAGTGGCGTAGAAGATTTGGGCCATTTGATCGGCAGGGCGATGGCGACCGCGCTCAGAAGAGCCAGCGCGTAGAAAAAATAGATGAGATCTTCGGCGCGATCTTTGTGCTCGGCCAACCAGGCTTGTCCATCTCTGTCTGCCATTGATATAACGGGATTTTCGGCTTGTTCTCCATATTCATAGACCGGCCAGGCTGAGGCGGCGCAAATGAGGACAATGATTAATGTTGCGATTTGGGCGCGGCGGCTCTTTAAAAAAAATGCGATGATCAGTCCGACCCAGCCCATTGCCAAGCCGTAGGTGGGCAACGGATTGATCAAAACGTGGATGTATTCCGGTTGACGCAAATCCCGCAGGAGCGTCTCAATCATGGCGTAGTGATCTGCGTACTATTCCGGGAGAATAATCTGTCATTTTGTTGTAATTCGTCTGGTACCTGTTTTGTCTCGATTGTTGGAACATACTTCTTCCAATTGGAAATGATAAAGTGCCACCATTCTGTGTGGAGACCGTAGAATCCGCTGCGTCCCATCGCCTTCTGCAAGAGAATCAGGTGTGATCTGGTGATCGGATCCGTTCCTTGGTAATGAAGCATCGCCGCCGGAGTGAGCTCGTCGAAATCGGTAGGCATCCGGACAAAGTGATTGCAAGCATCGGTCAGAGTCGCATCGACAGCGACACCCCAAGTGTGCATCGAACCGGCCCCGGTTTCCGGGTTCGCGACATAATCATTATTGCGGGCCACTTGCCAAAGCTGCGCTTGCACGGATTTCGGTCGATACGCATCCCAGATTTTTAGTCGGTACAGGTAACGCCCTAGAAATGCCTGTGCTCTGACTAAACGCGACGCTACTTCGGGACGCACCAAAGCCGGAGTGCCACGCGAATATAACGCGCGTCCGGCGAGATTATTTGGACCACTGTAGCGCAACTCGATTACGATTGTCGGGTCAACCGATTTAATATCGACCAGCGGGATGGCAGCCTGTGCGGCTGCTGACTCGAGTGCCATTATGCTCAACACAATTGCGATGAAGCGATCGCTGAACCATTTCATTTGTCTGAGCAATCAGTGCGCAGTTGCGACTGCCGGAGCGTCTGTCTTTGCAATGCGTTCGATCAAAAGTCGAGCACTATTCTCAGGAACGGTGAAACGCAATTCCACGTTCGAAGTGCCCTGCCTTTGGATCTCCGGCGGTTGCGAGTAGAGCAACAATTCGGAATCTGCCAAACGCAACCAGCGCTGCGGAGCGTCGTGCAAATTACGGGCAAGATCCGCCGCACTTTTGGACGAATTTAATTTCAAGAGCAATTTGGCTTTCACCGGGTTTTGCAATGTCACCGCAAAGCCGAGCAATTGTGAAACATCGAGCAGATCGCGCGCGAAGATTGGATGAAAGACCCGCGAGAGGTCGGGCGGATTGCGCGAAATGAGTCGCAGCGCGCTCTCCCGATCGAGCGCCTGAAAACGATCAAAAAGCTGACCGGTGATTTTCAGGTCCGGCTTCATTCCGAGCCGGACACGGACCAGTTCGTCCACTTCATCTGGCGCTCCGACGGCGAGTGTAGTAGGACCAACCCGCGCAACGGTGAATCCCGGTGGCCGTTCCCAAACCGGCAAACCGCTGATGGTGCGCTTTTGGAAAGTCTTGTCTTCCGCGATTCTGAGAATGGCGCGGGAAACGTCTCGGCGCGCCTCGATCAAGACGAACTCTCGCGTTTTCTCCGGCTGTTCCGTGGTGACTGCACGAGTGATGCGGGCGGCGTCGTGAGGCAAGTTCAATCCCGGAGTCAGGGCTGCAGCCCCGATCAGGCCCGACCAGATTTTTGGCCAAATTTCCGTTTGATCGTTGCGCCACCGTTTCGCGAGATCGGCACGTTCAAACTGGTCGGTATTGATCGACAAAATCGCATCTGTCTCTTGCGGCAACCATTCGCGCTTGTGCGGAGATTGGAATGCAACAGGTAGAATGATCGCGAGCAGTGCGAGGACGGAAATGACGCTGAAATAGAATTTTCGCAGCTCCTGTTTGTCGATTTGGCTGGAGAGCAACGCCAGCTCGGCGCGGTGCTGCAAATGCCGATTCACGGCCTCATGGCGGCGATGCGCCTCGGTGAGCAGATGCGGCGCACTTGGCGGTGCAATTCCCTGCGCGGCGAGATGACGCCCAATATTCAAATACGCGGGATTTTTCCGTTCCTCAACTGTTTGATGATGGGCGCGCGCTTCTCGGACTGCTTCCTGTTGTACGCGGACGTTCTCGGTCAGTGTCCGGTCGCGCGCTTCAAATTCCGTCCGAACGCGTTCCATGTTTTTTTCGACAACTGAAAGTTCAGCTTGGGCGACGATCAGTTTTTCTTTGGCAAGCCGAGCAGCATCTGCGCTGCCGAGCCGGGCCCGGACAAGTTCCGCCCGCTCTTCCGGAAGGAGGGCACGACGCGCGCCGATGTTCGTTGATTGCGGTTCGAGATCAGGGGGCGGAGGATTCAATGCCCGCAGATCAGACAGTTGCTTTAACAGGTAACGATCAGCAGCGTCGTTCTCCTGAATCCGGCGCTCGACCGCAGCCAATTCGCGTTCGCAGAGGTCGACTGTGTTCTTTGCTTGATTGCGATGCTGGAGGAGCGGCTTCTTCTCTGCTTCCAACTTCGCAACGGCAGCATTTTGTTCGCGCGTATTTTG
>WNFX01017722.1_pt1 | contig 10741 bp, 12 predicted proteins | sample 5400111 | NCBI WGS metagenome assembly WNFX01 (sample SAMN13153363, study PRJNA577476) | soil metagenome | isolation source: 40 cm soil or saprolite under grassland replicate 1 | place: USA:California | collected 2016-06-15
CCCCCGTGTAGGAGGGACTGGCGGCTACGCTCTCGGCGAATGGGCGACGAGCAACGCGTCTCCTGGCAGGAGCTCCTCGCGCAGAGCCGCGACGACTTCGAGGCCGGCACCGACTTCACCCTCGCCGTTACTTTTCGATTCGTTGGTTGACGCGTACCTGCTTATCAACACACGCCAGAACGGAGGAAAGCCTCTACAGAAAATGAGAGTCTTGGTTTTAACGGATTATTATCCTCTGAAATTGTTATTGGGCCAAATGTCTGTTTTGATCGGACAGGAGTGGCTCGCACTGCGCGCAAGGCACTTGGTCAAGCACGACGCCGCTCGCCCTGGAATCGAGGCACTCGCCAAAGCGTTGATCGAAAGACGAGAGCTAAGCGGCACAGAGGCGTGCAAGGTAATCGTTGAGGCAAAGCGCCGTCGCGCATCCCTGCTTATGGCTAAGCATTCTCCAGCTGCTCTCCCCGAATATACCTCGTCGCAATTGCGGCAATGATTACATGGGCGTTTCATTGGGCGTCTCGTCGTTGCTGTCGCGGACCGGGAAATCCGTTTTGACGCCAGCGGCTTCCGTATCCGTCGCGACACGGTAGGAGAGCCGTGTCGTTGCCACGCAGTTGCCGAATAATCCTCGAAAAAGGCCATTCCCGCGCGCCAGTGCCCGAATTTCTGCGTTTTGGCAGCCCGGCAAGGCCCAGGGGGACAGCGGGGCGAGGCTCCCGGCGATTCTAGCGGGCAAAATAGAAGGCCGCCCGTCGACGGCCTTCGATGGTGGTCTGGATTTTCTTTCGCGTCTTTAAGCGAAAGCAACATGCCCGGCCTTGCTAAGCCACGCCCGGCCAAGCCAAGCCATGCCCAACGACACCACGCCGTACCATTCTTTGCTGTGTACTTCGGAACCTTGGCGTCCCAAGGTTGACCGAGGCGAATGCAGAATCCATTTCGCACCGCTGTGTGGGCGCTGGCCGTAGTGAACGGCTCTTTGGCCTCTATCTTGGGCACTGGCCTCTCTTGGGTGCTCTTCGGTTTTTTCTGCATTGCGCCCACATCATGCGCCGTCGCTCTGCGCCTCTACATGATAACAGCCGCTTTGAGAGCGCTGGCTTCACGATTCGCCGCGAAGAAGCACACGACTTCGTCCAGAGGAATCTCACGATCGATTAGCAAATCAGTTCGCACAGCTCCCTGACTGAGAAGCTCGAGCGCTTGCCGTACATAGCTTGGCCGATGATGAAAGACGCCGAAGAGCGCGATCTCCTCGTAATGGATTCGGTGCGTATCGACCTCTGCTTTCGATCCGGCAGCGCAGCCACCAAAAAGGCAAATCCTCCCGCCCTTCCGCACCAGGCGCACGCTCAGCGCCCAGGTTTCGGCTTTTCCGACGGCTTCGATCACACCATCCGCGCCGCGCTCGCCCGCAGTCCGTCGACGAACGGCCGCGACTCCATCTGGTTCCGCGACGAGATCGATCACTTCGTCAGCACCGGCCGCGATCGCGAGCTGAAGCCGCTCTGCGTTGCGTCCTAGCACGAGCACGCGCGCTCCGCCTGCTTTGAGAGCGCAAATCAAGAGCCGCGCCATGTTACCGGCGCCGATCAATGCGATCGTTTCGCCCGGTCGAAGCCGCATCTTATCAACTGCATGCAACGCGCACGCGAATGGCTCAGCCAGCGCGGCGGCGCTGAAGCTCATACCTTCCGGCAACGGATGAACGTTGTGTCGTGTGATGTGCGCGGGAACGCGAATGTATTCGGCATACGCGCCGTTTAGCAGTTCGAGATTGTCGCACAGCTCCGGCGTGCCTCGTTCGCAAAAGAAACAATGATCACAAGGCGCCGAGTTCAGAACCACGACTCGTTGGCCTTCTCGCAGAGTTGTCAGATCCGAACCAACTTCACTAATAACTCCCGCCATCTCATGTCCAAACGGCGACGGCGTGCGCGCTAGTAAAACCGGATGGCCTTGCCGATATGCTTTGAAGTCCGTCCCGCACGTGAGCGCGGCCTTGATCTTAACAACGATCTCGCCTGGTCCTGCTACCGGAACGGGCGCATCTACCAGGCGCAGATCCCCGGGTCCGTAATACATCACCGTTCTCATCGATGCGTTAGCACTCGTGCTCATGCTCGTAATCGTGTTCGTACTCGGATGAGTGTCTTGCGCTCGTAATTTCGAATCCACGTAGGTTCGTTGAGAAGCGGCTGTAGCGACGCCGCTCTGTCGGCGTAGAGAGCGTTAACCTATCAAAACGCGTGGAACGGCGACAGAGCGCCGTCGCTACCACAATCATATCTCTCCCGGAGTCATGATAGCTTTGAGAATGGCGCGGCTTTCGATAGCAGCAAGCGCCTCAGAAAACCGCTCCAACGGAAACGTGTGTCCGGTCATCCGCGCCACACGAACGGAGCCATTCGCCAGCAGTTTCAGCGCTTCTTCCAGATCGGCCGGCGAAGCAGAATACGAAGTCACAATATTGAGCTCGCGGTAGTAGAGCTGATTCCAATCCAGCGTGACATCGGAGTCGGGATGGAGACTGGCAAAGACGAGGCACGTCCCGCCCGCGCGTAACCACGACAACGCCGTCGGAACAAGTGGCGGATTTCCCGCTGTTAGAAAGACGGCATCCGTGCCGCGACCGCTCGTCATCGAGGCGAGCGATTCTTCGAAATCGGGTTCGGAGCCGGCAAATGTTGCGCTCGAGCCTAACGAGTCTGCCAACTCGCGGCGAGCTCGGTCGAGATCGAGGCCCATACACTTACCACCTGCGTGGCGGATCAATTGCATGAACAGTAGACCGATCGAACCTAAACCAACCACAACGACGACATCCGACGGTTGGATAGCCGCGCGCTTTACCGCGCGCACGCAGCAACCTAAAGGCTCCATGAAAGAAGCCTCATTGTTGCTAAGCGTATCCGGAATGTGAAACGCGACGCTTTCCACGTGCTCCGCCGGCACACGCACAAACTCCGCAAAACCACCTGGGTCGAGGTTGTTTTTTTTGAACTGCGCGCACATCGAAACATTTCCATGCCGACAGTAATGACATCGACCACACGGAACGTGATGCGCTACGACCACGCGATCGCCCACATGAAACTTCGCAGACTCCGATTCCACCACGCGGCCAGCCACTTCATGACCTAAGACGACCGGCTCCTCCAACGGTTGAAAACGAATCTTATGCACATCCGAAAAACAAACTCCGCAGGCTGTGACTTGGAGAAGAAGCTCGCCCTCCCGAAGCGCAGGCCGGGGAATCTCCTGCACGCGGAATTTGTGATCTCGAGAAACCAGCGCCTTCATCATCCGTAGCTTGTCACTGGTCACGTGTCACTCATAACTTCTTCAAATGCTTTTACGAAACAAGCGCCTTCATCGAGAGAGCGGGAGCGAGCGTTCCTCCATTTGTGCTGGTCTTGCGTTCATTAGGCAGCGCCACAAGAGCAAAATCAAAAACGCCAAGCTCGTTTGCGTAAGAGGCCGGCGACCAAGCCACGATCCAGCAGATCAAATCGCGAATCGTCATCCCGCGCTTCACAAAGCGCGTCGCATCTAACTCCACTACTTGATCGGTAAATTCGCGCAGCGGAATTCCGAGGAACGGCCACGCGCCGCCTGCCCGCAGCCGGACGTCGACCAGATGCACGTAGCCGATTTCATCAATCACGATCGGCGTGGTACGCTCGCCTGAGATCCAGCTCTGTCGAAAAATCGTATGCTTTGCCGGATTATCCCTGGCGCAAAGCTTCTGCGGATCGCCGAGATTGACGATCAGCTCCATCGTCCCGTCTGGCAGAATCATATTGCGCCATCGCGTCGGTAAATAACCACGCGCCATCCAAAGATGTTCGACATGCGGCGCCAAAACCGGCGAAACCAGGCGGATGTGATGACTCAACACGAACCCAAGAGTGACCCACGAACATTTCCGACGTCAAGCTACGCCGATCACAAATTGGACGTCGCGCGCCGCCGTTTAACTACTTTTTTTATTTTTTTACCTCGCCGTCCAACAGCGGTGCGCGTGGGTTGCTGCGGAAGCCTCACGCAATAGTGCGCATGGCCGTGAAGATTCGCACGAGCCCAATCACATCGGCAACGCTCAGCTTGGTAGCGGCGCCCCACTTGTCCAAAAATTCATCCCATCATATGCGCATTTCGTGACGCATAACCGAATGGGACTGAAAGCGATCGGCCTTTTTTGAGGGTGGGACTCTCAGGTTAGCTTCGATTTCCCTTGGGAGTCCCACTAGCCGATTTTTCTCCGCGTCGCAACGTCGTCAACTTTTCATCCGCATGCACAACGAAAGATGCATCTTTACGAAGTAGGACCGCGCAAAGACCGCCGCGGCGCCGATCTAATCTCCGATGCGCTGCCATTCGGTCGGCTGTGGTATGGCGAGCCCGATGCAATCGGCAAGCGAAGCATTCTTTGGGTTAGGCCATTAGCGCGATCACCCCGAATCGCTCGCGCCCTTTCGGAACTTGATATGATTCTGCCCTCTGATTGCGCGAATTCAAACCGCAGGAAACAAATCTTCCGAACTACGCCGCTTGGGAAATTCAACGAGTGATGAAGCTGGAATGTGACACTGATCGAAATCAGACCGCACCGTTGCGGTTGGGGATCAGGATTTATGCATTAGCCCGGTTAAGGGCGCAACGGCTTAGCCTTGAGCCCCTTACTTCACGGTTGCCGATAGTAATGGACAATTCGGCGGAACAATCAGCCGAATCGCCCGCGGTACCGCTTCATATCGGACGCTCGAAAACCGTACCGGCTCGCCATCCAGGTTAACCGGAATCGCTTCTTCGGGATGGACCTCGGCCCACGGGGTTTGCCAATAGGAGATATACTCGCCATCCGGTGAAAGCTCTTGCAACTCTCGCGCGGCGGTGAGCAACGCGATCGCCGGTATATGACGAACGACTAGCACATCGAGCAAACCGTCGTCAATACGTGCGCGGGGAGTGACTTGGACACTGCCGCCGGTCTGGCGCCCATTCCCGACGATCGCCACCGGGCCGCTGCCAGTGATTTCTCGATCCGGCAAGGTTAGCCTTCCGTGATATTGATGAACGTTTATCGCCAGAATTGCACCCATCACGGCGTACGCGGCAGGGCCAAGCAGGCGTTTGAGTTCCGGCGGAGTGGTCGCTGTGACCTCGGCGCCGAAGCCAACGCTGGCTGCGTTTAGGAACCAGTGCTCATTGGCCTTACCGACGTCGATTGGTACCCCCTGACCTTCCATACACAGCGCCAGCGCCTCCTCGGGATCACGCGGAATGCCGCATCCGGTTGCGAAGTCATTCGCGGTCCCTAGTGGCACCACTCTCAAAACAGGCCGCGCAACCGTGGGGAGATCCATTAAACCGTGAACCACCTCGTTCAGTGTACCGTCCCCACCCGCAGCAATCAGCAAATCCACTTCGCCTCCTTCCGCCACAAACCGCCTTGCGTCTCCTTTTTCCCAAGTCACTCGCACTTCGATGCTATGCCCGACTGCTCGTTGCCGCACAACTGCGGTCCGGAGCGCGTCATTGCCGACCACTTTGCCGTTGAGGATCAACTGAACTTTTCTACTCCTCGGCTTGGCATCCATGGATCGTTCCTTTAATTTGCCCCTCCGCTCTTTCTAGACCACCGCGGGTTCCACGCCGGAATCGGATTTTGCCACGCGGCTGCTTCTTCCAGTGTCCCGGGTTCTCCCATAAGATAGTATCGAGGCACAAGGTGGAGACCGGCGACAAGATTCTCGTGCCAGCAACGAAGATCGTTCGCCCGTTGGAATTAATGGCTGAAATACAGCCCCAACTTCAACCGGCTTTGCTGAGATTGTCAGCGATGATTTCCCAGTACCGTTTCACGCGGCGGGATTCTGCCTGTTTTGCGCTCCACATCGCAATGACAAAGTGATATGATGCGACTTTCGTGACATCGATGACTCGACACGATGAAGCCAACGACCCCTGAGCGTTTCGCAGTGGAGGCGATTGTTGCCGCTGCTGCGCTGATTCTGGCGATGACCGCGCAAGCGCTTCCGCTGAGTTACCTGGTTGAGCTGGAGCGGGCGAAGATTGAGCCCGCCACCAAATTGTTCCAGCAGGAATGTGGCGGCCACGCCGTCCAGAAGCAAACGGCGGCACGTCGGGCACGAATGCAGCAGGACCTTCAGTGGGCGCAGGAACAGCTGAAGGCGGTAGCGCAATGAGTATCCCTGAGGGAATGATCGCCAACAAAGTTGCCGCGACACCCTGCCGTGGCTTGTCTCTTTCTCGTTAGGCGTACGAATCGAGGAGCACGGTATGTCGGAAACTCATCTATGGAAATCACCACAGATTGTCCCTGCACTCGCTTACGACGATGTGCCCAAAGCTGTCGAATGGCTCACCCGTGTCTTCGGCTTTCGCGAGCGCACTGAGGCGCGTCTCACAGGAGTAGGCTGGGTGTTAACGTGGATGGAAATAGGAGATGGCCTCATTCGCCTCGGTACCGTTGGGGGACACGATCTGCGCAGTCCCAAGAGCATCGGTGGGGTTAGTCAATCCCTAAGGGTCTACGTTGACGACGTTGACCAACACTTCGAGCGGGCAAAAGCTGGCGGCGCAACTATCATTTCCGAACTTGAGGACAGGTTCTCGGGCGGCCGCATCTATCGAGCCGAGGATTACGAGGGGCATCGTTGGGAGTTTTCACAGAGCGGCCGCGAGCTAGCCGCGAAAGATTGGAAACTACCGGATGGCGTCAACAGGAATGGATAGTGCGCGCCTAACCAATGCAGCCAACCGCCCCATGCAAACTTATGAAGTCCGTCCGCGCAAGGATCATCGCGGCTTCGATCTGATTTCCGATGCGCTGCCATTCGGAAAATTGTGGTATGGCGACGCGAACGCCATCGTCAACGCAATCGGCTACGCGATGCACGACAGCCGATCCGCCGATGCTGTGATTCGCGTTTACGATTCAGCGGGCAACGTGATCGAGGTGCATTAGCAAACAAAGCGTGCCTCGAACTTCTTTTTACTTCCTAATTTCTTCTGTTATCGAACTTCGATGTCAGTCGCTCCAAAAGAGACCGCAAAGTCTTCGCTCGCAGCGATGATGTCGATCGAGGAGATACGGCGATGTTTTCCGGCGCTTGCGCGCACTCATCTCGGTCATCCGGTAGCCTATTTCGATGGACCCGGCGGAACGCAAGTGCCACAGGCGGTGGTGGAAGCAATGAACGATTATCTTTATCACCATAACGCCAATACGCATTGGGCGTATCCGACAAGCGCGGAGACTGACGTGATTATCGACTCTGCCCGGAGTGTGCTGGCCGATTTTCTCAAAGCCGGACCGACCGAAATCGTGTTTGGCGCCAACATGACGACGTTAACCTTTCATCTCGCGCGCTCTCTCGGCCGCGGCTGCAGGCGTGACGACGAGATCTTGGTTACGGAGCTGGACCATCATGCCAATATCGAGCCCTGGCGGAGGCTGGAGAATGAAAGAGGTGCAAAGCTGCGGATAGTTAAAATGATTCCTGAAACCGGCAAGCTCGATTGGGATGATTTTTCCCGACTGTTGACCAAGCGCACAAAGCTGGTCGCAGTCGGCGCAGCATCGAACGCTCTCGGCACGATCAACGATGTGCGCCGCGCCGCCGAAATGGCGCACTCGTTAGACGCGCAAATCTTTGTCGACGCTGTCCATTACGCTCCGCATGAGTTGATTGATGTGCACGATTGGAATTGCGACTTCCTGGCTTGCTCTGCTTATAAGTTTTATGGCCCGCACATCGGAATTCTCTATGGTCGGCACGACCTGCTCGGGTCGCTTGATTTTCCGAAACTGATCCCGGCACCCGATTCGGCGCCGGAACGGGCAGAGACCGGCACCCAGAATCATGAAGGAATCGCAGGCGCGGCCGCTGCGGTTGATTTTCTGGCCTCCCTCGGTGCGGGCTCGACGCGCCGCAAACGTCTGCGTGCTGCGTTCCAGCAACTACACGAGCGCGGCGACGCATTAATCAAACAACTCTGGAATGGGCTGAGGGAAATACAGCGTGTCCGCCTCTACGGACCGCCGCCCGACGCGCAGCGCACGCCGACGATCGCGTTCACTGTGGAAGGCGTATCGTCGACAGAGGTGGCGAAAAAGTTGGCGGCGCAAGGAGTTTTCGTCTCACACGGCGACTTCTACGCGCTGACAGTCATCGAGCGACTGGGCCAAGCTCCGCACGGATTGGTTCGCGCCGGCTGTGCCTGCTATACCACAGCGGAAGAGGTAGACCGGTTACTCGCTGGTGTGCGCTCGTTGTAATCAGGTGCTGACCACGCGCGGCTTGTCAGGGATCGACGCCCAATTCCTCAGAATCTCTACATTAATATAATGCGGCAATGTGATCGAAACACACGAGCACACAGGGTAGCATACAACCCTAGCGGGCCGCGTTGCCGATGTTAAGCGCGGAGCGAACTCCTTCGAAGAGAACGCGGAAGCGATCGGGACACTTGTTATGACGTTTTCATCTCAGCGCATTGTGTTATCCAGCTCGAAACTTCGCCCACTTTACCGCAAGCAGGTCCCAATGGTAACGGCGCGGCGCCTGCGGCGGAGGAACTTGGTCCCCCAAAAATTGTATACATCCGACCGCCAAATGAACGAACGTAGTTTCTTGGCCGAGCTGAAGCGGCGCAACGTTTACAAAATTATCCTGTGACGTGGACACAAGTTTATGACCCCGCTGGGCACTGGTGGCTGTCAACGCTGATCGCCGCTCTGCCGATCATTGTTTTGTTAGGCCTTCTTGCCGGATTGAAGGTGCGAGCGCATCTCTGCGCCATTGCCGGGGCCGCCACGGCTGTGATCGTTGCGATCGTGGCTTTCGAAATGCCCGCCGTGCTTGCGGTGAGCAGTTTTTTTTATGGCGCCGCTTTTGGCCTGCTCAAGATCGTCTGGATCGTCATTGCGGCGGTCTTTCTCTACGACATTTCGGTCGCGACCGGCCAATTCGAAATCATGAAGCAATCTGTCGCAGCCATCACGCCGGACCGGCGTTTGCAACTTTTGCTGGTGGCGTTCTGTTTTGGCGCGTTCATTGAAGGCTGCGCCGGATTTGGCGCGCCGGTTGCGATCGCCGGCGCGTTCATGATCGGGCTTGGGTTCAAGCCGTTCCAGGCCGCGGTTCTGAATTTGATCGCAAATACCTCACCGGTGGCATGGGGCGCGATCGGAACGCCTGTTCACACTTTGGCGGCTGTGACCTCGCTGAACGAAAGCGATCTGAATGCGATGATTGGCCGCATCCTTCCAATCACCGCGCTCATTGTTCCTGTGTGGCTGGTCCGGACGATGGTGAGTTGGAAGGAAACAATTGAAGTTCTGCCGGCGATCCTGGTGGTGGGCGGTTCTTTCGCTGCGACGCAGTGGTTCTGGGCGAATCACATGGACAGCAATCTGGTGGATATTTCCGCGGGCGTTGTCTCCCTGGTTGTGACGTTGCTTTTCCTGCGAGTGTGGCGGCCGAAAAGAATTTGGCGGTTTCCTGGTGAAGCGGGCGTCGATGCATCGTCTGCGCGAGGTTCCATCAAACATTATTCAGGTCGACAAATTGCGAGAGCGTGGATGCCTTTCGCGATTCTATCGATTTTCGTTTTGTGCTGGGGACTTCCTTCAATCAAGACCGCGCTTAATCAGGCCACGACTCCGTCGTTCAAAGTCGTCATGGCCGATGGCAAGCCGCGCCCCGGTCCGCCCGGATGGGACTGGCCGTATCTGCACGGGAAAGTTTCACGAACGGCGCCGGTCGTAGCGAATCCAACGGCTGAAGCTGCGCGATTCGATTTCAATTGGCTTACCGCGACTGGAACCGGCTGTCTTCTTGCTGCGATCCTGGCCGGGCTTTTGCTTGGACTCGGATTCAGCCAGATCTTCGGCATTTTCGGCAAAACGCTGGTCCGATTGCGCTTCGCGATCATCGCGATGACCTGCATGCTCGGCATCGGTTACGTGACGCGATACTCCGGTATGGACGCGGTCCTGGGGCTGGCATTTACGCGCACCGGTTGGCTGTTTCCGTTTTTCGGCACTTACATCGGATGGCTTGGCGTGGCACTGACCGGCAGCGACACCGCCTCAAACGCGCTGTTTGGCAGCTTGCAGAAAATCACCGCACAGCAACTAAACCTCAGCGCGATTCTGATGTGCGCGACCAACAGCGCCGGAGGCGTGATGGGCAAGATGGTTGATGCGCAATCGATTTGCATTGCCACCGCGGCAACGAATCAGGTTGGGAACGAAGGCTCAATCTTTCGATTCCTGTTCTGGCACTCAGTGGCTCTGGCAGCGATCGTCGGGATAATCGTGACGATGTACGCGTACGTTCTGCCGCAATACATTCCGAACGGGTTGAATTTCATTCATTGAACGGTATGGCGCCCGAGTCTGCCTCAGAACTAAAGTTCGAGATTGCCAGTGCGGTTTTGTTCAACGGTTCCTCTTCTTTCGCCTCTGCTCTTTTCTCTCGGTGGGTTTTTTCCGGAAGTGCGTACTCCGAGAACTTCTCATCATCCACAATCGTCTTAATCACTTCGCCGATGTCGTAGCGCAATAGCCAATCGACCACGTCCGCAAGTACGATTCAAAACTCCAAATTGAACTTCTGCAAGCCTATCGACCTGATAAGTTCAAGACCCCAGGGACACAGATCAATCTCGGCGTTAAACAGGACATCTTTGTCCTGACCTAGGA
>WNFX01007420.1_pt1 | contig 10738 bp, 10 predicted proteins | sample 5400111 | NCBI WGS metagenome assembly WNFX01 (sample SAMN13153363, study PRJNA577476) | soil metagenome | isolation source: 40 cm soil or saprolite under grassland replicate 1 | place: USA:California | collected 2016-06-15
ACGATGGTCTGCGCGCAGGTGATGGGCAACGATGTCACGATCATGCTGGGCGGCCAGGCCGGCAACTTTCAGCTCAATGTAATGCTGCCCGTGATTGCGTACAACCTGCTCCAGAGCATCACCCTGTTGGCCCGGGTGGCCTCGGTCCTGGCCGACAAAGCGATCGCCGACTTCGCCGTCAACCAGGCCCGCACGGCCGATCTTGTTGATCGCAACCCGATTATGGTCACCGCGCTGAACCCGGTCACGGGCTACGAGATGGGGGCCAAGATCGCAAAACGGGCCTATGCCGAGGGCAGGAAGGTCAAGGATGTTGCGGCCGAAATGACCAAGTTGACGCCTGGAGAGTTGGACCGACTCCTGAATCCCAGGGCGATGACCGAAGGAGGGATTTTTAAATAGCGGGAAGTGGTTTCTTGATGCGGCTTCGTCCCTACTCTGCTGCAAAGAGCTCGTCCACCAGGACCGAGCCGTTGTGGTGGATCACGTTACGAGAGACGCTGCCGTCGTGGTACACATGACGCACGCTCCGGCAGCCACAAGCATAATACAGCCCTTCGGTGACGAGCGCCTCTCCGTCACCATCCTCGTATTGTTCACTGTCCACGATCCGCCCGCACGGAGCCTGCTGGCTCTTCAAGCTGCTCGTGAGAAGCATGGTTAACCCCCTTGCCGCGTGGCCGATACCGCGTCATGGGTCACAACACCGTTTTCTGTCTGCTTATGCTCCCTCCTCGTCAAACTTCACCCGCCTTGAACCGCGTCGGCGCCCTCATGCCCGCCATTGGACGGCAACGATGCCCACACTTTCTACGGATGCTGGAAATGGTTGAGGGGTTACGAAAAGACGAGCGCGTCCTGTGGTTCATGGACGTCTCCAAACTTGCGAACACAATGTAGGTCTTGCCCATCCACCTGTCAAGGAGTGCTACTTTTAACTTTTCACTTCAGGTCGTCGCCCCTTTTCAGCGACCTGCCAGCTCCCCTTCATCTCTCCTCCGGCGAGTCGGCATCGATGGGGGAACGTGAGGCGGCAATCACCGACCGGTTTGCGCAACGCAGGATCCATCAATTCGTGGATGTCCAGCTTCATTTCGTCTCGAGAGGAAGCCGCCACATCGACAATTCCGGTGTCCATGCGGATGGCGTCTTCCGGGCAGACTTCCACGCAGTATCCGCAGTAGACACAGACTCCGAGATCGATGTCGAAGCGGATCGGATACTTCTCGACATTGGGGTCGGGGTGCTCGCCGGGCACGATGGTAATGCACCTGGCCGGGCACACGGTTTCGCAGAGCATGCATCCCACGCAGCGCGGGGTCCCGTCTTCCCGGACGGTAAGCCGGTGGCGGCTCCGGAATCGGGACGCGAACGGCCTGGGCTCTTCGGGGTACTGAAACGTGACCGAAGCCCGCAGGTGCTCGAGCAGTCCCAGGCGGTGCGCTGCGTGAAGAAAAAGGTTTCGCAGGAAGTGCGCTGAAGTAACCCTGAGTCCGCTGGCGATTTGGGGGATGTAGAGCTTTTCCCAGACAGTCAGCTCACGCCTGCGCAGGACCTTGACGGCCATGGCAACTAGTGAACAAAGGCTAACACCGAAGCGGTCACCAGCACGTTCACCACCGAGATCGGAAACAGCCCCAGCCAGCCGAGCCGCATGAGCTGATCGTAACGGAAGCGCGGCAGCGTCCAGCGGAGCTGCATGAACAAGACGCAAAACATCACGACCTTGATCGAAAAGCTGGCAACCCCCATGAGCACGTAGGTCCACTGGGAGATGCCGAGCGTCGATCCCCACGGGAAGTGGAACCCATCCGGCGCAAGGTACGGCACCTGCCACCCGCCGAAGAAAAGTGTGGCCGCCAGACAGGCGACCAGGATCGTTTCCAGGAAGTCAGCGAGAAAAAACATCCCGAATTTCATCCCGCTGTACTCCACGAAATACCCGATGATTTCCGATTCCCCCTCCGGCAGGTCAAAAGGGACTCTCTTGGTTTCCGCCAGGGCGGCGGTCAGGAACACAAAAAACGCCACCGGTTGCACGACGATGCCCCACAGAGGAATCCAGCCGCCCAGGTGTTTTCCCTGGTGTCGCACCAGTTCCTGCAGGTCCATTGTCCCGTAGATCATGACGATGCCGACGATCGCGATGCCGAGGGAGATCTCGTATGAGATCATCTGCGCAGTCGCCCGCAGCCCGCCGAGCAGCGCGTAGTTGTTGCGGGAGGCAAATCCCGCGAGGATGACGCCGTACACGCCCAGGGAAAGCATCGCAAAGATATAAAGCAGCGCCACATCGATCTTGGCAACCTGGAGCTCGACGACGCGCGTGCCGAGAACGAGGCGGTCGCCGAACGGGATGGCGGCAAAGGCCACCAGAGCGAAGAAGACCGAGAAGAAGGGGGCGAGCGTATGAAGAACCCTGTCGGCGCCGGCGGGAACGATATCCTCCTTGGTGAACATCTTGATGGCGTCCGCAAGGGGATGAAAGAGGCCCATCAACCGCCATCCCAGAATGCTGGCGCGGTTGGCCCCGATCCGGTCCTGGATGACCGCCGACTGTTTGCGCTCCAGCCAGGTATGCAGCGCCGCGAGGTTCAACACCCCGAAGAACAAGAGGACCGCCAGTCCCAGCTTGATGCCCAGGTCAATCATGACCTGGCTGTCCCTGCGGCGGGCTTGGTCGCGCCTTCCGCATTCGCGCTTCGCGCTTCGGCAGGCAGCACGAGCCGAGCTCCGTGGCATCCGATCTGTTCATAGCTCAGGCCGGCGAAGGGAGCCTCGGCCTTCGCCAGCTCCAGGAAGATCTCGTGTGGAGCTCGCCCGGCCAATGGATGATTGAGGCGGCGGGAAATTTCGAGGAGAAGAGTCCAGTCTTCACGCGAGTCCGGCAGCGCCGGAAAAACGCGCCCGATCCGCTGGATTCGACCGTGGCAGTTGACGAAGGTTCCGTCTTTTTCAACGTATGCCGCGGTGGGCAGCACCCAATGCGACCAGGCGACGGTAGCGTTCTCGTTGGTCCCCGAGAAGACGAAGAGACGAAGCTTGCGAGACAGCTCTTCCAGCTTCGTCTCCTCGACGAGCGTCGCCAGGTCGTGCCCGAAAACCCACAACACGTCGATGCGCCCCTGAAGCGCCGCAGCCACAATGCTGTCGGCGTCCGGTACGCCCGGACCTGACAAGCCGAGCACAGCTGCCCCAAGCGTGTTGGGACTCTTGTCAGCCTTGATGAGAAAGTCATCGCTGTCACCAACAGGAATCGGGAAAGAAGCAGTCACGTGACCGCCGAGCGCGCGCTGGAAGATCTCGCGGATCAGGAAGAGCTCTTCGTTGGAAAGTTGCGAAGAGGCGATGACACCGAGCCGCGAGCCAGCCGCATTGCTTCCGAGTTCCGTCAGTTCTTTTGTAACCGCGGCGATGGCTTGCTCCCACGTCGAATCAGCCCCTCGATGGCGGACCTTCGTCAGCCGCGCTTTGTCGATCCAGCCGAAACCATAGCGCCCGGCGTCACACATCCACCACTGGTTGACGTCAGCGTTGAAGCGCGGCTTCACGCGCAGAATCCGCGCGCCGTCGTTGAGATGAGGTCTGTCGAGCACGTAGTGGATGTCGACGTTGCACCCCTGCGCGCAGCCGTTGCAGAGCGTTGGCGCGCTCGAGAGGTACCAGACCCTCGCCTTGAAACGAAAGTCCCGATCGGTCAGGGCTCCTACCGGGCAGATGTCCACGACGTTGCCCGAGTAGGGATTGTCGAGCCGTTGTCCAGGATAGAGTGCGAGCTCGGCCCGGTCGCCCCGGTTGAAGATGCCGAACTCTCCCGTCCTGGAGATCTCGTCCGTGAATCGCACGCAGCGCGAGCACAGAATGCAGCGCTCCTGGTCGAGCATCACGTGGGCGCCGATGGCCACCGCCTTTTTCTTTTTGACCTTCTGCTCCCGGAACCGCGGATGGTAAAGCCCGAAGTTCATGTAGAAGTTCTGAAGGTCGCATTCCCCGGACTGATCACAGACCGGGCAGTCGAGCGGGTGGTTGGCCAGCAGGAATTCCAGCACCGCCCGCCTGCCGTCTTCGGCCTTGTCGCTCCTGGTGTGCACAACCATCCCCGTGGCCACGGGCGCATTGCAGGCGATCTGGAGTTTGGGGTTCTTCTCCACTTCCACCAGGCAGATGCGGCAGTTTCCTGCGATGGAGAGCCCGGGGTGGTAGCAGTAACGCGGGATGAAGATCCCGAGAGTTTCTGCAGCCTGGATCACCGTGCTGCCATCAGGAGCGTCAACCTGCCGGCCGTCGATCGTCAGGGTGGGCATGAGTAACCTAGCCAAACGGTTGAACGCAAAGGCCGCAAAGGACGCAAAGAAAAACAGTAGGGCAGCGTCACTTACTCGGACACGCTCCTGGATTGCGCGATTTCTCGATTACCAGATTCATTCATAACGCGTCTGCCAGTCCGGATGTATGTCTCGAACTCCGCGCGAAACTTCGTAATGTAGGATTGGACCGGCCAGGCCGCCGCGTCCGCGAAGACACAAATCGTCTTGCCCTCCATGTCGCGGGCAACGGCCAGCAAATCATCCAGGTCCTGAAGCCGTCCCTCTCCCCTGGAAATCCGCTGCATGATGCGATAAATCCACCCGGTGCCCTCTCGGCACGGCGAGCATTGACCGCAGGACTCATGAGCGAAGAACTTGGCGGCCGAGTGAAGGGCCTCAACCATGCACGCGGTGTCATCCATGACGATCACGCCGCCGGAGCCCGCCATGGTGCCTGCGGCCATCAGCGAGTCGAAGTCCATCTGGACGTCGATCTCTTCCGCCGTGAGCACCTTCGCGGAGATTCCACCCGGGATGACAGCCTTGAGCCTGTGACCGCGACGCACGCCTCGAGCGTGGCCGTCGATCAGTTCCCGGAGCGTCACGCCCACTGGCGCCTCATAGAGACCGGGCCGGTTCACGTGCCCGCACACCGAAAACAGCCGGGTGCCGCCCTGTTTTTGCGTTCCCAGGCCGGCGAAACGCTCTGGCCCTTCGCGCAGGATGAAGGGCACGCAGGCCAGCGTCTCCACGTTGTTGACAATCGTCGGGCACTTGAAGAGGCCGGAGATCGCCGGGAACGGAGGCTTGATCTTGGGAAAGCCCTTGCCTCCTTCCAGCGACGTGAGCAGAGCCGTCTCCTCGCCGCAGATGTACGCCCCTGCTCCGCGATGGACCACGACGTCCAGATCGAAGCCGCTGCCCTGAATGTTCCTGCCCAGCCAGCCGTGCGAGTACGCTTCAGCCACTGCACGTGCGAAGCGCTCGGCCGGCTGGAAGTACTCGCCGCGAATGTAGACGTAGGCTTTGTGGCTGCCGATCGCGTACGCGGCGATGATCATGCCTTCGACCAGCGCATGCGGATCCCGCTCGAGGATGTACCGATCCTTGAAGGTACCGGGCTCGCCTTCGTCGGCGTTGACCACCAGATACTTGGGTTTCTGGCTGGCCTTCGGAATGAAGGACCACTTTTTCGCCGTTGGAAAACCGGCTCCGCCCAGACCGCGAAGGTTTGCGCGCGAAACCTCGTCGATGATCTGCGACGCATCCATCGACAACAGCGCCTTCTTTGCTGCGACGTACCCTCCGTCCTGAACGTAGGCGTCCCACCACGTCCCCGCCGTGTTCTTGAATCGCGTGGAGATCACCGGTCCGTCCGCGGACACAAACGGTTGCGGCTGGCGTGCCCCGTCCGCGTCGTGACGGGGCTCCGCCGGCGGCGCGAGCGCCTCGCGTTGGATGGCCTCGATCGTGACCGAGTCCAGTGGTCCCACGAACTGCTCGTCGAACTGCGCCATCGGCGCGATCTCGCAGGCACACAGGCACTCGACTTCCGTGAGCGTGAGCTCTCCACCCGGAGTCGTTCCATCGGCGCCAGTCTTCAAGCGATCTTTGAGCCGCGCGACCACATCGCCTGCTCCACGCAGCATGCACGGCAGGCTCGTGCAGACTCGAAGCTCGCGGCGGCCCGCGGGTGCCGTGCGGAACATCGAGTAGAACGACACGGCCTCCCGCACATGGGAGACCGCCACGCCCAGAAGACCTCCCACCCAGAACTCGGCATCCGACGGAATGTGGCCGAAGTTCTCCTGCACCAGCCACAGGAGCGGCAGCATCGCCGCCCGCGGCTCGTCGTAGCGTTGGATGATTTCCCGGGCCCGTGGCTCGAGCCCCGTGAGGTTCACCGATCCAGCTCGCCTCCGATCATGTTGACCGACCCGAACGTCGGGGTCAGGTCGGCCATCATGTCGCCGATGAGAAGCTTCGGCAGCGCAGACATGATGGCGAAGCACGGTGGACGGACGCGCACACGGTAGGCGTTGTTGCTCCCATCGCTGACGACGTAGAATCCGAGCTCGCCGTTGGCTCCCTCAACCGGAAAATACACCTCGCCCTTTGGCGGACGCACGCCATGCCCGTACATCACGAGCTTGAAGTGCTGCATCAGTCCCTCGATGTTTCCGTAGGTGTCTTCCTTGGGAGGGAGGAAGACGCGCTTGTCGGCTGCCGCAATGCTCGGATGCAGCGGCCCAGCCGAGCCCTCGAGCGTCGGATCCGTGACCGCGTGCGCATCCCGGATGGCGGAAATGTTTCCGACCTTCGCTTGATCCACCATCTCCGACGCCGGCACCGGACGTCCGGTCTCAGGGTTCACCTGGAACGGGCCGCCAGGAATATCGCGCAGCGCAGCCTCCACAATCCGCATTGACTGTTCCATCTCCTCCATCCGGACGAGATAGCGATCGTAATTATCGCCGCGAGTGCCGACCGGCACGTCGAACGGCAAGCGGTCGTACACGGCGTACGGGCAATCCTTCCGCACGTCGTAGTCCACGCCGGTGGCCCGCAGGAAGGGTCCGGTAATCCCGTAAGAGATGGCATCCTCCGGGGAAATCCTGCCGGTTCCCGACATGCGATCGACGAAGATGCGGTTGCGCGTGAGCAGTGCGTCGGAATCAGCGAGGACCTTCCGCGTCTCCTCCAGCGCCTTCCGGCACCGGTCGGCGAACCCTTCAGGGAGATCGGCCTTGACGCCGCCCACGCGGCAGTACGAAACCGTCAGACGCGCGCCCGTCACCATCTCGACGAGCTCCCACAGATATTCGCGCGCCTTGATCATGTAGAGAAAGACTGTGAACGCCCCCAGCTCCATGGCGCTGGCGCCGACACAGGTCAGGTGGTCGCTGATCCGCGAGATTTCGGAAACGATCACGCGGATGTAGTGACACCGCTCCGGGACCGAGATGCCGAGCAGCTTCTCCACCGCCATGCAGTAGCCCACGTTGTTGATGAGCGGCGAGACGTAATTGAGGCGGTCCGTATACGGGATCACGCCGTTGTAGTCCACCGTCTCCGACATCTTCTCGAAGCCGCGGTGGAGATAGCCGATCTCCACATCGACATCCATGATCTGCTCCCCATCGAGTCTGGTGATGATGCGGATAATCCCGTGCATGGCCGGATGGGCCGGGCCGACATTGAGCAGCATCTCCCGGGTCCCGAGCTGCTCTGGACCGCCCGGCGGCGTCTGGATCGGGTCAGGAGGTGGAGTGGCCCGAGGCATCGCCGTTCGGCCCTATCGTTGTGAGCAGGGGCTGGCGCTTGTTGACCGGGTAGTCTTTTCGGAGCGGATGGCCGACGAACTCCTCGTACATGAGAATCCGCTTCAGGTTCGGATGTCCTCGGAAGCGGATGCCGAACATGTCCCACACTTCGCGTTCGAGCCAGTCGGCGGCTGCCCACAGAGACGTCACGGAATCGACCTCCGGATCCGTCTCCTCCACGGGGACCTGCAGTCGCAGCCGATGTTTGAGCGGCAGGGAAAACAAGTGATAGACGACAAGGAATCGCGCCGGTCCAGCGGGGCCGGGCCACGGATCGTCGTCCGGAATCTCCGCCGAGGGCCTCACGTGTACTCCGGACGACACAAAGAACGCCGGCGACGGCTTCAGCCCAAAGGCTGAGAAATCCACAGCCGTGAGGTCCATCAGAAAATTCATTCGAAAGGCGGGGTCTTCCTTGAGTGTCCGCGCGACTTCGATCAGGAAGTTGCTCCCGAGGATGACCGTCGCATCGCCCCGGTACGCGTGGGAGCCTTTCACCGCCTCGGGGAAGCGCTCGATGACGGCCTGAGTCAACGGCGCGGCATTCATGGCCGGAACTCCTGCCGCCTCCGCCCAGGCTCCGGCGCGCCTCGAGGTAGCTGCAAAGCAGCGGAGTCGGGCCTCTGTTCCGGAGCCGGACGCTGCCGGGTTGCGTGCTGCGCCTGGATCTTCGCCTGGAGCTTGATCAACCCGTCGAGCACGTACTCCGGTCGCGGGGGACAACCGGGGATGTAGATGTCGACCGGCATGATCGTGTCGATTCCCATGACGGTCGCGTAGTTGTCGTAAAAGCCGCCGGTGCACGTGCAGACGCCGAACGACACGACCCACTTGGGCTCGGCCATCTGGTCGTAGATGCGTTTCAGGACCGGCGCTATTTTCTGGCTGATCGTGCCGACCACGAAAAGTACATCCGCCTGGCGCGGAGAAAACCTCGGCAAGCCGGCACCGAAGCGGTCGATATCGTAATGGGCGCACGCCGTAGCCATGTACTCCATCCCACAGCAGGCCGTCACGAACGGGTACTGAAAGATTGAGTACTTTCGGGCCCAGCCGATGGCCTCCTCGAGCCGGCTGGTCACGAACCCGGCGTCGCCGGTGAATTCATTCCCAGACATATCGGTCGCGTAGGGGCCGACCCATGTGTCGGCCCGGGCGGACACGCGGGTCCGCCCCTACAGGATTGAATCTCCGCGTCCTCAGCGTCCTCCGCGGTGGTTCTCCCGGCATTTCTCACCACCACATTCTCATTGCCAGTCAAGTGCGCCATTATCCCAGGCGTAGAAGAAGCCTACCATGAGGATTCCCAGAAAGATCACCATCTCGGCCAGGCTCCAGCCGCCAAGCGTGCGATAGACCACAGCCCACGGGTATACGAAGACGAGCTCCACGTCGAACAGAATAAAGAGAATGGCCGTCAGGTAGAACTTGACCGACAGGCGGCCGACGGGCACCGAGAGCGCGACCTGCCCGCACTCGAATGGCTCCGATTTCACCTGCGACGGCTTCTTCGGGCCGAGCATCGACGCCAGCACGATGTTCGACGCAGCGAACGCCCCCGCCAGGACGAAGGCAACCACGATTCCGAGGTATTCGCTCATGGGCCAGTGAATCCGTCTTCCGCTCTGCGTCTGCTCGCTGCGAAACGTCACGATCGAACGCAGAGGCCGCAAAGGACGCAAAGAAAAGCGGTATTTCTCTGCGGCCTTCGCGGCCTTTGCGTTCCAGCGCGGCGTCAGTTACTCAGATACGCTCCAAGACTACGGCGGCACGGTCCAGGCCGCGAAGCTGTTCGGAAAAATCCCACCGATGATCGTCACCGCCGCCGCGACCGCGAGGGCTGCAGAGATCGGGGCCGGAAACCGTGCCGGCCCGACGCCCTCCGGCTCGGTCATGTACATGAGGACCGCCACCCGCAAGTAAAAGAAAGCCGACACCACGCTACAGCTGACGGCCAACACCGCCAGACCGATATAGCCCGCGCGCACGGCGCTCAGGATCACGCCAAACTTGGCGGTGAATCCCGCAGTGGGAGGGATTCCCGTCAGCGCCAGCAGAAAGAGAAACATGACTGCGGCCGTCTTGGGGGCCGTCGCGGCCAGGCCTCGATAGCCCTTCAGATCCTCGCCGCGTTCTCCGAGTGCGATGACGACCCCAAAAGCGCCAAGGGTCATGAACGAATACACGAACGCGTAGGTCATCGTCGCTGACGCGCCGTCGCGCGTTCCCGCGATGAGGCCCAGCAGCGCGTACCCAGCGTGTGCAATCGAGGAATACGCGAGCATCCGCTTCATGTGCGACTGCGATACGGCGAGCAGGCTCCCGACCGTCACCGACAGGGCCGCAAGTCCTACGAGGATGTCGGACCAGACGCGCTGCTCAGGCGCGAAGGCCACGAGGCAAACCCGAACCAGCGCCGCCAAGCCCGCCGCCTTTGAGCCCGCCGCCAGGAATGCGGCGATCGGCGCCATGGCGCCCTGGTAGACATCGGGCGCCCACGCATGGAACGGCACCGCCGCGATCTTGAAGGCGAGCCCGCTGGCGATCAGCCCCACGCCCGCGAGTAGCACCGGGTGGCGATCGAGGCCGTCCTGCGAGATAGCCGAAGGAATTGCCGCAAAGCCGGTGGCGCCTGCCACGCCGTAGGTGAGACCTTGATCGAGGCTTCATTCGAGACCCGTTTGTCCCGCGTGATCCCGACCAGAATGTACGAGCACAGCGTCATGAGCTCCAGGCCGAGATAGAGGATGAGGAAGTCGAGCGCTGAAGCCGCCAGCATCATGCCTGTCGAAGCCAGCAGGAGCAACGCAAAGTACTCGGCTGGTGGGACGTGTTCCGAGTCGAGGTGCCTCGTCGAGAGGAGCGCGGCCAGGGCGAGGTTCGCGGCAAAGACGATGTTGAAAAACCGCGCGTAGCGATCGCCGGCGAGTGTTCCGCCAAACCCGATCGTCGACGCTTCCGGTGAAAACGCCCAAAGCGAGCACGCGGCAGCGACGGCAGCCGCAATTACCCAGGGCGCCGCAGATCGAGCCTGCCTGACGTGGCGCGCAATCAGAATGAGCACCAGTGCCACGCTGACCAGAACCAGCTCCGGAAGAATCAGAATCA
>WNFX01006896.1_pt1 | contig 10736 bp, 14 predicted proteins | sample 5400111 | NCBI WGS metagenome assembly WNFX01 (sample SAMN13153363, study PRJNA577476) | soil metagenome | isolation source: 40 cm soil or saprolite under grassland replicate 1 | place: USA:California | collected 2016-06-15
ACGTCCGCCGGCCGCAGCACCCCGTCGCCGAAGTGCGCGGCGAGCGCGAGGCCGTGGGTGACCACCGAGATCACCTCGGCGGTGCTGAGCGTCGCGCTCGGCGACTTGACCTTGGTGCGCCCGTCGGCGGTCACCCCCTCCCGCAGCTCGCGGAAGACGGTGACGACGCGGCGGATCTCGTCGAGGCCGGACGGGGCCTCTGGCAGCTCCAGGGCCCGCCCGGTCTGGTCGACCCGGCCCTCGGCCATTGCGCGCATCACCGGGCCCGCCCTAGCGCCGCCCGCGACGGGCCCTCCGCCAGCAGCCGCGCGTAGTTCCAGCCGTAGCGGACCGCCTCCTCGGGCGTGCCCGCGGTCCCCTGGACCAGCAGGGTGGAGTCGCCGGAGACCGCGGCGGCGAGGTGCTCGGAGAGCCACGTCTTGGCGGTGCCGGGCACGCCGAGCAGCAGCAGGGCGCGGTCGGTGGCCAGCTCGTGGGCGTACTGCTGCTCCGCGTGGGGCGCAGGACCTGCTCGGTCACTGGAGCTCCTTCAGCATGTCGTGGCGGAAGCGCAGGGTGGCGGCGAGCGCGTCGACCGCACCGGACGGGTCGGGCCGCACCCTCGCGATCACCGGTGACGGCGCGACGCTCCGGGTTCCGACACTAATCGGACCGGAACCAACGCGAGGCGTCACACAAGTTGACACCTGGGGCACGAGCGGGCAGGGTCAGGGTCGTGCCCACAAAGCCCGTGCCCGCGCAGCACCTGGAGGCCCTCACCAGGTCGCCGGAGGCCTGGCGTGAGCGAGTCGAGTCCATCCGGGCGCACCTGCAGGGGTTCCGCGCCGAGGTGACGCTGCTGCCACCGATCCAGCGGCTCCGCCTGCTGGCCGAGCTGCGCCACGGCCTTGACGAGGCCAGCGGCGAGCTGGTCGAGGACGCGATCGTGGCTGCCCGCGCCGACGGGTGGGGGCTGCGCCGGATCGCCGTGGCCGCCGGCATCTCCCATGAGCAGGTCCGCCGGGTGCTCGCCGACCACGCCGCGGCGCCCGGCAACGATTAGTCCCAGGGATAGCGGGCAGCCCAGCCCCGGGAGGGCGCCACCGCCACCCCAAATTGGGATGGCCGCGCTACCCGACCGCGGCGGGGTCGGGGCGGGCCAGTTCCCGCTCGACTGCGAACTCGTAGCGGCCGTAGGCGTTGATGTGGGCGTTCACGGTGGGCGACAGGTGGGACAGGTCGTCGTCGGGATCCAGCAGGCCCTCGGCGCGGAGCGCGTCGATCGCGGCGGCCATGTACAGGGTGTTCCAGCACACGATCGCGTTGACCACCAGGTTGAGGCAGCTGGCCTGGTTGGCCTGGTCCTCGCTGGCGCGGTGGCGGAGCTGGGGTTCCGGTAGTTCTCGGGTGGGAAGCAACACCATCGCAGGTCAACGGCTGTCGGCAGACCTGTGTTGGGAGGTCTCTGGCGGGACGCTGACCAGCATTTCCGTTGATTCTTCGGCGAGTGCTACCGGGACCCCGGGTAGGCCGCAGCGGGGTGGTCTGGACGATCGTGCCGGCCTCGCCGGCCAGGGTGACCTGCTGCAGGCGGCCGGTTTCGCGGTTGATCCGCCGCCAGGTTTGCTCGCAGGCGCGTTCGGCGACACGGGTCAGCAGCAGCGCCAGCCAACACAGCAGCACGTGGGCGCGGATGCGGTGCTCCAACCGGTGGAACACGGCCGTAGCAGCAGCTGGGACTTCAGGTCGCGGAAGCCGCGCTCGGCCTCCAGCAGGTTCTTGTAGCCCAGGGCGACGTCCTCGGCGCTGAGGTCGGGGTCGGAGGTGGCCAGCAGGTACTTGCCGTCCAGCCGCTGCTCACCTTGACCTTGGCACGGTCGATTGTCAGCCGCCCGTTTGGCCGCTGGCGCAGCCACCGGCCCAGGGTTGGTCTTCGCTGTCTGCTTCGAAGTAGGTCGAGGTGGTGTCGAAGTACAGCACGTCGACCTCGAGGTTGAGCAGGTTGGCGACGGCGAAGAACACCGCCTGCTGCACCTGGCCCTGGGTGTCGGCCTCCACCAGCAGGTCCACCGCCCGGTACGCCTGGTCGTCGTCCATGCCCGCAAGGCCAGGGATGACGACATCCTCGGTTGCCCACTCCGCGGCGCCGAGCTTGCTCATCGGCGCGATCGCCCGGTTACAGACCAGCGCGAACAGCACCCGCTCGACCGCCGTGGTGAACCGCCGGCCATCGGCGATCCGCTTGATCGAGGTGCCGATCTCCAGCCGGGTCCACAGCGCGTCCAGCAGCCAGGCGGTGCCGATCGGCCGGGCGTCGGCGACCGCCATCGGCGCCGCACCGGCCGCCAGCCCCGCCTCGGCGCCATCGGTCAGCCCACCACCATCGCCGAAGTGCTTGCGGATCGAGGCGGCCAGTCGTAGCAGCCCGTCCGTGTCCAGGCGGTCGACCCGGCCCAGGTTCATCAGCACGTCCGGCTTGGCCTTGCCGTCCACCCGGCGGTTGTGGGCGAGCGCGACGTAGCGCACGAGGGTGCCGTCGGCGTTGGCTCGCTGACTGAATCGCAGGTACATGACCAGTCAACCACAACACAACGAGCTGACAGAAATCATTCGGAGCCAGTCGTGTTACTACACTTCGGAGCTCGTAGGGCCTGATCCGACATCCCCTACCGCGCTGACCTGCAACATCAGCGCAGTGGCCACACCCGTGTGCCTACGAACTGCGGAACCCGAGCTTCGCTGGAGACCAGCAGCGTGGAGACGAGTCGCCGCTTGCCGTGCCGGGTGCTGGCAGGTGTCACAGCCGGGGCGGCCGTCTCGACGTATGGGGTGTAGATGCTCCCTCGATCAAGGAGCCAGTGATGAGGGTGTTTGTGGCCGGAGCCACGGGAGCGATCGGCAAGCAGCTGGCGCCGCGGCTGGCCGCGGGCGCGGCGGGCGCGGCGCTGATGACCGAGCTTCGCGGCGCCTCCAACGCCAGGGCCAAGCGCGAGCTGGCCTGGCGCCCGGCGCAGCCGGGCTGGCGGCAGGGGTTCACGGCGGCATGACCGATCGCGAGCGGCTGCTCGACGAGCTGCGGCCCGTCGCGTTCGCGATCGCCTACCGGATGCTGGGCAGCGTCGCCGAGGCCGAGGACGTGGTGCAGGAAGCGCTGCTGCAGGTGCATCAGGCGCTGGAGGCCGGCGAGCAGATCGCATCGCCGCACGCGTTGGTGGCCACCGTGACCACCCGGCGGGCGATCGACGAGCTGCGCTCCGCGCGCGTCCGTCGCGAGCAATACGTGGGCGAGTGGCTGCCAGAGCCGATCATCACCGACGGCCACGATGATCCGGCCCGGCACGTGGAGATGGCCGACTCGCTGTCGCTGGCGATGCTGGTGCTGCTGGAGCGCCTGTCGCCGGAGCAGCGCGCGGTGCTGCTGCTGCACGAGGTGTTCGACTACGGGTATCCGGAGATCGCGGCGATCATCGGCAAGAGCCAGGACAACGTCCGGCAGCTCGCCAGCCGCGCCAGACGCCACGTCCAGCAGCGCCGCCCCCGCTTCCAAACCACGCGCGAGCAGCGCGACGAGCTGGCACGACGGTTCCTGCAGGCCGTCGAGCACGGCGACCTGTCGGGGCTGGAGGCGCTGCTGGCGCACGACGTGGAGCTGACCGGCGACGGCGGCGGCAAGGTGCCCGCCTTGGCGCGCACGCTGCGCGGCCGCAGCCGTGTCGCGCGCACGCTGATCGACTGGGCCCGCCTGGCCGCCCGCGCTCCGGGGGGGTCGTTGCGCCCCGTGGAGGTCAACGGCGGCCCGGGCGCGCTGTATCTGGACGCCCAGCAGCGGCTGATCGCCGTGGTGGCGCTCGAGGTCGCCGGCGGTCAGGTCACCAGCATCAGCGCGATCCTCAACCCCGACAAGCTGACGCGCCTTGGGCCAGTCGCCGACTTCGGATCGCTATGGGGGTCGGCGAGGTGAACGCCGGCGCGTTTGCCGCGTCGCCGTGCGTAGCTGGTTGGGGCCGCGCCCCCCCGGCCGCACGCGTCGTGGCATCCGGGAAGGCTCACAAGCCGCCGGGCCGGCGGGCTGCGGCGCCAGGTGTGCGCCGACCAGGGTCAAGGCCCATGCGATCAACCAGCAGGTTCGATCTTTCGTCGCCACCCCAATATTCATTCACGCCCGAGGAGAAACCAAATGTCAACAGCCCAGGAGGCAAGCAACAAGGCCACGTTGAGCCGCTTCGAGGACGCCATGAACACCGGCGATGCGGAGGTCATCTCCAAGACTATCGACGAGCTCGTCGAGCCGGACGTGCTAATCCACATGCCATTGCCGATTCAAGCGACAGGGGGCGCAAGCGCTTAAGGCAAATCCGTCACCACCAGATCGATTTGACGAGGAGGCTGGATGCAAACTCACGCGACCGACGAGAAGTCGGCCACCGTCACACGAAGCCGCTGGAGCTGGAGCCGGATCCGCCCCATCGCCTTTTGGACCACCACGTTCATAATCGTCGGCGAGTTGACTGCTGGATCGGTGTGGAACCTTCGGTCGATCGAATGGGTGGAAGTCCAGTTGCACCACCTGGGATACCCGCACTTCTTCGCCTACATTAGCGGCGCGTGGCAGGTCGGTGCGGCCGTCGCGATCATCGCGCCCAGGCTCCCGCTGATCAAGGAATGGGCGTACGTGGGTTCCTTTTTCCTGTGGTCGGGTGCCGTGATGTCGCACCTGTCAGCCGGCGACGGTGTTGAGGTGTGGTGGGTGCCGCTGATGTTCGCGACGTTCGCCATCGCGTCGTGGGTGCTGAGGCCACCCGACCGTCGGCTCCCGGAGACGCGGCTCCGTCGGGACCGCCCTGCCGACGCTGGACAGGATGGGGCCGGTCCGCCGGAAACCCGTCCTCGCGCTTGGGAAACCCGTCCTCGCGTTTGGGCCGTTCCGATCGTGCTCCTCGTTGTTCTGTATGCCTTTTCGTTCCTATCGCTGCCTGCGGTCGAAGACTCCTTGCACGATCGGGCAGTTGAGCTCGGGTGGATCCACGAGTAGCGGCCTTGAAGGTCTCGACGTCTTGCCGACACAAGGAGGCGAAATGGCCGCAATCGTAGGGAGCATCGAGATCGCCCGTCGTCCCGAAGACGTCTTCGCCTACGCGACTGACTCTTCGCGCTTCCCCGAGTGGCAGGCCAGCGTCGTGTCGGTCCGCCAGGAGGGTACTGGCCCGCTCGCCGTGGGCTCCAGAGCCGTCGTGACCCGGCGGCTCGGTCGCCGGACGGTCCCGGGGACCGAGGAGATCACCCAACTGAAGCCTCCCAGGACCTGGGTGTGGCGCGCGGGCGGCGGCCCGGTCAGAGGGACGGTCAACGGCATGGTTGAGCCGCTGGATGGCGGCAGGCGGTCGCGCGTCACGATCGCCCTCGAGTTCGAGGGGCACGGCATCGGCAGGCTGCTGGTGCCGCTCGTCGTCCGCCGGCAGGCGCGCAGGCAGCTGCCAAAAAACGAGCAGAAGCTGAAGCAGGTGCTCGAGCGGTGAGCCAACCGCAGGGAACCCGATTGGGCCGCCGGATGCCGCGCGGCAGTCGAATCCCCAACCGTCTTTTAATGTGACAAGGAGATGATCATGACAGTACGGAGCACAGCACCTGCGGCCGGGCCGGGCTCGGGGCGGCCGGGACGGCGGCCGGGGACTCGAGGCAGTGGCTGACCCTCGCCGTCATCTGCGTCGCCTACCTCATGGTCGTCCTCGACGTGACCGTGATGAACCTCGCGCTGCCGTCGGCGTAGGACGACCTGGGGTTCACGAACGTCGACAGGCAGTGGATCGTGACCGCGTACGCGCTGTCATTCGGGAGCCTGCTGCTGGTCGGCGGGCGGCTGGCCGACCTGATCGGTCGTAACGACCATCGTGGGCAACGTTGCGCTGACGCCGCGGTTCGGCCCCAAGCCGATGGTCACCGTCGGCCTGCTGCTCAACGCGGCCGGCATGGCCTGGCTGACCAGGATCGGCGTGGATTCGGGCTACGCGTCGGCCCTGCTCGGGCCGATCATGGTGGTCGGTGTCGGCATGGGCCTCATCTACGGTGCGGCGCTCCGCACCGGTACCTCCGGCGTGGCAGCACGCGACGCGGGGGCGGCCTCCGGGAGCATCAGCACCGGGCAGCAGCTTGGCGGCGCGATCGGCACCGCGCTGCTCAATACGATCGCGGCCAGCGCCACCGCCGACTACCTGGCGAGCCACGTGCACGGGCAGCCAGCACCGCTGCAGGTCCACCTCGCGACGATCCACGGCTACACCACGGTGTTCTGGTGGTGCGCCGGCATCTTCGCGGCGGGCGCCGTCATCTGCGGCACGCTGCTGCGCCGCGGCCCGCTGCCCCTGCACGGAGGCGCCCCCGCCGGGGAGCCGTCCCGGCAGGCCGAAACAGTACAATCCGGGAAGCCGTCCCGGCAGGCCGAAATAGCATGATCCTGACGCGCGTCATGCCAGGCCTGCCGGTCACCAGCGCGCACCGTCGTCCGCGGCGGCCAGCGGCCGTGAGGTGCCAGCGCGGTGGCTCCATCACGGAGCGGTCCTCACCGGGGGCGGCGACAGCGGCGTGGCCGCCCCGGTGATGCCGTCAGCCCTTGAGCGCGCCGGCCATCAGCCCGCGCATGAAGAACCGGCCGAGCAGAAGGTAGACGACCAGGGTCGGGATCGAGGCGAGCAGCGCCGCGGCCATCTGCTGGCTGTAGGGCACGACCATGGACCCGGCGATGTTGTTCAGCCGCACGGTCGTGGGCCAGCTTGCCGGACCGGTCAGGAACACCGCGAACAGGAAGTCGTTCCACATCGAGGTGAACTGCCAGATCAGCGTCACCGCGAAGGCCGGCGCCGAGTTCGGCAGGATGACCGCCCGGTAGGTCCGCAGCATGCCCGCGCCGTCCACCCGGGCGGCCTCGGTCAGCTCCCTCGGGATGGTGGCGTAGTAGTTGCGGAAGATCAGCGTGCAGATCGGGATGCCGTACACGATGTGGGCCAGCATCAGGCCCGGGATCCCACCGATCAGGTGCGCCTTGGTCATGAGCTGCACCAGTGGGATCATCACCGCCTGGTACGGGATGAACATGCCGAACAGGAACAGCATGTAGATCACGTCCGCGCCGGGGAAGCGCCACTTCGACAGGACGAACCCGTTCATCGAGCCGAGCACGGACGAGATGACCGCGCCCGGCACGGCCAGCTTGACGCTGTTCCAGAGGGCCGGCGACAGCGCCGTCCAGGCGGAGCTCCAGCCCTCGCCGCTCCACACCTTCGGCAGGCTCCACGCTGTCGAGGGATCGGCCTCGCTGAGCGGCTTGAAGCTGGTGACCAGCAGCACGTAGATCGGGATCAGGAAGATGACGACGAAGGCCAGCAGCAGCACGAACTTGGTGACCCGGGAGCCGGTGCTGCGGGCCCGCCGTCGCGACCGCGCCCGGCGCGGGAGCACTGAGCGCGGCGGCGCCTGCGTGACCGTGGTCATGACTGCCTCTCGGTCCGGACGGTATAGATCAGGTAGGGCACGATGAACACGGCCACGGCCAGCAGCATATAGGTGGCGATCGCCGCGCCCTTGGCGTAGTTCTGCGCGTCGAACACCATCTGCCACATGTAGACGGCCGGCACGTCGGTGATGATCTGCTTTCCGGAGATCGCCACAATCAGGTCGAAAACCTTGAGCGAGATGTGGCCCAGGATGATGAGGGCGGCCAGGGTGACCGGCCGGAGCTGCGGGATGACGACCTTGCGGTAGACCTGCCACTCCGAGGCGCCGTCGACCCGCGCGGCCTCGCGCAGCTCCTCCGGGACGCCGCGCAGGCCCGCCAGGAACAGCGCCATGACGTACCCGGCCATCTGCCAGACCGCAGGGATGGCCATCGCGCCCATCCCCCACTTGGGGTTCTGCCACCAGTCATTGGACAGAAAGCCCAGTCCTATCTTGTCGAACAGCAGGTTCAGGCCGGACGCCCGGTTGCCGGGCGCGGGGTTCATCAGCCAGCGCCACACGATCCCGGTGGCGATGAACGACACCGCCATCGGGAACAGGTAGACGGCGCGGAGCCCGCTCTCGCCCCGGATCCCCTTGTCCATCAGCAGGGCCAGGACCCAGCCGAGCAGCATGGCGCCGACGACGAAGACCGCCGTGAACAGGACCGCGTGCTGGACGGCGTTGTTCCAGCGCTCCTCGCCCCAGAGCTCGGTCAGGTTCTGGAGGCCGACGAAGCGCTGCGGCGAGATGACCGTGTGCCATGAGCTCATCGCGACCTTGAGGTTCCAGCCGATCAGCCCGTAGACGAAGACCCCGACCGCGATCATCGACGGCGACAGCAGGAGCAGGCCGGGAAGCCAGTTACGTACCCGCCGCACGCCTCTCCCTTTCTCGCCCGTGGACGGGCCGCCGGTCCACCCGGGGGCCGGCGGCCTCGTCCACGCGACGCTTCAGTCGAACCGGCCGCTCAGCTCGCGAGGCCAGCGGTGGCGGCGTCCACCAGCGACTTCTGGAAGTTGCCCACGTTCTTGTTCTTGAGGAACAGGCCCACCGAGGTGTCGATGTCGGTGTGCCACGCGTTGTTCGCGGTGACGCCGTGCCACATCGACCCGGCGAGCTTGTCGCTCTTCCACTGCTGGAGCGCCCACGCCAGGTAGTCCTTGTACAGCGAGGTGTCGGCGTCCTTGCGGGCCGGGATCGAGCCCTTCTGCGGGTTGAACAGGTCCTGACCGTCCTTGCTCGACGCCTCGGTCAGCCAGGCGATGGCGGCGTCGCGGTGCGGGGCGCCCTTGGGCAGTGTGAAGCTGTCGGACAGCCACTGGTACACGCCGTCGGTCCCGGGCGCGGCAGCCCAGTCGTAGTCGACCTTGGGCTGCTTGTTGAGCTCCTTGAAGTACCCGGCGGCCCAGTCGCCCATGATGTTGAAGGCCGCCTTGCCGTCCACGACGTCCTTGGCCGCCCCCTGCCAGTCCGTGGAGGCCGCCTCGGTGTTGGTGTACTGCAGGATCGTGTTGTAGTCCTGCAGCGCCTTGGTGACCTGCGGAGAGCTCCAGTCGGCGCCCTGCTTCCACAGCGCGTTCCAGCCGTCGACACCGAGGTCGCCGAGCAGCACGGCGTCGAGCAGGTGATCGGCGGTCCACTGGGCCCCCAGCGACAGCGGGATCTTGCTGGTCTTCTGCTTGACCTGCTGCAGGTCGGCGATGAACTCGGGAATGGTGGCGGGCGGCTTGGAGATGCCCGCCTCCTTGAGCACCGAGGGGCTGAACCACAGGACGTTGGCCCGGTGGATGTTGACAGGGACCGAGTAGACGTGCCCCTCGAAGGTGATCTGGTTGACGAGCTCCTGGGGGAACACGTCGCGCAGCTTGAGCTGGTCGTAGAGGAAGTCGAGCGGCTCGAGCTGGCCGGCCTTGATGTAGTCCAGCAGCTCGGCGCCGGCGTGGCCCTGGAAGGAGTCGGGCGGCTGGTGGGCCTGCAGCCGGCTGGCCAGGACCGCCTTGGCGTTGGTCCCGGACCCGCCGGCGACGGCGGCGTTCTCGAACGTGATCTCGGGGTGCTTCTTCTTGAAGTCGGCGACCATCGCCTCCAGGCCCTTGGCCTCACCGCCGCCGGTCCACCACGAGAACACCTCGACCTTGCTGGCCGAGGACGTGCCGGACGACGCCTTCTTCCCACCACCACAGCCGGCGAGCACCAGGCACATGGCCGCGAGCCCCGCCACCAATGCGGTCCACCCTCGCTTGCGCCGCATGAACGATCCCCTTTGCCTCGAAGTGTGCGCCACAGCCGGACTCTATCCTTTGATGTCCCCTGATGTCCCCACCTGCCCCGCCTGTGCGCCAGCACCGTGAAGGGCGTGAACGTCCGGGGTTGGTGGCGCCTCACACTTTGGAGCCAAAGCCGCCTGAGTGTCAACGTTGTCATGGAGGCTCCCTCTTCACTGGTACAAAGAGGACATCGCCTCAAACCGTAGGCGCCAGCGGTCCCGCTCCAGCGCCACCGCGCCGACCGCCTCGACCCGCCCGGGCAATGCCAGGTGCCGCACCTGCCAGCGGCCCAGGCGGGCGAGCTCCGCCGGCACCCGCGGGCGCCACGGTCCCGCCGGCTGGGCCGCGAACGAGAGCTTGCCCGGCTCCACGCCCAGCCCGTCGCCGCTCGCCTTGAGCACAGCCTCCTTGGCCGTCCACACGGTGAGCGCGTGCTCCAGCCGCCGGTCCTCGGGCAGCCGCCGGTGCTCGGCCAGCTCGTCCGGGTGCATCATGCCGGCGCAGAGCGTGTCGAGGTCGTCGAGCGGCCTGATCCGCTCGATGTCCACGCCGACCTCCTGACCGGACGTCACCGCGACCAGCACGCTCCCGGCGGAGTGGCTGGTGTTGAAGCGGAGGCCCTGCCCGCCGGGCAGCCGTGGCTTGCCGCGGGCACCGGTCGGCAGCTCCGCGGTCCCCACGGGCGCGCCGTAGCGGGTGAGCAGGCGGCGCAGCAGGACGCTGCGGGCCACATAGCGGTCGCGGTCCACGGGGCGGCGGAACCGGGCGGCCCGCTCCCGCTCGGCCGGCGACAGCTCGCCGGTGGCGGCGGCCAGCGCCGGCAGGTCGGCGAGCAGCGCGGACCAGACGTGGACCTCGTCCGCGTCGGGGGGCTCGAGCGGGCGCTCCGCGGCCGAGCGCGCGGCGAGCAGGTCGGCGCGGACCGCCGCGGCCAGCCGCTCCCCGCGCTGGTGCAGGAAGCGGTGGTCGCCGGGCTCGGTGCGCAGGGAGAACCCCGCG
>WNFX01010904.1_pt1 | contig 10736 bp, 10 predicted proteins | sample 5400111 | NCBI WGS metagenome assembly WNFX01 (sample SAMN13153363, study PRJNA577476) | soil metagenome | isolation source: 40 cm soil or saprolite under grassland replicate 1 | place: USA:California | collected 2016-06-15
GAGCGCGCCATCCTGGTGGAAGGCTATTTCGACGTGCTGCGCCTGTCGCTCGCCGGCATCGAGGAAGTGGTGGCCCCGCTCGGCACCGGCCTCACGCCCGACCAGGCGCAGCTGCTCCAGCGTCACGCGCCGCACGTTACCCTGCTGTACGACTCGGACGACGCCGGACTGCGCGCCACGTTCCGCGCCGGCGACGAGCTGTTGCGCCAGGGCCTGCGCGTGAGCGTGGCCACGCTCCCCCCGGGGGAGGATCCGGATACCCTCGTGCAGAAACGGGGCGCCGCGGGCCTCGAAGCCATCCTCAAAGACGCGGTCGACCCCCTGGAGCGCAAGATCCAGATCCTCGACCGGAAGGCCTTCTTCTCGAGCGTCCCGGGGCGGCGGCGGGCGCTCGACCGACTGCTCCCCACGATCCGCGCTGCGAAGGATCCCGTCACTCGAGACCTCTACCTCGCACGGGTCGCAGAGGCGGCTGGCGTGCGCGCAGGGACTCTCGAGAACGAACTCGTTGCGTTGCCCGCGAGACCTCTCTCGGTGGGTCCTTCGGCTCCCACCGCAGGTCCGCAGGAGTTTCCGTCTAATGCCGAGAAGGCGCTGCTCTTGCTCATGTTGGTCAGCGACGAGTGGAAATCACGGGTCTTGGCTGTGGTTGACGCCGAGAACTTCGCGTTTTCACCCTATCGCGCGGTTTTCGAGGCTCTCGCTGACGGACGCCCGGACGTCCTTGACGGAGTGTCGGCAAGAGTCCTGGAGAGTCTCCAAGGCGAGACGTTGGGGGACCGTTCAGCCGACGAGACCTTTGAGAAGGCCATCGATTGGATTGACGGTGATCGGAAAACGAGAGAGATCACTCGCATCAAGCGCGAAATGACTGTGGCACCCGAAGAGGATAAGGCGCGGCTGCTCGGTGAAATCAAGACGTTGGCGGCGGAACGAAATGCGATCCGGCCAACTTGGGGAGTCGTCGAAACTGCGAGGAGGAGAGGTGCACCCGGAACTTGAGCCGTTGTTGGCGCTACAGGAGAAAGATCAGGCCGTGACGGCCACCGATGAGGCCCTCGCCGCGCTCGCCCCCGAGCTGGCGACCCTCGACGAGGCGCACGCCGCGGCAGAGCGCGCCCTCGCCGTGGCGCGGGCGGGAATCCAGGCCGCCATGGACCGGCGCGACGAATTGGAGGGCAAGATCGCCAACTATCGCACCATGCAGGATCAGCGGCGCCAACGCCTCGAGTGGGTGCGGGGCGCCAAGGAAGCCTCCACCCTCATGGCCGAGCTGGATCTCGCGCGCTCCGTGCTCGCGAAGGAGGAGGCCGAGTTCATGCGCTCCGGCGATGCGGTGACGGAAGCCGAGCGCAAGGCGGCGGAGGCCGAGCGGGCGCTCGAGGAGGTGCGGGTGCGCCAGGCCCCGCTGCGCGAGGCGCTCGCGGGGAAGCGCGAGCAGATCGCGGCCGAGCGGGAGCGCGCCCTGGCGGAGCGCGAGCGCGCCACCGGGAGCGTGGGCGCCTCGCTCTTGGCGCTCTACGAGCGGATCCGGCGCGGCAAGGCACCCCTCGCGCTCTACCCCCTGCATGGCGACGCCTGCGGCCACTGTTTCACGGCGGTCCCGACGCAGCGCCGAGTCCTGATCCAGCGCGGTGTCTCGATCGAGGCCTGCGAGGCCTGCGGCGTGCTCCTGTACGCCCCAGAATGATCCCCGCCCGCTGGGCGGTCGCGGCGCCGGCCGATCCGCGGCTCACCGCCTCCCTCGCGTCCGACCTCCACATCCCCGAGCCGCTCGCCGCCATCCTCGTGCAGCGCGGGCTCGCCGCGCCCGAGCACGCCAAAGCCTTCCTCCGCCCCGACCTCGAGCGGCTGTCGGACCCGCACGCCTGGGCCGATATGCCGCGCGCGGTCGAGCTGATCGTCGCCGCGGTCCGCTCGGGTGCCCCGATCCTGGTCCACGGCGACTACGACGTGGACGGCCAATGTGGTGCGGCGCTCCTCACACGCGTGCTCTCGAGCGTCGGTGGCCGGGCGCACGCGTTCGTGCCGCACCGGTTGCGCGACGGATACGATTTCGGGCCCGCCGGCCTCGCAGAAGCACGCCGCCTGGGGGCCGGGTTGATCATTACCTGCGACTGCGGCATCACGGCGGTGGAGGCCGTGCGCGCCGCCCGGGCGGCCCACATCGACGTCATCGTCACCGACCACCATCTCCCGGGCGACGCGCTGCCCCCCGCCTCGGCGGTGCTCGACCCGCGGCGCGCCGACTGTCCGTCGGAAGACAAGGATCTGTGCGGCACCGGCGTCGCGTTCAAGCTGGCGCAGGCCCTGGTGCCGGCGCTGGGGCTGTCGCCCCATCTTCCGCTCCACTTCCTCGACTTGGTGGCGCTCGCGACGGTGGCCGACGTCGTGCCGCTCACGGGCGAAAACCGCATCCTGGTGCGCCACGGCCTCAAGCTGCTCGCGGAGTCGCATTGGACGGGCGTGCGGGCGTTGGTCGAAACGGCGGGCCTCGCGGGAAAGCCGATCAAGTCGGGCCACGTCGGGTTCATCCTGGCGCCGCGTTTGAATGCCGCCGGGCGGATCGGGGACGCGAACGACGGGCTGCGGCTGCTCCTGTCCGACGATCCGCGGGAGGCGGCGGCCATCGCCCGCGAGCTCGAGACGCTCAACGCCCGGCGCCAGGCGCTGGACCAGCGCATCCTCGACGAAGCCGTGGAGCTGGCCGAGCGCGTGCTGCGGCCGGAGGACCGCGCGCTGGTGCTCGCGGCCGACGCCTGGCACCCGGGGGTGATCGGCATCGTCGCCTCCCGGTTGGTGGAGCGCTATGGCCGGCCCACCTTCCTCATCGCCTGGGACGAGGGGAGCGACGTGGGGCGGGGCTCGGGGCGGAGCGTGGCGGGCTTCGATCTGCACGCCGCGCTGCATCGGGTCGGGCATCATCTCGAGAAGTACGGCGGCCACACCATGGCGGCGGGGCTCACCATCCGGCGGGAGCGCTACGACGCGTTCCGTGTTGCGTTTCTCGCCGTCGCGGGCGAGCTTCTGGGCCCCGACGACCTGGTGCCCGCCCAGCGGGTCGACTTGGAGCTGCCCTTGGGCCTCGTGAGCGACGAGCTGGAGAAGCTGATCCGCTACCTCGAGCCGTGCGGTCCTGGCAATCCGGCGCCGGTGTTCGGCGTGCGACAGGCCCGCGCCGTCGGCGCCCGGCGCGTCGGCACGAACCACCTGCGCTTCACCTTGGACGACGCGTCGGGGGTGCTCCCGGCGATCGCGTTCCAGTGGGCCGACGCGATCCCCGCTCATTGGCTCGCGGAGCGGCTGGACGTGGCGTTCCGGCTGGAGCGCGACGAGTGGCAGGGGCGCACGACGCTGCAGGCGCGGGTGGCGGCGATGGCGCCGAGCCAGTGAAGACAATTGCGGATTGCGGATTTCGGATTGCGGATTGGGCGCACGACCTACCATGTCCAATCCGCAATCCACAATCCGCAATCCGCAATCGGGGGGCCAGGGATGGTCCGGATAATCGCCGGCGACTTCAAGGGCCGTCGTCTCAAGACTCCGTCGGGCGACGCCGTGCGGCCCACCGGCGACCGCGTGCGCGAGGCGTGGTTCTCCATCCTCCAGCGACCGCTGCGCGGCGCGCGGGTGCTCGACCTGTTCGCGGGCTCGGGTGCGCTCGGTCTCGAAGCACTCTCGCGCGGGGCCGTGAGCGCGGACTTCGTCGAGATCCACCGGCTGGCGTTGTCGTCGCTCAAGGCCAACATCACGCTCCTCAAGGTGGATGAGCGCACGGTGGTCCATCGCGTGGACGCCCTCAAGTTCGCGGAACAGCTGCACTCGGGGCAGTACGACGTGGCGTTCGCGGACCCGCCGTACGCGAGCGGGCAGGCGGCGCGCCTCGTCGCCCTGTTCCGGGTGAATCCGTTCGCGCGCATCATCTCGATCGAGCACCCGGCGGATCAGCCGATTCCCGGCGACGACACCCGGCGCTACGGGGATACCGCCGTGACCTTCATCTACGCCCCATGACGGCTCCGGCGCCCCGCATCGCCGTCTACCCGGGGTCGTTCGACCCGATCACGCGCGGCCACGAGGACCTGATCCGGCGCGCGCGCACCTTCGCCGACCGCGTGATCGTCGCCGTGGCGGTGAACGTGACGAAGCAGCCGCTCTTCACCCTCGAGGAGCGCTTGGCCTTGATCCGGCAGGCGGTCCAGGATCCCAGCGTGGAGGTTCGCTCCTTCGACGGGCTGCTCGCCGAGTTCGCCATTGCCGTGGGGGCGACGGTGATCGTACGGGGCTTGCGGGCGGTGAGCGACTTCGAGTACGAGTTCCAGATGGCGCTCATGAACCGCAACCTGGCGCCGGGCATCGAGACGGTGTTCCTGGTCCCCGCGTTCGATCTCACCTACTTGAGCTCGAGTCTCGTGCGCGAAGTGGCGCGCTTCGGCGGCGATGTGTCGCCGCTCGTCCACCCCGCGGTTCAAAAGGCGCTCCGGAAAAAGTTCGGCAAGTGACGTTCCGCGACTCGGTGTACGAGCGCGCGCGCCGTGCCGGTCGCCGCATCGTGCTCCCCGAGGGGACCGACGAGCGCGTGCGCGCCGCCGCTGCGCGAATCGAGGCCATGGGGCTCGGAACCGTCCAGCTTTTGGAGGGTCCCGCTCCCCGCTCCCCGCTCCCCGAGATGACCCGGCTGCTTCGCACGCGGCATCCGGACAAGTTTCCCACCGACGCGTCCGCCGCCGCCGCCCTCGAGCACCCCCTCACCTTCGGCGCCGCGCTCGTCGGGCTGGGTCGCGCCGACGTGATGGTGGGCGGGGCCACGTTCCCGAGCGGCGACACGATCCGCGCCGCGCTGTGGGCGGTGGGCACCGCGCCCGGGATTCGGACGGTGAGCGGCGCGTTCTACATGGTGCGGGCCGACGCCGTGCTCACCTTCACCGATTGCGCGGTCGTGCCCGAGCCGAGCCCGGAGCAGCTGGCCGACGCGGGCGTGGCGGCGGCGCGCGATCGCCGGCGGATCGTGGGCGACGAGCCGATCGTCGCGTTCCTGTCCTACAGCACGAAGGGCAGCGCGACGGGCCCGCGCGTCGAGCGCGTGCGACAGGCGCTCGAGAGCCTCGCGCGGCGGCGGCCGGACTTCCCCTTCGACGGCGAGCTGCAGACCGACGCGGCGCTGGTGGCCCACGTGGCGGCGCGCAAGGCGCCGGGCTCGCCAGCGGCCGGACGCGCCAACGTGCTCGTGTTTCCCGATCTTGACAGCGGGAACATCGGATACAAACTGGTGCAGCGCCTGGGCGGGTGGGAGGCGATCGGGCCGATCCTCCAGGGACTCGCGCGACCCGTCGCCGACCTGTCGCGGGGCGCCACGGCCGATGATATTGTGGACACGGCGGCGGTCGCCGTCCTTCAAGCGGGGGAGCGGTCATGAGCTTCAGTCTCAAGAAGGACAAGCAGGGCGTGGTGGTGGTCGGGGTGGACGGGCAGCTGATCGTCGGCAACCGTCAAGAGCTGAAGCAGAAGGTGCTCGACACGCTCGAGGGCGGTGGCAAGAAGTTCGTCATCGACTTCACCAAGACCGGCTACATCGACTCCTCCGGCCTCGGCGTCCTGGTATCGCTCTCGAAGAAGATCCGCGAGCAGGGCGGAGACCTCCGGCTGTGCGGCTTGAATGAAGACCTGCAGACGCTGTTCGAGCTGACCAAGTTGGACACGCTCTTCGCGATCGCGCGGACGCCCGAGGAGGCGCTCGCCGCCTTCTAGCCCGTGACCACGCCGCAGCTCCTCCAGGTTCGCCGGCGGGCGACGGGAGGCGAGACCGAGATCGAGCTGTCGCTCGACGTGCCGAGCGACCTCGAGTACGTCGGCCCGGCGGTGCAGTTGATCGCCGACGAGCTGCCCGGCGGCCCCCTGTCCCCCCGCCGCATCCGATTCAACTTCCGCACCGCCTTCGCGGAAGCCCTCGCCAACGCCATCGCTTATGGGAACCAGCGGGACCCGCGGCGCGTCGTGCGCGTCCGGGTCGAGGTGGCGCCCGACGCCGTGCGCCTGCACGTGACCGACGAGGGGAACGGGTTCGACCCCGCCGGCGTCCCCGATCCGACGCTCCCCGAGCGGCTCGAGCGCGAGGATGGTCGAGGCCTGTTCGTGCTGCGCAGCCTCGTCGACCAGGTCGCCTTCAACGAGAAAGGGAACTCGGTGTGCCTGACGCTCCGGGCGGGCTGACCCGGGTCGAGCGCTTGCTCCCGGTGCTGGAGCGGCTCGCCGGGACTCGCCTGCGCCTGCGCCGAACGGGAGAGACCGGCACGCCAGGCGGGTCGGCGCGGCTTGAGCCGATTCCTGAGATCGAGGGGGTGTGGCTCGAGATCGCGAACGGGGCGCTCGGGAAAGCACTGACCCCGGGCGCCAGCCCGGGGCTGGCCGAGGAGCTGGCCCAAATCGTCGGTTCCGTGCTCGCTGCCGAGCGCGATGCCGTCCAGGTCGCCGCCGAGCTGTCGGAGCGGTACGAGGAGATCGACCTCATCTACACGATCACCGAGATCCTGGGGCATACCATCCGGCTCGACGAGGCGGCGGATCGGATCCTGCGCGAGGTGTCGACCGTGGTGGGGGCCCGGCGCGCGACGCTGCTGGTGTACGACGCGGAGCAACAGGTCCTGCGCATCGTGGCCGCCCGCGGTATGACCCCGCAGGAGGTGGAGCCGATCGAGGTGGACGACGCCTGCTCGATCTCGGCGCGCGTATTCCGCGAAATGCGGATCGTGAGCTACGATCCCACCGATCCCGAGGCCGTGAACCCCGGCTGTCCCGAAGGGCGCACCTACCTCGGCAAGGCGTTTCTGTCGGTCCCGGTGCTGTACGCGGCCCCGGGAGCGCGCGGCAAGCCGATCGGCGTCATCAACCTCACGGACCGCGTGGGGGAGGACGCGTTCACCGCCGGCGACCGGAAGCTCGTGGCCGCGATCGCGAACCAGGTCGGCGCGGCGATCGAGAACGCGCGGCTCGTCGCCCGCGATCTCGGGCAGCAGCGCGTGCTGCGCGAGCTCGAGCTGGCGCGCGATCTCCAGCTGAAGCTGCTGCCGCCCCCGAGCGTGCTCGGGTCGCGCGTGGACGTCGCCGCACGCTGCCGCCAGGCCGAGTCGGTGGGCGGGGACTTCTACAACCTGCTCAACCTGCGGGCGGACCGCATCGGATTGATGATCGGCGACGTGACCAGCCATGGCTTCGGCGCCGCGCTGATCATGGCGCTCGTGATGGCGGCCTCCGGCATCCACGCGGAGTCCGCCGAGACGCCGACCGAGGTGCTGCGCCGGCTCGAGGAGTCGCTCGCCGATGAGCTCGCGAGCACGGAGATGTTCCTCACGGTGTTCTACGCCGTGGTCGACCCGAGCGTCGGACGGATCACCTTCGCCAACGCCGGGCACCCGCATGCGTTTCTCGTGTCGACGCGGACGGGACAGGCGGTCCGGCTCGAGGCCACGCGGCCCCCGCTCGGTCTCACCACCGCGCCGGGTGCGGACGCGGTGCGCACCTGGGCTCGGCGGGAGGCGATCATCTGCCTCTTCACCGACGGCGTCACCGAGGCGCTGGGCGGGCGCGGTGAGCGCTTCGGCGAGGAGCGCGTGCTCGGCCACGTGGCCCGGTTGAAAGACCGATCGGCGCGCGAGATCCTCGAGTCGGTGCACGCCGACCTCGCCGGCTTTACCGGCGGCGCGCCGCCCGCCGACGACCGCACGGTCGTCATCCTCAAGATGTGATCGCGGACAAGCGGCTCGGCCAGCACTTCCTCACCGACCGCAACATCCTGCAGCGTATCGTCGACGCGCTCGAGCCCGCGCCCGACGACGTCGTGGTCGAAATCGGGGCGGGGACGGGGAGCCTGACGGCCGTCCTCGCACCTGGCGTGCGTCACGTCATTGCCATCGAACGGGACCGCCGGCTGATCTCCGAATTGCGAATGCGGAATGCGGAATGCGGAATCGATAGACTCTCAATCGTGCAGGGAGACGCGCTTCGCGTCGATTGGCACGCTCTTGCCATTCCGCATTCCGCATTCCGCATTCCGCATTTCAAGGTCATCGGCAACATCCCCTACGCCATCACCTCTCCGCTGATCGACAAAGCCCTCACGCCGCCGCTCCCCGCGTGCATCGTGTTTCTCGTGCAGGCCGAGGTGGCCGACCGCATCGCCGCGTCCCCGGGGTCGATGTCGCGTGGAGCGGCTCTTCACCGTGCGCGCCGGCGCATTCACGCCGCCGCCCAAGGTCTCGAGCGTCGTCGTGCGCCTGACGCCGCTCGCCCAGCCGCTCATCGCGCCTGAAGAAAGCGCGGCATTCCGCGCATTCGTCACGGCCTGCTTCACCCGGCGTCGCAAGCAACTGCGCAACGTGGTAATGGCGGTCACGGGACGCTCCGCCGCCGTCGTGGTCGCCGGACTCGCGGCGCTCGGCGCCGACCCGACGGTTCGTCCCGAGACGCTCGCCCCCGAGGTGTTCGTGCGGCTCTTGCGTTGGAGCGCGCGATTGTGAAATAATTCACAATATGAGGAAGATCTCCGAGAGCACGGTGCGGCGGCTCTCCCTGTACCTGCGGTTCCTCGAGCAGTTCGACGCGCAAGGCCAGGCCACCATCTCCTCCGCCGAGCTGGCCCGACGCGGCGGCACGACCTCAGCCCAGGTGCGCAAGGACCTCTCGTTCTTCGGCTCGTTCGGCAAGCGCGGCCTGGGCTATTCCGTCCCCGAGCTCACCGCCCGGATCCGCGACATCCTGGGCTTGCGACGTACCTACCGCGTCGTCCTCGTCGGCGCGGGCCGCATCGGCAGCGCCCTCGTGCAATATCCCGGCTTTCGCCAGCGCGGCTTCCACGTCGCCGCGATCTACGACAAGGACCCGAAGAAGATCGGTTCCCGCTGGAACGGCCTGGTGGTGCGCGACATCCGCCACCTCGACGCCGACCTCGCCAAGGAGCCCAGCGACATCGCCATCGTCGTGACGCCTCCCGAGTCGGCGCAGGACGTGGTGGACCGGCTGGTGCGCGCGGGAGTGAAGGCCATCCTCAACTTCGCGCCGGTGCAGCTCGCGGTGCCCGACGACGTGGCGGTGAAATCGGTGAACATGGCGCTCGAGCTCGAGACGCTCAGCTTCGCGCTGGCCAACCGATGAAAGACCAATGCGGAGTGCGGAATGCGGAGTGCGGAATTGGCAGGAGAGGTCGTTCGCTGAGCGACACTCACATTGACATTCCGCATTCCGAATTCCCCATTCCGCACTGTTAGATTCCGCCCATGGCGCGCGTCCACGTGACAAGCGAAATCGGCCCGCTGCGCACGGTGCTGGTCCATACCCCCGGCCGTGAGCTCGTCGCGGTCACGCCCGGCAACCGGGAAGACTACCTCTACGACGACATCATCGACCTGGAGCTCGCCCAGCGCGAGCACCGCCGGTTCGTGGCGGTGTTGGAGCGGTTCGCCCAGGTGTACGAGGTCCGCACGCTGCTGACGGAGCTGGTGGCGCGTCCCGACGTGCGCGAGTTCCTCGTGACCCGCGCGCTCGAGGTGGTGCCATCGGACGCCCTGGCCAAGCAGCTCGCCGCGCTGTCGCCCGAGGAGCTCGTCGGGTTGATGATCGAAGGCGCCCTCGAAGAGGCCGGGCCGATCGCCCGGGCGCTCAACGAGACGGGCTTCGCGCTGCCGCCGCTGCCCAATCTCTTCTTCACGCGCGATGTCGGGATCGTGATCGGCGAGCACTCGATCATCGGCTCGATGCGCTACGGCGTGCGCTGGACCGAAGAGCTCCTCGTGAAGGCGCTGTTCCGATACCACCCGTGCCTCGAGAACGCCGGGATCCTGTACGACGGGTCGGAGGAGAAGCGCAACAACTACACGCTGGAAGGCGGGGACGTGCACCCCGTCCGCCCCGACCTGCTGCTGCTCGGCTTCAGCGAGCGCTCGAGCCCCGCGGCGCTCGACCACCTGTGCGACCTCGTGTTCGAGCATTGCGGCGTGAAGGACGTGATCGTCGTGGTGCTGCCGAACGAGCGCACCGCGATCCACCTGGACATGATCTTCACGCAGCTCGACCGCGAGCTGTGCTGCGTCTATCCACCGCATTTCGTCGGGCCGGAGCGCCTCGCCGTGCTGCACCGCCGCAAGAAATCGAAAGGGGTGAAGGAGATGCCCAATTTCTTCGCCGCCATGCAGGCGGTGGATCAGCCGCTCGAGCCGGTGTTCTGCGGCGGGTCGGACCGCTCGCTCCAGGAGCGCGAGCAGTGGTCCTCGGCCTGCAATTTCTTCGCGGTGCGGCCCGGCGTGACCGTCACCTACGCCCGCAACGAGGGTACGCTGCGCGAGCTCGAGCATACGGGGTTCAAGACCGTGTCCGCCGTGAACCTGCTGACGGGTGAGGACGTGCTGGACGACGGTGAGCGAGCCGTGATCACAATGGATGGGAGTGAGCTGGTCCGAGGCGGCGGCGGTCCGCGGTGCATGTCGTTGCCGCTGCGGCGGGATGACCTCTAGCTTGGGCCCTGAGTCCCTGCAGCACACCCGCTTCGCCGTGGTGGACGTGGAAACGACCGGCGTGCGGGCCCAGCGCGGTGGCCGGATCCTCGAGGTGGCGGTGGCGATCCTCGAGGGCGGAACCATCCACCTCGCGTTCGAGGCGTTGCTCGATCCGGGGACCCCGATTCCGCCGTGGGTGGCGCGCCTCACCGGCATCACCGACGGTCTGGTCGTCGGTCGCCCCCGCTTCGG
>WNFX01011855.1_pt1 | contig 10734 bp, 8 predicted proteins | sample 5400111 | NCBI WGS metagenome assembly WNFX01 (sample SAMN13153363, study PRJNA577476) | soil metagenome | isolation source: 40 cm soil or saprolite under grassland replicate 1 | place: USA:California | collected 2016-06-15
CGCTGATCTCGTGATTCTCAACTCGAATCCGCTCAACAACATCGCGCACGCATCCGACATCGATGCCGTCGTTAAAAACGGTGTGCTTTGTCCCGCTGATCAGCTTGCGGCGGTGTCGCATTAGTTCTGCTGATGGGACGCAAGCGGTGGCCGCTCGTCGCAGTCGCGATTCTGCTGCTGGCCGGCGCGATCGCAGTCGCCTGGATTAATCCGCGGTTGACGCGTTACATCGAGAGCGATCAGTTTCGCGTTGAGCTCGAGAAGGCGACCGCAAAAGGATTGCATTTCCCGAGCGGACAATATTCATCGATCAAACGAACGGGTCTTCTGACGGCAGCAAGCGATCACTTTCGCGCGGAGAACGGACACAAAGCGTTAAACTCGATCGATGCGCGCGGCATCGCGGCAAGGTTCAATCCGCTGGCTGTTTTCCTGCAGCGTTGGCAACTGGATGAAGTGCACATCGATTCCGGTGAAGTCGATATCCAGACATACACGCCGATACCAGAACCAACGCCGACGAAATCGTGGTTGCACGTTTTCCTGCCGGAGCGCGTTTATTTGAAGCGCGTTTGGTCGGAGCCGGCCGATGTGACCTGGGGATTGCGCGGAAAGAAATGCGGTTTATTCGGAACGCGATTACTGATTACGCCGCACGGGCGCGATTTCGAATATCAGGCCACCGGCGGGACGACAAAGATGCCGGTCATGCCGGAGATGCAATTGCGCCACACCCACCTGCTCGTCACCAAGACGTGGTTGAGTTTGTATGATTTCGATCTTGCGGCGAATGAGAAAAGCGACGGAACGATTCACGCGGAAGGAACGGCCGGAACCGGCGAAGACCGGCGAGTCGATTTCACAATTGATTTCAACAAATTGCCGATCGGTGAATGGTTGCCCGCGTCATGGAAAGGACATTGTTCAGGCGCAGCCACGGGCAAAGTTCATTGGACCGGGAAGAATCCAAAATTAGAAGACGCGTCGGTGCGAGGCTCGTTGCGCGTGCGCGAGGGGCGTGTCGCCGGCCTGCCTTTTCTGGAAAATCTCGCCACGATTACGAAAAAGAAATCAATCGCGCATCTCGAGCTGAAGGAGTGTTCGGCCGAGATCGATGCGAATCATGCGGAGATCGACATCCGCAAGATCGACATCGAGGACACTGGCAAGTTCCGGATCGAAGGCGAGATGACCATCCACGAAAAGATATTGAGCGGCGCGATCCGACTTGGCGTCGCGCGCCAATATCTGGAATGGTTGCCGCATCCGGAGGAGGTTTTTCCGCGCCAGAGCGGCGGCTACCTGTGGACGAGGGTGCACTTGTCGGGAACGACCGGAGATCCACAACAAGATCTTAGCCCGCGCATTGTCGAGGTGTTGAAAGAATCGCCAACCGCATTTCTCGGGTTAATTTTTCGGCAGCTCGACGATGCGATTACAAGGGCCTTCGGCGGCAAATGACCGGCAATGTTGGTCTTGCCCGAATCACGGCGGTTGCAAGAAACAAAACCGCATGGATGCTTTCTGTCTATGGCAACAAACCAAACGCAATACGCGCATCCGGAGGCGCTGGTGGAAACCGATTGGCTGGAGAAGCATCTCAAGGACGAGGGCATCCGGATCGTCGAATCGAACGAAGACGTTCTGCTTTACGACACCGGGCATATTCCCGGCGCGGTGCACATCGATTGGCGCGCGGATCTGCAAGATCAGGTGATTCGCGATTACATTACGCCGGAAAAATTTGCCGAGCTTTGCAGCAAAAACGGCATCACACCGGACACCACCTGCATTTTCTACGGCGACAAAGCGAACTGGTGGGCGTGCTACGCGCTCTGGGCCTTTCGATTGTTCGGGCACGAGAAAGTGAAAGTTTTAAACGGCGGGCGCGACAAATGGAAAGCAGAAGGGCGTCCGATGACGAAGGAAAGATCGACATATCCCCGAGCGAATTATTCGGTGCCCAAAAAACGGTTGGATAAGGAGATCCGCGCATTTGCCGATGAAGCGCTCGCGCAAAGCAAAGCAAAGAAGCCGCTGATCGATGTGCGTTCGCCCGGCGAATTCAAAGGCGAGGTCACACATATGCCGGAATATCCGCAGGAAGGTGTGCTGCGTGGCGGTCACATTCCCGGCGCGAAAAGCATGCCGTGGAAAACAGCGACGAACGAAGACAACACGTTTAAATCGGCGCCCGAGCTGGCGAAAATTTATTTCGATCAATGCGGGGTGAAGACGGGCACGGACACAGTCGTATATTGCCGAATTGGCGAACGGTCGAGTCACACCTGGTTCGTACTCACGTATCTGCTCGGCCTCGATAACGTGCGCAATTACGACGGGTCGTGGACAGAATGGGGCAATAAAGTCGGCGCGCCGATCGAAAAGGGCGCGTGATTTTTGTAGCGGCGGTCTATGACCGTCGAATTAATCCCGGCACTCATAGAGCGCCGCTCCAGTTTTAAATCCGTGTAATCGCGGTAGATTCTTACTTGTCGATGTACCCAACCAAGCTCAACAAGATCATCCATCTCTTCGAGACGCTGCCGGAAGATGAGCGGCGCGAGACGATTGTTTCTTACGCGGAGAACGCGAAGAAACAGGAGCCGCGCAAAGACGAACAGTTCGATCTTGTCGATGTCCGCAAGGATGAGGAATGCATGGACACGGTCGGCGTTTATTTGCACGTCGATGAAAACGGCAAGGCGCAGATTCGCATGACGCTCGGACCGGAAGTGCAAACGCTTACCCGCGCGATGACGGCGATTCTTTGTAAAGGCCTGGAAGGCTGCACGCCCCAGGAGATTCTCGATCTTCCGAGCGATTTTGTCACGCGCATCGTCGGCGCCGAGCTTGTGCGCATCCGCAGCCAGACGATTTACTACGTGCTCACGCGCATCAAGGGGATTTGCAAAGTGTACCTGGATCGCCAGCGCATGGCCGCAGTGGCGTGACGATCCGTAACACAGCCATCTTGGCTGTTTGACGCCAACGAACAGCCGGGAAGGCTGTGTTACACGAAACGAGTTTCGGGCGTGAAGTTCTGCTTATTTCGTCTATTCTCGCCGGCGCAAGATGCCGCGGAATAACGAGCTCAAAAAAATTTTGCTCATCGGCTCCGGTCCGATCGTGATCGGGCAAGGCTGCGAATTTGATTATTCCGGAGTGCAAGCGTGCAAGGCGTTGCGCGAGGAAGGTTACCAGGTCGTGCTGGTCAACTCGAACCCGGCCACGATCATGACCGATCCGGAGTTTGCCGATCGCACCTACATCGAGCCGATTACGGCGGAAGTAATCGAGGCGATCATCGAGCGCGAAAAACCCGACGCCCTTCTTCCGACCATGGGCGGGCAGACCGCGCTCAACGTCGCGATGGAACTTTATCGGAATGGGGCGCTCGTGCGGCACGGCGTGAAGTTGATCGGAGCGGACGCGCAAGCCATCGCGAAAGGCGAAGATCGACAATTGTTCAAGGAAGCGATGCTGCGCATTGGTTTCGACGTTCCGCGGTCTGGGGTTGCGCGGTCGCTTCCCGATGCAAACCGCGTCGCCGATGAAATCGGGACGTTTCCCCTGATCATTCGGCCGGCTTTCAGTCTTGGCGGCATGGGCGGAGGCATTGCTTACAATCGCGACGAGCTGGAAGAAATCGCGGACCGCGGCCTCAATCTTTCGCCTGTGACCGAAGTCTTGATCGAGGAGTCGCTCGTCGGTTGGAAGGAATTCGAGATGGAAGTGATGCGCGATCGCGCGGACAACTGCGTAGTTGTTTGCTCGATCGAGAACTTCGATCCGATGGGCGTGCACACCGGCGACTCCATCACGGTCGCGCCGGTGCAGACGCTGACGGACAAGGAATACCAAATGATGCGCGATGCAGCGTTCGCGGTCATCCGCGAGATCGGCGTGGAGACCGGCGGATCGAACATCCAGTTTGCTGTCGATCCAAACAACGGCCGGATGGTTGTGATCGAGATGAATCCGCGAGTCTCGCGCTCGAGTGCGCTCGCTTCAAAAGCGACCGGATTTCCGATCGCCAAGATCGCGGCAAAACTTGCCGTCGGTTATACGCTCGACGAAATCAAAAATGATATTACGCGCGAAACCCCGGCGTGTTTCGAGCCGACGATCGATTACTGCGTGGTCAAAGTCCCGCGGTTCACCTTCGAAAAATTTCCACAGGCCGACGCGACGCTGACGACGCAGATGAAGAGCGTAGGCGAAGCGATGGCCATCGGCCGGACGTTTAAAGAAGCGCTGCAAAAAGCGCTGCGTTCGCTCGAGATCAAGCGGTTTGGACTTTGCGGTGATGGCGCAGATACAAATGTCGATCTTGAAACATTGCGGCTGAAACTCTCGATCCCGAATGCGGACCGAGTTTTTCATCTGGCGCAGGCGTTCCGAGACGGAATGTCAATCGACGAAGTTTTTGAACTAACAAAGATCGACAAGTGGTTTTTGCGAAACATTGCTGAAATCGTGTCCGAGGCAGCATGTTTGAAAACGAAAAGTTTTTGGCACGCGAAGAAGCTCGGCTTTTCCGATCGCCAGATCGCGATCGCATCTGGTTCGTCGGAAAAAATAATTCGCGCGAAACGGATAGCGGACAATGTCCTCCCGACTTATCGCCTCGTTGATACGTGTGCGGCGGAGTTCGAAGCGTACACGCCGTATTATTATTCGACTTACGGGGACGAGAATGAGCGGCGCGAGAGCGGTAAACGCAAGATCATGATTCTGGGTGGTGGTCCAAACCGGATCGGCCAGGGAATCGAGTTCGATTATTGTTGCGTGCACGCGGCGTTCGCGCTGCGCGAGCTCGGGTTCGAGACGATCATGGTGAATTCAAACCCGGAAACGGTTTCAACCGATTACGACACGAGCGATAAGCTTTATTTCGAACCGCTCACGCTCGAGGACGTGCTCAACATTTATGATCAGGAAAAACCTGAAGGAGTTTTCGTGCAGTTCGGCGGGCAAACGCCCCTTAACCTTGCCGATGGATTGAAAGCCGCCGGCGTCCCGATTCTCGGCACTCAACCAGAGAGCATCGAGACCGCGGAAGATCGACAATTATTCGCGACCATGCTCGACAAGCTCGGCTTGCGCCAGACGCCAAGCGGTTCGGCGGTCAGCGCGGATGAGGCGGCGGCGATTGCAAAAAAAATCGGCTATCCGGTTCTAGTGCGGCCTTCCTTCGTGCTCGGCGGCCGTGCCATGGAGCTGGTTTACCACGAGGAAGACCTTCGCCGATACATGCAGAGCGCTATCGAAGTAAGCCCGGATCGGCCGGTCCTGGTGGATCGCTTTCTTGAGGACGCAATCGAAGTGGACGTCGATTGCATTTCCGACGGCGAAACGACTGTGATCGGGGCAATCATGGAGCACATCGAGCAAGCCGGCATTCATAGCGGCGATAGCGCTTGCGTGATTCCGACTTTTTCTTTGTCGAAAAAAGTGCTCGATGAAATTTCCGCAGCGACGAAGGCGATGGCGCGCGAATTAAACGTGCGCGGCCTGATGAATGTGCAATTCGCAGTCAAAGGCGAAGATGTTTACGTCTTGGAAGTGAACCCGCGCGCGTCACGGACAGTGCCGTTTGTGAGCAAGGCGATCGGTGTGCCACTGGCAAAGCTCGCCGCCAAAGTGATGACCGGGAAAACCCTGTGCGAGCTCGGATTCACCAAAGAAATCGTGCCGAAGCATTTCTCGGTAAAGGAAGCGGTCTTTCCATTCTTGCGTTATCAAGGAGTGGATATCGCGCTCGGCCCGGAAATGAAATCGACCGGCGAAGTGATGGGCATGGATGTCGATCTCGGCCTGGCCTACGCGAAATCCCAGATGGCCGCCCCACCGCCGCTGCCGAAGAAAGGCAACGTTTTCATCAGCGTGAAAGATAGCGACAAAGATTCGCTCATTCCGGTTGCGCGCGAGTTCGTCAAGCTCGGCTTTGGAATCATCGCGACCAGCGGGACAGCAGCGGCCCTGACGAAAGCGAAGATTAAAGTGAAAAAGGTTTTTAAATTACGCGAGGGCCGGCCCAACGTTCTCGACCGCGTGAAGAACGGCGATATCAATTTCATCATCAACACCCCGAGCGGCAAAATTCCGCGCCAGGACGAAGTTTCGATCCGCAATGCATCTCTGGCCCAAAAAATTCCGATCATGACAACGGTGCGCGCAGCCCAAGCGAGCGCGAATGGCATTCGCTCTTTACAAAAAAGCAAAGTGCACGTGCGCAGCCTGCAGGAATATCACGCGTCGGTCGGGGCGTGACAGGAATGGCTGTTCGTGCCACTTGTCAGGATGAAATTGTCGATCTTAGCGGCGGCGCTGTTGGGCTCAGCGCTGCTTGCAGCTGAAGAAAAGAAAGAGGAGAAAACTTCCGTGAGCACATCAAACGAAGTGGCGGTGATCAAAACCAGCGAAGGCGAAATGGTAGCCGAGTTCTGGCCCGATGTTGCGCCAAAGACAGTCGAGAATTTCAAGAAACTGGCGCGCCAAGGTTTTTACGATGGCACCGCGTTTCATCGCGTCATCAAAGGCTTTATGATTCAGGGCGGCGATCCGCTCACGAAAGATGAAAGCAAACAGGCGTCCTGGGGCACGGGCGATCCGGGCTACAAAATCCCGGCCGAGTTTAATGAAAAGTCGCATACGCGCGGCGTGCTCTCGATGGCGCGTTCGAACGATCCCAATTCTGCCGGCAGCCAGTTTTTTATTTGCCACGGCGACCCGACATTTCTCGACCGCCAATACACCGCTTTTGGCAAACTGATCAAGGGTAACGAAGTGCTGGAAAAAATCGCAATGACAAGGACCGGACCAAGCGATCGTCCGCTAAAACGGATCAATCTCGAAAGCATCAAAATTGTTCCAGCTGACTCGATCAAATAACACAATGTCAGATCGCACATCGCGCATCGCGCTCGTACAGATGCGATGCGGCGCGGACTCCGAAAATAATTTCGGGCGCGCCATTGGATTCATTAGTGACGCAGCGAAACAGCGCGCGCAGATCGTTTGCCTGCCGGAACTTTTCCGGTCGCAATATTTTTGTCAGACCGAAGATCACGCAAATTTTGCGTTGGCCGAGGAAATTCCCGGAAGATCGACAACTGCTCTCGGTGAGCTCGCACGCGAGCTCCGCATCGTGATTGTCGCATCGCTTTTCGAAAAACGCCGCGCCGGTGTTTATCACAATACAGCCGTCGTCCTCGATGCCGATGGAAAACTGCTCGGCAAGTATCGCAAGATGCACATCCCGGACGACCCGCTTTATCACGAGAAATTTTATTTCGCGCCGGGCGATCTCGGATTCCAGGCCTGGCCAACCGCGCACGGGAAGATCGGCGTCTGCGTTTGCTGGGACCAGTGGTATCCGGAAGCGGCGCGACTGACTGCGTTGCGTGGCGCGGAAATCATTTTTTATCCGACGGCCATCGGCTGGCATCCGGCGGAGAAGAAGGAATTCGGCGCGGCCCAGCATTCGGCGTGGGAAACGATCCAGCGTAGCCATGCCATTGCGAACGGTTGTTATGTCGCCGTGCCGAACCGCGTCGGCCACGAAAAACCTGCCGGCGGCGACGGGATCGAATTTTGGGGGCAAAGTTTTGTCTGCGGTCCGGACGGCGAGATCATCGCCAAAGGTTCAATCGATCGCGAAGAAATCGTGATGGCGGATATCGACTGGAGCGCGGTCGACCGACATCGCACGCACTGGCCGTTTCTGCGCGATCGTCGCGTCGATGCTTACGCCGGCCTCGAGCAGCGCATGCTAGATTGATTGCCGCGATGGTGCCTGCGATCGAATGACGCTGCGAGTTTGGAGCGATCATCCCACGTACAAAGCCTGTAGCGCACTGACGGCCGAAAGCTTCATCGAGCTCTCCGGCGAATTCCATCGGCATTCGCAATACGGACTCGAGGCGCGGAAATGGACGATGCGACCGCTCACCGATCAGGAGAAAAGCGAACTCCTGCAAGGCCCGGCCGACTTGCGCGCCCGGCAACGGGCGGACTGGGAATTCATTCTGCAAACGACCCGGACAATTGTCGATCCCCGCCTCCGCGCCTTATGCGACGCGTTTCTAAAGGAATGGGGCGAACGTTTTCGGCGCACCGCCGCAGCGCGCAATTATCATCACGCTCGCCGCGGTGGACTGATCGAACACACGGCGCAAATGATGCGCGTCGCGCTCAAGGTCGCGTCGTTGTATCCGGCCTTGAATGTCGATCTTTTGCTCGCCGGAATTTTGTTTCACGATTGTGGCAAGCTCTGGGAAAATTCGTTGCCGGAAAGCGGTTTCACCATGGCTTATGACGAGCGGGGTGAACTGATGGGGCACATCTCGATCGGCCTCGAGCTGGTCAATTCGCTCTGGCGAAAATTATGCGCCGAAAATGCGAATGCGTGGAGAGACCTGGCGCCGGCTTCGGAGGATGTCCGACTCCATTTGCTTCACCTGATCGGCGCGCATCACGGCGAAGCGCAGTTTGGCTCGCCGGTTAGCCCGAAAACGCCCGAAGCCATGGCGCTGCATTACATCGACAATCTCGACGCACGCTTGGAAATGTTCGCCGCTGGTTATACGACCGCAAAGCCGCTGGCCCCTCGCATTTTCGATCGCGTGCGGCCGCTGCCGGCGAATTTAGTGACGCCGCTGGAAAAATTCTCAGCGGGTGAATCGCGGAACGACGGGAAACTACTGTAGGGAACGCCGTTGGCGTCCTATGGGAAGCAAACTGCTTCCCCTACAAATCGATTCTTCGCTTTGCTTCGGCGAGATAACCTTCATCGATCTCGAATCCGATAAACTTCTTCACCCCGCATCTTTGCGCCGCGATCGCAGAATTTCCGATGCCCAGAAAAGGATCGAGCATTGTTTCGATGCGGGAAATGCCGTGCATTTTGATACACCATTCTGCCAATTGCACTGGGAAGGTCGCCGGATGCGGCCGCTCCGTCGCGCGACTTTGAATTGTTTCGTAAGGAATGAACCAGGTATTGCCGCGACACCGCAAATCGCCTCCTCGCGTATGCGACCAACGCGCAATGTTGGTTTTATCCTGATACGGAACTCCGATGGCTAGCCGATCGATTTCGACCCGGCCTGTTTTTGTGAAATGGAAAACATATTCATGGCAATCGTTCAGAAATCGCTTCGAGCTGATCGGCTTAAAATGCCCATACGAGCGAACCTCACCTTCTCGATCCTCGATCGTGATCGATTTGACCCAGTGAATCACATTTTGCAGAACAAACACGTCTCGCAATCGCATGACGAGCTCGTGCGGCAACATCGGGCTCGAGGGCGCGGAGCCAATATTAAGAAAAAGCGATCCCTGACCTTTCAGAACGCGTCGGATTTCTGCGGCCCATTTACGGCACCACTGTAGATACGATTCTCGACTCTCCCTATCGGAATATTTTCCGTATTTAATCCCGAGGTTGTATGGTGGTGACGTAACCGTTATGTCGACGCAACTATCCGGCAGTTGCGCCATTCCGACAACGCAATCGCCAAGGCGAAGGTCGTGCGCAAAGAACGCAAACAGCTCTTGTGCGATTGGATCCTTGATCCGAACCATCCGAATGATTCGTACCAAAGCGACTAGTTGTACAGAGAAATTTTACGGCCTGACGCTTCAGAGCACGAGAGCGCGAAAAAAACGCGCAGCCAGCTCTCTCAACGCAAATTCAGCGGCCTCTTGAATGCTTTCTTCAGCATCATTTGATAACCACCAGTCTTGTATCGTTTGATATACCGCTGAATTCGGCGAACCTCCGTCCGCGAAAGCGTGATCGACCCGGTATTTGGGTTAACTCGCTCTCCGAGACGGAATATGAAGTTCGCGAAGCCACTTCTGTTTCGATGCTTAGAGGGCAGACTCCGAAGAACATCAGTTTCGGTTCTATTAAGTCGTAAGTGCGTCGTCTTAATTCGGCGATCTATCAAACCCTGAAACTTCCACAAACTAAGTCCGCTAATTCCCAAATTCGCGGGCGCAGAGAATTTCGTTTATCTTCCAGTAGATGTCAGACAAGCCTTCCAAGCTAAAGATTGCAGGTCGCGAGTTCACCTCGCGGCTGCTCGTTGGCACGGGAAAATTCGCGTCGAACGAATTGATGCGCGATGCGCTCATGGCGAGCGGAACGGAGATTGTTACCGTCGCTTTACGCCGCGCCGATCTTTCCGGCAAAGGCGACCCCTTTGCGAACATTCTCGATTTTATCGATCCGAAGCGCTTTCTTCTTTTGCCGAACACGAGCGGCGCGCGCAATGCCGCCGAGGCGGTGCGCCTGGCGCGACTCGCCGCAAGCGCCGGTTTGCCGACCTGGGTGAAGCTCGAGATCCATCCCGACCCGCGCTATCTCCTTCCCGATCCCGTGGAAACTTTGGCGGCGGCGGAGATTTTGGTGAAGGAAGGTTTTACCGTGCTGCCCTACATCAACGCCGATCCCGTGCTGGCGAAGCGGTTGCAGGATGTTGGCACCGCGACGGTGATGCCGCTTGGTTCGCCCATCGGGAGCAACCGCGGAATCGAAACGCGTCCGCAAATCGAAATCATCATTGAGCAGGCTACTGTGCCAGTGGTTGTTGACGCTGGACTCGGCGCACCAAGCCAGGCCGCGGAAGGGATGGAGATGGGCGCCGACGCAGTGCTAGTGAACACGGCGATCGCCATTGCCGCCGATCCAGTTCGAATGGCGCAAGCTTTTCGCAAAGCAAT
>WNFX01008623.1_pt1 | contig 10731 bp, 9 predicted proteins | sample 5400111 | NCBI WGS metagenome assembly WNFX01 (sample SAMN13153363, study PRJNA577476) | soil metagenome | isolation source: 40 cm soil or saprolite under grassland replicate 1 | place: USA:California | collected 2016-06-15
CGGCTGTTGGACCGCGCGGCCGAGCGGCGCCAACAGGCCGAGCGGGAGCTTGCCGCAAGCGATGCTCAGCATCCTGGCGGGGGCGGGCGCCGCTGGTTCGGCCGCCGCAACGCCGAGCAGCCGCAGGACCCGGCCGCGCGGGCGCTGGCGGTCCGCCAGGCTGAGCGGGCCGCCAAGGCGGAGGTCGAGGCCCGGGCGGCGCAGCAGCAGCATCAGGCATGGATGGACGGCCACGGCCAGACCGGCGGCACCTACCTGGAGGTCACCCGCGAGCTGGCCTTGCGGTCCCGCCAGCGGGTCGCGTTCGCCGAACTCGAGCAGCCCGGCTACCTGACCGACGCGCTCGGCCCGGTGCCGGAGTCGGTTCGTGGCCGGCGCGCCTGGCGGCAGGCCACCCGGACGGTCCAGGACTACCGCCAGCAGTTCCAGATCGACGACCCCGAGCGACCGCTTGGGGAGCCGCCGGCCCGCGACCACGACGACCCCCAGCGGCACCAGGCATGGCGGGAGGCCAGCGGCGCCATCCAGCGCATGCAGGCCCGCCAGCAACACCAACGCGACCGCGACCAGCGGTCCGAACCCGAGCCTGTTAGGACGCTCGCCGACCGCCAGGGCGGCGAGCCCACCAGCCGGCATGCCGCCACCCGCGACCCCGACCCGGTCCAAGGTGCGGAGCGGGCGGCCGGCTAACCCCAAGGGAGGCCCCGATGGCCCAGCGGAGCGCCCACTGGCCCGACGACCCCGACCAGGACGACCCGCCGGTCGGCGTCAGCATCCGCCCACTCCACCAGCAGCAACTCCCCGACCTTCGGCGCCCTGCTCCGACCATCCCCGCGTTCGCTCCGTTCAGCGGCGAGCGGGCGGGCGGCTCCTACGGCACCCCTGGCGCCTCCGCGCTGGCCCACCACCAGCAGTTGCGTGCTGGCGAGTGGGCCGCGTTCATGCGGACCCTGCCGTGGCGGCTGGCCCTCGTCCTTGCCGCCGGCGGCCTGGCCGGCACCCTGACCCATGGCACCGGCCCAAGGCTGGCCAGCCCGGCCGCCGGACTGGCCGCCGCCGCGCTGGGCTGGCGCCTGCGCTTCCGCGTCTCCGCAGAGACCGCCGCCTGGCGGCGGGGCGCCCGCGGGGAGCGGCGCACCGCCCGACGGCTACGCCCGCTGATCCGTGGCGGCTGGACGGTCCTCCACGACCTGGCCATCCCCCAAAGTCGCGCCAACGGCGACCACCTGCTGATCGGCCCATCAGGAGTGTTCCTGATCGACTCCAAAGCCTGGCACGGCACCATCACCATGAGCGTCGACGGGTCGGCCTGGCACAACGGCCACCCGCTCGACCAGACGCTTGCCACCGTCACCTGGGAAGCCCAACAGCTCGCCACCGCGATCGGTGCGCCCGTCTTCCCGATGCTGTGCCTCCACGACACCCAAATCCCATGGGGAGAGGTGTACGTCGACAACGTCCCCGTGCTCACCCCCAACAAGCTGCTCGCCCTGCTGCGGTCCCTCCCGGCCCACATGGACCAGACCGGCGTCATGCTGCTGGCCGAGCACGCCCGCCACCAGCTCCACCCCGCAACCTGAACCAAGCATCCTTCCGGGGCACTCCCCGGGTACGGCAAGGCGCCCCCGGTACTTCCCCGCCGGGGGCGCCTCGTCATGGAGCCATCGAGGACGCCCTGTCCCGGCCGCCCCGTATCCTCGATCGAGCCCCATCCAGGCGACCCATAAGCACCCTGTAAGCGAGGAACAATGCTGCGATTCACCCTCGACACCAGCAGCGTCATCCATGGCGCCCAAGCCCAGCAGTACGGCCCGCAGATCGACGAGCTGGTGGAACTCGCCCGCAAGGGCCAGATCGGTCTGTGGATCACGACCGCGTTCGCCAACGACCAGGAACGCGCGCCGGCAGACAAGCGCCAGCGCAACCTGGCCTGGCTGAGCGAGCGGTCGTGGATTGGGACCGTACGGGGCGCATTCCGCCTCGACTACTCACGGCTTGGCGTCGACACTGTGCTCCTCAGCGACGAGCAAAAGGCCACGGCCATGAAGATCGATGAGATCTTGCTCCGCGAGGTCTACAGGGTCGGGAACCTGCGTGCCGACGACGAAGCTTTCATGGCGGTCTGGCGCCGGAAGGCAAACGACGTGCAGCAGCTTGTCGCGCATCTCATCGCCGGCCACGACGCCTTCGTCACCAGCGATGATGACGACATGCTCAAGAAGCGAGCCGAACTTCAAGCTCGAACCGGGATCGTCGTGATGGACCCTGCGCAGGCGGTGCAGCTAGCGCACCAACTGGCCTGATCCGCTGCGCCGGCAGTCCACCACTCACGACGGACCGTCGGAGTCGTCCTCGGGGTGAAACTCGCCATCGCAGATGCCGCACAGGATCGCCCCACGCGCGGCCTGCTTGGGGGAGATCCGGATGGATCGTTCGGGGTAGCAGTCGCAGACCAGCTTGGAGCGATTGAAGGTCTTCTCCCCACCACTCTCGGTCTCGCCGTCGCCCTGGTCGCCGCCTTCCGCGGTGGTGGGGTCGGGCTGGCCCTCACCGGCCAGTCCGAGGCGGCAGAAGGTGTCCAGGTGCAGGATGATCGCGGCGTCGAAGTCGCCTATCGTGTCGGCGTAGGCCTCGCGGGTGGGCTGGGTGAGCTGGACTTCGGAGAAGCCGTTGACGGGGTGGGCTTTGGCGTTGGTGGGCCAGGCCAGGCCCAGCTCGCCGGCCAGGTCGACGTAGCGGCGGTTGTGGTACTTGCCTTGGCGGCTGGTCTCCCTTGACCACGCGGACGTGCGCCAGGGCGTAGGCGGCCTCGTGCAGGATCGTGGTGAGGGTGTGTTGGGCGCCTTCGGCGAAGCACTCGCCGGCCACGAACAGCTCCGGCTTGCAGTCGGGGGCAGGTCGAGCTTGGCGTCATGGCCGGCCTCCGGCTCGGGCGCGGGGGTGGGTTGGGGGTGTCCGTGGACCCAGCGCTGACCCTGTAGTGCTCGCTGGGGGCTATAAACTACCCGTCTCGCATTCGCGCAGCGGCGCGCACCTCGTCAGGTGAGGACCCACTGGACAGGATGTGCCGTACAACTAGCCGGATCACCTTGTCGACGTCGTCGACTATGAGATGCAGGTCGCTCGTCGTGCCGCCACGGAGTCGCTGGAATGCGGTCATCGGTGACCGATCGGCGTGAATGGCCCCGTTCCTGGCGGCCGACGCGTCTGTCATGACGGCTTCGATCTGCGTGCTGGTCGCGCCGAGTGCCTGGGGTGCGCCAGGCAGCCGTGCCACGAGACGTCCGAGCTTCGCGCCAGGCGAGCCAGCGCCGCCGCTGTCCCCTGCGCTCTTGACCAGCGCCTCTGTGGCGACCATCAGGTCGAAGAGCCGGTCGGTGGCATCGACACGGCCGCCGGCGAACACCAACCGCCGTATTGCGAGCCCGACTGCGGCGTCGTGGGTCTCGAGCTGGGCGAGGCGGCTCCACACCAGGGCGACCTCAGCAGCATCCTGCCGCTGGAGGATGCAAGGCCGGTCAGGGTCGACGTTGCCGAACGGGCTGAGGACCGCCGAACCACCCGGGCTGTCGAGGATCGAGGGCCGGAAGTATCGGACAGCACGGGTGGACTGCACGCAGCCACCGACGACAACGCGCAGCGAGGTGATGAGCCGGTGCGCAGCGTCGTGCAACTCCGGCAGTGGGAGGCCGAGGTCGGCTGGGTGCTCGTCTCGGTGGCCGGCCACGAGGTCGACGGTGGCTTCGTGCACGAGCGCCCACTGGTTGAACCGGCTGACATCGACACTGCCCGGCGTGCAGACGTTCTGAATGGGTACTGCCCCGCGGCTCAGCGCGGCGTTCAGCTCGTCGTCGGTCATCCGCCGGACACGGTAGCCGCCGGCCAGCGCAAGCTCGGTCTCGCTGCTCTCAAGGCCGATGAGCGGCACGTAGTCGACCACGACGACCGTGCGGGTCAACCATGCCTGCTCCAGTTCGGCATACAACGGCTCGAATGCCGCGTCGTCGAGCCGGTAGGCGTGGGCGGTGACCACCAGACAGTCGAAGAACCAGTCCAGCGTCCTCCACAACAGGCCGCGGCGCTGGCGACTGTGTGCAGGGCCGACCAGCGTGTCCATCCAGCCGTCGAGGTCGCTGTCGTCGCGGATCGCCTGTCGTACTTGGTCCATCGTTGGGAACTGGTCGTAGCGCAAGAGCACGCCATCAGCCCTCGGCGACTCCCACCGAATCGGTCTGGCCGGCCCGAACCGCTCCTGGCCTTGGCGTTGCCACCGTGACAGGTCCGGGTCTCGGCTAAACGCTGGCGCAGGCTCAAGCTGGCGGCACTGGTCGAGGACCTCCTCGGCGAGTGCCCGCATCGCTTGGTGCAGCCGCGGCTTGGCTGGTGTGTACTGATCTGCTGTCATGTGTGCAGCATGCCAAGGGGAACGACCGGGTGCATGACCACTTCTGGTGGCACCGGGCAAGGCGACCACCGGGGTGGTCGAGGGAACGGTTTGGTCGCCCAGCGGCATCGGCAGCCGCCTGTGCGCACGATCCGACCGGAGGGTGCCGACCATGGCCGTCTCAGCCGTCGCCCGGCCGCCCGCGTTGCTCCCCGTCTCGGGCATCCGCACGATCTTTCTGCAAGACCAGGCGCTCGGTACCTGAAGGTTGGTGTTGACGATGAGGACGCCGACAAGGGATGGGTATCGTGGATCGTTAAGCCCGTGCAGCCTCGGCTGCAGCCAGCCGACGTAGTTCTCGATCACACCGGGCAGGGCTGCTTGAGTGAGTGGTCGAGGACGACTACGACGGGATAGCTCGCTGCCGCTGCCCACGCCATATTGAGTGGGCTGGCCGAGGTAGGTCGCGCAGTCATGGACCGTGACCATCTTGCCGCGGATCATCTTGAATTCAGTGATCACGTTGTCATGCACAGGTCGTCGAAGCCGCCGGTGCTCCGGCAGGCGACCGGCCGGCTAACACGTGGACTGGCCGCCCCTCCAAGAACGCGGCGCGATGCCAGCAGCCTCGATGCGGCCCATTTACACTATTGTCCCGTTATAGGACTATAGAACGATCATCCTTGTGGATCTCGGGTTGATCGTTCGTCTAGTGTTGTTTGCTCTTGGGCAAGAGCTTTGTTGGGAGGCGTGAGCGTATATGCGGATCGTCGCAGCCGTACCTCTCATCCGCGCCCTGACGGCGCGCGTCCAGGCGTTGACGTGAACGCCGTTCCAGAGCATGAGGAGCAGTCGCCAGGACTGACCCTTACAGCCCTCGAAGCGCTCGGGATCGGCGATCCAACTGGCGCGATCACGCTGGCCCGCTACCGTTATCAGACGAAGATCGCAGTTCGTGCATGGCTACGTTGCCTGCTCCCTGATGGCCCGGTGGCGATCGCATGCGAGCGTATCGAGGACCAGGTGATGGTCCATCCGATGCTTCTTCGTTTCCAGCAAGTCAAGACACGCGACAAAGGCGTATGGACGCCGGGCAAGGTGTGCGAGGACGGCGGCGGGCTCGATGCGCTCGTCCGTGCCTTCACGCAGGTCCGTGCGGCAGGGCATCTAGGTATCGCCCGCTTCGAGCTGCTGCTGGAAGGCCCGAGCACGGGTGACCGCCACGGCGCCGCCTTCTTCGCAGATCCGACCACCGCCTCGGCGCGGGTTCGGGGAAAGGTATATGACCATGGGCTGCCAGCCGGGTGCATCGACCAGTTCCTCTCCCGCCTGCGGCTCCACCCTGGTCAGCCAAGTCGCGAAACCATTGATGGGGTCAACATCTCCACGCTCGTCTGCCTGTTTCCCGATCAGTCCGGCCACACCGTCCTCACGATCTATACCAGCCTCTTGGATGTCGCGGGCGCCGCGCAAGCGGCGGAGGTCAATCCTGCTCGCGCTCCGTGGCAGGACGTCGTGGCTGTGCTCGGCGCTGGAGGCGACCGGGCGCCGATCTTCGGGTTGCAGGTGCTCGCTCGGGAGCGGCTGCTCGAGCTGCTGCCGCCGTCCCCTCACGCTGAGCTTGCCACTCGACAGGCGTTGCTGCGTCGCATGGCTGAGACCGATGCCAACCTGTCCGGGTTGGAGTTGAAGATGGTCAGCGCTGGCGCCCGGCCTGACACTGTATCGGAGGCCAAGATAAGACGCGCACTTGCTGAAGTCCACCGGCAGCAAGCGCTTGCTGCCAGTGACGAGGGTGCGGCTCGTCTGGAGCGCCTCGCTGAGGATGTGCTCACCTTCGCCAAGGCGGTGGCAAAGTCAGTCATGCTCAGCGCCGTTGGCAATCCGGCCGTAGCCGCCAGCCCGGCCGAGGCTGTGTTCGCCCAACTCGTCCTGAAGGTTACCGATTTGCAGGCACTCGACATCTATGCCATCTTCCCCGATGAGCCCTACGGGGTATTCGGCTATCTATGCCAGATTTCTGACGAGTGCCGCTTTCCGTGGCGAGATGCGTCCTGACCATGCCACCGACCGCCCGCCGAACTCGCGTCGGCTTCCGCGCAACGCCAGAAGCTGAGGCGCGTCTGCTGCTGCTCATTGATGCCTTCAGCCGGGTCGGCACGCGTCCACGAACCCTCGAAGGCAGGGTGAAGCTCGCGAAGCTCGACTTCCTGCTGCGATACCCAACATATGCGGCGCGGCTGCTGGCCCAAGCCGGCGCGCCACAAACGGCCATCGAGCAGGCCACCGAAGAGGCCAATCCGCTAGAGCAGCGGATGGTCCGCTACAGGTACGGTCCGTGGGACCCAGCGTACTACGCGCTGCTCAGCGGCCTAATCGGCCGCGGCCTCGTTGAGGTCGTTCCTCTTGCTCGTGGACTTGGCTACCGGACGACAGAGCGTGGCCAGCGGCTCGCCGCCGCCCTCGCCGAAGACGACTCCCACGCTCCGGTCGCACAGCGTGTCGCCGTTCTGCGTCGATACCTCGACAAGCAGGGCAGCACCCTCAAGAACCGGATCTATGAAGCGATCCCCGAGGTGAGCGAGGCGGAATGGCACACGCGACTGTGACTGCCATGGCTGCGTCAGTTCGCGGCCACAAGGGATGGCGCATCCCCCCAATAGGGATCGCTACTGCTTGGCAGGTTCCATGATGGCTCGCCTGCGAGTGTCCATGCTTGATCTCGTCGGCGGTGGCAGACAGATCCCCTTCCCCTACGCCGTCAACGTGGTCCGCGGGCCGATCACCACAGGCAAGACCACCTTTGTCCGCTTGCTCCGTGCGCTACTCGGCAGCGTGCCCGACAATCTACCGCCGGAGACGAGTCACGTCCGGGCGCTACGGGGAGAGCTGGAGTTCGACACCGAACGGTGGCAGGTCTATCGACCGCTCGTAACCACTGACACTGCCAAGGTCGAGCTTGCCCGTATGCCGGACCTCGATGGAGGACGCGAGCACGCAGGTCACCAAGATCTACTGGAAGCGTTGCGACTGCCCGCAGTTCGACCGGAATCGCCCGACGGCCCAACCTACAGCCGCTGGCTGCTCGACCATCTTGGCCTCCCCTTCGTGGAAGTACCGCGAGCGCGGACCCAGACCACCAGCGACACCGTGCCCGTCACTATCAACGATTGGATGAACTACTGCATTGTGCCCGGTGACGAGATTGACACCAGCGTCTTCGGGCATAATCACCCCTTCCGAGACATCAAGCGCCGCTACGTCTTCGAACTCATCTACGGCCTGTACGATGCCAAGACCGCACGACTGCAAAACGAGCTGCGGACGGTCGAGCTGCAGCGCATATCGCTTACTCGACAGGCCGAGGCCGCAGCCGCATTCCTGGCCGACACTGTCTTCGCTGACTCTGCTGAACTCACACGGAGCATGACGCAGGCTCGCAGGGCACTGGACGTCCTCGCCGTGCGTGAAGCCGAGCTTGCTCGCGGTATCCACGATCAACTTGGCACTGCGGCGCTTCGGTACCGCGTTCAAGCCGCTGAGCAGCAGGTCGCTGCTGTGCGCACTGATATTGCACGCACGCGTGACCAGTTGACCGATCTACGTGATCTGCGGACACAGCTTGTGACGCAGTCGTCCCGTCTCACGCGTGCGATTGTCGCCGGCGAGTGGCTGGTTGACTTCGACTTTGTCGTCTGCCCACGCTGCGGCAATGACGTCAATCTGGATCGGGCTTCCGACCCTGAGGTCTGCTACCTCTGCCTGCAACACCTACAGCCCAGCGAGTCCCGGATCAGCTTGATCGCCGAGCAGGAGCGGGTTGCTGCCCAGATACGAGAAACGGATGAGATCCTCACACTCCGCGAGCGGGCTCTGGACCGATCACGCCAGAACCTCGAGACGGCCGAGGCAGCGGCGCATGCCCTATCCTCCGAACTCGACAACCGTACCCGCGCATTCATCAACGAACAGGCATCTGCCCTCGCCGCCCTAGCCGCAGAGCGGGCGCGTATGGAGGCGCAGATCCAGCGTGCCGAAGAGTACCTCGCAGTATTGCGCCGTCAGGCCGATCTTGATGAGCTTCGGTCCAGGCTGGATGCCAAACGTGAAGAGCTACTGGCAGCGCTGGACCGGCGCGAGATGTCCTACGCGGCGGCCGCTGAGCACGTCGCAGCCTTGGAACGACGGCTGTACGAGTACTTGGAGCAGCTCCACGTGCCAGTGCTCGGAGACATGCTCTCGGCTGTCATCGACCGACAGACATACCTCCCGATTGTGAGCGGCCGCCGATTCGACGAGCTATCCAGCCAAGGGTTGGAGGTGCTCGTCAACGTAGCCCATGCACTTGCTCATCACACTGTTGCCATTGATCGAGGCCTACCCCTGCCAGGCTTCCTCGTTCTCGATGGACTGTCCAGCAATGTCGGCCGTGAGGGATTTGATGCCGCCCGAGTCCAAGACATCTATCGACTCATCCTCTCCGTCGCCGACCGCTACGGCGACCAATTGCAGCTGATCGCCGTCGATAACGACCCACCTCACTTCATGGACGACTACAACGTCCTCACGCTCGAACAGAACGACCGGCTGATCCGTACTGCAACGCCGCCAGTACCAGGCGGCACGACCGCAGACTGAGATCCCTCGGCGTGGCAAACACCAGGCAACAGCCCTCCGAGCACGGCCGCTACAGAGGTTCGCAGAACTGAGCGACAACGAAGCCCTTTGGCAGGCAAGAGACTTGGCGTCACACCATTCCGCGAGCCTCTGTAGCACGTCCCGGCGCACCGCGCACTGCTCGCTGACGAGCCGCGACACATAGCGCCTCGAGAGGTGTCATATCCCTCCCGAGGCGCTCGACCAGACGGTTCAGAACGGTTGCTCTGTGTGTCATCCCTGAAGGAGCGGGGATGGTCAATCCCTACGAAGAAGATCGTCTCGGTGTTGTGTGCCGTTCCCTCCGTACAGGCAGCAGCCGTCAGCCCGCCGACGGGGTCAGGGTGGAGCGCCCGCAGCGCAGCGAGGAGGACGGTCGAGGGTGGCAGCTCCATCGCCAGCAACCGCTGGCCGAGGGCAGCCCGAGCTCGGGTGCCGGTCATCCCTTCGCCGCGCCAGGCGGCATGGAGCTGTGCGGCCGCAGCCGGGCGGGCTCAATCAAGCGGGCGACCACGCCGCCGGGCGGGGGTCATGACACACACGAGCACGCGCCGGGCTGCGCCCGAGCCGTTCACATCGCCTCCCTGGGCGCCGGCGCCAGGCAGCGCACCTGGCCGTCGCGCAGGCCGTAGTAGACCAGGGTCAGCAGCTTGCGTGCGGCGGCGACGCGGCCGATGCCGATGCCGCGCCGGTCGGCGATGCGGTGGAAGTCGGTGGCCTGCTTGCTTCCTCCAGGCAGCCGCTGCACCGCCTCGACCGCGGCCCAGCGGACCAGCCTGGGGCCCTGCTTGGTGATGGGGCCACGGCGCACGGTGGTGTCGGACTCGCGGTGGCGGGGGGTGAGTCCGGCCCAGGAGCACAACGGTGGTGCGCCGGCGAAACGACCCACGTCGCCGATCTCGGCCACAAAGACGGCCGCCAGCACCGGGCCCACCCCGGGGATGGTCTGGATGGCCAGGTAGCCAACGTCGCCGGCCAGGGCCGTGGAGATCTCCCGCCCCAGCATTGCGATCTCCTGGTCGTAGGCGGTGATGAGGCTGCGCAGCGAGGCGATCCGCAAGGCGTAGGCGCGCGCCAGCCGCAATTGGTCCAGCAGCCGGGTGCCCCCGACCCCGAACAGGTCGCTCATCGGCACCCGCACGCCTTCCTTGGCGAGCACGGCATGGACCTGGGCCTTGAGGCCGCTGCGCAGCGCCACCAGCTTGGCGCGGTAGCGGACCAGCTCCCGCAACTCCCGCACCAGGGGTGGGGCAAGCCAGGCCTCAGGGAGTCGGTGCATGCGCAGCAGCTCGGCCAGGTTGGTGGAGTCGCGGGCGTCGGTCTTGACTCGCTGGTAGCCAAACATCTTGACGCCCAGCGGGTGGGCCAGGTGCACCCTGGCCCCGCACGCCTGCAACAGGTCGGCGGCCCAGTACCAGCCGTAGGTGGCCTCGAGCACGACCTCGGGGTCGGGGCCGGCCTTGGCCAGTTCCAGCGACAGCGCCACTGGGTCGTTGTCGATGCGGATGGTCTCCAGCACCTCGCCCTGGGGTGTCATGCGCACGATCACCGAGCGGCGGCGGTGCAGGTCGATCCCAACGTACTGTTCACCCATGGGGCCTCCCTCGTCGTGGCTGGTGTGAACGGCCCGAGTGTCCACCACTCGGGTTCCGTCACGGGGAGCGGAGGCCCCGCTCCTTCATGGCATCAAG
>WNFX01011361.1_pt1 | contig 10730 bp, 7 predicted proteins | sample 5400111 | NCBI WGS metagenome assembly WNFX01 (sample SAMN13153363, study PRJNA577476) | soil metagenome | isolation source: 40 cm soil or saprolite under grassland replicate 1 | place: USA:California | collected 2016-06-15
GCGACCAGCCGCAGCACCTCGAACTCCCGCGCCGTCAGTCCCAGCCGGTCCGGCCCGGGCGCCGGGGTGCTCCCGTCGCCGCCCGGCCCGAGCGGGATCCTGGCCCGGCGGGCGAGCAGGGCGATGTCGTCGCTCAGCGGCCGGGCGCCGAGCCGCTGCGCCAGCTCGGCGGCGCGGCACAGCCGGGTGGCGCCACCGTCGCGGTCGCCCGCGCTCAGCGCGGCCGCGGCGGACCGCAGCAGCGCCTCCGCCAGCGGGTAGGGCTGGCCGGCCGCCTCCCATGCCCGTGCCGTCTCTTCCCAGGCAGCACTGGCGTCGCTGGCCTGTCTCGCTTCGGCGGCGAAGGTCAGCCGGTGAGCCTGCTGCGTCAGTCCCTCCGCGATCAGCGCGCCCGCCTCGGCCCGCAGCCGGCCGAGCAGCGCCGCTGCCTGTGCCGTGAGCGCGCCCTCGTGGGCGGAGGCCGCGCACGCACGGGCGCCGGCCACCAGCAACGGCCAGGCGTAGCGAGGGCTCGGCCCCATGTCGTAGCGATCGATTGCGTCCCCGACCGCGGACAGGGCGTCGGCCGGGCGCCGCTGAGCCAGCAGCAGCTCGGTCTCCAGCCGGATCAGCGGCAGGTGATACTGGTCGTGGTACCTGGCCTGGTCGAGCACGGACCTTATCGAAGCCACGGATTCCGCCGCGGCGGGCAGGTCGCCGCGGGCCAGCGCGATGTCGCCGGCCAGCCGCCACTGGCATGACCGGCTGAGCGGAGGCGGGGAGAGCCAGAGCGCGCGCTCGATGACCTCGCCGGCCTCGTCCCATCGGCCCAGCGACACCAGCGGCTCGGCCACGTTGTTGGCCAGCACGGCGCCGTAAGTCCTGGCGAGCCCGTGTTCCCTGGCGGTGGCCAGCCCGTCGCGGGCCACATCGGCGGCCGCCTCGTGCAGGCCCGCGCCCTCCAGCATGTCCGACTCGGTGATGGCCGCGCCTAGCCCGAGTTTCCGACGATCATGGTTTTCTGACGCCTGATCACGACTTCACCTGACGCGTTCTTCCTGATGAAACACCGCTTCCGGTACTTGACTGCACGGGCGGCAGGGTCTATGACCTAAATTATGGCAAGCCTGTACAAGAAGGTGATCAGCGGCCGGCCGTACTGGTACCTGCGCGAGATGGGCTGGGTTGACGGCAAGCCGAAGATGGTCTCCGAGCGGTACGTCGGCACCGCGGCCGAGGTGGCGGCGCTGCTGGATGCCCGCGAGGAGCGGATGCTGCCCGAGCGGACCCGGCACCTGGACTTCGGGGCGGTGGCCGCGGCGTGGGGGCTGCTATCGGATCTCGGCGCGGCCGCGGTCATCGACGGGGAGGCCGGGGCCGCCCCGCCCGGGCTGCCGCTGTCGCCGGGCACCTACCTGGCGCTGGCCGCGCTGAACCGGGCCGTGGACCCCTGCTCCAAGCGCGCCTTCGCCGACTGGTGGCGCACCACGGCGGCGGACCGGTTCACCAAGATCCCCGCGTCGGCGCTGGATCACCGCCGGTTCTGGGACGCGTTCCACGCGGTGCCGCTGGAGGCGCTGCCGCGGATCGAGGAGAAGCTGGCGCTGGCGGCGTGCGCCCGGTTCGGGCTGGACACCAGCTCGGTGGCGCTGGACATGACGAACTTCGCGACGTTCATCGATACCGGCAACGGCAGGGCGCCGATCGCGCAGCGGGGCAAGGCCAAGCAGAAACGCACCGACCTGCGGCTGGTCGGCCTGGGCCTGGTGGTCACCCGGGACGGCGGCATCCCGCTGCTGTCCCGCGCCTACCCCGGCAGCAAGCCCGACGTCACCCAGTTCCCGGAGATGATCAAGACCCTGGCAGCCCGGCACGCCGCCCTGGCCGCCGCGGCAAACGGCGGCAGCGCGGGGACGGGAACGGACATGACGGTGGTATTCGACGCCGGGCAGAATTCCGAGGCCAACTTCGCGCTGCTGGCCGGCACGAACCTGCATTACGTGGGGTCGGTGCCGGCCAGCGACTGCCGCGACCTGCTCGCCCTGCCCGCCCCGGCGCGCAGCGTCGTCGACCAGGGCCGGTTCGGCGGCCTGACCGCCTATGACACCCGGCGGCCTGTGTACGGTACCGAGCGGCGCGCGATCTTGACCCATTCCCCGGAACTCCACGAACATCAGGCCCGCGGGTTCGACGGCACCACGCTGGCCAAGGCCGGCCGCAAGCTGGACGAGCTGGCCGCCACCCTGGCCCGCGGCAAAACCCGCAGGCCCCGGTCCAAGGTGGAAGCCGAGATCGAGAAGATCACCCGCGAGGCCTGGGTCCGGCGCGTCATCACCTGGCAGCTGGACGGTGGCAAACCCAAAGACCTCCGCCTGGCCTGGGGCGTCGACACCGCCGCGCGCGCCGCCCTGGAAGAAGAGATCTTCGGCAAGCACGTGCTGATCACCGATCACGACGACTGGCCGGTGGCGGACGTGGTCGCAAGCTACCGGTCCCAGTCCGAGGCCGAGTCCGGCTTCCGGCAGATGAAAGACCCCCGCGTGGTGTCGTTCTCCCCGATGTGGCACTGGACCGAGCACAACATCTGCGTGCACGTCTTCACCTGCGTCCTTGCACTGCAGATCGCCCACCTGATGCGCCTGCAAGCCCAGCGCGCCGGACTGCGGCTGTCAGTCCGCGAGCTGCTCAGCCAGCTCGCCGGCATCGGCGAGACCGTCCTGATCTACCCCTCCGAACGAGGCAGGCCCAAAGCACGCCGCATGCTCACCGAGACCAGCGCCGCGCAGGACAAGCTGATCCAGATCTTCCAGCTAGACCGCCACGCGCCCTGAGTTAGGTCATAGGCCCCGACGGTCCCCTAAACCCCTTCCCAGCAGGCAGAACACCCTAGCGAGGAGCATGATCATTGGAAACTCGGGCTAGTACGGGCTGGTTTTCTTCGCGGCCATCTTGCTGCTGGTGGTCGGCTTCTTCAACATGATCTACGGCATCGCGGCGATCGCCAACTCGCACGTCTTCGTCGCCAACGCGCACTACGTGTTCGCCAACCTGCACACGTGGGGCTGGATCACGCTCATCATCTCCGTCCTCCAGCTGCTCGCCGCGGCCGGGATCCTGGCGGGCAACCAGTTGGCGCGCTGGTTCGCGGTGGCCGTGCTCGCGCTGAACGCCATCGACATGATGTTCTTCGTCCCGGCCTACCCGTTCTGGGCGCTGACGATCATCGCCATGGACGTGGTTGCGCTGTACGGGCTGTGCGCCTACGGCAGTCGCGCGAGCCTGGCCGCCTAACCGCGCAATGAGCAATCCGCAGCGGAAACTGACTTATGAACGGTCCCCGTAATCGTCAAGTCCCGCCCCGAGCAGATGGTTGCCCGCGTGCGTCTCATCCGCCGGAATCTCTGGCGAAGCACATCGATAGAGGGCAGCATGGATGACCAAGGTGAGCGCGGGCATGGCTGGACAGTGGTGCTTCGGCGGCGGCCGGTCCGCATGGTTGATCGCCAGCCGGACGGCGGCTACACCGACGAATTTAAGATCATCTGCTGCGACTGCGGTGACGATCCTGATCTAGATTACCGCGAGGTCTCACCCGGGCGTCAGCGGATCCGCGGGCCCTACCCGATCGCGGCGGGTGTCGCGGCATGCGTGATACACGCGGGGCGGCACCCCAGGGAATTCAACAACCGGGCCATCTCGTCCGTGAGGTCAACGGCTGCTCACCCGCCACGGGCTCGCATAGCGGCGACCTCGAGCGGTGAAGCTGAGTCGATGAGCACAGAGATAGCGCACGTCGGGACGACTCGCCACGGCCTAAAGCTGGTTGAACGACGATGAGGTTTCCGCGCCGCAAGGCCAAGGCTGCCGGGAAGATCGCCGATGACCAGATCGCTTGGCCAGGGCCGCCTCATCTCGCTGAGCGCAGCTGCTGCTGCCCGGCCAGACCGGTGGTCGTGGTACTCATTCCGTCCACCTACGCGCGCCCGCATTCTGTTGATCTCCTGCTGTGCGGTCACCATTACCTGGCGTCCCGGGCTGCCCTGGCGGCTGCCAACGCTGTTGCCGTTGACGAGACAGGCTCAGTCCTGGAAGCAGCGCCAAAGAGCGTTGAGGCAGGCGCCCCCAAGCCGCCGATATCGCGGCGATGAAACCCCGCCGCCGACACCGGATGGCTGCCACATGCGTGATCGTGCGGCAGGTAGTCCCGCTCCTCGCCGTCCGCGCTGTAATCCTCCCCTACCGTGCCCCACGGACCCTCTCTCACATACGGGCCCCACCGGGGGCATTCCCCGGCCTGCCGCAGTCCGCCCTGTAGCTGACCGAACCCGGCCACCCGATCTTGTTCAGCACCCACTGCCAGCCCGTCGCAATTCGGTGTACCGCGCTGTCCCTATACCGTGCCGACCTTTGTCCGACGTGCTCGTTTCGCCTGCTGACCTTCACGAGTCGGCCCCCATGCCCAATGTCCTTGCTTTATATTACAGTTGCTGTTTCACTTTGGGTGTTTGAGTGCTACTCGTTCCGTGATTGAAGGCGAGCGAGTTCCGTGACCGTGAGTGATGATCGCGGGCTGTCGGTACGGCATCGGCAAAGGTTCGCGGGCGGGCAACGCGGGGCGGCCGTGGCTCGTTCCTGGATTTTGTGAGAAAACAAGACGCGGCCACGGCCGCAGTGGTCAGCATAGAAGATGCCGCGGAGTGCGGCGAGAGGGCGGATTCCCTGGTCAGCGGGGTGCTGGGCCGGGTGATGCGGCAGCGGCGCAGCGTCGCGGCGGCGATGGACTACATCAGGGCGCTGTCGCGGGAGACGCGGGCGAACTGCTGGGACCTGGCGGAGAAGGCCGGGCATGACGGGCCGCACCGGATTCAGGCCCTGCTCGGGAGGGGCAGGTGGTCGTGGGAGAAAGCCCGCGGCCTGCTGCCGGGGCTGGCGGCGGAGTGCCTGCCGGATGACCCGGATGACCTGATCGGGCCGGGGATCGCGTTCGACGAGACCGCGCACCTGAAGAAAGGGAAGGCCACTGCCTGCGTCTCGCCGCAGCATGCCGGCGTCACGGGAAAGGTGGAAAACTGCGTGACCTGGGTGTTCACCGCCCTGGTCACCGCGTTCGGGCAGGCGTGGATCGATTTCGACGTGTACATGCCGGAATCGTGGGCGAAGGACCCGCAGCGCCGGGAGAAAGCCGGGATCCCGGACGGCCTGGCGTTCGCCACGAAGCCGGAACTGGCCATCAATCAGGCGAAACGCCTGATTGCCGCCGGAGTCCGCGCCATGTGGGCTGCCGCCGACGAAGTCTACGGGCGCTGCGGCGAGTTCCGGGACACGCTCCGGGCACTGTCACTGGCCTACGTCGTCATCATCCCCTGCGACTACCGGGTCACCCTCGCCAAGGACAAGGTCACCCGCGCTGACGAGGCGATATCAGACGCGGTGTTCGAGCGGAGATCATGCGGGAACGGGGAGAAAGGGCCCCGCTACGGCGACTGGGCGCTCACCGCGACCGCGGACCCGCGGGAGTTCCTGCTGATCCGCCGCCTTCCCGCCCGCGAGAAGAACCAGTACGCCTTCTACCTCTGCTGGGCGCCGGAAGGCCGTCCCGCCACGATGACCTATTTCATCACCATCGCAGGCCGCAGATGGCCAGTGGAGGAAACCTTCAAAACGGGGAAGGACACCCTCGGCTGGGACCAGTCGCAGGCCAGGACCTTCGGCGCGATCTGCCGGCACACCGCCCTGACCGCGCTCGCCCAGCTCAGGACCGCCGCCGTCCGCGCCGCCATCACCGGCGCCATCACCCTCCCCGCCGCCCCGGCCGCCGCGGAGAACACCGCGCGCACTGCCGACGCCTCACCAGCAACCCCTGATGACCTGCAGTTCTACCCCGGCGGCGCGCCGCTGCCCCGATCAGCCGGCCAGCCATGCCCGCCTGGTATCGCCCCGATCGAGCTGTCCGCCACCGAGACCGCCCGCATCGAGCGCCTCGCCCGCGACTGGAAAGCCGGCCTCCTCACCGCCGTCCGCCTCGCCTTCCATCTCCGCTGGTCACACTGGCGGCGCCGCCACCAGGCACGCGCCCGCTGGCACCACTACGCCGCCCGCCTGTCAGCCGGCGTCTGCGGTGAGGACGGATGGGGTTACCCCGAAGCCCTTGCTGCCTGAACCAGGCCGGCCGGAAGGAGGTGACACCGTGTAACAGAAGCCCCGTTCACCACGCGCCACGCTGAGCTGCAACGCGGTCACAGACCGAAAAACAGCAACTGTAATATTTAGGGACATACGGCCTGGTCAACCACAGGTGCTCCAGTACAGCGCATGACGCCTGAACTGGAGACCTTGGGGTGATCACACAGGGTGGTGTGGCGTAGATCACGCTAAATCGGCCTAACGCAAGGCCATTGGCCCCCATGCCCTGGTCTATATGGTCGATCAGAAAGAGTTCATCACCCAAGACACGTGATGATTACGGCTTCAGCCGCATCCACCTTGGAGAGTGGCAAATAGTCAGTACTGGAGCGTCCGTAGCCGTAGATAAACGGTTGGCAATTATTAGTGGTTCCTGCTTTTTCGGAGGCTGGCATGACGACTAACCAGATCCTGATCGGCGTCGGCTTGATCCTCACACTCGCCGTCGGGTCCCAGGTCCTGTCCAGCCGCATGCGCATTCCCGCAATCATCGTGTTGCTGCCGGCCGGTTTCGTCGCGGGCGCGCTGACCATGGACGTCGACCCGCAGCGCCTGCTCGGGCCGGCGTTCGAGCCACTGGTGTCCCTGTCCGTGGCCGTCATCCTCTACGACGCGGGCCTGAGCCTTGACATGCGGAAGCTCAAGGGCCACACCCGCAAGGTGGTGATCCGCCTCATCGTGCTCGGGGTGCTGATCACCACCGCGCTCGGGGCCGCTGTGGCTGCCCCGCTCCTCGGAATGTCGCGCGGCGCGGCGGTGATGCTCGGGATCATCCTCGTAGTCTCGGGACCGACAGTCGTGGCCCCGCTGCTCAGTTTCGTCCGGCCCACAGAACGGGTGCAGCAGGTCCTTAACTGGGAGGGATCACTGATCGACCCGGTCGGCGGAATCCTCGGCGCGCTGGTGTTCCATGCCGTAATCGCGAGCACCCGCAAAGGACCGGGCAGCCAACTCTTGCAGTTTGCGGCCAGCGTCGGCGTCGGCCTGGCCGGCGGGGTGATCGGCGTGGCGCTGCTCTGGCTGCTGCTCCGCAGGCTCCGGCTGGGCGAAGTGCTCGGCACGAACGCGCAACTCGCCGTGGTGATCGCGGTGGCAGCGGCGTGCGATGTGGTTCGCGAGGACTCCGGACTTCTTGCGGCGATTTTCATGGGTCTTACCCTGGCTAATCACCGGAGTTTTGACGTCCCGGCGCGCCGCCCATTTTTCGAAACACTAGTGCAGCTGATCATCGGCGTCCTGTTCATTTCCATCTCGGCTACCGTAACGCCGCAGTCACTCCGGCATCTGCTGCTGCCCACGCTGGCGCTGGTCGCTGTTCTTGTTCTCGTGGCCAGGCCTATTGCTGCGTTCGTGTCCACGCTGAGAACGGACCTGACGAAGGGCGAGCGTGCGTTCGTCGGCTGGATGGCTCCGCGCGGTATCGTTGCCGCCGCCACCGCGTCGACGTTCGCGGCGGGCCTGGTCGCCAAGGGCATCGGCGGTGCTGCCAAGATCCTGCCTGCCACGTTCGTCGTGATCGTAGCGACGGTGATTCTGTACGGCCTGACCGCGATACCGGCGGCCCTGAGATTGGGCGTCAGCCGGCCTGCCCGCACCCGGCCGCTTGTGGTCGGCGGCGCCGCGTGGGTTATAGATCTTGGGCGGGCCCTGAAGTCCGCGGGCCTGGAGGTGCTGATGTGGGCGGCCCTGGATCAGCAACGGGAGCAGATCAAGCGGGCAGGGCTGGAACTGGCGGCCGGTGAGCTGCTCGCGACCGCCACAGGCCGCGGCGCGCGGCTGGAGGGTATCACGGCTGTATTGCTGCTGACCGACGAGGACGACTTCAACGCGCTCGCCTCGGTGCTGCTGGCGGACAGCGTCCAGGGCCGCGTGTACCGGCTGGCGCCGCCGCAGCCCAGCCACGGAGTGGTCGCTCCCTACACTGCCGGGGAAATCCTGTTCGGCAACGGCCTGACCAGGCCGGCTGTCACGGGACGGTATCAGGATGGCGCGCGGATCATCGCGCACGGCGGCGGCATACTTGCCGCCGGACAGGACCTTCTGTTCGTCGTGCGCGCGGACGGCCAGCTTGCCGCTGTCACTCAGGCCAGTACGCCGGCGCCGCAATCTGGTGACACCATCGTGGCCCTAGGGCCTGCGCTCGCGGCGCAGCCTGCGGACCGCAATCATCGTGATCTGCCTGGGGTGGAGCAATGGTGACCTATCACGTACGCCTAGTCAGCCAGACTGACCGTACCGATGACCTGCTTGAGGGCCTGTCCTCCGACGCCGGCGTCTCGAACCTGATCGTGCTCCCCGGCGCTGCCCGGGGGCTAGACGGCGATGCCGTGCAGTTCGATGTACGGTCCCGGTCCGCCAACTCCGTGTTCCGGTATCTGCAGAGCTACCGGCACGATGGCAGCACTGTCGCCGTCGACTACATCGATGCCACTCTCGGGGAAGGGGCAACGCAGGCGCCGGAGCATCTTCTGGTCCAGCGCGACGTTGTCCCCGTATGGGAGCTCGTCGAGGCCCGGATCCGTTCGGACGCCGTCTACGCCCCTAGTTTCTACGTCCTCCTGGCCATCGCCGGGCTGATCGGCGCGGTCGGCATCCTCACCAATTCCCAGATCCTCATTGTCGGTGCCATGGTTGTGGGGCCGGAATACAACGCGATCATGGGTGTGGCCCTCGGCATCGACAAGCGGGCCAAGCAGCCGGTGCTCCGCGGCCTCCTTGCCCTGCTTGCCGGATTCTCGGCTGCCATAGTCGTTACTTTGCTCTTCGCCCTCGTGATTCGCTGGTCCGGGCACACGCCGAAGGCGTATTCGCTGGGACTGCGGCCAGTCTCCAGCCTCATCGACAATCCGAACTTGTTCTCGGTAGTGGTCGCTGTGCTGGCCGGGATCGTCGGCGTCGTCTCGTTGACCGAAGCGCGAGCTAGCGCCCTTATCGGCGTCTTTATCTCAGTGACGACCATCCCGGCGGCCGCTGACATAGGCCTGTCCGCCGGGTATGCCAGCTGGAGCGAGGCTCGGGGGTCGGCATTTCAGCTTCTGCTCAACGTGATCGTGCTGATTGCCATAGGCGCGCTGGGCCTGCGCGTCCAGCGAATCATCTGGGGTGCCCGCGAACGGGCGGAAGCATCGCGGACTGCGCCAGGGGCAGCTACCCACCTGGCGGGACCTGGCGGTGACCGCAGTTAAGTGACGATGTAGTAAATGCTGTTCGCGACTAGCCAGAAGCCGAGTACCAGGGACACGATGATGATGACCTGGTCGGTATGGGTATTGATCCAGTCACGCAACCGGGCGAGGAACCTTTGCGCTGGCTGGGGCCGGAAGCCGGCGTAGATCTCCATCGCGAGGATCGAGGATGTAGCGATGACGCAGAACAGCGCAAGCGCAAGGTAACTCTGCCAGGACGAGAGCTTCGCCTCGACGATGACCGTGACACCGGCGGCGACTAGTGCCCACGGCTGGGTGAGTGGCGCGAGCCCGATGGCATACCACGGCGTCATGTTGTCGATGTGCGCCTGCCATCTGGGGGGCTTTTTCGGCGGTTTCGGCTTGCCCATCTTCCTGTAATCCCGGATCGCGATGACCAGCAGCCCGACGCCGATGGCAAGCTTGGCGGCCAGTGCTGCCAGCGAGGGAGCCGTGCTGGGTTTCGGGGGGTTGTTGCCGGTGACGAGCACCGTGAACGCGATCACGATCGCGAGCGACAGGAGCCAGCCGAAGATGAACGCGGCGCCCTTCCGCACGCCGCCCTTGGACGCAAGGACAAGGATGAACGCGGTGAGCGGAATCGGTTCCAGCGTAATCGCCAAGCCGATGAGGATGAGGTTCAGGACGATCATGCGCATCCCGATCTGCTGACCGCGTCGGCATCACCGAGCGCCTTCACCCAGGACAAGAGCCTGAGCGGGCAATGGATCACCAGCGCGGCCGGCAATCTGAGTGACTATCTGACATCAGATCAGTTCAAGCTGCCGGGCTCGGCGCACCGCCTCGCCGCGGCAGTTAGCCGCCAGCTTGTAGCGGATGTGTTTGAGGTGGGACTTGACGGTGTGGATGGAGATGTGCATCTCGCTGGCGACCTCGGCGGTGCTCAGCATGTCTGCCACATGTCGTAGCAGCTCCCGTTCGCGTTCTGTGAGCGGCTTTGCCGCTAGAATCGCGGCCTGCTTCGGGACGTCCTGCGGAGCCGGAAGCTGATCGTGGCACGGGGTCGGCGCGAGCAGGCGCCGGTAGACACCGGCCAGTTCAGGGTCATGCCGCAGCACCGGCCCGATCCAGCTCTGCTCCACGATGAACGGCAGCCTGAGCTGCTCAGGCTCGGCCAGCCGCAGCGCGGACGCAAGTGACCGGCGACCCTGCGCGCGGTCACCGCGGCCGTAACTGAGCCGGGCGTCAACAAGCCATGCGTTCAGGCGCACCCGATCGGGTGCCTCGCTAAGCGTCGCTTGCGCGGGTGCGAGCAGACGCGTTGCGTTCTCATCGTCTCCGGCGGCCGCCCACGCGTGTGCGAGGGTGACCGTGGCCTCGGGCGAGGTGCCGGTGCCGACACGCCCGGCTGCGGCGAGCGCT
>WNFX01012369.1_pt1 | contig 10726 bp, 9 predicted proteins | sample 5400111 | NCBI WGS metagenome assembly WNFX01 (sample SAMN13153363, study PRJNA577476) | soil metagenome | isolation source: 40 cm soil or saprolite under grassland replicate 1 | place: USA:California | collected 2016-06-15
ATACAAATGAGATATGGAAAGATGGAGGAATTTATTTCAAAAGCTTGTTAAACGAAATCGTCGGAGTTGTCATTGTATCTGCCTGGTTCATTCTCTTATTCCGGTTTTTGGCAGATGGAAAACCTTTGTGGAAAGCATCATTTGCGGGTGGTTTGCTGACAGGCATTTTATTTACGGCAGGAAGATTGTTGCTGCGTTTTTTATTGGTCGATAGCAATGTTAGCCACCTCTATGGATCCTCCGCTTCTTTTGTGCTGGTATTACTTTTTGTTTTCTATTCGTCATTTGTTTTATATTACGGCGCTTGTTTCATTACTGTTTATTCTCAAAATAAGAATTGGTTGATACGGTTAAACAGAAAGACATATAATTATAAGATCGAGGAAATCGTACAGAGGGAGAACTAATATATATCCTTTAAATCTGTGAGCTTTTCATTGTTCCCAGAGTAGTTTCAGACTGGGCCTTTGTTGTCGTAATGTGCGGGCAGCTTATATAGGAGTCTGCATAAAATGTTTTAAGTAAGGTAGTTCATTTTCCTTCCTCTCCCCGATTCGCTTCGCTCATCACCCCTCTCCGCGTGCGGAGAGGGGTGGGGGAGAGGAGTTCGAGTCGAGACCCCGCGGAGACCCGACTGGGAAAAAAGATTTTCAATTACAGCAACGGTCCTCGGAGAAAAAGCATTTTAAGCTTTCGCAGAAGATATAACCAACGGTTTAAACGATGGACTAAATGAAGAATGAAATTATCAAAAAAGAAAATTGCTTTAATTATTGTATAAAAAAGGTTCCATGGAATTCCCGACCGATGAATGGAGCGTCGCAACAAAAGATGATAAGAAATTCTATTGCCGGTAAAATTTTGGGTTTATAGCCCATCATTTAAACAATGGGCTATCAATGCGGGCTTAAATATCAAACAGACCGTGCAATGCCAGAAGTTCATCATATTCCTGCAAAAATGTTTTCTTGTTGTGATGTTGCTTTTGATTTTGATGTGCTGAAATACTCTCTCCAATTGTGATTCACTGACCGAATAAGCTGTATATCCCGTTTGCCATGAAAATTTTTTTGAGATCAGATTTTGATCATTGATTGAATGGGAGGTAATGCCTTTTACATATTTGATCACTTCTGCAACTGATTTTTGCGGATTTAATAAAAACAATGAATGTATATGGTCAGGCATTCCATTGATTATGCGAACAGGAAAACCCAGTTCAATTAACTCTTCCCTTAGAAAATTATGGATTTTGATTTCGGCAGCCCTTGAAATCAATGGCTGTCGTTCTTTCGTCGACCAGACAGCATGAATCCAGATTTTGTTGAATGAATGTGGCATGTGAATTTTCATTTAAACCATTAAAACGGTTTTGAGGAATTTGGTTTGTTCCTTGCACTATAGACAACGGTTTAAACCCTTGCCTATGGTGATGAAATGATATATATCATAGCCCAACGGTTTAAACGATGGGCTAAATGAAGAATGAAATTATCAAAAAAGAAAATTGTTTTAATTATTTTATAAAAAAGACTCCATGGAATTTCCGACCGATGAATGGAGCGTCGCAACAAAAGATGATAAGAAATTCTATTGCCGGTATCCTAATTTTCTTCTCCACATTTAGCATGTTTTTGTGAATAAATGCCTTATATCCAAAACATCTTTATGGGCGGCGTTCCTTATATTCGCCGCTAATAAAACCTGTACACTGTGCGATTAAAAAGTCTTGAGATCAAGGGTTTCAAAAGTTTTGCTGATAAAACCATTGTAAATTTTGATGAAAACATTACCGGCATCGTAGGACCCAATGGATGCGGTAAATCCAATATCGTTGACAGTATCCGCTGGGTGATCGGCGAGCAAAAGATCAGTCACCTGCGAAGTGAAAACCTGGAAAGCCTTGTGTTCAATGGCTCCAAGACCCGCTCTGCCAGCGGCCTTGCAGAGGTAACGCTGACCTTTGAAAATACGAGGAACCTATTGCCCATCGAATTCAATACTGTAACCATTACCCGCAAATTTTATAAGAGCGGCGAGAGCGAATACCGCCTCAATGATGTACAATGCCGGTTGAAGGATATTCAAAATCTCTTCATGGATACGGGCATTAGTACTGACAGCTATGCCATTATTGAACTGGGCATGGTTGATGACCTGATCAAGGATAAAGAAGGCAGCCGCCGCCGCATGCTGGAACAAGCGGCTGGTATTTCCATTTATAAAACCCGCAAAAAAGAAGCAAGGCTGAAACTGGATGGTACTGAGCAGGACCTGGCAAGAATTGAAGACTTATTGTTTGAAATAAATAACCAGCTAAAAATTTTGGAGAGCCAGGCAAAGAAGGCAGAGAAATACTATGAGATCAAAAAAGATTATCGTGAAATAAGTATTGAGTTCGCGAAGGCGGCACTGGAAGGATTTAATCTTACTTACAAAGAATTACATGAACAACAGGAAGCTGAAACAGATAAGAAAATAAAAACCGATGCAGAGATTGCGAATGATGAAGCTGCCCTGGAACAGGAAAAACTTGGATTTATTGAGAAAGAAAGGGAACTGCAAACGATGCAACATGCATTTAACGATCTGTTGCAATCAGTAAGGGGCAAAGAGAATGACAAGAATCTTGCAGTACAAAGGTTGGAGCATTTGCAGGAAAAAGAAGCCAGTCTGAAAGATTTTTTACAAAAGGCAGAGGGGCAAATAAAGGGAATTGAAGAAAGCATTGGGTTTACACAATTGCAAATTGAAGAAGAGGAAAAGGCATTAAGGGGGTTGTATTCGCAATTACAACAATTGCGGGCTGAAGTGGATACAAAAAGGTCAATACTGGATGAAAAACGTTCTGTGGTAAATATTTTGCGTATAGATTTTCAACAAGTACAACGCAGCCAATTTGAAGCGGAGAAAAAGTGTGCTGTGGCTGACACTTCCATTCAAAATCTACAAAGGGCCATTCAGCAGATTGAAGAAGAAAGATCGCAACGTGACTTTCAACGTAAACAGTTGGCCGATGAACTTTTCCTGAAAGAAAAAGAATTAGCGATCAAGCAAACTGATTTGGTGCAGTTACAGCAACATCATGAATATACCAAGGATCAGATTTTACAAACACAGGCCATACTTGATGAATTAAGAAATCAGCTGGCTGAAGAAAACCGTAAGCTGGATGCAAAGAAAAATGAACATGACCTGTTGAAGAGTTTGATAGATACCATGGAAGGTTACCCGGAAAGTGTGAAGTTCCTGCATAACAATAAAAACTGGAATTATACAGCGCCGATACTTTCAGATATTATTTATGACCAATTAGAAGGAGCTATACCGGCAATCAGTGTAATTGAAGTGGAAGAAAAATATCGCAAGCTGGCCGAGCACTTACTAAAAAATGTTTTTATCGCTGGCAGTGAAGAAGTTCTTCAAAACAGCAATGGATTTGTGGTTCTTGAGAAAAATGGCAAGTATGTAAAAGGAAAATATTCTCTGACAGGCGGCAGTGTAGGATTGTTTGAAGGTAAAAAGATTGGTCGTGTAAAAAATTTAGAAAAGCTGCAGGAAGAAATTTCTTCACAGAATTATATAGTTGAAAAGCTAAAAGAAGAAATACAGGCAAGACATAATGAAGTGATAGCCTTTAATGAGGACCTTAGAGAAAGTGCGATTAGCGATACCGAATTTGAAATTCAACAGTTCACTAACCAGGTATTTTCGTTACACAACAAACTGGAAAATCTGCATGCGTTACAGAACCAGGGTCAGCACCGCATAGAAGAGTTGAACCTTCAGCTTCAGCAAACTCAGAGTTCTGTTGAAGCTGTTCGCATTGATCTGCAACATTTGAATGAGGAACTTCAACTTAATACGAATCGTTTGAAGGATGCTGAAGAGGCTTTTAAGCTGGAAGAGAATAATTACAATGAAATCAGCGGCCAGTATAATGAATTCAATCTGCAGGTCACAAAACAGCAAAGTAAGATCAGTGCTTTAAAACAGGAACTGGAATTTAAAAATAACCAACTAAAAGATCTGCAGGTTCAGATCAGAACCAATGCGACTTCACTTTTAGAAACGGCAGAGAATATTTTACAATCCGAAGATCTCTTGAAAGAAACAGAGGAATCATTGATCAGCTTAATGAAGGGCAAAGATGAGGAAGAAAGAAAGCTAAATGAAGCAGACCAGGCGTATTACAATTTGCGTAATCAGCTAAACGAGAAGGAAAGTGAGCTAAGACATAAAATCAAAGAAAGAGAAAATGCTGAACACCTTCTTGGTGAAATAAAAGACAGGCTGAACGAGCTAAAGTTGCAATTAGCCGGAACAAAAGAAAGATTGAATGTGGAATTTAGAATTCAACTGGAAGATATTTTGGATGAACCACGTATAAATGAAGTATCTGCAGAAGAATTGCAGGAAAAAGTTGATAGAATGAAAAAGCGTTTGGAGAATTTAGGTGAAGTGAACCCTACTGCCATTGAAGCTTTCCAGGAAATGAAGAAGCGCTATGAATTTATTCTTGAGCAAAAGAATGATTTGGTAACTGCAAAAGATAGTTTGCTGCAAACTATACAGGAAGTGGAGGCAACAGCCAATCAAAAATTTTTAGAGACTTTCCATTTAGTTCGTGATAATTTTCAAAAGGTATTTAAGACACTGTTTACAGACGATGATCAGTGTGATCTTATTTTGGAAAACCCTGAAAACCTTTCTGAGAGTGGAATCGATGTATTGGCAAAACCAAAAGGCAAACGTCCTACCTCATTAACGCAATTAAGTGGAGGAGAGAGGACATTAACGGCTACGGCCTTATTGTTTGCCATTTATTTAATCAAGCCCGCACCCTTTTGCATTTTAGATGAAGTAGATGCTCCTCTCGATGATGCCAATGTGGGTAAGTTTACAAATATGATCCGGCAGTTTAGTAAAAACTCCCAATTCATTATTGTTACTCACAATAAAATGACGATGAGCAGCGTGGATGTTATATATGGTGTCACGATGCAGGAGCCGGGAGTAAGCAAACTGGTAGGTGTTGATTTCAGAAGCCTGGTTGCGGTGGAGGATTAATGAACATGTAAAAAAGGAGAAAAATTTGTCCCACTGATGCATGGGATTTTTTATTTAATGCATAATTTTTGTTCATGCGAACAATCATTCTTCTTCTTGGCTCAAACATCTTTATGACCTTTGCATAATACTATCATTTACAACAAAAAGGCTGGCCACAATCGAAGGCCATTGTATTAAGCCGGCTCATTGCATTTTTTGAATATTGTTTAATGGTTCCGGCCAATCGTTTTGAATTTGCCACTGGCTTCAGTGGTTATCAATTAAAAATGACATAGGAAGAAATTACGCTAGTTGTATTTTGTGTATTTGCCAGGCTGATACTGAAAGAACCAATTACATATAAAATATCTTCTCAGTTTTGCCTGGCTGTCGGGTGCATTTTATTTTATGTTTAAAAGATAGATCAAAACTCCTCTTCGTCTGCGGGCAGATGTTTGTTTCGTTCTTTTCGGATAAGATCCGATTTTACCTTATGAACATAGGCATTTCCAAGTAAGCTAAGGCCCAGGTTAAAAATAACGGCAGCGGCCATTCCCCAGATCAACCAATCATCCTGGGCGCGATTGGCCATAGAATACGTAATCACTAAAATTCCCGCTGCAATCAAGACAAAGCCGGCCGGCATTTGCAACAGCCATCTTTTATAATGTTTATTTGCCATAGTCAGGGTTTATAGTAAAAATGTAAATATATAGGAAAAGAAGATTTTGTTAATATGCCTTGCAAACAACTTGCAACAAAAGATCTAATTTTTATTTTTGAGCAAATATTGAAGCATGTCAAAACTTATGCTATTTTTTTCGCTGGTCATTGGCATAAACCTTAACGCCCAGGAAAAACCGGAAGGATTATTCATTAATTCAAAGGCCCCTGATTTCAAAGCAAAGGATCAAAATGGCAATGAAATAGTTTTAAGAGATATTAGAAAAAAGGGCCCTGTTGTGCTTTTGTTCTATCGCGGCTATTGGTGTCCGTATTCCAGTAAGGAATTGCAAAAATTGGAAGACTCGTTATCATTTATAAAGGAAAAGGGCGCCCAAATAATTGCTGTTACGCCTGAAAAACAGGAGGGCATTTCAAAGACCATTGAAAAAACAAAAGCAAGCTATTCCATTATTACTGATCAGGAAATGAAAATTATGAAGGCATATGATGTGGCTTACCAGGTTGATGCTAAAACAGTGAGCCGGTATAAGATGGCCAATATTGATCTGGCTGCGAACAACGGGCAGAAACCTGAGGCTATCTATCTCCCGATACCTGCGGTGTATATTATATCAAAAGACGGAGAAATTAAATATCGTTTTTTTGATGAAGATTATAAAAAACAGGCCCTGGTGAAAGACATTTTGAATAATCTGATAGGATTAAAGTAGTGCTTGCGTGTCAGGTTTAGTATTATTATGATTCTTTTGTTGTGTCAGAGTCATTTTAATCGGTGTAATCAGCGGTTCATTTCCACACCAGCCTTCCTATTTTTCCATTATTTCCTGCTAAAAATATACTGGCCCCATACTTGGCAATACGGCATACATGGAAACTTTCTTTGCTGATCCAGGCAAAATTTTTTCCTCCGTCAGGTGAATAATCAACACCATTCAGCCCGCAGGTAATGATATCTTTTTTAGATAAATATTCCACGCAACTCCGGTAACCATGAGGCGGGACTCTTGGCGCAATCCATGTTTTGCCACCGTTGTCAGTAAAGAAACAATTTTTTTCATTAGAAGAATCAGCATTAAAATCACCTCCGACAACGATCATCCGTTTTCCGCCATTTCGCTTATTATCATCATAAACAGAAATTGAATTGGCACCAGTAGTTTCTTTACCCTGGACAATAGGCAATTCAATTGCTGAGCTTCTTATGAATACTCTTGATCTTTTTCCGCCGCTTACAAATACAGCCTCATCCCTGTCCAGAGCTCGAATATTAGTACCACTGGCTGCAAAACAAGCTTCGCCGCTATCAGCAGGCGGACGATTTGCAATAGGAATATCCTGCCAGGTACTGCCCCCGTCAAATGTTCTAGTTATAAAAAATCGTCCATCAATTGGATCGCCGATCACAATTCCACTTTGTTCATTCCAGAATTCCATGGCATCCAGAAACATTCCCTTCATTTTATTTTCATATACCACCTTCCAGCTTTCACCACCATCATTCGTTTTTAAAATATAAGCGGGTTCATCAACAGCAATAATAATGGCTGTAGTTGCATCAAATGCTTCTATATCCCGGAATTCCTTTTTTTCAAAGCTTTTTACTGTAAACCATTTCCAATTTTTCCCTGCATTTGTTGTCTTTCCAACTGTTCCATTACTTCCACTTACCCAGACTACGTTATCATTTACCACACTTAGGCCGCGTAAGCTTGTGTTAGTGCCCGAAGTAAGTATTTCAACTAGTGGCAAATGCTTTTGTGCCTGACTATTGTAATGGATGCAAAAACCGGTTAGAATAAAGAGAGAAAGGGAAAAAAATTTCATGGCTGCATTTATAAATATCTGGCAAGATAATATAAAGCAACTGCTAGTGGAAGACTAATGGATTGTTTCGCTTTAATAAAAGGGAAATCAATAGATCAGAACGCTGGTAAATAATAGTATGACTCGTGTTGGGTAATAAATAAAATTCCGGGTCTTTGGCGTTCACTAATTTCTTTTTTGCAAAATCAAGATTTCCCAAGCTGGCCAGGTGATCTTTCTCCCCCATAAAAACATAAGTTTTACAAGTGATCTCTCCCCAATGTGATTTTAATCTTCTCAATTGCCTGCGGTGTGCAAATTTTTCATCACCCGATACATTTAAATATTCCGGTATCAACATACTCACAAAGGCAAGTTTGCCAACATATGAAAACCAAAACATTTTTTCCCTGGATGGATCAATAACAGGAGAAACCAGGTAGAGTTCCTGTACAAGATCAGGGTGCTGCATAGCAAAGGAGGCAGCAATGGGTGCGCCATATGATGAACCCATCAAATAAATCTTCCCATCTTTATTGTATTCGGTAACTATCTTTTCTATATAATGAACATGAGCCTGGATAGAAGGCTCAGAAACCCCATAATTTGATTTTCCAAAACCAATACGGTCAACAGCTACCAGCCTGAAATTCTTTTGCAGGTCCGGATCATCCAGCAATTTCATGGAGCTATACCAGGCACCCGGAGAACCATGGATGATCAATAATAAAGGCTTAGTGGAATCACCGACAATGGCGTGGTGAATATGAAAATTTTTATAGTTAATGTATTTCAATTGTGGTTTGGCGGGGTGGTTGGCATAATGTTTTGCAATCTGTTCATCACTGAGAATGTGCACAGGAAAATGGCAGGAAAGAGTTATGCAACAGAAAATAATAATTATGATCTTGAACCGTAAAATCATAGGTAAGCTATGCAACTGTTTATATATAAAAATGTACCAAATTTTAATGAGATCTGTGTTTAAAAAATTCCGGCTGTAGCAGATATAAACTGCGACAGCCGGAAATAATTGCGTTGCAATAAAGTTTTAGGAGATTTTGTTAATCATCATCCTCTTCTTCATAATACGCATCTTCGCTGCTGGGATAATGAGTTTCCCACTCTTTCACTTTTGCATCGGTAAGACATTCCACAATGTCAAAAAGCGGATCAGTTTTTCTTCTCCATTCTGTTACCAATGGATCATCATAGCGCATTACAAACAGGCAATGATCTGATTCAACCGTAACCTTTATCAGTCTAATTTCCGATTCTTCTTTTTCCTGAATCAGGTAATAACATCCGGGTTCCAGTAATGCGTAGGAAAACATACTTCCTCCTTTTTTGGGGTTCATTCGATTAATTAATGCCGGGTTGTAAGCAAGAAGGTAATGGGCTAAGAATTTAACGGGTATTTGTTTGTTTAGACTCCGGTGGGGGTTAATAAATTGACCGAAGTATTACGCCAAATTTAAGCGTTTTACCAAAGAGTTTAAACATTAATTTTTGGTAAAATAATTTTTTGCAACTACGATTTGAAAATCAATGGGCAAGGGGCGATCTTAAGGGGATTGAGACATTAAAACCGACCCGCAAACGGCTTAAAAATGGTGGAATTCCATAGATAGCTGTCTGGTCATACGTGAATTTTTGTAGCTTTTGATGGTTACATGAAAACCTTTAGAAAAGATTTTTCGTTTAGCGGGAAACGAAATATGATTGAGCAATAAAACGTTAATGAGCCGAACACCCTTCGTTTGGGTTCTTAAAAGTAGAATTGGGCCGGATTTTGAGATTATTCGTACCAGGTTGTAAAAGTTTCAGTTATTTATTATTTTGGATTTCTTTTCGCAGGCAAAACCAATCTAACAACAAAACCTCTTTGTGATGGAAAACCTTAAAGGCAGTAAACGATACCCGGTATCACCTCCAATACTGGTTATATTACTAGTATTTACTTCCTCTGCTTTATTTGCGCAAGCTGATAGCTCTGGTTATTTTTTGCAAAATGGGCTTTTTGAAAAACAGAAAGGCCGGCGCATGGAGAGTTTAAAAAATTTTGAGAAAGCCATTAAGTATGACACGGCAAACCGCACTGTGCTTTATGAATTGGCTTCTGCCTATATGGATTTGAGCAAATATTTCCAGGCTAAAGAAACGTATAAAAAACTTGTAAATCTTGGTGAAACTTCTGCGATCAATTACAAACAATTACTCCAGCTTTGTTTTAATTTGAAATCGTATGACGAAGCGCTTTTGTATGCAAATAATTTGAAAAAGGCTGATCCATCAGAAAAAGTGAATTACTATTTTGGAAAAATCAATTATGACCAGGAAAATTATGGTGAAGCTCTTAAGTATTTAAATGCTGCTTCGCAAGATGAACCGGCGAATGCAGAAATACCATATATGATTGGTCGCAGCTATGCCGACATGCAGAATTATAAACAAGCTATTCCCTTTTATCAAAAAGCTATTGGACTTGATGATAGTAAATATGGATGGATCTATGAATTGGGATTAATTTGTTATTCAAACAATAATAATCTGGATGCATTAAAATATATAGAGCTGGCAGGTGAAAAAGGTTATCCAAAGGATAATGCGTACATGCAGAATCTTGGCATTGCCAATATTGATGCTGGAAAATTTGATGCAGGAATTTCTATTTTAAATGAATTGTTGAAGAAACGCCCCAGTGATCTAAATCTTTTGGACATGGTCGCCCAGTCCTATTACGAGCATGGAAAATACGATGAGGCTATGAACAATTGGGATGCTATGCTGGGTTATGATAAAACGAATGCTTCTGCCTTGTACATGATTGGAATGTGCTATCAAAAAAAAGGAGACAAGGCGAAGGGTACGCAACTTTGCGATAAGGCCATTCAAATGGATCCAAGTCTTGCTATGTACAAGCAGAAGAGGGAAATGGGAGGATTTTAAAAAAATAATTAATAAATAGTAGTTAGGCGACTGAATTCAATACAGTCGCTTTTTTTTACTGCTTTACATTCTTTCCGGTACTTTAATTCCCAGCAGATGCATAGCCAGGGCAATAATATTCGCTGTCATTTCTGAAAGCTGAAGGCGAAGCTGTTTTTTGTCTGAAGATTCTGCATTCATCACCGAATGTTCTGCATAGAAAGTATTGTAAGTTTTAGCCATTGTAAAAATGTAA
>WNFX01033699.1_pt1 | contig 10725 bp, 8 predicted proteins | sample 5400111 | NCBI WGS metagenome assembly WNFX01 (sample SAMN13153363, study PRJNA577476) | soil metagenome | isolation source: 40 cm soil or saprolite under grassland replicate 1 | place: USA:California | collected 2016-06-15
CCGTCCTCCTCCAGCCAATTCACGAACACGTAGGGCTGCGGCGAGTAGAGGTTGAGGTAATAGCCTTCCGACTCGTCGTGGAACAGCTCCAGCTTGAACCCCGGATGCAGCCATTGCGTGTTCAGGCTGTCCTGCCGCAGCACTCGCGGCGCCGAACCCGGCTCGCTGGAATCCGGCAGCACGCCGATCGGTTCCCATTTCTCCGACTGCCAGCGGTTGTCGAGCTGTGTGCGCTGCATGACAACCGCGAGGGCGAGGTTTGGGTAGGGCATTTTGCGGCTATACTCAGCAGTTGAGGAACGATGAATTATGAACGGTATTTCGTGATGCGGCTACGCAAGCCATGACGGACCGGGTCATTCCTATCAACGATGGGCGCAGGACAAAACCCTTTCCTCCCGAGGGGGAATCGGGCGGATTGGGGCGCGCCGGGCAGGACAGGCTCGGCCGCAGGCTGCACGACCTGCGCATCTCGGTCACCGACCGCTGCAACTTCCGCTGCATCTACTGCATGCCGCGCGACGTGTTCGGTCCCGACTACGCGTTTCTCCCGAAGAGCGACTTGCTGAGCTTCGAGGAAATCGCGCGGCTGGCACGCGTTTTCAAAGACCACGGCGTCGAGAAAATCCGCCTGACCGGCGGCGAGCCGCTCCTGCGGAGGAACCTTGAGCGCCTGATCGGGATGCTCGCCGACATTCCGGGGCTCGACCTCACGCTCACCACCAACGGCTCGGTCCTCGCGAAAAAAGCGCGTGCGCTGAAGGCCGCGGGACTCAACCGCGTCACGGTCAGCCTCGACTCGCTGGACGAGAAGGTATTCCGCAGGATGAACGACGCCGACTTCCCGGTCTCCGAAGTCCTGAACGGCATCGATGCGGCCGCGGCTGCGGGACTCGCCCCGATCAAGATCAACATGGTGGTGAAGCGCGGCGCAAACGAGGATTCCGTCATCCCGATGGCGCGCTACTTCAAAGGCAGCGGCCACATCGTGCGCTTCATCGAGTACATGGACGTTGGCGCGACCAACGGCTGGCGCATGGACGACGTCCTACCCTCGGCCGAGATCCTCCGCATGATCGGCGAGAAGATGCCTCTCGAAACGGTCGAGCCGAATTACGCGGGCGAAGTCGCGGAGCGTTGGCGCTACCGGGACGGGTCGGGGGAGATCGGCGTAATCTCCTCGGTGACGCAGGCCTTCTGCCGCACCTGCACCCGCGCGCGCCTCTCCACCGAGGGCATGCTCTATACGTGCCTTTTCGCCACGGCTGGCTACGACCTGCGCGGGCTCCTGCGCGGCGGGTCTTCCATCGATGAGATCTCGCACGCGATCGCGCGCATCTGGCAGGCGCGGGCCGACCGGTATTCCGAGATCCGCACGGCGGAGACGGCCAAGCTGCGCAAGATCGAGATGTCCTACATAGGCGGATGAAGACGCCGCACCGCCTCAAGCTCACCCACGCCTCGAAACCCCTCACGTTCGAAGTCGAGGCGATCAACGAGCGCGGCGAGGCCGTGCCGACGCCGATAGCAGGCGAGCATCCGCTCACGCTCTACGTGGACAAGCGCGAAATCGTCACGCTGATGACCCTCGGCCAAGCACCCGAGGCACTCGCCATCGGCTACCTGCGCAACCAACGCCTGGTGAAATCCATCGACGAAATCGCCGCGGTGCAGGTGGACTGGGAAACGGCCTCGGTTGCGATCACGACGCGCACACCTCTCAAAGGGCTCGAAAAAAAGATGGAAAAACGCACCGTCACCACTGGTTGCGGCCAGGGCACTGTGTTCGGCGACCTGATGGAAGAAATCGACTCGATCAAGCTACGCGGGGACGTGACCCTCACCGAAGATGCGCTGCATGCCCTGCTCGACGCGGTGCGCCGCCACGAGGCCATCTACAAAGAGGCGGGTGCCGTTCACGGCTGCGCGCTGGCGACAAACGCCGCGGCCGGCGTCGAGATCCTGTACTTCGTCGAGGACGTCGGCAGGCACAACGCCGTGGACGCGATCGCCGGACAGATGTGGCTCGACGGCGTGGACGGCTCGGACAAGATCTTCTACACCACCGGACGCCTCACCTCGGAGATGGTGATCAAGGCCGCGCAAATGCGCATCCCTTTCCTCGTTTCCCGTTCGGGCCTCACCAAGATGGGCCACGAGATCGCCAACAAGGTCGGTATCACCATGATCGGCCGCGCGGCGGGCGGAAAGCACTACCTGCTCTTCACCGGCAAGCACCGCTTCAGGAAGACCGTCGCGCCGACGATGGTGGCGTAGAAAATTCACGACGGAGGCGATGCGCTGATGGGTTTGCTTGCAAAACTGTTGCGCCAAGAGCCGAGCGAGCGGCCGGAATTCCCCGATGAGGTCGCACTGAGGCGGGAAATTGCAAGGTTGCGCGGCGCCTACCTTGAGCTGATGAAGGACTGCCTGATCGGCAGGATCTACGAAGATCCCGGGATGTATCCGGGAAAGTCTCCATCGGCCGAAAAATTCCGGGGCGATTGGCGCGACCAGGGCGTGGACTGGCCTACCGTTGCTCATTCGATGATCGGCAATCGACGCATGCTGAACCTATGGCAGCTGTGCGAGGACGTCATCGCCAAAGGAGTACCGGGGGATTTTATCGAAACCGGTGCCTGGCGCGGTGGCGCGTGCATTTTCATGCGGGCGATTCTCAAAACCTATGGCGTCGATGACAGAATCGTTTGGGTCGCCGACTCGTTCGAGGGTCTGCCGCCCCCGAGCGAGGAGAAGTATCCGCCGGACCGCGGCTCGTTATTTCATACGGCGCCGCTGCTCGCGGTGCCGCTCGAAGAAGTCCAGAAGAACTTCCGCAACTACGGATTGCTCGACGACCAAGTGAGATTCCTCAAGGGCTGGTTCAAGGATACGCTGCCCGTCGCGCCCATCGAACGGCTTGCCGTGCTGAGGCTGGACGGCGACATGTACGAATCCACGATGGATGCGCTTCGCGCCCTCTACGAAAAGCTCAGCCCGGGCGGCTACATCGTTATAGATGATTTCTCCATTCCGCCCTGCAAGCGGGCCGTGGAAGACTTCCGCCGGTCAAACGGGATCGATGAGCCTATGCAACCCATCGATACCAGTTCTGTGTACTGGCAGAAACGCCTCGCTTAGAGCTTTCGAATGGCATCTCACACATCTGTAACCGGCCTCATCCTCGCCGGTGGCAGGGGCAGCCGTATGGGCGGGGTCGATAAAGGGCTGCAGACGTTTCGCGGCAAGCGCCTCGTCGATCACGTGTACGAGCGCTTCGCACCGCAGGTCGGCGGGATCATCATCAACGCCAACCAGAACCACGAGGAGTACAAGACCTTCGGCGTGCGCGTGGTGAGTGACGCGATCGGAGGGTACGCAGGGCCGCTCGCAGGACTGCACGCCGGACTCTCCGTTTCCAAGCGACCCTTTCTCGCCTCCGTCCCCTGCGACTCACCCTTTCTCCCCGCAGACCTGATCGAGCGGCTGTACCAGCGGATCGACGAAACCGGCGCCGAGCTCGCCGTAGCGAAAACCGGCGAACAGCCGCACCCGGTGTTCTCGCTCATGCGCCGCGGCGTGCTAGACCATCTCGCCAACTTCCTCAAAGACGGCGGGCGCAAGATCGATGCGTGGTACGCCACGCTCAACGTCGTGGAAGTCGGATTCGACGACGAGCCGGAGGCTTTCTCCAATATCAACACGCGCGAAGAGCTGCACACGTGGGAAAACGCGCCGCCCTCTTAAATCTCTTCGGCCGTTAAGTTTTACGCAACCAGAATCAGGGAATGTCCTTGAAAACTTCGTTTGAATAGGAGCTTTCGTTGCCCAAGGTATCAAAGTCCGTCACAGCGAAGTAGTACCGGGTTCCGCTGGCCAGTCCCATAACGGTATAGGTTGTAACGTTGCCCACGCTGATCCCTTGGCCGAGGGACTGGAGATACGTTCCCGGAGCGGTGCCGAAATAAACGCGGTACCCACTGAGACTTGGGACTGTTACGGCATCCCACGCCAAGGCGGCGCTGTTGGACAGTGACGGAGGTGGAGTCGTAACGCTCACACTCGTCGAATTGGGTGAGAGGTTGCCGGCCGCATCGCGGGCTGCAACCGTATAGCTGTAGGTCGTTCCAGCGGACAAACCCGTGTCGGCAAAACTCGTCGTGGCGGGCGTCGCGCTCCGGTGGAACCGGCCGCCGCGGCCGTGAGGCCGGTGGGCGTAGTAGGTGGTGTCGTGTCGGCTATCGTGATGCTCGCGCTCGCCGAATTGGGCGAGATGTTGCCGGCCGCATCGCGAGCCGCCACGGTGTAGCTGTAGGTCGTTGCGGCGGACAAACCCGTATCCGCATAACTGGTGGTGGCGGGCGTCGCGACCTGGACACCATTGCGGCGCACGATATAGCCGGTCACTCCGACGTTGTCGGTCGAAGCACTCCACGACAGGTTGGCTCCGCTCGAACCGGCCGCCGCGGCCGTGAGGCCGGTGGGCGTCGTGGGCGCCGTTGTATCAGCTAGCGTGACGCTCACGCTTGTCGAATCCGGTGAGAGGTTGCCGGCCGCATCGCGGGCTGCAACCGTATAGCTGTAGGTCGTTGCGGCGGACAGACCCGTATCCGCGTAAGTCGTCGTGGCGGGCGTCGCGACCTGGACGCCATTGCGACGGACGATATAGCCGGTCACTCCGACGTTGTCGGTCGAAGCGCTCCAGGACAGGTTGACTCCGGTCGAGCCCGCTGCCGCGCCCGTCAGACCGGTAGGCGTAGTGGGCGGCGTCGTGTCAGCTATCGTGATGCTCGCAGTTGCCGAATTGGGCGAGATATTGCCGGCCGCGTCACGAGCGGCCACGGTGTAGCTGTAGGTCGTTGCGGCGGACAAACCTGTATCCGCATAACTGGTGGTGGCGGGCGTTGCGACCTGGACGCCATTGCGGCGCACGATATAGGCAGTCACCCCGACGTTGTCGGTCGAAGCACTCCACGACAGGTTGGCTCCGCTCGAACCGGCCGCCGCGGCCGTGAGGCCGGTGGGCGTCGTGGGCGGCGTTGTATCAGCTAGCGTGACGCTCACGCTTGTCGAATCCGGTGAGATGTTGCCGGCCGCGTCGCGCGCCGCCACGGTGTAGCTGTAGGTTCCAACGGACAGGCCCGTATCCGCATAGCTGGTCGTAGCGGGCGTCGCGACCTGGACGCCATTGCGGCGCACGATATAGCCGGTCACTCCGACGTTGTCGGTCGAAGCGCCCCAAGACAGGTTGGCTCCGCTGGAACCGGCCGCCGCGGCCGTGAGGCCGGTGGGCGTCGTGGGTGCCGTCGTGTCAGCTGTGCTCCCGGTCGTGACGCTCACGCTCGTCGAATCGGGTGAGGTGTTGCCGGCCGCGTCGCGCGCCGCCACGGTGTAGCTGTAGGTCGTCGCGGCGGACAAACCCGCATCCGCATAACTGCTGGTGGCGGGCGTCGCGACCTGGACACCATTGCGGCGCACGATATAGCCGGTCACTCCGACGTTGTCGGTCGAAGCGCTCCACGACAGGTTGGCTCCGGCGGAACCGGCCACCGCAGCCGTGAGGCCGGTGGGCGTCGTGGGCGCCGTCGTGTCAGCTATCGTAACGCTCGCAGTTGCCGAATTGGGCGAGATGTTGCCGGCCGCGTCGCGCGCCGCCACGGTGTAGCTGTAGGTTCCAACGGACAAACCCGTATCCGCATAGCTCGTTGTAGCGGGCGTTGCGACCTGGACGCCATTGCGGCGCACGATATAGCCGGTCACTCCGACGTTGTCGGTCGAAGCGCTCCACGACAGGTTGGCTCCGGTGGAACCGGCCGCCGCGGCCGTGAGGCCGGTGGGCGTAGTGGGCGGCGTCGTGTCAGCTAGCGTGACGCTCACGCTCGTCGAATTGGCCGAGATGTTGCCGGCCGCGTCGCGCGCGGCCACGGTATAGCTGTAGGTCGTTGCGGCGGACAAGCCCGTATCCGCGTAACTGGTGGTGGCGGGCGTCGCGACCTGGACGCCATTGCGGCGCACGATATAGCCGGTCACTCCGACGTTGTCGGTCGAAGCGCTCCACGACAGGTTGGCTCCGGTGGAACCGGCTGCCGCCGCCGTGAGGCCGGTGGGCGTCGTGGGTGGCGTCGTGTCGGCTATCGTGACGCTCACGCTTGCCGAATTGGGCGAGATGTTGCCGGCCGCGTCGCGGGCCGCCACGGTATAGCTGTAGGTTCCAACAGACAAACCCGTATCCGCATAACTCGTCGTATCGGGCGTTGCGACCTGGACGCCATTGCGGCGCACGATATAGCCGGTCACTCCGACGTTGTCAGTGGAAGCACTCCACGACAGGTTGGCTCCGGTGGAACCGGCCACCGCAGCCGTGAGGCCGGTGGGCGTAGAGGGCGGGGTCGTGTCGGCTGCGATCGCGGTCGTGACGCTCACGCTCGTCGAATCGGGTGAGATGTTGCCGGCCGCGTCGCGAGCGGCCACGGTGTAGCTGTAGGTCGCTCCGGCTGACAAGCCCGCATCCGCATAACTGGTCGTGGCGGGCGTTGCGACCTGGAGGCCGTTACGGCGCACGATATAGCCGGTCACTCCGACGTTGTCGGTTGAAGCGCCCCAAGACAGGTTGGCTCCGGTGGAACCGGCCGCCGCGCCCGTCAGGTCGGTAGGCCGAGAGGGTGGCGTGGTGTCGGCTGGTGTATTCCCCGTTGCGTTGCTGGTCTCGGCTTCACCCACGCCGTTGCAACCAGCGAGCACCACAGCGGTTACGACAAGGAGCAACAAAGCTTTCGTGCGCAGCATGGGAATCCTGTCTCCTTGGCCGGCACACTCACTACCTTGGCCGGCACAGCGAACGCTTGCCGGTGTGGAAAATCAACGATGCTGATCGTATGCCAATGGCATATGACGACGGTATGCAAAAGTCCTCGATGCAGACGACATTCCCGCGCGCATTCGCCCCTTTGTGTCAAAAGTCTCCGTTACTGCCGCCGATGTCGTCTGAGGACGACACATCGTCACCGCTAGGCGAAGCGATCGGGTCTCCGATGGTGACCAAGTGATAGGAAATTCAATAGGCCCGTTGCCCGCATCCCGTGACGATGCAAGTCAGGCGCGATGTTTTCTTCGCCCGCGGTCTACGCGAGCGGTTCGAGATGGGCATAAAAAAAGCCGCGATGCGCGGCTTTTTTTCTTCGCGGGTCGTACAGCGCGTTCGGGCCAGTGCCCCGCTACGCCGTTCGCATGAACGTCGTCGAGGTCGGCTTCGACGATGAACCGGAGGTGTTCTCCAATATCAACACGTGCGAAGAGCTGCACACCTGGGAAAACGTGTCGCCGGATTGAGCCCGGGATGGAAGGACGTGTACTCTGCCTGCGATTTCCGCCCACAAGTGAGTCAGCTCTGGACCTACCCCGGCCTGCTTGCTCGATATCCCGTCGTCGAAGAACCTGGAGCCTTGACCTAGCGGTGCCACGTAACCCGAATCAGGGAATGTCCTTGAAAACTTCGTTTGAATAAGAGCTTTCCTGGCCCAAGGTATCAAAGTCGGTCACCGCGAAGTAGTACCGGGTTCCGCTGGCGAGTCCCATAACGGTATAGGTCGTAGCATTGCCCACGCTGATCCCTTGTCCAACGGGCTGGAGATACGTTCCGGGGGCGGTGCCGAAATAAACGCGGTACCCACTGAGACTTGGGACTGTTACGGCATCCCACGCCAGGCCAGCGCTGCTGGACGGTGGCGGCGGAGTGTTCCCGGTCGTAACGCTCGCAGTTGCCGAATTGGGCGAGATGTTGCCGGCCGCGTCGCGAGCCGCCACGGTGTAGCTGTAGGTCGTCGCGGCGGACAAACCCGTATCCGCAAAACTGGTGGTGGCGGGCGTCGCGACCTGGACGCCATTACGGCGCACGATATAGCCGGTCACCCCGACGTTGTCGGTCGAAGCGCTCCACGACAGGTTGGCTCCGGTGGAACCGGCTGCTGCCGCCGTGAGGCCGGTGGGCGTAGAGGGCGCCGTCGTGTCGGCTGCGATCGCGGTCGTGACGCTCACGCTCGTCGAATCGGGTGAGATGTTGCCGGCCGCGTCGCGAGCGGCCACGGTGTAGCTGTAGGTCGCTCCGGCTGATAAGCCCGCATCCGTAAAACTCGTTGCGGCGGGCGTCGCTATCGGGGCGCCATTGCGGCGCACGATATAGCCGGTCACTCCGACGTTGTCGGTCGAAGCACTCCATGCCAGGTTGGCTCCGGTGGAACCGGCCGCCGCGCCCGTCAGGCCGGTAGGCGGAGAGGGTGGCGTGGTGTCGGCTGGTGTATTCCCCGTTGCGTTGCTAGTCTCGGCTTCACCCACGCCGTTGCAACCCGCGAGCACCACGGCGGTTACGGCGAGGAGCAGCAAAGCTTTCGTGCGCAACATCGGAATCCTCCCTGACCGACATTCACTTACTTGGCCGGCGCAGCGAACGCTTGCCGGTACGAAAAAATCAACGAGGCCGATGATATGCCGCTGGCATATGACGACGGTAGGCAAAATTCCTCGATGCAGACGACATTCCCGCGCGCATTCGCGCTTTTGTGTCAAAAGTCTCCGTTACTGCCGCCGATGTCATCTGAGGACGACACATCGCCACCGCTAGGCGAAGTGATCGGGTGCTCGAAGGCAACCAAGTGATAGGAAATTTCAATCCGCCTGTCGCCGGCGTCCGGTGACAATTCAGGTCGCAGGGGCACCTACTCAAACTCTTTCAATAATCCACTAAATCAATAATCCGCTAAAGCGCGATAATTCGCGCGTGGCAACTCTAAAAGAAGTCATCTCCTGCACCAGCGGCTACGACCCGGAGGCGCTGCCGGTCGCAAAAGCTAACGAAGTCATCCGCTCGTTCATCAATCCGGTGTCCGGCGTCGAGAAACCTCGCGTGCGTGCAGCGCTCGGGCGCGTGCTCGCGAAGGACGTCGTTTCGCCGATCAACGTCCCTTCGCACGACAATTCGGCAATGGACGGTTACGCCGTTCGCAACGACGATCTCGGCGCGGGCAAGCCGGTGACGCTCACCGAGATCGGCACCGCATACGCCGGCAGGGAGTTCACGGGAGACGTGAAGCGCGGCGAGTGCGTGCGCGTCATGACTGGCGCCGTGATGCCGAATAACACCGAGACTGTCGTCGTCCAGGAAGCCGTGACGACGAACGGCAAGCGCATCACCATCCCGCCCGGGCAGGAGCCCGGACAGAACCGCAGGCTTGCAGGCGAAGACTTGCGGAAAGGCAGGCCCGCCCTACACGCCGGACGGATGCTGCGCCCCGCCGATATCGGACTGATCGCCTCGCTCGGCATCGGCGAAGTGAGCGTGCGACGGAAACTGAAAGTGGCGTTCTTCTCAACCGGCGACGAGCTGGTGTCGGTCGGAAAAAAACTGAAGGCCGGCGAAGTGTACGACTCCAACCGCTACACGCTATGGGGCATGCTGCAACGCCTCGGGTGCGAGGTGATCGACTTAGGCGTCGTGCGTGACGATCCGAAAAAGCTCGAGACCGCCTTCCGCACGGCCGCGGGAGTTGCCGACGCAGTGGTGACCTCGGGCGGCGTATCGGTCGGCGAAGCCGATTTCACCAAGCAGATGATGGCGAAGCTGGGCGAAGTCGTGTTCTGGAAAATCGCCATGCGCCCGGGCCGCCCCATGGCCTTCGGCCGCATCCGCGCGCACGGGAAATCGGCGTATCTCTTCGGCCTGCCCGGCAATCCCGTCGCGGTCATGGTGACCTTCTACCACTTCGTGCGCGGCGCACTGCTGATGATGATGGGGCGCAACGACATCGATCTGCCTCTCCTGCGCGCGAAATCGGAGACGGCGATGCGCAAGAAACCGGGCCGCACCGAATACCAGCGCGGGATACTGGAATTGAAAAGCGGCGAATGGAGCGTGCGCCTCACCGGCGCGCAAGGGTCGGGGATCCTGCGCTCGATGTCGGAAGCGAACTGCTTCGTCGTGCTCGGGCATGAGCAGGGCACGGTCAAGGTCGGCGACTATGTCGAGGTGATGGTGATGGACGGGTTGGTCTGAATTCCCCGTGTTCTCCAGGCGACCCTCACCTGTCCGTTCTGCGGGCACCGGCGGACCGAAGAGATGCCCACCGACGCGTGCCTGTACTTCTACGAGTGCACGGCGTGCCACGCGATGCTCAGGCCCAGGCCCGGCGATTGTTGTGTATTCTGCTCGTACGGCTCGGCAAAGTGCCCGCCGCGGCAGCGGCCGACCAGAGACCGCGACGAATAACGAGCGTACCGGTCAGCGCCCGACGTCGGAGGAGGACTTGCCATGGACGCGCACGACGAACCGAGATTGCTGTTTCCCAAGCTCAAGCCGTTCTACGATTGGGTTGCGCCTCTCACATGGCCGCTGATCCGCTTGACTGTGGGCTTGATGATCCTTCCGCACGGCTGGCCCAAGTTGATGGCGGGCGTCACGGCGACGGCGCAATTCGCGCTGGTCAAACGTGGCATCGCGCCGGCCGAACCCCTGGCGGTCGTTCTCATCATCCTGGAAACCATCGGCGGGCTGTGCGTCGCCCTGGGCCTCTTCACGCGCTTTTTCGCGGCCGCCATCACCATCGAAATGGCGGTGATCGCCTACCACCATCTGCCCAAGTTCGGATGGACCGGTCCCGGCTACGAATACCCGCTGATGTGGGGTCTGATCATGTTCGCCATAGCGCTGCGCGGCGGCGGCCCCTGGTCGCTGGA
>WNFX01010178.1_pt2 | contig 10724 bp, 8 predicted proteins | sample 5400111 | NCBI WGS metagenome assembly WNFX01 (sample SAMN13153363, study PRJNA577476) | soil metagenome | isolation source: 40 cm soil or saprolite under grassland replicate 1 | place: USA:California | collected 2016-06-15
TCCATTATTGCACTGACCGCCGCCGAGGTTACGCATGATGTAGATGGCGATGCTTTTGTACAGGCTGCCCACGGACTGCTCTTCTCGGCTGCCATACGCTTAGTCTACACCCGGGTACAGGATATAGCGGCTCTGCCATTGTTGTTCACGTCTGCCGCATATATCAATGCCCTGCAAAAAGCACTCCGGCAAGAGGCAAGCGCTGCTCAAATGCCTGCTATCCCCCCTACTCCTTTTGGGGGTGGCTTGATTGCCGGCGCATTACTTGAAACACTCAACGAGCAACTGGATGCACAAGACATGAATGGAGCAATGTCGACAGCCCGGCGGTACATGAGGATGGGAAATGACCCACGTGCATTGTTCGCCATTATTGGCCTTGTCGCTGCTCACACAGATGCTGCCGCCGATCAGGGCCATACCTTGCAAATTGTCCAGGCTGCGGGCGAAGAGTTTATGGCGTGGCCCGCTGCTCTTGCCGATACCCACATTGATGCGTTCTTACATGTAGCCATGCGAGCCGCTGCATCTGGTAAGCGCAACAACCTGGTCTAAGGAGAGCTTGTCAATGTATATAAGAAAAAAATTCACTTCCAGATTACTGCCGATCGCGCTCTGTTTTCTGGCTATTCTCCTCGCCGCCTGTGACCTGGGCGGCGGGAATCCGCAAGCCAGCAAACTGGTGAAAGCGCCGGCCAATAAACAAATATATACTATGCCTCAAGTCGGCATCTCGAATATCACGCTTGATCCTGCGCTCGTACTATCGGCAGATCAAGCATCGATGAACGCTATTTCGATGATCTACACAGGACTGGTGCAACTTGATGACAAACTCCAGGTACAGCCACAGCTTGCACAATCCTGGGAGGTATCCTCTGACGGTTTGACATATACGTTTCACCTGCGTCATAACCTGAAGTTTAGTGACGGGACACCACTCACTTCTGCAGATGTGGCCTATAGTATTAACCGTGCCTTAGAGCCTGCCACAAAATCTTCGGTTGCTCCGATTTACCTGTCCCTGGTGAGAGACTCGGACAAACTGCTGGCAGGATTTATTCCAACTTTCACACTTATAGGAGATAGCCTGCTGACACCCGATAATAATACCCTCATTATTCTGATTAAAAAGAAAGCGCCATACTTCCTGGACATGCTCACCTATCCATGCTCTTATGTCGTCGAGAAACGCCTGATCGATATCTACAAAACAAGCTTCACCGATCATTTGACCGAGGGCGGTTCTTCAGGGCCTTTTAAGGTCTCACATTACACGCAGGGCCAGGAAATTGACTTCGTACCCAATACCAACTACTATGGACCTCAACCACAATTGAAAAAAGTAGCTTTTCCCTTCTACCAGCAGGCGGACAATGCCTATCGCGCCTACCAGGCAGGTCAGGCTGATATCACTGGCGTTCCGGTCTCGACCTTTGCCAATGATAAGAAGCGCAAAGATTTCTACCAGGTACCCCAGCTGTGGATCAACTATTACACTATGAACTACCTGGTAAAGCCATTCGACAACATCCACATTCGTCAGGCATTCGCCCTGGCTATCAACAAAACGGCCATTGTCAACAATGTCTGGAAGGCAACGGTCTTGCCGACAAACCATATTGTGCCAGAGGGTATGCCCGGCTACAATACCAGTCTTACGGGAGTCGATGGTACGCAAAGCCTCACAGGAAATCCCGCGAGGGCGAAGGCATTGCTAGGGCAAGGCATAAAGGAAGAAGGGTGGACGAGCATTGCCCAGCTTCCGCCCATCAAACTGACCTATGCGACAGGCACAAGTAGCTTTGACCAGGAAGCAACAGCTATGATTGCGATGTGGCAAAAGGTGTTGGGGGTGACGGTTACACCTGATCCCGTTGACTACAACACCTTGCTGAGCCAGGTAACGCTTGCCACCGGCAATCCTGCCGGCTTGCAGTTCTGGGGCCTTTCCTGGGTAGCTGAATATCCCGATCAGCAAGATTGGTTGACGCGCCAGTTTGACAGTGGTGTACCAAATAACAATATGAATTACGGTCAAAATACGAGCACCGATGTTGCGAAGCAGCAGAGTATTCAGCAACAGTTGGAAACGGCTGATGCCACTACTAACCCGGACGCACGTATCAGGAGCTACCAGCAGGCAGAGCAACAGCTAATTAATGATGTTGCCTGGATGCCCATGGAGCAAGTGACCACAACCTTCTTACGTAAGCCAACCGTGGTCGGTATAGTTGACAATCCCGAAAATGTGATCCCACCCAACGATTGGGCCAACATTTATATCGGACAGTACACCCAAGCATAAGAATGGAGACCTGTCTGGGGGACAGGTCTCCATTTTAGATTAGCTCTCCTGTTAAGAGCCCAGACTGCTTTATCTCCATTGCTTTGCATGAGAAATTAAGCAAAGTTTCTTTTTCACCTCTTCCATATGTGAGATTACGGTCAGAATGAGACGTAGTAGTTTATATACCGCCGTCATAAAGGTTGAGATATGCTCCTGAGAGACTACACAGACTCACCCGGCGGAGATATAATTTCCCATTTGTGAAAGTATTTTTCATGGTGTTACTTACTAAGGAGAAGTTCTAATGAGCAAGAAGTTTACCACCAGGCTCCTGCCAACCTTTTTGGCCCTCATGGCTATGCTTCTCGTCGCCTGTGGAGGTGGTGGAGGTGGTGGAAGCACCAGCACAGGCAGCCCGGCCAAGGCTCCCCAAAGTCAGCAGGTATTTCGCTGGGCTTTCCGACTGCCGGATATCAATTCTTTCGATCCTGGGATAGCACCTGATGTAAACTCTATCGATGCTATCAACATGGTCTTTACTGGCCTGGTGTCTTTGGATGATCAACTCCGCGTGGTGCCACAGATGGCATCGTCCTGGGATGTGTCCACTGATCACCTGGCCTACACGTTCCACCTGAAAAGTGGCCTGGAATTTAGTGACGGCAGCAAGCTGGATGCCAACGACGTGGCCTACAGTATTGATCGCTCCCTGTCACCGGCCATCAACAACCAGAGCGGGGTGGGCCTGACCTACCTGGGCCTGATCCAAGGGGCAGCAGACCGCACGACGGGGAAGGCCAAGACCATCATTGGCTCGGGCCTCGTTGTGCAGGATCCCAACACCCTCGTCATCCACCTGACCAAGCCGGGCGGCTACTTCCTGCAAGCCCTGACCTACCCGACCAGCTATGTTGTGGAGAAGAGCGTGGCCGACAAGTACGGAACAAGCTGGACCGATCATCTTGCTGGTCAAGGCGGCGATGGCCCCTTCATGGTGAAGAGTTATAGTCATACCACCGGCATCAAACTGGTGCCCAATCCCCACTACTATGGCGCCAAGGCGCAGCTGGCGGAGGTTGACTACCTCCCCTTCAAGGATAGGCAAACGTCCTACAATGCCTACCTGGCGAATCAGAACGATTACGCCGATATCCCGCTGGCTCAAGTCGCCTCGGCCAAATCAGGTAAAGATTACGTCCAAACTCCGGCCCTGACGATCTTCTACGTTGGCATGAACTTCCTGGTCAAGCCACTCGACAACATCAAGGTACGCCAGGCGTTCGCACTGGCAGTCGACCGGGATGTGCTCAACCAGGCGGCATGGCATGGCGCATACATACCCTCCTGCCATATCGTACCGCAGGGCATGCCTGGCTATAACCCCAAACTTACATGTCCCGCTGGCACAACCACTAAAGGCGATGCAGCCAAAGCGAAGCAGTTGTTCACGCAGGGCCTGCAGGAAGAAGGGATGACGCCGGCAACCTTCCCGACCATCACCTACACCTATCCGACTCAATCGCCAGAAGCGGCCGCCCAGGCGACCACGCTGGTCCAGATGTGGAAGACGGCTCTTGGCGTGACGATCAATGCGACGGCCAAGAGTCAAAACAGCATGTTCACGCTGGAGTCGCAAACGACCAAGCATACCGGGCCCTTGCAGATGTGGAGCGGTGGTTGGGGAGCTGACTATGCAGATCCGCAGGACTGGATTACGCTGCAGTTCGGCGACAACCAGCCTTACAACGAGTTTAACTTCGGTGATAACAACGGAAATGCGCAGCAGATCGCCTTGCAGAAGCAAATGGATGCTGCCGACGTCATGACCGATCAAAATGCTCGTATCCAGGCCTACAACACCATCGAGCAGGAGCTAGTTAACGACGTTACCTGGCTGTCAATCTACCAGAGACCAGAAATTCACATGCTGAAGACATATGTCGTTGGTTTTAAGCTGAATCCGGAAGCTGAGGTTGGACCGGAAGCATGGGGCAGCGTATACATTGCTCAGCATTGATGAGAGTAATGGGGTTTGCAGTCCAAGAACATCTTTGACGCTCTTAAGAAATGCAGATTCCTAGAAGAGGATAGTGACTTTTTGGTCACTATCCTTTATTATATTGATAGGGAGGTCAGGGTGTGGAGATAATGCTTGCGATCACTTTCCAAACAACTAAAACCTCAAACGAGAGAGTAAGGGGCGCAGCATGGTTCAGTTTTTGATCAAAAGGCTCATCGGTCTCGTATTTGTGGTTATTGGTGTAACCTTCATCACCTTCATCATGGGGTATATTGCTCCGAATGACCCGGTTACCCAGCTGTTAGGCCAGCACTACACACATGCTATGTATGTCCAGCTCAAACACGTGTATGGGTTGGATTTACCCTGGTACCAGCAGTACTACAACTTTTTAACTGGATTGTTCAGGCTGGATTTTGGGCACTCATACCAGTATCAGAGCCGCACTGTATGGGATATTCTCAAGGATGGCGTGCCAGTGTCACTCGAGCTAGGGCTCTGGGCACTTTCCCTGCAGCTCTTGATCGGGATACCCCTTGGCATTCTTTCAGCGCTCAAAGCAAACACCTGGATCGACACTACAAACCAGTTTTTCATGCTGCTTTTCTATGCAATTCCTGTTTTCGTCGTCGCTGTAGTCGTTCAGTTGGTCTTTGTACAACTCGACCTGAATGGAGTAGTACACTGGCCAGTGTCGGGATGGGGCAACCCCTGGCAGTATAGCTGGTCTGACATCCAGTACAAGCTCCTGCCCATTCTGGTTTACGCGGCAACAGGCACAGCCTATTACGCTCGTCTTACCCGCACAAGCATGCTGGAAGTTTTACGCCAGGATTATGTACGCACAGCACGGGCAAAGGGCATGCTTGAACGGGTCGTTATCTATCGTCATGCGCTGCGCAATGCGACGATTCCGCTTGTGACGGTTATAGGTGTTTCAATGGGCTTCCTGGTCACAGGTGCATTTTTCATCGAACGTATCTTCAATATCCCCGGCATTGCTGAAACTACGCTGAGCTCTGTTGATGCAGCCGACTACCCTGTCCTCCAGGCTACGACAGTCATGCTGGCAGTTGCCGTCGTACTGGGAAATCTAGTATCGGATATCCTCTATACTATTGTTGATCCGCGCATCAAGATTCAATAGGAGGCACCCATAGACATGGATATGCAGGATAAAGAAACGGAATTTATCCCACCGGGAGTGATGCAACCCGATAATACTATGCTTCCAGCAGAGCCAGAATTATCTGAAATGACAGGTGGTGCAACAGTTATACCTCCTCCAGGTACCGAAAAAGAGGAGAAACCAACTACTCCATTACAAGACTCGTTACGAAGGTTGCGGCGAGACCGGCGCGCAATGATCAGTCTGGGTATGATTGTGTTCTTTGTGGTGATTGCTTTCATTGGCCCCCCCATCTACCAGCACATCGGGGGTACCTATCAGAGCGCTATCAATGGGGCTGTCGGAGCCAACCAATACCACGGATTCTCTTTCCAGGCATTTGAGCAAGCAGATCAACTGCCATCAGCCCAGCACTGGCTGGGCACAGATAACCTCGGTCGCGACCTCCTGGCGCGTTTAATGCAAGGTGTGCTGATTTCGATAGTAGTTGCTGTTCTAGTCGAGACGGTGGATATTGTAGTAGGTATTTTCGTTGGCATTCTAGCGGGCTACTATGGCGGCTGGATCGACCAATTCCTGGCGCGTTTCACGGACATTATGTTTGCTTTCCCAGGCCTTCTTTTTCTCATTCTGGTCGCCGGTATCTTAGGCGATTGGTCTGACACGACACTGAGTAAAATCCCCATAGTTGGCCCAAATGGGAACGCGCGGCTGCTTCTTGTCTCATTAGCACTGGCGTTGACTATCTGGCCACTCATGGCGCGCTATGTGCGCGGCCAAACATTTCAGCTCAAGGAGCAACAGTTTGTGGAGGCAGCACGAACCTCAGGCACGAGCGATGCACGCATTATCTTTCGCCACATCATACCTAACCTGTTCAGCATCGTGGTCATCGCTGCAACGCTTGATATCGTGAACATAGTTATCACCGAGGCAGCCATCAGCTACCTTGGTTTGGGAGTGCGACCGCCAGGCTCCAGCATCGGGCTCATGATTGCGGATGGCAGCTCCTACATAAGTACGCATCCCTGGGAGCCTTTTCTTCCCTGTTTAGTGCTGGTGACCCTGGTGCTCTCATTCTCGTTCCTGGGTGATGGCTTACGCGATGCCTTTGACCCTCGTTCCAAAGGATAGTCCAAACGAGCAAAAATCGACCGTGCGGGCGGCGGTATTTCCCCTGCTACGCGGTTCATTTATTCTATGCCTGGACAAAACGCTGGGCGCTTAATCCTTCGATGCAACAAGAATACTGTTTCCTTTGTGAAATGAAAGGAGGAAAGAGCGGGCAAGAATAGCAACTACAGGCAGGGGGATTGACCCTGAAACGAGGAAAATCTTTTTCGGTTTTCGTCCAACAAATGGTCCTGACTACTAAGGAGAAATTATTTATGAGACCTGGCAAGAAATTGATTACTGGGCTCTTACCAACATTTTTATGTGTACTAGCCATGCTAATCGTCGCTTGTGGCGGTACCAATAACAGCACTAGCACATCACATACGAAGGCTGCTGCTAACAAGCAGGTATTTGTTGCCGGATTAGAAGAAGGCAACGCAGACCTTTACTCGTTCGATCCCGCACTTGCGCCGGACGCATTTTCGGCCTATGCAATCGACATGGTTTTTACCGGCCTGGTGCAAATTGACGCTAAAGAGAACGTCAGGGGACAGCTCGCATCGTCCTGGGATATCAGTTCCGACCACATGACCTATACCTTCCACCTGCGCCCCAACCTGACGTTTAGCGATGGCACGGCGTTGACCTCAGCCGACGTCGCCTACAGCATCGACCGCGCCTTGCAGCCATCACTCCAGTCTGCTACTGCTGCCTACTATCTGAAGTATATTAAAGACTCGGATAAACTCGCTGCCGGCAGTATCAAGACCATCATCGGGGACAGCATCATGACACCAGATGCCAACACCGTGGTCATTGTGGCCAACAAGCCTGTTCCCTTCTTCCTGGATGCACTGACCTTCCAGTGCGCCTTCGTCGTAATCGTTTTCGTCCCCAATCCTAAGTACTATGGTTCCAAGCCACAACTGCAGAAAGTTATCTTCCCCTTCTACAAATCGTTGGACAGTGCCTACCCGGCCTATCAGGTGAACCAGGTCGACGAAACAGGTGTGCCTCTGGCGCATTATCAGACAGACCAGAGCCGCTCTGACTTCCATAAGTTACCCCAGCTGTGGATCAACTACTACACCATGAACTACAACCAGAAGCCATTCGACAACACCAAGATTCGCCAGGCCTTTGAACTGGCGGTCAACAAAGACCTGATTGTGAAGAGCGTCTGGAAGGGTTCAAATATCCCGACAAACCATATCGTGCCGCAAGGTCAGTACGGCTATAACCCGAACCTGACAGGTCCCGCCGGGGTACAAGGGACCGCAGGCGACTCAACCAAGGCAAAGCAGTTGTTTCAACAGGGCTTGAGTGAAGAGGGCTACGCGAGCGCGGCAGCGTTGCCACCTATAACACTGACCTATTCCAGCGCCGGCTCACAGGACGTGAGAAACGAAGTAGCAGCGCTGCAGCAAATGTGGCAGACCGTGCTGGGGGTCAGCGTCAAAACGAACGATATTGAGATCAACAAGCTGTTTACCGATGAAGGTCTCGGTTCCAGCAACCCCTTGCAGTTCTACACCGGTCCGGCCTGGATTGCTGACTATCCTGATCCCTACGACTGGACGACCCTCCAGTTCGACAAAGGCGCAAGCCAGAACGGCATGAACTTTGGCCAGAACCATGGTCCGGATGCAGCAGCGCAGCAAGCCTTGCAGCAGCAGATGGAACAGGCCGATGTCATGCAAGATCCCACTGCCCGCCTGCAGGCCTACAACACCATCGAGCAGCAGTTGGTCAACTATGTAGCCTGGTTCCCCATGGAGCAGCAAAACTATATCGCGCTGGTCAAACCATGTGTGCAGAACTATACCCGTAATGCACAGGGGTTGATAGCGCCAGACGACTGGGGCCGGACTTACATCTCTAACGACACCCCGTGCGCCAAAACCTCGTAGATGAGTTCGGTACATAAAAGAGCATTTCTCATGCTCATTTAGAACGGTGATCGATAGGGACAGTCAACGACCCCAGTGCTCTCTGCGCGGGGCTTGCGGGATCTTCCCGCAAGCCCGTCGTTGTCCAGCCTGAGTTCCTGATCCCGCAGGCAGGGAGACGAGGGAACTGCGTTCGTCCGGTCAGGACACCCAGGAACGCCTCCTCAATTCCTGGCCCTGTCGTTCAGCATTAACAGCCCGTTCGGGGTGTTGGGCGGTGTGCTGGACACGAGCAAGCCGGAGGAACCTTGGCGAGAGGAGCTGTCTGGGAAAGCCGACCCAGGCGCGTCAGACCGCCCCGTAAGGGGTCCCGCAAGGGAACAGAAAGGATGCCACATCCATGGTGTTCGTGTTAGACCGACACAAGAAGCCCTTGATGCCGTGTAGCCCCAAGCGAGCGCGACTCTTGCTGGCGCGGGGGCGGGCGGTGGTGCACCGGGTCAAGCCCTTTGTCATCCGTTTGCGCGACCGGCGCGTCGAGGAGAGCGTGCTGCAAGAGAGCGTGCTCAAAATTGACCCTGGTAGCAAAACCAGCGGCATGACCGTGGTGCGGGCACAAGAGACGCCGGAGGGAGAGGTGCATCATGCGCTCTTTTGCTCCGAAGTGCAGCATCGAGGGGAGGCTGTACATCGTGGTAAGCAGACCCAAAGCCAGGCCCGGCGGCGCAGACGCAGTGCCAATCTGCGTCACCGCGCGCCCCGCTTCGCCAACCGGGCCAAAGCCTATGGCTGGCTGCCGCCCTCGCTGCTCTCCCGCCTGGGCAACATCCTCACCTGGACCAGGCGCTATGGAGGCTTTGCCCCCATCAGCCGCATCGAGGTCGAGCAGGTCCGCTTCGACACCCAGCTGCTTGAGCACCCGGAGATCTCGGGCGTCGAGTACCAGCACGGGGAGCTGGCTGGATGGGAGGTGCGAGCCTACCTGCTGCTCAAGTACGCGTACCGGTGCGCGTACTGCGGCAAGACGGAGGTTCCTTTCGAGGTCGATCACATCCGACCTCACTCGCGGGGCGGTTCCCATCGCATCAGCAATCTGGCGCTTGCCTGCCACAGCTGCAACACAACCAAAGGAAACCAGACAGCTCACGAATTCGGCCATCCCGAGGTGGAGGCAAGCGCCAGGCGTCCTTTGCGGGATGCTGCCGCGGTTAATGCGACCCGCTTGGTGCTGGTCGAGGCCCTGCGCCGTTGTGGGTGGCCCGTCGGCACCTGGACGGGAGGACGCACGCGCTGGAACCGGGCACGCTTCGGCCTCGGATCAAAGCCACGGGCCGAGGCGAGCATTGTCGCACCAACTGGACAGCAGAAGGCTTTCCGCGCGGCTACCGGATGCGTCAGAAGCAGGTGCGGGGCTTCAAGACCGGCGACCTGGTGGTAGCTGTGGTGCCAGCGCCACTCCAGACGGCAGGCATGCACCGAGGACGAGTGGCCGTGCGGGCTTCTGGCTCGTTCCGTGTGGGCAGCGTTGACGGCATCAACGCGCGCTCTTGCCTCCTGGTGCAGAGAGCGGATGGCTATGAATATACATAAGCCTAGCCAAAGCACAGACGGCTTTTCCCCACCCCTGCCCCACAGAAGGGACGCTTGCTTCCTCCCCATCTTTCGAAAGAGTGGCATCCGCAGGCGGGATTGGTGGTTGCTTAATCACTATCCCTATTAATTAGAAAGTGAGGCTTCTACAAGAAAACGGGAAACAGTATCAGTGGCCCCTATGCTCCACGTGTATGTGTGTAGGAGGCCTAACCTTTGGAGGCGTGTATAGTTAACTTCCTTGACATTAGAAACAGTGTCACATAAAATTAAACCTAATCCGGTAATGTCTGCTGTCAATTATTGACAAGATCTATCCATGGAAAGGTACCATTTTATGGATACTTCTTCAAGACAAGACGTAACACACGCGTTTACTATGGAGATGAGCGTAATGGTATGACCCATCGCGAATGCGCTCTCTTATAGAGAGTAAGGGGCATAGTATGGTCCAATTCCTGATCAAAAGGTTCATCGGTCTAATATTTGTTATCATCGGTGTAACCTTTATCACTTTCATCATGGGGTATTTTGCCCCTGGTGATCCGATCAGAGGTCTTTTAGGCAACCATTTTGACCTGGCGTTGTATCTTCGACTCAAGCATGCTTATGGGCTGGATCTACCCTGGTACCAGCAGTACTGGAACTTTTTAACCCACCTGTTCAGATTTGATTTTGGCTTTTCCTTCA
>WNFX01007389.1_pt1 | contig 10723 bp, 7 predicted proteins | sample 5400111 | NCBI WGS metagenome assembly WNFX01 (sample SAMN13153363, study PRJNA577476) | soil metagenome | isolation source: 40 cm soil or saprolite under grassland replicate 1 | place: USA:California | collected 2016-06-15
CTCCTCTCTTCTGCCTTTTTTGCTCCCTATTCTGCTGTTTTTGCCCTCTCTCACTGGCTCAACGTCCAGTTCTGAGCGACTTTTGCTCATCAGGTCTGGATTAGCTCTTCCACAGGCTCGTTGCGCATTTCGTGGGCATAGCGGGGGAATTGCCGGCTCGTTCGCTGCGGCGGTGGGCCATCAGCTAAAACCGCTTTCACCGTATGATGAGAGGGCCGACGCCCGGCGAACTGGATCGCGCAAATAGCGGCGATCTCGCCATCGGTAAAGTCTGCATACTCGGCCTTGAGATCCACGATGAGTTGACGCATCGCGACCGGCAGAGATCGATGATGATCCTCTCGCTGCGCTTTGGTGGGCCGGAAGAGGCTGATCATGCCATGCGTATCAAAGGCATCACTGGCTCGACGCAGGCTCCTTTCCGCCAGGCCGGTTTCTTGCGCCCGTTCTGCTGGCGGTATGCCGAACAAGGAGACCATTCCAAAACGGGGGCAAACTGCTTGCTTGATGGAGAGTAATCCTCGTATCTCGTTTTTGGGTTCGTGGAGATACCAGCGACTCAGCACCCATTTTGGAAGGGTTTCCTGTTTCCCATGACTTCGATGGTGTTGTGGGCGAGGCCTCGTTCACATCACTTGCCGGGACTGCTTCTCGCAAACGAGAGCTCTCTCTTCTTGACAATCACTTCCACTTTCCCGCCTGGGCGTAGGGCAAGGTTATGCACTGGATCAGGCGCGATCGTTTGTCCTGGCACCAGCCGAAAGTGGGCGCGCTGAGCAAGGGCCGCCATGAGCAGGTGTCCTTCCATCAGCGCCAAGTGAGTGCCGATGCAAATGCGTGGCCCGGCTCCAAAGGGAAGATAGGCGTAGCGGGGAAGCTGCTTTTCTCGTTCGAGTGCGAAGCGTTCAGGATCAAACGTCTCAGGGGCAGGGAAGCAGGCTGCTGTGCGGTGCAGGATGTAGGGCGAGACCATGATGGTGTATCCCTTGGGCACAAGATAGCCATCAATCTCGATATCGTGTAATGCCTCGCGCAGGATGCTAGCGGCCGGTGGATAGAGGCGCATCGTCTCCTTGAAGACCTGCAAGCAGTAAGGTAAGCGTGTGAGATCTTCATACCTTGGGGGCCGTCCCTGCAGCACGCTCTCGACTTCGTGTTGCACCTTCTGGTAGACATCCGGGTGCTGGCAGAGCAAATACCAGGTCCAGGTGAGCGCTGCCGACGTCGTTTCATGGCCTGCACCAAAGAGCGTTAAGCATTCATCCATCAGTTGCGCATCGCTCATCGCTTTTCCATCCTCGTCCCTGGCCTGCAGCAAAATGGATAACAAATCGTTGCGTAGAGGAGTGCTCCCGCGCCGTTCATCAATCATGCGCTGCATGCAGTCCTGGAGCACCTGCGTCGCTTTGCGGACCCGCAGATTGCGCGGTGTCGGCCAACTGAGCGGAGGCAGAAAGAGCGAAGTGGCCTTGCGCACGGCATACTCGTTCTCAATCGCCATCGCTGCACCAAGCTCATCAGCTTCATTGAAGACATCGGCATCAAAGAGCACTTTGCCGATAATGCTCAAGGTGAGCGCAATCATGTGCGAATTGAGGTCAACGACCGCGCCATCTTGCCACTCCTGCTGGATGCGTTCTCCATACTGCACCATCGCCTCCGCATAGGTGGCGATCTGACGTAGTTGAAACACCGGGGCCATCACTTTGCGCTGTCGGCGATGAAACGCCCCTTCGCTGACGAAGAGTCCATTGCCACTGAATGCCCGATGGATGAGTCGTCCCTTGCTCAAGTCAGAGGCATGCTCAACCAGGATGCTCTGCACCTGTTCTGCTTTGGTGAACAGGAGGATCGGGATCGGTCCCAGGTGAAAGCCACAGACCTCCCCTTGTTGCGCCAAGCGTAACAAGAAGCTCAGGCTGTCCCTCCTCATAAAGGCAGGCAGACTCCCGAGCAGCGGCAACTCACGGATGAAGGGAATCGTGTGTGCTGACACTCCCTCAATGCGTTTGACCATCATAGTCCTCCTCAGGCAAGCGTTCTTGGTGATTGAGCCGTGAGCGCGAACTGGTTCGCATTGCGCAGCACTCGCTCCAGGATGTTGTGGCGCAGATGATAAATCTCCTGGATATCGTTCCACTCCTGTGGACAGAAGCGCACAATCTCTCTGGGCAAGAGCCCACAGTGATAGAGGAGGTAGGCCAGCCGCTGCTCACGGGCGTTCGGCAGCAGGCGTTGGAGGACCTCCCAGACCTGGAGGCCCGCGGCCCGGTCTTCCACCTGTGGCTCGCCTGCTTCGCCTGGTTCGGGCAAGGAGACTTCCTTTGGCCGGGAAGAGGCCCGCAGCCTGTCCAGGATGGCTCCGTGCAGACTCGCACGCAGGTACACCAGCGCTTCACCCAGCGTCCTGAATACTAGCTGTTGCTGGACCGCCGCCTGCCGGAACCGCTCAAAAGCCAGCGCCACAGAGTCCTCTTCGCTCTGCCAGCGACAGGCCGCCTCTCTGCAGGGATGACTGTGGAGCCAGCCCCGCACGACCTCGCCCAGGCACTGCTCTACCCCTGCCCAGGCCGCCTCGTCACCTTGCACCATCGCACGGCACAACAACTCGAGGCCATATGCGTCATTGGAGGGCTCTCCACGACGATGGGTCTGGATTTCCCTTTGGCATTGCTCTACGAGTTCTGAGACCTGAAGCGTCGTGAAGGGAGATTCTCCCACCGGGGAGACAGAAGACGAACACTCGTGAAGGGGGCTCTGCGGAGCAGTTCCTGGTTCTCCGTCGTTGCTACTGAGCAGGTATCTTGCGTCGTACCTCATCTTGTTGCTCCTCTCAGGCACTTATCTCCTTGGCGAAACGATGCAGGTGGAAGCCTTCTTCCCCGCGGGCTCCGGTTTCACGGCATCCCTTGTCGTCGTTGCCTGGGCGGGGTGCTTGCTTCTGGGTTCACCTCGGTGAACTTCTGCTTCCAGTGTAGCTGGCCGAGGGGCAAAACACATCGGGAGAATTCCGTGAATCCACTCCGTATCTGTGGGTGCTGGAACGAACGCGTGTCACGCGTTGCTACGGAGAATCCCGTAGAGGAGGTCAGATGAGATGGTGTTCCATGGCGTAGCGCGTGGCGGCACTGCGGGAGGAGACCCCGATCTTGTTATAAATCGAGGTCAGGTGGGTGTCGACGGTGCGTGGACTGATGACCAGGCGTTGAGCCACCTGCTCATTGGTCAGTCCTTGTGCCACTACGCGCAGCACCTCGACCTCCCGGGCCGTCAGTCCGTCGGGAGAGGGCGGGGCTTTCCGAGGGTGTGGAACGGAGGATGGTCCTGCTGGAGCCGTCCCAGGTATCGTCACTGCTCCCTCTGCAGCCAGGGGTTGCTCTAGTGTCATGGTGCATCCCTTGGCCCAGGCGGCGGCAAAGGCCTGCTCCCCCAGTTGCGTGCGCGCGGAAACGATGGTGAACTCGTGCAGGGCTTGAGACAATGATGGCAGAGGCGTCCCGATGGTTTCGCGGAGTGTCTGGGCGGCACTCATGCACCACACCGCCCGTACCGGCTCTCCCTGCGCGGCCACCACGGCCGCTAATCCCTCCAGACATCCGGCGATATCCCACTTGTAGTCCAGCTCAAGAGCGATCTTCAAGCTTTCCTCCAGCAGCGCACGGGCCGCTGTATAGTCACCTTGCCCGAACGATATGAGCCCTTGGCTGGCAAAGACTTCAGCAATACGCCCCCGCTCCCCCACCTCTTTGAAGAGCACCAGACTCTCCTCCAGCAGTGAGCGGGCCGCGGTCACATCCCCTTGCAGGAAGGCCACCATTCCAAGGAAGAGGATCGAGAGGCCGATGTTGCGCTTGTAGCCCACCTGTCTGGAGACGGCGAGGCTTTCCTCAAGCCGTGCGTGGGCCCGTGCAAGATCGCCCTGGAACGGCAGCACCAGTCCCAGGAGCACGAGTGAGAGCGCGTGGCCCCGGACGTCGCCTCCTTCCCTGGAGAGCACCAGGCTCTCCTCAAGCAGCGCCTGCGCTCGTGCATACTCGCCTTGATAAAAAAGCACCGAGGCCAGAAGATAGAGTGGGGAAACACTGCCCCCGGTGTCGCCCACCTCCCTGAAGAGGGCCAGCGCTTCCTCAAACAGTGCGTGCGCCGCGGCATAGTTGCTCCTCATCATGGTAGCATACCCTAAAGAAGAGAGTGCGGTCGCGCTTCCTCGGCGATCTCCCAGTTCTCGGTACAGCGCCAAACCCTCCCCACACAGCGCCTCTGCCTGACCGAAGTCGTCCTGCAAGGGCGCTAACGCTCCGGCACCGATGAGCGCTTTCGCTCGCACGGCTGATCTCACCCCACGGCTTCCATCCAGGGCCCGTTCTAGCCAGTGCCGTCCTTCACTCACGTAGCCGCGTATCTCCCAGAACCGCGACAATGCACCACTGAGGCGCAAGGCAAGCTCTCTGTTCTGTCCATCCGCGCCTTGCACCAGGAACCAGGAGAGCGCTGTGCGCAGGTTGTCATGCTCCCGCTCGAGTCGCTCGAACCAGGTGATCTGCTGTGGGCCGCTCAGTTCCGGCTCGGCCTGCTCTGCCAGCGCCAGATAGTACGCAGCGTGAGCCTGGCGCGTGGCTTGCGCTTCCCCGTCTGAGGCAAGCACCTCCAGCCCATACTCGCGGATGGTCTCCAGCATCGCAAAGCGCGGCTCTCCGCCATCGCGCTCGATTTGTTGCAGCAGGCTCTTGTCCAAAAAGGAGGCCATCCCTTCCAACACGTTTGCGTCTGTGTCACCGTCCGTGGTGGACACGGCCTCTACCGCCTCGGGGGTGCAGCCACCCACGAAGACCGCGAGTCGTCGAAAGAGGCGCTGTTCCTGCGCATCGAGCAGGTCATAGCTCCAGGCGATGGTATGACGGAGCGTCTGGTGCCGCGCTGGCATATCCCGTGCTCCACTCGTCAACACCTGCAAGCGCTGGTCGAGCCGCGCGAGCAGCGCCTGTGGTGGGAGGAACTTGATGCGTGCCGCGGCTAACTCGATCGCCAGCGGCAGGCCATCCAGGCGGGTACAGATCTCTGCTATAGCTCTTGCGTTGGCGGGAGTCAGCTGAAAGTCGGGCTTCGTGGCCTTGGCACGCTCCAGGAAGAGCGCCACTGCCTCAGATTGTGCGAGCGCCGCCAGCTCCGGCAGGTGCGAAGGCTCGGGCAAGGCCAGTGGTGGAACGGCAAACTCGTGCTCGGCGCGCACATGCAGCGTCTCCCGGCTGGTCACGAGCACTTTGAGCCTTGGACAGGCGGCGAGCAGGTCCGCCACCTGGACCGCAGCGCTCAGCACCTGCTCGAAGTTGTCCAGGAGCAGCAACAGCTGCTTCTGCCGTAATCCCTCCTTGAGGCGTTCCAGCAGCGACTGCCCAGCTGCTTCCTGAATGCCGAGGGTCTGGGCGATGGTGGAGAGGACCAACGAGGGATGACGCAGAGGGGCCAAATCCACGAAAAAGACCCCACCAGCGAATGACTCACTCAGCTCAGCTGCCCCCTGCAAGCCCAGGCGCGTTTTGCCGATGCCACCAGGACCGGTCAGCGTGACCAGACGCACCTCGTCGCGGCGCACGAGTTCACGCACTGCTCCCACTTCCCGCACGCGGCCGACCAGCGGCGTTGGCTGGACAGGGAGATTGTTGGGAGAGTTGTCCAGGGTCAAGAGGGGCGGGAAGTCGGCAGGCAGATCTGCGATCACGACTTGAAAGAGATGGCTGGGACGCTGGAGGTCTTTGAGGCGATGCTCGCCCAGATCACGCAGGCTCACCTCGGCTGGCAGCTCATGCTCGACCAACGCGCGCGTGGTTGCTGAGAGCAGGATTTGCCCGCCATGCGCGGCGCCCATGATGCGGGCGGTGTGATGCACGTCCAGGCCTATGTAGCCTTCGGGAGTGAACTCTGGCTCACCCGTGTGCAGGCCCATGCGGACGCGTACCGTCATGCCTTCTGTCCAGCCATGGCGAGCCAAGGCACGTTGCCCGGCTACTGCTGCGGAGACAGCATCGATGGCTCTGGCGAAAGCCACGAAGAACGCATCGCCTTGCGTGTCGACCTCGCGACCGTGATACTGGTGGAACGCTGCACGTAGGAGGCGGCGGCACTCGCCGAGCACCTGTGAGTAGCGCTCGCCCACCTGTTGGAGCAGAGAGGTGGACCCCTCAATGTCGGTGAAGAGCAGGGTCACGGTACCCCTGGGAAGGTGAGGCATAGAGGCTGCCCTTCGTCCGGCTTCGGCTGGGTCTCCCGAAGTCAGAACCGGGAGCGTTTGTCCAGACGCATCTTCTCGGCTTCCCTCTTCTAAAGCCAGGGCAAAGGCCTCTACACTGGCAAAGCGCTGCTCGGGGTCTTTGGCCAGCACGCGCAGCACCACCTGCTCGATGCCGAGTGGAATCGTCGCCACTTTCTCATGCAATGGAGGAGGCGGCATCGTCAACTGCTGGACCATGACCTCGGTCGCCGACCCCTCAAACGGGCGGCTTCCACAGAGCCATTCGTAGACCAGCACTCCCAGGGCGTACTGATCACTGGCTGGACGTGGGTGGCCCTCGATCTGCTCTGGGGCCATGTAGGCCAGCGTGCCGGCTGTTTGCTGGAAGGGCTGCAAGCGTGCGCTCTGGGCCACGATCGCCAGGCCAAAATCGGAGAGCCAGACCTCCTGGTCGGGTCCGAGCAGCAGATTCTCCGGTTTGAGGTCACGGTGAATCAGTCGCTGCGCATGGGCATACTGGAGTGCCTCGGCCACCTGCTTGACGTAGGAGACGACGGTTAAGAGAGGCAGCCGCGTCCCCTTGGGGTGGAGCTGTCGCAGGGTGCCCCCCGGTGCATACTCCATGACTAAAAACGGAGTGCCCTCCTGCGCGCCAAAGTCCAGCACCCGCACGATATGGGGATACCGGAGGCGGGCCAGCATGCGAGCCTCGCCCAGAAAGCCATCCATCTCACTGTTGGTCCACGGCCCATGGAGCACTTTGATGGCCGCCTGGGTGTGCAAATGCCGATGCTCTCCCAGATAGACAGAAGCCCAGTGCCCCTGTCCCAGCAACTGGATGAGTTGATAGTGGCCCAAGTGCTGGCCGACGCGGTCGGTCATCTTCATACCTCCTCTGCGCAGTTGCACGTCACGTTCGCCCTGTTCTTTCTTCTCCCAACGGGCAAGGCGTTGGTCGCTTCTCTCGGGTCCTCCTCACCAGGAGGATGGATGCTGCCGTCGCCACGCCCGGACCTCTGCATCAGCCGTTCCATCCGACTGCTCAGCGTAGCGCAAGGTCGTTTGCAAGTTCTTATGTCCCAGCCGCTTCCGAATCGTCGGCAAACTCACACCGCCGTTGATGAGTTCAGTCGCGTGCGTATGGCGGAGCTGGTGGAGCGTACAGGCCACTCCAGCTTGTGTGCAGTAGTGGTCCCAGCGTTCCTGCATTGACTGGTAGCGCAGTGGCCCTCCTCGCCCGTTCTTCTCTGCTCGGAACAGGGGCCCGTGTTGATAGCCCATGCGTTTCAGGTAGACCCGGAGAAGCTTTACCAGACGCGGATCGTCGAGCAGGACCATTCGCCTCTTGCCGCCTTTTCCCACGACGGCGAGATGTTCGTTGTCGAGCGAGAGATCAATATCCTCCACGTACAGGGAGAGTCCCTCGCTGACCCGCAGGCCAGTTTCCAAGAGGAGGCGGAAAAACAGGCGGTCACGCTGACAATCAGTGGGAATGACACTGAGGATACATTCAATCTGGTCGCGCTCTATGCCACGCGGCTGTGGCGGATCAGGCTTCACCCGCTCAATCTTGAGCATGGGGTTGCTGTCTAGCAATTCGTGCTGATGCGCCCAGGTGAGGAAGCGTGCCACGGCAGCTTGCTTGCGCGCTCTGGTGGCAGAACTAAGGTGCAGGTGCAGGTGAAAGAAATTCCGCAGGACCTCCGCTGTCATCGCATTCACTGGCCCAGGATAGAACGCACACAGTTGCGCTAAGTCTGTTGCGTAAGCGTGACGGGTATGTGGTGAGCGGTTGGCATGGGTAAGGTCGCCGAGGAAGACTGCCACGAGTTTTTCCAACGGCTGCTCTCTCATCATGGTTTGCGCCATAGGCTTGCTCCCGATTCCTGTGATAATGATAAAACATGGCTCTCTAAAATGCTCCCCGATCGGGCTCGAGACCACGCCAGTTCTCAACTATTCCTGAGATAAGTATCATTCTATCAGGATTCCGATCCAAAAGATAGAGCACAACGATTATTTAAACGAAATGAGAGAGCAGCGAGGCACATACGGATCTGAAGCACCACTCAACTGGCCCTCTGAACCGGTTCTTGTTGGAACTTACCTGTTTTCATCCCAGGATACCAGCGCTGGAAGGTGGTCGTTAAGGTGTCGTCCAGCACCCGTGTTCGTATCTGTAGTAACAGATGAGCGCCGCACCTAGTCCAGCGCATCTGCTGCTTTTTCACGAAGCGCTTACCGATGATCTGATTGACTGAGGATTCGGCGAGTGCTGAAGAGATCGGCTCTCCATTGCGATAGCGATCATCATAGTTGGGAATGGAGGATTGATTGGCACGGATATAGTGATCAAACTCATGCAAGGTTCTGGCTAGTTTCCGGGCTTCATCGCTCGCCTCAGCATCAATATCCTGGTCCAACCACTCCAGCAATTGCAGTGCTTTATACACATTACTGTGCCAGAGGAACCATTTGACCCGCTCCAGTTCTTCCTCGAACTTTTCTCCTTTGTGCTCAACCAACACCGATTTTCCCATCTGATTGAGCACGGTCAGCCGCATGGTAATGTGGAACCAGTCTAAGATATGAGCAGCAAGCGGACTGTGACCTTCTGCGAGATCACGAACGGTATCACCCCCATCAGTAAGAAACGTGACGGCCTGATTCATTTGCAAGCCCTGACCGTGCAAGACCTCAAAGAGCCGTCGCCTCGGCTTGGGATCGTAGCCGGAAACCAGCCCAAAGCGAGTGGTTGCTCCGTCTCCAGTGGTGCTTTTCCCGACGATTATTTCAAACGAGCCATCCTTGCGCTGCGTCTCCGAACGGGCGTGAACGTAGCCACCATCCAGGCTCACCACGAGTGGCGCAGCCGGTTCGGGCAATTCGTACCACTCAGCAGGACAGCCCTTGATAAAAGAGGGCTGCTCGTCGCCCAGTTTGCTTTCAAGACGCTCGGCCACCTGGTGAACGTGCCGTGAAACAGTTGAGGTACTCAGTTGGTGCTCCATCGGCAGTAGATCGCCTAGGAGCTTGACAGTCACCCCGTATGAGAGAAGCGAGGCCCAGCGAACCTCCTGATAGAGCAGTTCTGGGGTGCTCCGTTCAGAGAACAGCGCGGCGACCGGACTCCAACTACGCTTCTGGTGGGATTGGCAGGAGCACGTATACAGGCGTGGGCTGGAAAGCGTCAGTTTGCCGAAGAGGGTTCGCACGTCGATCTGGTGATGTCCCTTGCATGCGAGAGGCTGCTGGCAGTGCGAGCACTGGCGCTGCAGTTCGACATACTCCTCGACCTGACTCTCGGTCATCACCTGCTGGACGCTGGCCAGCATCTGTTTCGCCTCATCCAGCCGTAACCCCAGCGTTTCTGGGGTGAGTTGATCTCGCTCGAAGCAGGCCACTTCCTCAACATGGAGAGGAGCCGCCTCCTGGTCTGATTCAATGAGCACTTGTACCCGGATACGCATGAGAGTTTCCTTCCTCTCCTGCCTGCCCAGCACCATATGCAGCCAGGCGGCGATTGACGGCTTGACGATTGAAGTTCTCGCGGGCTACCCAGTAGGCCAAGCGTCTGAACTCATCTTGGTAATCATCCAGATCATCGTGGTGGTCAAGCAGGAGTTGCGCAAACTCAGGCATGACTTTCCACTGAGGATGTTCATCTTGTAACTCCATGAACGCCCATGGTCCACCACAATCCTCAAGAGGTCCGCGTCGTTTCCCTGCTATGCAGATGGGATACTGCTTTGTGGGATCAAAAGAGAGAACCTGTTCGAGACGAATCTCGTGCTGCCACCAATCGGTCAGGTCGTACTCATACAGCCACGTCTCCTTGAGGCGGAAGTGAAAATCACGGAGTTGGACCTGGCGCGGATTGTCGTCGAAGATGATACCACCAATCCTCCCAATCCCATACGGCTTCCCACGAATAAGGAATTGGTGAAGATGCTCATCCGACCAACCGAACACGATTTGCAGCGTATCATGAAGCTCAGCGATCGTGCTGTCGCTACGTACCAACAGGCGACGCCAGATCTGGGGACTGACCTTCCGTATCCAGATGCGCAGTTGGTAGACCTCAACGGCTTTGTCTGTGCTCTCCATCCTTGCTCCTCTTCTCCTCGATTTCTCTTCTTGCCCCACACTATAATCACTTCATTCATTTTTGCACAGAGGAGAGGGACTCTTTACCTATGCGGAGAGCACCTCGGTACGGGAGAGTCTTACTCATCTGGAAACACAACAATTAGCCCCCGAAATGGAATGGTCTCAACGCGAGCGCCTGACCCGTTTTCCAGTGGAGGTACCGCCCGACGATCTCGTCAGCGCGTTTACTTTGTCGCCCAAGGATATCACGAGGGTGTTACTGCATCGTGGTCAACCGAATTATCTTGGGTTCGCCTTACAGATCTGTGCGCTCCGCTATCTGGGTTTCTCGCCAGACGATCTGCAAGCCACTCCCGAATCTGTCGTCGCCTATGTCGCACGGCA
>WNFX01008893.1_pt1 | contig 10723 bp, 15 predicted proteins | sample 5400111 | NCBI WGS metagenome assembly WNFX01 (sample SAMN13153363, study PRJNA577476) | soil metagenome | isolation source: 40 cm soil or saprolite under grassland replicate 1 | place: USA:California | collected 2016-06-15
TGGGCTCGTTGGGAGGCGTATGAGACCGCGAAAGGCCGCTCCACTCGGATGCAGCTTGGATGGCCGGTCGAGCGGCCTCGACAGTTCTCTGAGGATCGGCTCGGAGAACTCGCCGTAGAGCACGACGACGCCGCCCTGCGCTACGACGGCAAGCAGTACCACCTCAAGATGAGTCGGAGGCTTCACAATGGGTGCGATTCCGCCATCACGCGCTACCTGGTCCGGATCTCGGTTGACCGGTATCCAGGTGACCCGGGACGGTCCAATGAGCACTACCGCCGAAACCCGCTGACCTTCGAGGAACTCGGTCTCGAGGCGTGGTGTGCAGACGAAACGATGCTGTGGGAACCCAAGCTTGACCGCGACTCTTTCAAGGAAGCTTGGCTCCTGTTCGAGAACAGCAGCGCGAAGTTCCCGCTCTACCCCAATCAGCGCACATGGATTCACTACAGCTACACGATTGGTGCCGATAAGTGGGGTCGCTGGTTCCAGCGTGCGGTTCGGCTTCGGACGCACCGACTGAGCGTTCGCCTCGCCTTTCCGACCGCTCTACAGGCCACTGTGTGGGGCACGGAGACCTCGCCTACCGCCGACCAGGCGCCTCTCCGGACTCCGCTTCAACGCACTGAGATGGATGACCTCACCGTGTTCGACTGGTCCGCGGAGCAACCGGCGTTGAATGCCCGTTACCGGTTCGAGTGGAAGTTCCGGGCGCAGCCGGAGGCCGACTAAGATCCGGCGACGGCTCGCATCACAGGGAAGGCAGCAGCGATGAGCACGACCGACCTCACGACACGACTCCGCGACCTTGGAATCCGTCAGGAGGGTGACGCGGTTCTGCGTCAGGAGTGCGAGCCGTTCGACCTTCCGCGTGAGCGGGCACAGGCTGCCGCGTTGTGGGATGAGCTTCGCGGCTACGTGGAACGGCTCCAGGAGATCTACCCGTTCACCAAGGGCATCGGCCTCGCAGCTCCGCAAATCGGCGTCGCTCGCGCCATGTCGGTCGTCAAACCCCAGGACGAAGACCCGTTCAGTCTCATCAACCCCGTTGTGCTTTGGCGATCGGATGAGGAAGACGAGAAGTACGAGGGCTGCCTTAGCTTCTTCGATGTGCGTGTCCCGGTCCCTCGGTCTCTAGCGATCCGGGTCGAGTCAAGCACCTTCAGCGGCGCGCGGTCGGAGCGCCGCTTCGAACGAGGTCTTGCACGTTTGGTCCTTCACGAGATCGACCATCTACACGGAAAGCTTGCTCGAGACCTCATCCCGCCAGGCTCCAAGCCGATCCCACTCTCGGAGTACCGAGACAGAGACCAGGAATGGACGTACTAGCAGGGCGGCTCCTCGTCGAGCGGTCGCTACTCGATGGGGACGAGATCAATGTTGGTGTACAGCTCGCCGGTCCCGTGCCGATAGCCGTCGAGGCGGACCGGCTGGCCGAAGATGGTGACCCTCAGCTCGCCGCTGTCGCGGAACCGGATACGGACCTTGCGCCCCTCGTGTTCCAGGTCGTAACTGGTGCCGTTGTCGTCCCTTCGCTTGCTGATGATGGCCTCGTCTATCACTGTGACTCCTCCTCCTCGAGCGCGCCGGCGCGAACCGCCTGCGCATAGGTGAACCACGCTGTAGCCCGCGCCGCGAACGATGTTGCCCTCGGCCAGAGGTCAGGTCCGCAGGGTGTAGGTGGGCAGGACGCCGAACTTGGTGCAGTACTCGCGGTGCAGCTCCTCCTCGGCGCAGGCCGGTCTGTCCGTCACTGCCCATCGCACCACCAGCCGTGAGACATCTTCCATGGCGCGGATGCGCTTGCCGGTTGAATGAGGAGCCTTCCCCTTCACCAAGCCCTGCCGTATCCGCCACCGCAAGTCCGAAGCCTTGCCGATATGCAGCCTCTCGTCATCGGCGTCCACGTACCGAACCTCGTATACGCCCGGCGTCTTGTTCGGTATGGCAACACCCTTGGTCCCCCCGAGCATCGCACAGGACGTCGAGCCACGGGACCCAGTCGCTCCACTCCAGAACGATGTCCGGAATCCTGAAGACCGTCCGTTCGGTCAATGCGTCCTCCGCAAGCACCCAAGGTGACAAGCTCCAAAAAGTACCGCCCATTGACGTGGGGCAGCTACAGCCGATCGACCGGGGACAGGCGTCGATGGGCCTCGCGGGCGCGGGCGTCGGCGGTGGAGGCGGCGTAGCGGCGCAGCATCTGGGGGGAGTGCCAGCCGGCAAGGCGCATGAGGTCGGTCTCGTTGCCGCCGTCGGCGCGCCAGCGATGGGCGAAGGTGTGGCGGAACATGTGGGGATGCAGGCCCTTGATACCGGCCTCGATGCCGCGCCGGCGGACGATCTGGGAGACGCCACTGCGGGTGAGCGCGCCTCGCTTGCCGAGCCACAGCGCCTCCAGGCTCGCGTGGGGGTGGCGCGCGCGAACGCGGAGATAGCGGTCGAGGGCTTGGCCGGTCTTGTTGCCGAACGGCAGAGCGCGCGGTCGACCGCCCTTGCCGGTCACATGGATCACATCGAAGTTATGGTCGATGTCCTGGGCTCGGATCTCGGTGAGCTCCTCCAGGCGCGGACCGGCGTCCAGGAACAGGGACAGGATCGCGGTGTCGCGGCGCTCGTCGAAGCCGCGGCCCTGGCAGACCTCGAACAGCCGCCGCAGGGCGTCGGCGTCGAGGACCGGAACTGGCTCTTCGGGCACGGGCGGCGGCTTGAGGCGCCGCATGGGGTTGGGGATCTCCTCTTCGTCCTCGAGCCAGCCGTAGAACCGGTGCAGGGCGCGGAAGCGGTTGTTGGCCGTTGCAGGCCGTAGCCGCTCGATGATGTCGATGATGTAGTCCTGGACGTCGGCGGTGGTGGCCTCGGCGAGACCTCGGCCGCGAGCCTCCAGCAGCGCGCCGAACTGCTCCAGCGCTTCGAAGTAGTTGTCGATGGTGCGCTCGGACTTGCGCTCAGCCCGCATGAACCGTTCGAAGGAACGGACAAGCGGGTCTATCCTGGCAGCGACCATGGTCGCAGGATAGCATGAAGTTATGTGCTGAACGTGCGGTGTGCTAGACTCGGCCGGGCCAGGAGGGCGAGAAGAAACCGCAGCTCAATGGCCACTTCGACCCCTCCACAGGAGCCCTGGTAGCTCAGCGGATAGAGCAACTGCCTCCTAAGCAGTAGGTCGCGCGTTCGAGTCGCGCCCAGGGCACCACGTTCCCCCGCTGGTCAGAGGTCTTCTCCGCGACGCGAGGCTTCCGCTTCCTCTGACGCCGTGCCATCTGCGTGCCACTCGGCTCGCTGCTGTCGCCGGCTTGGATGAGCCGGTCGAGCGCCGACGCGATGAATGCGTCGCGACCCTCCATGACGTGCTGGTAGCGGATCGCCATGGCAGGAGTCGAGTGGCCCATACGAGCCATCAGCTCCTTGGTGGTCGCGCCGGCCACCACGGCGAGCGTGGCCGCCGTGTCGCGGAGGTCGTGGAAGCGGAGGCCCTGGAGTCCAGCCGCCTTAGTGGCCGGCAGCCAGACGCGGCGGCGGAAGTTGCTGTGACGCAGGAACCCGCCCTCGGGCGCGGGGAACACGAGCCCATTGGGGCCCGGCTCCGCCCACCGCTCCAGATGCTCGGCCAGTGCCGGCAGGATTGACGCCGGCAGCGCGACCGTGCGCCGCCCCGCCGTGCTCTTGGGAGGACCGACCGTCAGCCTCCCGGCCAGCTCCGTCAGTTGCTCGACGACGTCGACCTCGCCGCGGCGGAGATCGACGCAGCGGCGGCGCAGGTTGGCGAGCTCGCCCCAGCGCAGCCCACCATAGGCCGCCACCAGAATCATGGCGCGGCAGCGATCGGGCAGTTGGCGAACGAGCCGAGTCACCTGCTCCGGCGTGGCGAACCGCATCTCCGGCGAGCGCTCGACACCGGCCCGCTTGAGCGTGCACGGATTCTTGGCGATGTAGTCGGCCTCGACCGCTGCCGCCATGATCCGGCGCAGCAGGCGGTATGCCTTGGCGGCCGTGGTTGGGCTGATGCTCGGCCGCGCCTCCAGAGCGGCCATCCAGGCGCGAACTGCTACCGCGTCGATGTCCGCGAGCGGCATCCCGTCGAAGGTCGCCATGATCAGCCGACCGAGAAGGTAGTCGTATTGCGCGCCGGGAGTCGGTCGCACGTCGGTCAGGGTCTGGAGCCAGTTCGTCGCCCACTCCTTGAAGGGCGTTCGCCCCTTGCTCGGATCGAGGAAGACGTTGCGGGTCATATCGGCCTCGACGAGCGCGAGATAGCGCGCCGCGTCGACCTTGGTGAGGAACGTGTTCGGTGCGGCCAGCGCTGCGGCGCTGAGGCGTCTCGGCCTGAAGCCAGCCTTCGGCCAGGCGGCCGGGCATCGGCCCTGCGCGCGGCGGGGCCCCTACCCCGCCGTGCTCGGCCCGTGATACCACAGGCTCGCTCGCTGGGACCACACCGGCGACGCGCCGGCCCCACAGTGGTCAGTCACCGCTCGCTCGGCCACGTGGCCGCGGTCTCCGGACTGCCGGCCTTCCGCATCACTCACTCGACTGCGGTAGCCCGAGGGTCGTCGGCTCGTACCATCCAATACGGACGGACTCGTGACCCGCTGGGCCGGTCGCTTGGGCATGGACGAGCCCCGCACAACTACCAAGACCTGCCCAGCCGCCACCTGGCGCTGCTCTGACCGTCTCGGCCTGCCGGCCCACCCTGCATCTGCCGCGCTGGTGGCTATGGCAGTGGCGCTTCCAGTTCGGCCTGGCCCAATGCGCCTACATCCCTCCCAACCTCAACCGACCCAGGCGGCCGCCGTCCTGGCGTCGTCCGGTTCCGTCCCCACGGGCCGAGCGTCAGCCTGCCCTACTCAGCACCGTCTCAGCCCATATCCAGCCCGAGTCGTCGTCCAACACGCGCGAGATCACCGCTCAATCAGGGCCTCGGAGGAATCAGGCTTAGGTACCCCAAATCGCTTGACCTGCTCTCCACTACATCTCAAGATGCTCAATGTCCATTGCGTGCGGTGGTCACCGGGCACATGGAGGGTCCCGGGGAGCGCCAGCGCTGGGGGGATAAACGCCATGATGGAACTCGTGGCCTTCGATCTTCCCGGTGGAGGCACGGCCATCGTTCAAGCACAAGTCCCAGATGAGGAGCGCGGAGCCGCCAGGATCGCCCGAGAAGACGGGCTCATCGTCAGGAGCGGCCGACGCTTCGACGAGGCCATCGCGGTCGTCCGACCGGTTGCCGAGACGCTGCTCGCCCAGCTGCAGGCGCTTGCTCGGGCTCCGGACGAGCTACGGGTCGAGTTCGGGATCGTCCTCGACTTCAAGGCCGGGGCGGTGGTCGCGTCGAGCAGCGCGCAGGCTAACTTCACGATCTCGTTGATGTGGCGGGCCGAGCCGTGACAACCGCCACGACTGACCCTGCGCGTCGCCTCTTGAGCCCGGCTATTGCGCGCATCCGTCGTACCGACGACGTGCCAGTCGGTGCCGGGGTGTTGGTACTAGATGGCTACGTGCTCACGTGCGCACACATCGTGGACGCCGCCGTCGGGCGGTCCCTCGACCCTGCCGACGCCCTGCGCGTGGCCGTCCCGCTGGACTTCGTGCTCGCCAACAAGGGTCAGGTCGTAGAGGCATATGTGGTCGCATGGGTGCCCATCGCCGACGACGAGAGCGGCGACGTAGCCCTGCTCCGCCTCAGAGGTGAGCCACCGCCGCATGCGCGCGGTGCCCGGATCGTGGTGTCGGCTGACCTGTTCGGCCACCCCTTCTCGACGTATGGCTTCCCGGCTGGGTACCCGCACGGCGTCTGGTCGACCGGTCGGCTGCTGCGTGAGCAGGGCAGTCATTGGTGGCAGTTGGAGGACACCAAGGACACGGGCATCCGCGTCGAGCCGGGCTTCAGTGGTGCGCCAGTGTGGGACGAGGCACTGCGCGGTGTCGTGGGAATCCTCGCCACGCACGATAGGCCGGCGCAGACACGCACCGCCTTCATGCTGCCGATCGGGGAAATCCTCGGACTCCTGCCTGGTCACCGCCACTTGCTCGTCCCGCCGCCGGCACCGGAGCGCGAGGGTGTGGACCTGTCACTCGATGACATCACCCGGAGGTCACCCGGGCGTCGATCTCGCTGGCGCTCCTGGATCGATGGCTCGTAGAGGGTCGCTCTTGACGCAGCCCGGAGGGGGGAGGAGATGAGATGAGCACCACGCAAGAGCAACGGTCCACGACGATGCAGGAGCCGCGACCCCAAGGGAGCCTTGTGAGGCGTGGAAGAGCGGGTGACACCTCGGCGATCGCCACCATGCTCGCGCCCTTCCTGGCAGAGGACGAGCACGTCCTCGTGGCGCAGTACCTTGGGATTCAGGGCATGTGGGGTTTAGGTGTCTCCAGCTTCGCTGCGGTGACGGACCAACGTGTCACAACCATTCGCGTCCATCCGTTCGGGGCCGTTGAATACCAGGATGGTGCGCTGGAGCACATCAACAGTGGCGTCGTGCTCCAACCCTCTCGCTTCGGCTTGTACGCGATCATCGTCCTTCTGGCGCTCGTGACTGTCGGCCTCAGTCTGCTCGTGACACCTTGGGTCGGCCGCGCGTACTACCGCTTCAAGAAGAGCGGCGTCGTGATCTGGATCCGAGAAGGCGTCTCGATCTACATGTTTTGCGACCGGCACCGCTTCCGTCAGGCCGCCTTCGTCTACCGCACCGCCTCGCAGGCGCGAGCGATGCGCATGCTCGCGCTCGGTCGTGCCAACGGTCTCGACGAGTCCCCTGGTTGAGGGTCCCGACGCGCCCCCAATGCAGAAGCATATGGTGGCCTGAACCAACGGACCGGATAGCCAGATGCTGTCGCGCGACCTACAGGCAGCTTGCCAACGAGGCAGGTGGTCACGCTCGACTGGCCTCGTCCATCGTCCGAGACGGTGCCATCACCGCCGGGCCCCAAGCCACGTTCGTCTCGCCGTCCGTGCCCCTGACGTCCCCCAGGCAGCGTTCACGACGGTCACTCACGGTCAGCCACGATCGGCAAGCAGGGCCGCTGAGCTGAAGGATTCCGGCTGGTCGAGTGGGGCGAGAGTGCTTCCCAAGCTCGCGGTGAGGGTTCGAGACGGTATTGGAGGAGGGGCCAGGCTGGACGCCTGGCCCCTCCATTTGCGCGAGCAACTCACTGATAACCGAAGGCTATTTTTCCCAATTCAGCCTGATGGACTGACGCACCTCTGGCGAATCACACGCGACCTGGTCACAAGCGAACCCAGTGACGAACACCTCCGCTTGACCCTTCCTGAAGGGCCCATTGTCGCCGATGATCGTCGCGCTCCAGGCGGTCGGGGTGGTCGGACACGGGATGGACAGGTCCTTGTGCCCCTCAATCACCAACGTCTTGCTGATCTTCTGTCGAAGAACGATGTCCAGGGTTGGCGATCCTGCCCCACCCTGCGGGGGTGCCGCCGGGTTGCAGGCGAGCGTCCCGCTGACCACGGCGGTTCCCTGCCGACTCACCGTGCCGGTCTGATCGGCCACCACCGTCATGACGATGCCAGGGCTGAGGGTCAGTTGCAGTTGGCCACCACCCTCGAAGGAGCCCGAATCCATGAAGAAGTACGTCCTCCCGGCGGTGGCGTCAAACCTCACCCCGGCCTGAAACCTAAAGCCGCAGGCGATCAACACAGGACCGCTGCCCAAGTCGGTGAGGACGGACAGTATCCCATCATAGTTGCTGCCGGACCGGTCCAGGTTGAGCGGCTGGCTTACGGTCGGGGTGAACGAAAACCAAACCGTGTTGTGGGTCGGGCCGAAGGTGCAGTCCGTGGGGTCGGTGGGCGCGGAGGTCGCCAGGGTGGTGTCCTGGGTGACCGGGGTATTGAGCGTCAGGGGGGTCGCGCCGCTGATCTCATCGTTTGCCGGCGGTCCCCTCACGTTCAGCACCAGCGTCCCTCCAGGACCCCCGCAGCAGGCGCTCGCCACCATGAAGAAGTAGGTCGTGTTGGCGCTGACGTCCAAGGTGACCTGGGCCGGGAAGGACGCGCACCCGACCTGGCTGAGCGCACCCCGCGAGCCGGTGTACACCGAGAGGGTCGTGTCGTAGTCGCTACCGGAGGTATCGGCCTGGATGCGCTCATTCTGGGTGGGTGTGAACGAATACCACACCGTATGCTCGTTGCCGTTACAGAATGGATCATCGTCGGCGGTCGTGGCCTCGGCGGTGCTGATGCTGTCGGTGAACGGCAACGCACCGATCACCGCGGCGCTGTCGAAGTCATCGTTGGCGGGTTGCGCGAGAGCCGGCGGCACGTTCAACAGGGTTAACAGCAGCCCTGCCACGCTGACGACAACCAACCTCCGAAGTCGTAGTGATCGCATCTGGGCCTCCTCGGCTCAAGGGCTCTAGGCGCTACCCAAAGGAGACGCCGATGCGGGGGGCTACGAGCGGTCAGCATGAGCGTCATGCCCCTCATCCTCAGCGTTGAGGTGGAATGGGGTGATGCCGGTAAGTACGGCCAGGTCTGGAGGGAAGGCTCAGACCTGCTCGAACGCCCTACTGTTCCAAGATTGCCCTTGAGGGACGACTGAGAAGCATATGGTGGTTACCCGATGCTGACAAGAGCCGGACAACCGGTTCGGATACACCCGGGTCGCACCCGTTCCTCGGCGCGCTCGTGCCAAGCCACCATCGGGTCAATCTCCCCTACCGCTGCCACGCCCTGCGGGCGCTTGCCAACGAGGCAAAGCGTCACCGTGTCTTGCGGGAGACGAAGACCGCCGACGCCGGCCCGGATGCGGTGGTACAGCGCCGCTCGCGTCGGCCACGGAGTTGCACGAGCCGGGAGACTGATCTCACCGCGTCCTCGCCGTCGATGACACCGCTCGGCATCGACGATCCTGGACATGGCCTCACCGGGCCGGCCGCTCGCGTGCCATCAGCGTGCCAGTCACCGGGCGAGTCCGGGCGTGGCCGGTCATGAGCGGGCAGTACAAGAGCCCATGAGCTGTGTGACCTCTCGTCATGGCTGCTCGTCGGGCTCTTCGGGAGTGGCTCCTAAGCAGTAGGTCGCGCGTTCAAGTCGCGCCCAGCACTCGAACGTGTGCGCCATCACCGCACCCATGAGGTCGGGCCTTGTCAAGGGTGCATAGAGGTTAAGCCCCTGGTGCAGTGGGGCTTGATGTTGGCTGGCTTCTCGTTGCTGGCTAGTTCCGCCGGCCGCAGGATCGGGCGGCGAGAAGGCCCGGACGACCTCGGTCGGAGTTCGCACGCACCCATTCGGGCCCCAGCGTGGGGTCCGCATGACGGTAGAGTCCGGGCCGGGCTGCCCCGGTTCAGCTCAACGGCCGTGTTGCAGGCTCATGCGGTAATGCGAGCGCGCCCGGTGGTGACCTCCTCAGTAGTGACCTCCAGGTCGGTGAGGATGTGAAAGCAGCGGGCCAGCAGCCGCCGGGAGATCGCGACGGTGGCGATCTGCCGGCCGCGCCGGTGGGCGATCTGGGCGTAGGTATGGGCGAACGGCGGCTGGGTCTTGGCCCGTTGGGCGGCTTCCTGCAGGATCCAACCCACCCACACCGAACCCTGCTTGGTGATATGGCCGTGGCGGACCTTACGGTCGCAAGTTGCGCACCGCCGGGGTGAGCCCCGCCCAGGCGCACAGCTTCCGCGCGGTCGGGAAGCGGTGGATATCGCCGATCTCGGCCAGCAGCGTCATGGCGGTGAGCCGACCGATCCCGGGCAGGGCCAGGAGCGCCTCCACGCGCGGGTCGGGCTTGGCGAGCTTGCCGATCTCGCGCTCCAGCCGGGCGATCGGGGTGGCCAGCGTGTCGATCAGCCCGCAGCAGTCGTCCACGATCGGTCGTGGCACGGGTGGGAGCTCCAGGTGGCCAGCCAGGCCCGCCCGGCAGCGGTCCACAAGCTGGTGGGCTCGCGCACGCCCCGGTCGGCGAGCACCGCGTGGACCCGGTTCTTGGACGCGATGGAGGAGCGCACCAGGCTGACGCGGTGGCGCAGCGGCGCGCGCAGGTCGCGGACCGGCTGGGGCGCGATCCACGCCTCCGGCAGCAGACCCTGGCGCAGCTGCTGCGCGCCAGGGTCTGCGCGTCGACCTTGTCGTTTTTCAGCCTGGCCGAGGCGATCGCCTTGCAGCGCGAGGGGTGGACCAGGTGTGGTTGGAGCTGGAGCCCCTCGAGCAGCTCGACCAGCCAGCCCCACCCGTAGGCGGCCTCGAAGGCCACCGGGGTGCCGGCTGGCAGCCTGCCAAGGATCGGCTGGAGCTCGGCAGGGTCATTGGGGACGTTGCGGTTGCGCTGCACGGCACCGGCCTGGTCGACGATGGCGACCTGGGAGCGCTTGCGGTGCACGTCCATGCCGACGTACACAGTCATTGCGGGCCTCCTTCCCTGCGCTCGTCGATCCCCGGAGCCCAGGGCTGTCGGGCTGAGCAGGGGATGGGGGCCCGACCTACATAGCGTCAGCTCATCCCGTCTGGCCGGCGGTGGCTGTCGTGCCCAGTGATCGAAGATGTCAGTGCCCTCCCCCAAACTTGCAGGCGTGACAATCTCGGCGTGGACGCTTGCGATGGTGATGTGATAGTTCGCGCGGTGGCCCTGCGCTGGGGTCGAGGGTGCCGCCTCCCGGCCGTGGCGCCTTCGGGAATCTCGCTGCCAGATCCCGGATAGCCCGCTCCGGCTCAGGGACGACGCTCCATGGGCCTGTAAGCTCAAGAGTGCGATGCGCTACAGGTACGTGGTCC
>WNFX01009928.1_pt1 | contig 10720 bp, 6 predicted proteins | sample 5400111 | NCBI WGS metagenome assembly WNFX01 (sample SAMN13153363, study PRJNA577476) | soil metagenome | isolation source: 40 cm soil or saprolite under grassland replicate 1 | place: USA:California | collected 2016-06-15
CCGGTGGCGGTGCTGGCGACCCATGGCCACGTCGACCACATCTGGTCGGTGGCGCCGGTGTGCGGCGCCCGGGGCATCCCCGCATACATCCACCCGGCCGACCGTGACCTGCTCTCCGATCCGGCCAAGGGGTTTCCGCCGCAGGTGGGGCGGCAACTGTTCCGCGGGCTGACGTTCACCGAGCCGGACGACGTGATCGCGCTCACCGGCGGGATGACGCTGCGGCTGGCCGGTGGCGAACTGGTGGTGGACCACGCGCCCGGCCACACGCCTGGCTCGGTGACGTTCCTGACCCCGGGGCACGTGCTGTTCTCCGGTGACCTGCTGTTCGCCGGGTCGATCGGCCGCACCGATTTGCCGGGCGGCGACTACCCGGCCATGCTGGACAGCCTGTCCCGGGTATGCCTGACACTCCCCGACGACATGCGGGTGCTGCCCGGGCACGGGCCGCAGACGACCATCGGCGCCGAGCGCGCCACGAACCCGTTCCTGGCCGGGCTAGCCCCGCGGCGGGACCCGCGGTCCGGGCCGGCCCGGGCCGCCGGGCCGAAGGGGCCAGGCGCGACCGAAAGAGGCTGATCACGCGATGATTCGATCCCATGGGGCGGGAACCCTCCGCCAGGCCCATGCCGGGGAGCGGGTGACCCTGGCCGGCTGGGTGGCCCGGCGCAGGGACCACGGCGGCGTCGTCTTCATCGACCTGCGCGACCGCAGCGGCGTGGTGCAGGTGGTGTTCCGCGGCGAGGGCGAGGACCGGCCCGAGCACGAGCTGCGCGCCGAGTTCTGCGTCAAGGTGTCCGGGGAGGTGCGCGAGCGGCCGGCCGGGAACGAGAACCCGGAGCTGCCCACCGGGCAGATCGAGGTCGTCGCGGACGACCTGGAGGTGCTTGGCGAGTCCGAGCCGCTGCCGTTCCCGGTGGAGGGTGACGGCCGCCGCGCTGCGCGTCCGCTCCGAGGCGTCGTACCTGGCCGGCGACGTCATGCGGGAGCACGGCTTCGTCTACGTGGAGACCCCCTATCTGACCAGGTCCACCCCGGAGGGCGCGCGGGACTTCGTGGTGCCGGTCCGGCTGCGGCCCGGTTCCTGGTACGCGCTGCCACAGTCCCCGCAGTTGTTCAAGCAACTCCTGATGGTCGGCGGGCTGGAACGGTACTACCAGCTCGCCCGGTGTTTCCGTGACGAGGACTTCCGCGCCGACCGGCAACCGGAGTTCACCCAGATCGACATCGAGATGAGCTTCGTCACCAGGGAAGACGTCATCACCGTGGCCGAGGACCTGGTCGGGCGGCTGTGGGCGGAGCTGGCCGGGTACCAGCTCCCGCGGCCCATTCCCCGGATGACCTATGCCGAGGGCATGCGCAGGTTCGGGTCCGACAAGCCGGACCTGCGGTTCGGCTGTGAACTGGCCGACCTGACCAGCTACTTCGGCCAGACCTCGGTCCGGGTGTTCCAGGCGCCGCACGTCGGGGCCGTGGTGATGCCCGGTGGGGCGAGCCAGTCCCGCAGGGAACTCGACGGCTGGCAGGAGTGGGCCCGCTCCCGCGGCGCGCGCGGCCTGGCGTACGTGCTGATCGGCCCGGACGGGGCCGTGTCGGACAGCGGGCCGGTCGCGCGGCACCTGTCGGACACCGAGCGGTCCGGGCTGGCGGCGGCGGCCGGCGCGGCACCGGGTGACTGCGTGTTCTTCGCGGCCGGCCCGGCCGCCCAGGCGCGCACGCTGCTCGGCGCGGCGCGCCTGGAGATCGGCCACCGACTCGGGCTCATCGACGCCGCCGCCTGGTCGTTCCTTTGGATCGTGGACCCGCCCATGTTCGAGGAGGACGGCGAGGGCGGCTGGACCGCCGTGCACCATCCGTTCACCGCGCCGCTGCCCGAGTGGGCGGACAAGTTCCCTGTCGAGCCGGACAAGGCGCTCGCCGACGCCTACGACCTGGTCCTCAACGGCGTGGAGATCGGCGGGGGTAGCTTGCGTATCCACCGCCAGGCCATGCAGGAGCAGGTCTTCGACGTCATCGGGCTGTCCCCGGAGCAGGCCAGGTCGCAGTTCGGCTTCCTGCTCGAGGCGTTCCGGTACGGCGCGCCGCCGCACGGGGGGATCGCGTTCGGCTGGGACAGGACGCTGATGCTGCTGGCCGGGCGGGACTCGATCCGTGAGGTGATCGCGTTCCCGAAGGCGGCGTCGGGACTCGATCCCGGGACTCGATCCGTTGACCGGGGCGCCAACCCCGATAACCCCCGCTCAGCGCAAGGAAGCGGGAATCGACGCGGCGCCGCCGCCGGAGAAGCCGACCTGACCGGGACCTCGCCGGCCGCCGGGCCGCCGCCAGCCGGGGGCGAGGGGGCGGTTCGGGAGGCTGCGGGCTCGTTCGGGACTCTTGTCCCTGGTGGGGGATACGGTTGGGGCGTGAGCAGGGCGGGTGACGGGCAGGCGGAGAGCTTGTTTGATGCGGCGGCGCGGGAGGCCGAGCACGCCGCCGCGCCGCTGGCCGTGCGGATGCGGCCGCGCAGCCTTGACGAGGTGGTCGGGCAGCGGCACCTGACCGGGCCCGGGACGCCGTTCCGCAAGCTGATCGATCACGACGCCGCGATGTCGGTGCTGCTGTGGGGGCCGCCGGGCACCGGGAAGACCACCCTCGCCCACGTGGTGAGCGAGGTGACCAGGCGGCGCTTCACCGAGCTGTCCGCGGTCGCCGCGGGCGTGAAGGACGTGCGGGCGGCCATCGAGGTGGCCCGCCGTGACCTGGGCCTGACCGGCACCCAGACGATCCTGTTCATCGACGAGGTGCACCGGTTCAACAAGGCACAGCAGGACGCGCTGCTGCCCGCGGTGGAGAACCGCTGGGTCTCCTTCATCGGCGCGACCACGGAGAACCCGTTCTTCTCCGTGGTGGGGCCGCTGCTGTCCCGGTCGCTGCTGCTCACCCTGGAACCGCTCAGCGACGAAGACGTGCGCGCGGTCATCACCCGGGCGCTGGCCGACGAGCGCGGGCTGGGCGGGGCGGTCACCCTCGCCGGGGACGCCGCTGATCACCTGGTGCAGCTGGCGGGCGGGGACGCCCGGCGGGCGCTCACCTACCTGGAGTCGGCCGCGCTCGGCCTGCCCCAGGGGGCGGAGGTCGGGCTGGAGGCCCTGGAGCGGGCGGTGGACCGGGCCGCGGTCCGCTACGACCGCGACGGTGACCAGCACTACGACGTCATCAGCGCGTTCATCAAGAGCATCCGGGGCAGCGACGCTGACGCCGCGCTGCACTACCTGGCCAGGATGATCGAGGCGGGGGAGGACCCGCGCTTCATCGCCAGGCGGCTGATCGTGCACGCGAGCGAGGACGTCGGCATGGCCGACCCGTCGGCGCTCGGCGTCGCGGTCGCGGCCGCGCACGCGGTCGAGTTCGTCGGGCTGCCCGAGGCCCGGATCAACCTGGCCCAGGCCACCATCCACCTCGCGCTGGCGCCGAAGTCGAACGCGGTGATCAAGGCGATCAACACGGCGGCGGCCGACATCAGGGCCGGGCTGACCGGCCCGGTGCCCGCCCACCTGCGGGACACCAGCTACCGCGGCGCCGCCCGGGTCGGCCACGGCCAGGGCTACGAGTACCCGCACGACTTCCCCGACGGGGTCGTGGCCCAGCAGTACGCGCCGGACAACCTGGCCGGCCGCCAGTACTACCTGCCCTCCCGGCACGGGGCCGAGTCCCGCTACGCGGAGCGCTCGGAGCGGATACGGGCGATCCTGGGCAGGCCAGCGGAGGTCACCGAACGCTGACCCCGGTCCGGCCCCCAGACGGTAGGGTCGGGCGGGTGGAGATTCGGGCATGCTGACCGCGGTGCAGGTGGCGGTCGTGGCCGCCACGGCGGCCTTCGTGGCCGTGGCCGGCGTGGCGGTGTACGTCATGCTGAAGGCCGCCCGGCTGATGTCCCAGACCTCTGCCACGGTCGCTGCCCTGCGGGAGCGCGGGGACCTGCTGATCGACCGGGCCAACGCCGCCATCGACAGGGCCGACGAGCAGATCGCCAGGACCGAGACCGTCACCGCGAGCATGGCAGGCGTCGGCGACGCCATGACCGAGCTCGGCGGCCACCTCGCCGCCCTGGCACCCACGCCCGCCGCTGATGCCGAGGCGCACGGCGGCCCGCTGACCTGGGCCGCGGCCGTGGTCTACGGAGTCCGCTGGGCGCTCGGGACACGCTGGGCGGCCAGCACGGCGGGGCAGCGGGAACCGGGCCGGCCCGGCGGCCGCGCCGGATCCTGGCGGACCCGCCAGGCGCCGGCCCGGCAGGTCCCCAGCCGGCCAGCCAACAGCCGGCCAGCGCCGGGCCGCGAAGGCGGGCGCAGGGCGGCGCTGACCGGCCGGGGCAACGGAACCAGCCGATGATCCGCAGGCTGTTCTGGCTGCTGCTCGGCGCGGTGCTCGGCGTGACCGGCTACCGCAGGGCCACGGCGCTGGCGCGGTCGCTGCGCCCGGCGGTGCGGCCGGTGCCGCGGGCCAGCGCCCTCACCGACTTCGCCGCCGACGTCCGCGAAGGCATGGCGCTTTATATGGAACGACAGGCCGGGGCGCCAGCGTCTACCCTCGAAGGTCACCGGCGCCGCGGGCTGCCACCGGGCCGGCCTGCCCAGGACGGGCCGCCGCGGCGCCCGCCCGCCCGCCGCCACGACGAACCAAAGGATGGCCGCTAATGGAGTCGGCAGAGATCGTCCGCCGTTTCCTGACCTTTTTCGAGCAGCAGGGGCACGCGATCGTGCCCTCGGCCAGCCTGGTCGCCGAAGACCCCACGCTGATGTTCGTCGTCGCCGGGATGCAGCCGTTCAAGCCCTACCTCCTCGGCCAGCAGACGCCCCCGTGGAAGCGGGTCGCCGACGTGCAGAAGTGCCTGCGCACCCTGGACATCGAAGAGGTCGGCAAGACCACCAGGCACGCCACGTTCTTCCAGATGCTCGGCAACTGGTCGTTCGGGGACTACTTCAAGGAAAAGATGATCCCGTGGGCCTGGGAGCTGCTGACCAAGCCGGAGTCCGAGGGCGGGATCGGGTTCCCCGAAGAACGGCTCTGGGCGACCGTGCTGCCCGACGACACCGAATCCTTCGGGGTCTGGCGGCACGTGGTCGGGCTGCCGGAGAACCGGATCCAGTTCCGCGGCCTGAAGGACAACTACTGGCACATGGGCGTGCCCGGGCCGGGCGGCCCCTGTTCGGAGATCTACTACGACCGCGGGCCGGAATACGGCCGTGACGGCGGCCCGGAAGCGGACGAGGACCGCTTCCTGGAGATCTGGAACCTGGTCTTCATGCAGGACGTGCTGAGCGCGGTCCGGGCCAAGGACGACTTCGACGTCGAGGGCCCGCTGCCGTTCAAGAACGTGGACACCGGCATGGGCCTGGAGCGGATGGCCTCCATCCTGCAGGGCGTGGACAACCTCTACGAGATCGACACCACCTGGAAGATCCTCGACCGGGCCGCCGATCTGACCGAGCAGAAGTACGGCGCGGACCACCGCACCGACGTGGCCCTGCGGGTGGTCGCCGACCATGTCCGCAGCGCGGTCATGCTGGTCGAGGACGGGGTGCTGCCCAGCAACGAGGCGCGCGGCTACGTGCTGCGGCGGCTGCTCCGCCGCAGCATCCGCAACCTGCGGCTGCTGTCTGGCGGGCAGCGCGGCGGCGGCGGTGGCATGCCGTCCCGCCGGGACGGGGAGAACGAGCAGTTCCTGCACGAGCTGACCGCCGCCGCGATCGGCGCGATGGCGCCACAGTTCCCCGAGCTGACCGCCGACGCGCCGAAGATCCACGCGGTCATCGACGCGGAGGAGGCGGCGTTCGCCGCGACGCTGCGCACCGGGACGGCGATCTTCGACGCGGCGGTCGGCGAGGTCAAGCGGCGCGGCGCTGCGGCGCTGTCCGGGGACCAGGCCTTCCAGCTCCACGACACCTATGGCTTCCCCATCGACCTGACCCTGGAGATGGCCAGCGAGCAGGGCCTGGCCGTGGACGAGGATGGGTTCCGGCGGCTCATGGCCGGGCAGCGCCGCCGGGCCAAGGACGATTCGCAGGCGAAGAAGACCGGCAACGCCGACATCTCGGTGTTCACCGCGATGCTCGAGCGGTCGGGCAAGGTGACGTTCACCGGGTACGAGGAGTCCTCCGGCGAGGCGACCGTGATCGGCCTGCTGGCGAACGGCGTGCCGGTCCCGGTGGCGGGCGCCGGGACCGAGGTGGAGGTGGTGCTTGACCGCACCCCGTTCTACGCCGAGGGCGGCGGCCAGCTTGCCGACACCGGGATCATCAAGACGGCGGGGCCGGCCGGCGGCGCGGGCAGCCAGATCGAGGTGCGCGACGTGCAGTCGCCGGTTCCCGGGCTGGTCGTCCACCGCGGGGTGGTGACCGAGGGGGAGGCCGCGGTCGGGGCGCCCGCGTACGCGGAGATCGACGTCGAGCGGCGCCGTGCGGTGTCCCGCTCGCACACCGCGACCCACCTGATCCACCGCGCTTTCCGTGGCGCGCTCGGCGAGTCGGCCGCGCAGGCGGGCTCGGAGAACTCGCCGGGGCGGCTGCGCCTGGACTTCACCGCGGCGGGCGCGGTCCCGCCCTCGGTGCTGCGGGACGTCGAGGAGGAGGTCAACACCGTCCTGATCGACGACCTCGCGGTCCGCGCGTTCACCGCGCCGCTGGAGGAGGCGCGGGCGATGGGCGCGCTGGCGCTGTTCGGCGAGAAGTACGGGGACGAGGTCCGGGTGGTCGAGGTCGGCGACTACTCCCGCGAGCTGTGCGGTGGCACCCATGTCGTGCGCTCGGGCCAGCTCGGGCTGGTGAAGATCCTCGGGGAGTCCTCCATCGGGTCGGGTGTCCGCCGGGTGGAGGCGCTGGTCGGCACGGACGCGTTCCGGTACCTGGCGACCGAGAGCCTGCTGGTGAGCCAGTTGTCCGAGCAGCTCAAGGCGCGCCGTGAGGAGCTTCCCGAGCGGGTCTCCGCCCTGGTCACCAGGGTCCGCGAGGCGGAGAAGGAACTGGACCGGCTGCGCTCCGCCCAGTTGCTGGGCGTCAGCGGGGACCTGGCCGGCCGGGCGGAGGACCTCGGCGGGGTGGCCTTCGTGGCGCACCGGGTGCCCGACGGGACCAGCGCCGACGGGGTCCGCACGCTCGCCCTGGACGTGCGCGGGCGGCTGGGCGACCGGCCCGCGGTGGTCGTCGTGGCCGGTGTCCCGGCGGACCGCCCGGCCGTCGTGGTCGCGGTCAACGAGCGCGCCCGCGAGCGCGGCCTGGCGGCGGGTGCCCTGGTCAAGAAGGCCGCCGCGCAGCTCGGCGGGGGCGGCGGCGGCCGTGACGACGTGGCCCAGGGCGGCGGCGCGCCTCTCAGCGGCGACGCTTCAATCGCCCTTGACGAGGCATTTAGCGTGGTACGAGCGGTTGTAAGAGACATGGCAGGACATGGTGGCGTAGCTTGAGACTGTGCTACAGCCCCCCCGCAGAGCTGGCGCAGTCCTGGATACGCGGGCCAGGTGCGTGAGAACTGGCGTCCGGCTCGCCATCGACCTTGGGTCGGCACGCGTCGGAGTAGCCCGCTGCGACCCCGATGGCCTGCTGGCCAGCCCTCTGGCGACGGTCGCGCGCGGCAGTGGCGACCTGGACCGGCTGGCCGCACTGGCCGCGGAGACCGATGCCGTGGAGGTCATCGTCGGGTTGCCGACCGGCTTGTCCGGCCGCCCGGGCGCCGCCGCCGCCGGGGCCAGGACATTCGCGGAGTCCCTCGCCGCCCGGCTGGCACCGTTGCCGGTGCGGCTGGTGGACGAGCGGTTCACCACCGTGCTCGCCCATGACGCGCTGCGTGAGGGCGGACGGGGATCACGGCAGCGCCGTACGGAGGTGGACAAGGCCGCCGCGGCGCTCATCCTGCAGGGGGCACTGGATGCGGAGCGTGCCACCGGGCAGCCCGCCGGTGAGCTGGTGGCGCCAGGCCCCGGAGCCGGGGGATGACCCGCCATCGCGGGCACGACCCAGACGAGCTAGACGGGGACGCGCCCTGGCGTGCCCGGGAGTATGACCGGCCGGGCGAGGCCACGACTCCGCCGTGGGAGCGCACCTCGCCGCCGTGGGAACTGCCCGGCTGGAATGAGGCCGTCCCGGCGCAGCGCCGCCCCCGCGATGACAGCGCCCACCCGTCCGGGCCCCTGCCGCAGGTGAATTCGGGGCCGATGCCGCGCCTGCCCGCCGAGGCCGGGCCGCCCCCGATCTCCGGGCCGCTGCCCCCGGTGCCGCGCGAGCCCTGGACCGCGGACCGCGGCAGTTACCCGGTCGCCCGCCATTCGGGCGGGTACCCCGGCGAGGACGACACCAGCTACCTGCGCACCGGTTCCGGGCACAGCGGTGCGGGCTACGACAGCGGTGATTACCCGGCGCACGGCGGCACGGGCGGGGGCTACGAAGAGCGCCGTTACGGCGACAGCTTCCCGGCGCGCGGCCCCTCTAGCGGCCACCACGGCGGCGGCTACCCGCCCGCCGACGATCCGCTCGGCGGCGACTACACCGCCGGGACCGGCTACGACGACGATTACCGCACCGGGCCCGGCTACCCCGGGGAGCAGGACTACCCGGCGGAGCAGGGCTATTCCGGCGGCCCCGGCTATCCGGGCAGCGATTACCCGGCGGACCCCGGCTACCCCGGGCAGGGCTATGCCGGCGACGACGACTACGCGGGCCAGGGCGGCTACGCCGATGAGCCCGGTTACCCGGGCCAGGGCGGCTACCCGGCCGGGCCGGACGACGGCTATCCCGGCGGCGACACCGGCTATCAGCCCGCCGATGACTACCGTGACCAGCCACAACCACAGCGCGACCGGTACGGCCAGGCGCTTCGTGAAGACCCCGATGATCATGGGTATGGTGACCGCGGGGGCTGGTACGGCGACGTGGACGAGGACCAGGCCTGGGGGGATGACCAGTACGGCGACGGCGTCCTGCCCGGGTTCAGCGAGGACACGGACTTCCGGCGTGCCCGCGGGCGCGGGCCCGCGGGGGACCGCGCGCCCCGCGAACGCGGCGGCCGCAAGCCTCCGCCCAGCCGGCCGCGCGGCAGGCCGCCCAAGCGCAAGAGCGCCATGCGCCGGGCCGCGCCGTGGATCGCGCTTACCGTCCTGGCGATCGTGATCGGCGTCGCCGGCGGCGGCTTCTTCTACGTCTGGCACAACTACCTGCACCCGCCGGACTACACCGGCGCGGGCACCGGCACCGTCACGGTCGAGGTCAAGTCCGGTGAAACCGCCACCATGGTCGGCCAGCAACTGGTTAACAAGGGCGTGGTCGCCAGCGTGCGCGCCTTCGCCAACGCGGCGAAGGCCAGCGGCCGCGGCAGCGCCCTCGAACCGGGCGGCTACCGGCTGCACAAGCACATGGCCGCCGCGCTGGCGTTCGCGCTGCTGCTGAAGCCCTCCTCCCGGATCGTGCTCAAGGCGGTGATCACCGAAGGGCAGCGGCTGTCCGAGATCATCGCGACCCTCGGGAAGGTCACCGGGAATCTGAAGGGCTACCAGCAGGCGATCAAGGACGTCTCGGCCCTCGGCCTGCCGTCCTACGCCAAGGGCAACCCCGAGGGCTACCTGTTCCCCGCCACCTACACCATCCAGCCCGGCACCCAGCCGATCCAGGTGCTGCGGGCCATGGTGCTGCGGTTCAACCAGGAGGCGCAGAGCGTCAAGCTCCCCGCGGTGGCGGCCCACGACCAGATCACCGAGGGTGACGCGATCATCGTCGCCAGCCTGATCCAGGCCGAGGGCAAGCGCCCGCAGGACCTGGCGAAGATCGCCCGGGTGATCTACAACCGGCTGAACGCCAAGATGAACCTCCAGCTCGACACCACGGTGCTGTACGCCAGGCACTCCAGGGCCGCGGACGTCACGGTCGCGCAGACCCAGAACACCAAGTCGCCGTACAACACCTACCTGCACCTGGGCCTGCCCCCCGGGCCGATCGACAGCCCCGGCGACGCCGCCATCCAAGCCGCGCTGCACCCGGCACCGACAAGCGACGACTGGCTGTACTTCCTCACCGTCAACCCGAAGACCGGGCTGACCAAGTTCACCAACAGCTTCACGGTGTTCCAGACCTTCCAGCAGGAGCTGGCCCACTACAACGCGACCCATCACTAGGCATGCCCCAGAGCGTGTCTCGTAGGTCTATGCCGTCGCGAGCGGCTGTCCGGCGGGATGGATCGCAAGGCGGAGGAGGAGCCCATAGCGGTTTCTATGGGCGACGACGACAACGCAGCGAGCCGCCCGTCCGGCAGTCGCGCAGCAGGCTGAATGACCTACGGGACATGCTCTAAGCTCCTCCGGGTGAGAGCCGCGGTTCTTGGCGCGCCCATCGCGCATTCGCTGTCACCGGTGCTGCACCGGGCCGCCTACCAGGCGCTCGGCCTGGCCGGCTGGTCCTACGAGGCGATCGAGTGCGACGAAACGCGGCTGCCCGCCGTGCTGGACGCCTGCGGGCCGGGCTGGGCCGGGCTGTCGCTGACCATGCCGCTCAAGCGCGCCGTGCTGCCGCTGCTCGATGAGACCGAGCCGTTGGCGCGCGAGGTGGGCGCCGCGAACACCGTGGTGTTCCGCGGCGGCCGCCGTCACGGGCACAACACCGATGTGCCCGGCATGATCGCCGCGCTCGCCGAGGCCGGCGTCACCGGCCCGCCGGACCCGGCCCCCGGGCGGCCGGCGGTGCTGATCCTCGGCGCCGGC
>WNFX01019613.1_pt1 | contig 10720 bp, 9 predicted proteins | sample 5400111 | NCBI WGS metagenome assembly WNFX01 (sample SAMN13153363, study PRJNA577476) | soil metagenome | isolation source: 40 cm soil or saprolite under grassland replicate 1 | place: USA:California | collected 2016-06-15
CCGGCGCCGGCCGAAATTCGTGCTCGGGGTCGACGGCCGGGGCTGGCTCGCCCGCGCCGAGGCGGAATGGCGCCGCGCCAAGGGTGACAACGACCCCCTGGCGTGGCAGGCGGTGCTCGACACGTTCGGTCCCGCCTTCATGTACGAGGAGGCCCGCACCTGCTGGCGGCTCGCCGAGGCGCTCGCCGAGGCGGGCCGGCGCGACGACGCGCAGCAAGCCTGGCAGCAGGCCGCGCAGACCGCGCAGCTGCTCGGCTCGGCGCCGCTGCGCACCGCGCTCGATGGGCTGGCCCGCCGGGCCAGGCTGGGGCCCGCGGGTCACGGCCAGGCGGCTGCGCCAGCGGGTGGGGGGCCCGCCGGCCTGACCAGCCGCGAGCAGGAGGTACTGCGCCTGGTCACCGAGGGCCGGACCAACAGGGAAATCGCCGCCGCGCTGTACATCGCGCCGAAAACGGCCAGCGTGCACGTTTCGAACATCCTGGCCAAGCTGGGGGCGGCCAGCCGAACCGAGGCCGCCGCCATCGCCCACCGGCGCGGCCTCCTGACGGCAGGCTCTTAGCGGCCTCCTGACGGCAGGCTCTTAAAGGTTCCCCCGGCGCTGCTGCTCGCGCTCGATGGCCTCGAACAGCGCCTTGAAGTTGCCCTTGCCGAAGCCGAGCGAGCCGTGCCGCTCGATCAGCTCGAAGAAAACGGTCGGCCGGTCCTGCACCGGCTTGGTGAAGATCTGCAGCAGGTAGCCGTCCTCGTCCCGGTCGGCCAGGATGTTCAGCTCGCGCATGACGCCAGCCGGCACGCGGATGTCGCCCGCCCACTCGCCGAGCGTGTCGTAGTACGAGGCGGGTGTGTCGAGGAACTCGACGCCCATCTCCCTCATCGCGCGCACGGCCAACACGATGTCGCCGGTGGCCAGCGCGATGTGCTGCACCCCGGGCCCGCCATAGAACTCGAGATACTCGTCGATCTGCGATTTCCGCCTGCTGGGCGCCGGCTCGTTCAGCGGGAACTTCACCCGGTGGTTGCCGTTGGTGACGACCTTTGACATGAGGGCCGAGTACTCGGTGGCGATGTCGTCCCCGACGAACTCCTTCATGTTCGTGAAGCCCATCACCCGGTGGTAGAAGCCGACCCAGTCGTCCATGCGGCCAAGCTCGACGTTGCCGACGCAGTGGTCGATCGCCTGGAAGTACCGCTTGGGATGGTGCGACGGTCTGGCGCTGAATAGCCGCTTGGCGGCGGCGAAGCCCGGCAGGAAGGGCCCGGTGTACCGTGACCGGTCGACCAGCGTGTGCCGCGTCTGTCCGTACGCGGCGAGCGCGGCGACGCGCACCTGGCCGTGCCTGTCGCTCAGATCGTGCGGCCCGTCAAGCACCGTGGCACCCGCCTCCCGGGCATGCCGCACCGCCCGGTCGACGTCTGGCACCTCCAGGGCAAGATCGCAAACGCCGTCGCCGTGCCCGGCCACCGACGCGCCCACGGACGTGCCCGCGTGCACCTCGCCGGACAGCACGAACCGCGCCTTACCTGAGACCAGGACGTACTCGGCCAGGTCCCGGCAGCCGGTCTCCGGTCCGCGGTAGGCGACGCACGTCATCCCGAACGCGGTGGAGTAATAGTGCGCCGCCTGCTTGGCGTTACCGACGTTGAACCGGATGTGGTCCATGCCGATCACAGGGAACACGTCCCGGCTCGCGTCGTGGTCCACCGCACCGATGAGCGCGTCAACTCCGATCGTGGCGGTCATCACACCTCCGTGAGCTGACGTTGACTCTGAGCCGATGTTGACTCTGTTAAGCACTTCACCGCATCGGGCGAGTATTTGACAATGTCATCGTTAGGATCTTAGCAATTTGTATAGTTAACCTGAGATTCTTGGATACGGAGATACACAGAATGACGCATCGCCTCGACGCGCTCGACGTCCGGCTGCTGCGCAGTGCCGCGCGGCAGCCGCGGGCAGGCTTCCTCGATCTGTCCCGCCAGACCGGCGTATCCCGCGCCACGGTCCAGGCCCGGCTGGAACGGATGGAGCGCACCGGCGTGATCACCGGCTACGGGCCAGACGTCGACCTGGCCGCGGCCGGATACCCCGTTCGCGCCCTGGCCACGCTCGAAATCACCCAAGGCGTGCTCGATGAGGTCGCGGCCGCGCTGGCCCGGATACCCGAGGTGCTCGAGGCGTACGCCACGACGGGGGACGGCGACGTCCAATGCCGGCTCGCCGCCACGTCCCACGAGGGGCTGCAGGACACCCTGCTTCGCATCACCCGGATCCCCGGGGTCGCGCGATCCAACAGCGTCGTCGTACTGAGCCAGGTCGTGGCGCCGCGGTTTCTGCCGCTACTTGAAGCTGAACCACGCCAGGAGCCCACGCGGACCGGCGGCAGGGCAGACTGAAAGATGTCCCGGGCTCGGCTCGAGGCGGAATGAGAATGCGCCGCCTCGGCGCTGTGCTCGGCAGAGTGCCCTCGACATGCCGACCCGAGCGGCCTGAAGGGATCGAAGTGACCACAGCAGAGCAAGCGCGCGGAGCAAGCCCCGTCGACTTCGAGGTTTACGGGGATTACGGCGACTACCTGCGGAAGCGGCCTGCTGAGGAACAGCGCGGGGAGTTCGTGCGGCCCGCCTACCCGTTCCAGGGCCGCATCACTGCCGACGGCTCAAGCGGATACCCGGCCGAGCCCGGCCGCTACCACCTGTACATCTCGTGGGCGTGCCCGTGGGCTCACCGGACCGCCATCGTGCGCAAGCTCAAGGGCCTGGAGAAGGTCGTCTCGCTCTCCGTGGTCGATCCCGTCCGCGACGGGCGCGGGTGGGCGTTCCGCGAGGGATCCGGCTATTCACTGGATCCGGTCAACGGCTTTGCCCTGCTGCGCGACGCGTACGAGGCGACGAAGCCCGGCTACGACGGGCACGTATCCGTCCCCGTGCTCTGGGACCGCCAGACCAGCCGCATCGTCAGCAACAATTTCCCCGACATCACCATTGACCTGGGCACCCAGTTCGAGGAGTGGTCCAATACGTCGATCAGCCTCTACCCGCAGGCATTGCGGCCCGAGATCGACGCTCTCAACGCTGTCGTCTACAAGGACGTCAACAACGGTGTGTACAGGGCGGGCTTCGCGGGCACCCAGGAGCAGTACCACGAGTCGGTCGTGCGGATCTTCGACACCCTTGACAAGCTCGAGAGCCGGCTTGCGACGCGCCGGTACCTGCTCGGTGACCGGATCACCGAAGCTGACGTCCGCCTGTGGGTGACCCTGGCGCGCTTCGACTGCGTCTACTACTCACACTTCAAGGCCAACCTGCGGCGCCTGAGCGACTACTCCAACCTGTGGGGTTACGCTCGCGATCTGTTCTCGCTACCTGCCTTCCGCGAGACGACCAACTTCGACCACATCAAAAGGCACTACTTCACCACCCATCCGCATCTGAACCCGACCCGCATCGTGCCCGACGGGCCGCTGCTCGACTGGGACGCGCCCCACAACCGCGGCAGCGTTTCATGATCGCCGGGTGCGGCGAAGGGTAGCGTCAGGGTCCGGCAATTCGGCCGGCCGCCGCGGCGGCTGGCATTATCGGGCTATGACCGTCGTCAAGATCAACGCGATTACGGTGCCCGCCGACAGCGGGGACGAGCTGGCCCGGCGGTTCGCCGCGCGGGCCGGTGCCGTCGACAACCAGGACGGCTTCGAGGGCTTCGAACTGCTCAAACCGACCGACGGCCGCACGACCTGGCTGGTGGTGACCCGGTGGCGCGATGAAGCTTCCTTCGGCGCGTGGGTGCGCTCCCCCGCGTTCGGGCACGGGCACCGCTCGGCGGCCGAGCGCGGTGGCGGGCAGGCGCCGCCACCGGTCGGCGTCGGCAGCGAGCTGTGGTCCTACGAGATCGCCGGCGGTTCGGCCGGGTGATGCCTCGATCGATGGCCCTGCTCTTGTATCCACCGGGTCCGGGCGTCTTCATGATCGTGGACGATCATGAAGATCGTTACCTTCACCGTTATGCGGGCCAGAACCCGAGATTCGGCAACAGAGCCCACGACGTGACCGGCCGCTCTAGCCGTCGCAGTCCACGCCCGCGCAGTCCACGCCCGCGCAGTCCAGGCCCGCTGCGGGCCCCAACCGGCGGGTGGCGTCAGTCGTCGACGGCAGCGACGAACATCCTCGATCCAGGCGGGGCGAGCTGCTGATAGTCAGCTGCGGTCGCCTTCCCCTCCGGTGAGCCGAAGGCCGCATTAAGAGCGGCTTGATCGGCGAAATACAACTCGGTGACGACGTTGTACGTCAGCTCCCCACCGTCCGCCGCGGCCACGACGCGGCCGACCTCGGCGCGCTGCAGGCCGGGCACCTTGCTCACGAGCGGCATGTGCGTGTCGAGATAGTGCTTATCGAAGGCGCCGGGATCGTCGGGCTGGGTGTACAGGACCACGAGTTTGACCGTCATGCTTGAAACGCTACGCGTGCTCATGAACGCTGTCAGCCTGCGGGATGCTGGCCCCGCGGGAAAGCCGGTTTGCGCACACGCTGGAGAACATGCGGATGACCGTCCGACTGACAAACTGGGCCGGGAACGTCACGTTCAGCGCGGAACGCACGCACCGCCCGTCCTGCGTTGACGAGCTTCAGCGCCTGGTCGCTCGGAGCGGCCACGTGCGCGCCCTCGGCACCGGCCATTCGTTCAATCGGATCGCGGACACGCCGGGCGATCTTGTCTCGGTCGACGGATTGCCCCGCGTCATCCAGATCGATGCCGAGCGCGCGTGCGTGAAAGTCAGCGCGGGCCTGCGCTACAGCGAACTCGCCGCGCACCTGCACCGGGCGGGCTACGCGCTGCACAATCTGGCGTCGCTGCCGCACATTTCGGTGGCGGGGGCGTGCGCCACCGGCTCGCATGGTTCCGGGGATGCCAACGGAAACCTCGCGACGGCCGTCTCGGCCGTGGAGCTGGTCACGGCAGCCGGGGAGATCGCCCTCGTGAGCCGGGAGTCAGCGGGCGGCCGGTTCCGCGGAGCCGTGGTCGCGCTCGGCGCCCTCGGCATCGTCATCAGCCTGACCCTGGACCTCGTGCCCGCATTCGAAGTCCGGCAGGTCGTCTACACCGACCTCCCGCGCGCCGCGGTGGACGACAACTTTGACCGCATTTTCTCCAGTGCGTACAGCGTCAGCCTGTTCACCGACTGGCGCGGCCCGCTTTTCAACCACGCGTGGCTGAAGCGACGGGCCGGTGACCCAGACCCGTGGGTTGCACCGCAGCGATGGCTGGGCGCTCGGCTGGCGGACGGCCCCCGCCATCCGGTACCTGGCATGTCCGCGGTCCATTGCACGCGCCAGCTTGGCGTGCCCGGTCCCTGGCACGAGCGGCTGCCGCATTTCCGGCCCGATTTCACCCCGAGCAGCGGCCAGGAACTGCAGTCGGAGTATCTCGTGCCGCGCCGCCGCGCGGTCGAGGCGCTCGCGGCGATCGATCGCATTCGTGACCGGGTGATTCCCGTACTGCAGATCTCGGAAATTCGCACGATCGCGGCGGACGATCTGTGGCTGAGCCCGAGCTATCGGCGAGAAAGCGTGGGGATCCACTTCACCTGGGTCAAGGACACCGCGGGGGTGGCCGCCGCGACCGCGGCGATCGAGGAGCAGCTAGCGCCGTTCGCGGCGCGCCCGCACTGGGGCAAGCTCTTCGGGATGAGCCCGGACGCGGTGCGGGCGCTGTATCCGCGGCTGCCCGATTTCGGCGGGCTGATGCGCCACTATGACCCGGCCGGCCCGCGGCGGTCAGTCGAGCAGCGGCCTGCCGTCGAAAATGCCGAGGTCCTCGCGGTAGAGCTCCAGCCCGATGCCGTTCGGGTCGCGGAAGTACATGCTCTCGTCGGCGCCGCGGTCGGGGCCAAGATACTGCGTGCCCGCTTGCTCGAAGTTCTTCTTCGCGGCTTCGAACTGCTCGGCGGAAATCGATATCGCGATGTGCTGCACGCCGCCGATCGTCTCCATGAACGGCGGGTGATCATGGCCGGGGAAGTCGAAGAACCCCAGCAAGTTCCGGTTGCCGATATCGAAGAAGAAGTGACTCGAACCCTGGTAGTCACGGTTCTCGACGAGCTCCACCAGCGGGAACCCGAGAAACTCCTGGTAGAAGCGGATGGTCTCCTCGACGTCACGGCAGATGAGCGCCATGTGGTGCACGCCCGCGACCGTGGTCGCCGCCCGCTGCCCGGGCGAGCGCAGGTAGCGCTGCCGCAGTTCCTCCCGGCGCGCCCTGATGTCCGCGAGCTCCTGGCCTTCTGGTTGTGGCATGCGTCGCCTCCCGCGTTGTCCTGCTGGCCGCGCCGGCCGACGGACCGCCGCCCCGGGCACGCGCCTCGCCTCAGCTACCGAAACTACCCGGTCATGGGCTCGCGATCGCATAGTGGGCGGCCGGATTCGTCCGACACGGCACATCGATCGAGGTTTCGGCCTTCAAGATCAACAACAGCAGACCCCCTGTGCCGTGGCCGGCGGTCTCGGCGTCCCCGCGGCGGCGGGCCGAGCCGCAGGTGGCCGGCGTTGGCTGATCAGCGGCCGTCACTCATCCGTATGGCTCATGATCCGTTTTCGTGTAAACCTGACCGCGACTATCGCGGGCTAGTTAACACGAAAACGAATCATGGTGCGCAGACGGCCCAATCGGGCCCGGAACGGCGCGTCCGGGGTCCTGATCTGGTGGCGTCAAGCGTCGTGGCGCGTGACCTCGGCGTGCGCGGTCAGCCGGGCGGCATCGGCGGCCGCGCGGCCGGAATACCAGCCCTCGCTGTCGTAGCTGCGCGCAATCGTGCGCTGTTCCAGTTCAGGAAACATCGCGCCGACGGCCTGGTCGACTGCCACGTCGCGGGCAGCGAGCACGGGGAGAAGATCCTTGCCGGTGGACTCGGCGGCGGCGTGCGCCGTCGCTTCGTCGGCGGTGGCTCGCAGCCGCTCACCGATGCGCTGCGCGTAGGCGGCGAGGAACGCCTGTCGGAATGACCTGGTCCGGGAGCGGCCGAGCGCATCCCGGCGCGCTCCCGCCCGCAACATGGCGGTCGTCGCCTGCACGAGCAGCGACGTGAACAGCAATTCCACCGCACCAAGATCGGCGGCAAAGCCGAATACCGTGGAGAAGCCGAGCTGCCTGTGCCATACCATCCGGCAGCGATTGGCCACCGCGACCACGTCAAGCAGCACGGCCTTAGGCGCCTCGTACGGGTTGTCGATGGCCAGACGCCGGCCCTCCGGCTCGCTCCGTGTGCCCGAGCCCGCTTCGAGCAGCGCCTGGTCGATGCTGTGCCTGGCCATGAGCTCCTGCGCCCGGCCGCTCAGCGCCTCCGCCTCCTCGGGGAACTCCGTGGATTCCGCCTTCGTCAGCAGGGCGCGGATACGGGTGAGCATGCGCTCATCCACCGGCTCCCGGCGCGCGCGTGCGGCGGGACCGGCGCGCCGGTGGGCCGTGCCGGGCAGCGGGCACAGCAGCGGAAGCCGCGGCAGGCCGGTCAGCACGACAAGCACCTCGAGCGCGCAGCGGACGACGGCCGCCCAGTCATGATCGCCCCGCGCCCGCAGGTAACCGTCGTCCTGACCCCACCACGCCCGCGCGCCGAGCGACCTGAGCTGCGCCTGCCAGCGATCATCCACCGTCGCCTCGGCGTAGCCGCGCATCTCAGCGGCGATCGCGTCGGTGGCCAGGCCCACGTGCCTGTTACCTTGCTCCCGGCCTATTGTCCGGACCACATCGGCAGGCTGCCAGCCAAGACGCCAGGCGGCGGTAACGGCGCTCTGCATCGCTGCCGCCAGCGCTCGCTCGGTGATCCGCCGCCATCCCGTGACGCCGGGCGCCGACGCGAGTTGCGTCACGCAGTGCTGGAATCCCGCGGCGTCCTTGCGGAACCGGGCCTGCACGGCTTCGGCCACCAGTTGCCCGGCTAACCCGGCCAGCATGGCCTCCTGGCCGCCAGGCTGACGCGCGCTCGACCCCCCGGCTGGACCTGGCCGCCCGCCATGACGCCGCTTCCGCTGTTTCTCCTTTGCACGGCGTCGCGCCTGGTTTGCCCGGCCCATGGGCCGCCTCCCGCGGTTGGAACTCAGCCGACTCCCGGCCTCGCGCAGTATCTTTCCATGGCGCAGTGACAGTCCACGCGCAACCGCGCCGGCCCACCGCGGGCGCAGGAACTCGGCCGTCATGGCCTGCAGGGACCAATGCGCGTTCAGGCCTTCGAAGTATGTCTGGACCTGCCCCTAGCCTTCAGGCCCTGCTCGCCGATGAACCTCATCACGGCATCATGAGCGAAACGTTTGCAGCGCACTCAGTCAGGTGGCGTCCGTTCAGCCTGGAAGCGCGGCGAGCCCGGCGAGCAGAGCAACGCGCTCGTCGACGCTCAGGGTGGCGTAAGGCACACCAGCTCGACGGTTCGTCTCCGCTTCGATGGCGGCGCGCACCGGGCCCGCGGGCAGCTGCCTCATGGCTTCGCTGGTAAGTCCGGCAGCCTGCCACGCCGCAGCGTGCGCGTCGGCGCGGTGGTAGCGCACTACCGACAACCGGTGATGCAGTAGCACACCGACGGTGGCATCGGCGGGCTCGTACGGCGGAGCCATCGTCATGTACGCGTCCCCACCGGTCGCCAGGCCGGCCTGGACCACTCGCCCGGCCAGGTCGTTGAGAGCAGCGAGCGCATTGCCGTGCTGGCTCCACAGTTGGCCGGTCACTTCGGCGCCGACCTGGTACATCCCGGCCAGCACAGCACGGCCAGCCTCGGTGGCCTCGATGGCACCGTCGCCAGCTGCACCGATCAGTCCCGCCGCGCGCAACCCGGCAAGGTCACCACGCACCTCGCCGGGATCGCGGTAGCGGTAGACCGCGGCAATCCCAGCCGCAGTGACCGTGCGGGTAGCCAGAGCTGTGCGCAGCTGGGCGAACATGCGCATGGCGCCGGCCGAGGCGCTACCCGGTGCGGGCATGCTCGCCACGCTGGAAACGGACATTCTCACCACAGCAAACGTGAGCCGCTCAAGCACCGGAGCTATCAGCGGTGCGTACCGATCTGGCGAAAGATCAGCCAAGTCAGCCACCAGCTGACCGTACCAGGTCTGTCATGGCCGATCATCGTACTGCTCAGCGAGTCTCAGCTCCCTGAACGCCGCCACCAGGCGTGGTGTAGTCCACCACGCGTTGAGGCCGCTGGGGTTCGGTAGTAGCCGGACTCAACGCATCGCGGTACGCTGGAGACGAAAGCGAGGCGATCACACGATGAAGATCCTTCTAGCGGCCCGTCTGTCCAGACTAGGCGATGCGAGCACAGGTATTGAGAAGCAAGACGAGCAGGCGCAGCGATACGCGAGCGATCGAGGCCATGAGATCGTCGGTACTGCCGAAGATAGTGATGTATCCGGCAGTACCGACCCTTTCAAGCGGCAAGGTCTAGGACCGTGGCTCACCGATCCTGACAAGATCAGCGAATACGAAGGGATCATTGCGGCAAACTTTGATCGGCTTGGCCGTAACGCTCGCCATCTCGCGCGGCTGCGCGCATGGTGTGAAGACAACGGCAAGAAACTAATCACGGCCGAACCGGATATTGACTGGTCATCCGACATCGGTCAAGTGACCTTCGGCATTATGTCGTGGCTGGCGGAGCAAGAGCTTAAAGCGATCACGCGGCGCGCGGAGGCTACCCGCAAATATCTCATAGACAACGAAAACCTTGTGAGCAGGGCTCCGTTTGGCTTCCGCATCGTGCCTAAGGGCAAGCACAAGACACTAGAGCCGGATGATCCCCCCGAGGATGACCGTGATCCCGAGCGCATCTATACCGCGCCGATCGTTCGCGAAATGGCCGAGCGCTACCTCGCTCGCGAGTCGCTATCCGAGATTTGCGCGTGGCTCGATTCGGAAGATATCAAACCTCCGCAGTGGGCAGGATGGGCGAAAAAGTCTGTCAAGGAACGCGGGCAAGAGCCTGCCTGGAGTCATAAGAGCGTTAGTCAGATCCTAAGAAATCCGGCACTCGCCGGTCGGCAGATGGAGAAGGATGAGAAGAATAAGCCGAAGTCTCAGCGTGATCCGACGAAAATCCGACGTACGCTCCTGCGGATACCTCCCATTCTAGAGCCTGACGTTTGGCACCGTCTTCAAGAAGCACTCGACGCGAACGCCCGGCGTAAGGGCATCCCATCGGGCGAAACCGCGATGCTGACAGGAATCCTGTGTTGCGGCAAATGTAGTAGGCCGATGTACCGGATTCATGCACGCAGGGTAGGCGCAGCATATTACTGTCGCAGACCGCGTGGCGGGCAAAGCTGCAAAAATCTGATCAAAGTCACCGAGATTGACGCGCTGGTAAGTAATACAATTACCGAAGCCTACGGCTGGCTTCCGCACATGGAACGCAAGCTAATACGCGGCGACAATCACGCTGAAGAGATAGCCGAGCTAGAGCAAGACATACGTGAGCTTAATCTTGACGATCCCGAGTTTGACGAGAAGCTAAGGGCGTTGCGTGCCGAGCGTTCACGGCTGAAGGCACATGGGGGCAAGCCTGATCGCATCGAGAAACGGGAAACCGGGCAGACGATTGCGGAATACTGGTCAGGCCTCGACGATGAAGATCGACGCGAATATCTACTAGAGCGCGGGGTCAAATACTTCGCTCATCGCGACGAGGACGGTGAGCTTTTCGTGGGCGAAGGCGATCCTGAGTCGTTCATGGCGGGCAAAGGTGAG
>WNFX01006913.1_pt1 | contig 10719 bp, 12 predicted proteins | sample 5400111 | NCBI WGS metagenome assembly WNFX01 (sample SAMN13153363, study PRJNA577476) | soil metagenome | isolation source: 40 cm soil or saprolite under grassland replicate 1 | place: USA:California | collected 2016-06-15
GCTATGAACTGCCTGCAGGGGAGATTGCTCAGCAGTTAGGACTGGCCCGATCCACGACCTCGGAGCACCTGCACCATTTACTGAACCTGCACCTGGTTGCTGCCCGTAAAGAGGGCACAGTGATCTATTATCGGCTGCGCAACCACCACCTGGTTCAGGCCTTCCATGAGTTGCTGCGAGCACTGGAAACCCACTATCACACCCTCAGCTCTCCGTTAGAGCCTTCAAGAACTACGGAAGGATAAACCCCCGTTTCCTTCAGCTTCTTTCTCCCATCATGGATTCCTCTCCTACCCATTTTTACTAGACCTTTTTCCCCTTCATGAAACATTGTATCTCTACCGTTCGTTTCATACTATAGAGTAGTATTTCGGTATCAACCGAAAAAGCGAGACAGATATGTTGGGAAGAGAGGGAGAAGGGAGAAGTAGCATCGATATGTCGTCCGTATCATATAATACATACATATTTCGTTCATTACCGAAAGAGATGAGGTTAACGTGGGGACAGGGAGAGAAAAGAGATGATAGAAGCACTCCCTGAAAGAATCCAGCAACCTTTCAGGATAGCTGCTTCTGGTATTGACGATCCAGCGTTTGTAGCAAGTCTAGAAAAGCCTGGACAAGCAGATGGTCCGACAATCGATAGTAGACAGCAGTTCCCTGTTTGCGAGCCGTAACTAAATGGAGATCGGCAAGCTGGTGCAGATGCTCCGAGATGGTAGGGCTGCTCAAGCCCAGCGCTTCAGCAATTTCTCCTGAACGCCGCTCGTAGAGAACAGATGGGTCTTTATCGTTTGGCCCCGCCAGCAGTTCCAGAATGGAGCGGCGACTCGTGTCGCAAACCGTGGAAAGAAATTGATCCACAAAGGCATCTCGTTCCGATGGCTCACGTGGAATACTGGAATGAGGATGGTTCAACCTCGCGGCTGCCGTCTTCTTCCGAGGCATCGCTCATCATGCTCCCTTTCTTAAAAGTATGGGGGAACCTTCAGGCAGGAGTAAGCAAAAGCTCTCCCCTGTCCTATATCTTATAACCGCTTATCATATCTTATGATAACATATTACGATGAAAGGATGAGGCACGTATGCCATCCTATCTCACGACATCAGATGTGGCTACACGTCTTGGCGTCAGTCTGGATACCGTTCGTCGCTGGTTGCGCAGCGGTGAACTGAAAGGGACTCCTTTTGGCCGTGCGGGCTACCGTATTGACGACGCGGATTTCCAGGCATTTCTTGCCTTGCGTCGGCGACAATCCCAGGAGCCCTCTCTCTCCTTTCTAGAACACTCTTCTCGCTCGAACGCGGCTCTAGAGGAACGCTATGAACGAAAAAGCCGTGCAGAATACTTTGCTCTCTTAGAGAATGATCCTGAACACTGCTATGAATACCTCGATGGCTATATCTACATGATGACAGGCGGCAGCCCTGACCACTCTATTATTGGTAACAATATCGGAAGAATTCTCGGCAATTTACTGCAAGGTCGCCGCTGCATTGTCTATAACTCGGACCTTTACGTAGAATTATCGGACAACTATCGTGTCTGTCCTGATGCAACCGTCAGTTGTGATCCACGAGATAGAGGATCAAAGGATGCCATCCGCTATCCTTGCCTGGTTGTAGAAGTACTCTCCCCCGCAACTGAAGCTCGCGACCGAGGAAAGAAGTCTTTGCAATATCGTTCTTGTCCAACCATCCAAGAATACCTGCTCATAAATACTGATTCCCCAATCATTGAGGTATTCCGACGCGAAAAAAATGGTTTCTGGACGCTCTATACCCTCGGACAAGATGACACTATAGAGTTACCCAATCTCGGAATAGACTTCCTTGTAGCAGAGGTTTACCAGAATACCTCGTTTGATGAAGAAGGAAGACCGAAATAGGCTCAAAAAGAGCCGATTCTAACACTTTTCTAACACTCCTCCTACGTGGTTCTAACACATTCTGTGGCACACTTATATACAGAAGTTGAACGGGCACATATCAGCAATGAGTCTGAGGCAAGAGGCATGTACGAAGAGGGTAATCAGCCCCAATTTAACAATAGTCAATATCCACATCGCATTCAGCAGCAACCTCTCCGCTGTGCGAACTGCGATATTGACATTCTCTGGCCTCCGACAGTCGTACAGGGAAAAACCTATTGCTGCACCGGTTGTGCTGCTGGCGGTCCCTGCAACTGTGATTATTCGCAATACAGTTCGGTTAACATCGCAGGTGTGATTCACTACCTCGATGAGAAAGAGACTGGGAGAAACGCTCACTCGGGTCACCCTACCGAACGAACGTAATACCCGTTTATCAACAATCTTACTACTAATTGAAATGAAAGGGAGTGTACATCGTGGCTAAGATTCGTCCTGTCGGTGACCGCGTGGTCGTCAAACCTACCGCTAAAGAAGAAGTCACCAAGAGCGGTATCGTTATTCCAGACACCGCTAAAGAGAAACCCCAGGAAGGGACTGTGATCGCTGTTGGCAGTGGTCGCTTGTTGGATAATGGCGACCGTGCAGCAATGGATGTTCGCGAAGGTGATCGCGTTCTGTTCGCCAAGTATGGCGGCACAGAGTTCAAACTGGATAATGAAGAGTACCTGGTGCTCAAAGAAAATGACATTCTGGCCATTATTGGCTAAGATGCGACCTTTCATCTCTCCTGATGAACCCGTCGCCTGGCGACCAAAGGCAGATGCCCGCATAGTGGTAGCTTCGTTGGAGGGATGTCTTTAAAGTTTGAAGGGAAGGAACAATAACTATGGCAAAACAACTGGTATTCGATGAAGAAGCCCGTCGTTCGCTGAAAAAAGGTATCGATATTTTGGCCGGAGCCGTCAAGACGACGCTCGGCCCCAAGGGACGCAATGTCGCCCTTGACAAGAAGTTCGGAGCGCCTACCGTGACCCATGATGGCGTCACCGTCGCCAAAGAAATACAGCTTGAGAACGCATTTGAGAATATGGGCGCTCAACTCCTCAAAGAAGCTGCCACCAAGACCAACGATGTCGCTGGCGATGGCACTACTACCGCTACTGTGCTGGCCCAGGCCATTGTCAACGAAGGCCTGAAGAACCTGGCTGCCGGTGCCAATCCCATGCAACTCAAGTTTGGTATCGACAAGGGTGCCGAGGCCATTGTCGAGTATATTCGCTCCATAGCTATCCCTATTGAAGGCAAGAAAGAGATTGCGCAGATTGCTTCTATCTCTGCTGCCGACGAGCAGATCGGTAACCTCATCGCTGACGTGATGGACCGCGTTGGTAAAGATGGTGTCATCACCGTTGAGGCCTCCCGGGGCATCAACTTCGAGACCGAGTATGTCGAAGGTATGCAGATCGATAAGGGCTACATCTCCGCCTACTTCGTGACCAATGCTGAGAAGATGGAAGCCTACATCGAGAACCCGTACATCCTCATTACTGATAAGAAGATCAGCGCTGTACAGGATATCCTGCCCGTTATCGAGAAGATGGTTCAGCAGGGTCGACGTGAAATCGTCATTATCGCTGAGGATGTCGATGGCGAGGCTCTCGCTACCCTGGTCGTCAACAAGCTGCGTGGTATCCTCAATGTCCTGGCTGTCAAGGCTCCTGGCTTTGGTGATCGCCGTAAAGAGATGCTGCGCGACATCGCAGCTCTGACCGGTGGACAGGTCATTAGCGAAGAGATGGGCCGCCGCCTGGATAGCGCAACGCTGGCCGATCTTGGTTCTGCCCGCCTGGTCATCTCCCACAAGGACGATACAACGATTGTTGAGGGCCGTGGCGACCCTTCAGAGATTCAGGCTCGTATCCGCCAGATCAAAGCTCAGATCGAAGAGACTACCAGCGATTATGACCGCGAGAAGCTGCAGGAGCGCCTGGCGAAGCTCTCTGGTGGTGTGGCGCTGATTCGCGTTGGTGCAGGTTCTGAGGTTGAGCAGAAGTACCGCCAGACCCGTGTCGAAGATGCCCTTTCAGCCACCCGCGCCGGTGTCGAAGAAGGTATGGTCCCTGGTGGTGGTGTTGCTCTGCTGAATGCCGTTGAGGCCTTGGACGAGTTGAAACTCACGGGTGATGCCGCGACTGGCGTAACCATTTTGCGCCGCTCTCTTGAAGAGCCAATGCGCCAGCTAGCCATCAACGGCGGCCGCGATGGTTCAGTGGTTGTCGAGGGTGTCCGCAGAGCCCAGAAAGAGCACAATAACAATCGCTATGGCTATAACGTGCTCGACGATCAGTATGAGGATATGGTCGAATCCGGTATCATCGATCCCGCCAAAGTGACGCGCTCTGCTTTGCAGAATGCCACCAGCATTGCCGCGATGATCCTGACAACCGAGGCTCTGATTACTGATCTCCCGGAGAAAGAGAAGCCTGCTGCTCCGGCCATGCCTGAGTATTAGTCTTCAATCTGTGCATAAGCAAAAAGCGTTCTGCCATAGCGAGTATGGCAGAACGCTTTTTCTTTACAAACAAGAACTGCTTACGACTGGAATTGGAACGAGCTCAACATTGGTTGGAAGTACTTCTGCATAGCCTCAGTGTAGTTGTTGTTGGGGGCATAAAAGGTGAAACTATAATAGTACTGGTTATGCAAGACCGAAAGGACGGTGAAGTGATAAGGCAGGCTGTTGGGATCCGTGAAGCCTGCATCTTGCTCGCTCCATGGCACCCCACCTACCGTGAGCTGCGGATTGGGTGACGTAATGGAGTGCAGGTTCTTGACATTCTGATCAGTCCCGAACGAATCGATATTAGCCTGGTTTACGTCCTGGATGGTTGCTCCGGTGAGAGATTTAGACGGAATACGTTTGATGGTCAGATCGATGCCCAGTTGCTGTTGGGGGTGGAAGTCAGCAGAGACGAGACCATATTGGGTTGGCTGCGTGGTGGGTGTTTCTACCCAATTCCCCGGATATTTCATGGCAATGCCCAGTGTGTTACTACTGGTGGAGCTTATCGTTTGAAACGAAGTGGGATTGGGTAATTGACCAGACGTCGCTGTCGGCGAACTGTTTGCAGTCGGCGTCTGCGGTGTTGGTAATGGCACCTGCACGGAGGCGCGCGTCTGGTTAGCAGAGAACTGGCCATTGGCCCACAACGTACCCAGGGTAGCCCCGACTCCTACCATTGGAACGAGAATGAGAAGTGCTATAACGAGAAGAATGCTACTCAGCGGTCGCCGAGGCTTGGGAGCAATTTTATCCGCAGAAAGATTTGCATCCTCCTGTGTGGCTTCAGCAGTGGACCCAGCCCTATAGAATGGCATCCGTGGAACGGTTGCAGGCCATGGAGGAGCGCCTGTAGGTAAGTAAGAGAATGTAGCCGGGCGGATAGATGAACCGCAGCGAGGGCAGAATGCCGTTGAATCAGACAAGTCGGCGTTGCATTGAGGACAGGTCATAGCGTAAGTAACTCCCATCTGGCATTATCCTAACTATTCGTGTATTTTGGGTAAACGACAATCAAATCTCACAACGCCACTACGTCTCTCGGTTACAACTTTGATCACTTCAAGTGTAATATGTTCTCCAGCGGAAAAAGGTATATCATCTTCATCCAGGACTCGACACTCAAAGTGACGTTCAGGATCAACTGTATCGGCTATGAGACAGCGAACATAGGGATGCTCCTCACCTTGAAAGAAAGTTTTTAATCCCGGCTCTTTCTCTAGGAGCGTTCCTGCTCGTGTCATTGCCATACTCCCATAAGCATAGTGCGTATTCTCTAGAATGAACTATAAATAAGCTGGAAGAAAATGTCAACAGGTCAGCAAAGCTACTCTAGCACCTCTGGGTTAACAATATTGGGAGGACGTTCTCCCTTATAATGAGCAACAATGTTGTCGCTGGCCATCGTTGCCATCAATGTACGCGTCTTGAGTGATGCGCTGGCAATGTGTGGCAGGAGTACGACGTTCTCCATGCTCAGCAACTCCGGCTCGACCGCAGGTTCATTCTCGAAGACATCCAGGCCTGCAGCGGCAATTGTTTTGCTCTGCAATGCTCGCACCAGCGCTTTCTCATCAACAATCGGACCGCGTGCAGTATTAATAAGGATGGCTGTAGGCTTCATCATTTTGAGTTCACTTTCACTAATCAGGTGATGGGTGGAAGGCATATAAGGTGTGTGAACGCTGATAAAGTCAGATTGCCCGAGCACGTCTTCCATTGGCATGTATGTCATATGGTACGTGGCTTCTTCTTCAGGCTGCATCCGGTAGACGTCATAATAGAGCACCTTCATGTCAAAGCCGCTGGAACGCCTGGCTACCAATTTACCGATACGGCCGGCACCAATCAGCCCAAGGGTTGAGCCGTGTACATCAGCGCCACAAAAGAGGAGCGGTCCCCAACCTGTATATTTACCAGCCCGCAAGAACCGCTCCGCTTCTGGAATACGACGAGCCGTTGCCATCAGTAGCGCAAAAGCTAGGTCGGCAGTTGTATCGGAGAGTACTCCTGGAGTGTTACTTACAGCTATACGCAGGCGTGTCGCTGTTTCGACATCAATGTTGTTGAAGCCGACTGCCATATTCGCGACCATCTTTAAGCTTGGAGTACTGGCTGCGCAGGCCTCGAGAAATCTGGCATCGATATTGTCTGTGAGCAGGCTGTAAATATAGTCATGACCAGGGCCCCGGCGCAGCAGTTCTTCGTAGGGCCAGATATTTCCCTCCTCCATATTGGCTTCGACATCGCCGATGGCCTCCAGGGGAGGATAGGCGGGATCAGGTACTTTCTGAGTCACAAGAATCTTTGGACGATCTGTCATTTTAGCCTCCTACCAGGGTGTTGATTAATACTCTATTGTATCACGCCGTGACACTTAGCAAAGACGGAAAAAATCGAGTGAGATCGGGCAGCCTGCTCGATCTCACTCGATTTTTTCCGTCTTTAGATCGTCTACTGCCGGACACTCGTCGTTTGTTTTTCCTCCATGCCGAGGGCGGCAGGTGCTACAAACTGAAACGGTTTGCTAAAACGCCGACGCAGAAGCATAGCCAGGGCAGGCCAGCCATCTTTCCATGGATTAAGCTTCTTGGCTTCACGTGGCTTGTAGCTGATAGGAACTTCAAGGATTTGATAGCCTGCCTGGAGAACGCAGGCAGTGATTTCCGGCTCAATCTCGAAACGACGACCTTCCATGGGTAGGGCTCGTGCCAGGGTGCCGGGTATCAGTTTGTAGCAGGTTTCCATATCGTGAATGCGAGAGCCAAATAAAATGTTTGTGACCACGGTCAGGAAACGATTGCCCCAACGAGTCGTAAACTTCTGACCAGAGAGATCACGGTAACCATACACAGCGGTCTTGCTGTTTCCAGCTTCTTCCCATTTCCGCACTAATACTGGAATATCTTGTGGGTCATATTCCATGTCGGCATCTTGTACTGTGACCAGGTCTCCACTTACCAGGCCAAATCCTGTATGTAGTCCTGCCCCTTTTCCCTGGTTAAGGTTATGACGTATAAAACGATAGGCGGTGAAGGGCTCTTTCTGACGCAGTTCCTGCAAAATCTCCCAGGTGCAATCGGTCGATGCGTCATCAACAACAACAACTTCAAGATCAAGGGACACCTGGGAAAGTGACTTAAGTACTTGAGCCACCGTTTCTTCTTCATTAAATACCGGGACAATTACTGAAACACGCATGCGCCAATACCTCGCTTCTTTGGGAGCTTGTAGGTTGAAATTCCTTTCCTTAAATCACATAGTCCCAAGCAACTTTAAATTATACCCTGCTCTAATTAACTAGACGAACGATTGAAGCAATAAAATAGCAACAACGGATTACTACTGTCTAACTAAACGAACGTATGGGAAAAAGAAAAGCAACAAAAAGTTACTGCCATACCTGAATGGTTCCATCTGTGAGAGCTACAATTAACTGTTTCTCTGCAAAATGGAGCGCGCTAATCTGCCACGGATGGTACAGCTTTTGAACAATGCGCCCTTCGCTGGCGGACCAGAGGTCAATAACCCCTTCGTTGACCTCGCTATCCTCACGTGCGACAGCTAACCATTGTGCACCAGGTGAGATAGCCATTTTCGCGCTTCCACCCATCGTTCCACAGGGCAGTTCACTAAATGTTCCGCTGGCTGTATCATACAGGCGTACCTTGTGACCTATATATACAAGCGCCATGGTACCCACGTCGGAAGTGAAGACATAGGGGGGAGTGTAGTCAGCACAACGCCCAATCACCAGGGCAGTCTCAATACGTGGCTGGGGTTTTCCGCTAAAGCGTGCTCGTGCCATGAGATCCCAGCTGCGTACCACTGCCATCTCGTTTTCTTCACCTGGCACATGCGCGCAGGAGAGTGTGAGCAGTGTACGCGCATCCTGTGCCAGTGCACGCAGGCGTATGGCCCAGAATACTCGTTTTTCAATGCCTTCTTCTATGCAGACAAGGGGACTACCCAGGCTTTCTGCAGGTGTCCCTATAGTATGGCTTACTACATCGGTTCCACGCACACCCAGTGCACGTGGTCCACGGGTATCTTCTGGGAGCAGCGGAAGCGCCATTATCGCCTCACGCTTCCCACCGGGCGTTTCCAGGAGGACCACGTCGAGTGAATAATGGGCTGAGACGGCCCGCTGTACCAGTGGGTAGCTCCATAGCAGAGTGCCATCTTTTGTATCCCATACATGCACTCCCAATCTTCCCCAACCTGCTAGCAGTCCACCTCGTGCCGAGAAACGCAGTTCCCGCAGTGACTCAACGGTGAGTGCAGGATCAACTGCAAAATGTGCCCCCGTTTCCTTGCTTCCTAAATGCCAGAACAGCCCCTTTCCATCAAGAGAACCAATAGCGATACAGGTCCCGCTGGCTGTGTGGATACTACTCATCGCTGAAATGATACCAAGTGATGCATGCAGGACAGGTCCAGTTTGGAGCGGCCCCTTCGTGCTAAAGATACTGAGGCCGGAAAACTCGATATCATCCGCAAGATCAAACCTCTGAGGTCTTGGGCGTGGACGCGCCAGGCCACCTTTACGGAAGTCAATGACTCCACCAAGAATGGTATCATAGTTCAGGCGTTTCTCAGGATCGCTCAGTACATCGTAAGCGCGATTGATGCGCTTCATCTGTACTGCTCCCCCGGGTCCTGCCAGGTCAGGATGGTAGCGCCGTGCCAGTTGGCGGTAGGCTCGCTTTATTGTTTCACTATCAGCATCTATTGGAACGCCTAAAATGGCATAATAGTTGTCAGGTGTGTCCATGGTTCATATTTTATGAGCGTTTACAGGAGTTGGCAAGCCGATGCTTACAACGATACAATACGTGTTCGCTCACGTTCGTTGCCCTGAGTAAGGCGGCGTATTCTCCACATATACCACGTCGCAAAGGTGCGATATGGACGCCAGCCCTCACCTCGCTCCAACAACTCCTTGCGTGTTGGACGTGCTTCAAGCCTGTATGCCTCGCGCACGCCTTCGACAAACCCCAGATCATCGACAGGTAGAACGTCGGGGCGGCCGAGTGAGAAAATAAGTATCATCTCCGCCGTCCACCGTCCAATTCCTTTCACCGCAACCAGGTTTTTGATAACTTCCTCATCTTCGAGTTTGTCTAATGCTGCCAGATTCAGTTGGCCGCCTGTAACCCGCTCGGTCAGGTCTCGCACATAGCGTGCTTTCGGTGTTGAAAGGCCGGCAGCGCGCAGGGTATCCTGTTCAAGCAGCAGCAGAGCCTCCGGCGTGATGAGGCCGCCGGGCGTAGCTGCACGTACTCGTGCTACAATGGCGTCAGCCGCCTTGACAGAAATTTGTTGTGAGATGATGGCATCAACCAGTGTCTCAAAAATGTTGGGGTTGGGTGCCAGGGTGCAAGGTCCAACACGCGCAATCGTTTCGGCCATAACGGGGTCAATGCTGCTCAGATAGGCCGTGGCAGTACTGATCACGTCAGTCCAGGGGATGAGAGTGGTCATGTAATGTTCTTTCTTTTTGTTCTTGTTTGTCTATGATTAGCCCGGATTTGGCCGGTCTTGCTTGTTGAGTACTGCCAGTCTAGCATACTCTCGTCAAACCTGCCAGTGATAACAATTCTGGGGATTCCCCATAAGTCCGCACGAGATCCTGAGCGCAGCGAAGGATGACAGCCTGGGGGGAGTCTGCTGGCTAAACTCCGTTGAGTTTTTTCACAGAGTGGTATTGTGCTCATCTGTAGCAATAAATATGTTATACTGCTTATGTAGTGCTTCATTTGGTCATGTGGTCAGATACGAGCACGATAAACCCCCCATCTGATCACCTCTTGGTTTTGTTCTTTTGTAAACTGGGGCTTGCTTTGCAGTGAACTCACGAAGGAGGAACTATGAACCGGATGCTTCGACCCTCGCGACCCATTTTCATATTTGTATTTGTTCTGACCATGCTGTTGGGATTTGCTGGATCCTCTATTGCGCATCCACCACCCGCTGCTCATGCAGCGGGTGGCTGCCAGCTTAATTCTGCCAAAGGCAACATCCAGCATGTGATCTACGTCCAGTTTGACAACACACACTTCACGCGTGACAACCCGAATGTCCCGTCGGATCTCGAGCAGATGCCCCATCTCCTCAACTTTATTAAAAGCAATGGTGTGCTGCTCTCAAATCACCACACCCCGCTCATCGCCCATACAGCGACCGATATCCTGACCTCGTTTACGGGTGTCTACGGCGACCGCCACGGGGTGCCAATCAGCAACAGCTTCCGCTACTTTAATCCAAATGGCACCAGCAACCT